>Ga0210040_10004349_pt1 | contig 18575 bp, 10 predicted proteins | sample CryGeyCG12114_NA_FD_185462 | JGI IMG/M metagenome (GOLD analysis project Ga0210040, IMG submission 185462) | Groundwater microbial communities from aquifer - Crystal Geyser CG19_WC_8/21/14_NA (SPAdes) (version 2) | ecosystem: Environmental > Aquatic > Deep subsurface > Groundwater | place: USA...
AAAATAAAGATTGACGGCAAACAGACAATTAGATGGGAACGAGAATTGACACTATAGTGGCAACAGTGAGCGATAAAGTGCTACCTTAGATTGACAGGAGCTGTACACATGGTGCATACAAATGATAGAATGCAAGATGACATGTCAGTCACTCATGCAGCCTTTGCACTATGTTATGAAATGATGGCATGTCTTTCTACTCGGTAATTAAATGAGCAGATGAAAAAAAGAGAGAAAGCGGGAGTGACAAAAAGTCAAAGCAGTATGTAAAACGGTGCTTTCAACACCGCACGAAAAGCACACTTTTTAGGGATACCCCATGCTGTCTTACGTAATGTCTGTTTTGAATCTAAAAGTAAATTGTTATGTCTTTTGCTACTTACTATATGCTGCAGTTTAATTGAGTGTTGCAACAATTCCGTAACTCTTTGAAGTCTCATAGTTACAGTTAGAAAGTAAGTACGTACAGATTAATTTGGTGTGTTTGCAGTCCCGGATGTAATCTGAAAGTGGTGTGTACAATGTTATCCCCATTTTTAGAATGCAAACAGTTTTTCAGTTCTATACTACCAATGGAAAGAATGTATATCCAAAAGTACGGCATGATGCACCCAAAAAAACACGGGCCTTCACATTTCAAGTCTTCATCATGCGTAATGTGCGTGTGTACATAAGAACAAGAGGGTGGACCGAAAAAAAGGGGAAAACTTTAACTTTGTTTACACATTGTGAGAAAAAATTCTTGTAAACTTTTCTCCAGCTCTTAATCACTGACGACCAAGATTCAAAAACTTGATCATTCCGTGCTAGCCTGTAATGCACATGCATGCATGCAAGACTTGCATGTTTGCTTCCCTAGCACAGACGTATGGACTCGCGTTGGTTTCCCAATTATAGAGTTAGAGGCGCAGTGATGGCTATATAATCATACTGTTGGTCAGCCCTTGAGGGACACAAGAGATTACAAAGGAGAAGCGCGACCTCCTTATTATCTCCTTGGAGCAAAAACTCATCATCTGCTTGTTTCCCACAAGACTATACAGTTACTGTGTAAATAAAGAAGCATTTGTGCCCGTACTTGCAGAGTAAAAAACATTTGACATGGCATGGAATTCTGAAAAAAAAAACAAAGAGGTTACTTAATGCATTTCTAGGGGGTCTAATGGAAATGAAATGCAAATGGCAATGTTAACGTAAGAAAGTTTTCAAGATCAAAGGGACACTTTATTATACCTACCTACGCCTAAGGTAAATAAATACGAATAAATATAACATTTACCATACTGTTGGAATGAGGTTTCAAAAAACAAGCCGTATGTCGTATTTATCGAGGAAATAGCTGCCGAAAAACGTAAATTGGTTTCCTGTACCAACATTGTAACCAGATATTGCTTTGTATTTGTTCAATCAATTGAAATTGTGTAAAGAGGATTTTATGTCACGCTTTAGCGTTATATGGGTGCAATAGACGCTTTCTCTAAGATGAGGAAGGGATAATAGTGTGTTTCCATTGTTTTGCAAAGACAATTGATTTTTTGGCACTCGTAGAATAAGCCGGGGAGCAAGGACAGATATTTTGGCAGGAGAAACGGCATAGATGAAAAGGAAGACGCATTACCAAAGGGGAAGAAACAATCCAATTGGATTCTAATACATATGGAAATAACTGTCCACATTTCTCACGATAAAAGTAGACGTGTGTGTTGCTTCACCAACTATAAATACTTGGGTGTCAGGAACAGACAAAACGGATATTTGTCTATGGAAATTTATGCAAATTTTTCTTTTGTTTTTGATCCGGGGTATCGAGTCTATAAATTTGTGAGTGTGAGAGACAGAGTAGATGACAAAGTCTTCAATTTCTACTTTTTTCGATAGGAAAAATTGGTGGTTTCAGTCACATTCAGTCTGACTGGCTGTAAATCAAATTTATAATCCAAGAAATCCAAATTGTCAATTTCAACTATTTCTTACATAAGAGCCCATTTGCATAAGAAATAAGACATTTTTGTAGATCGTCATATTGGATCCCAGTTTTTGTCCAACTCGTTGTAATCCACACAACGGACTTAAAAATTAGACATCATAGGTATTTTTTTCAGTTTCGTTTTAAAGAAGCGGTTTTTATTGATTATGCATTAAAAAATGTGGAAATAAACTCATCGATATTTGGTTTTAAAGCCGTCAGAATTGACACAACTCATCTTGTATTGTTATTGTTGTTATTCAAAAAGATGGTGTGTACTGAAATCACCAGATCTTAGGAACACTTGACAAGCTACCCTTTTGTAAATTCTGACATGCACAAACTAGACGAAGATGTTCTGATAGGGCTACTAAAAGGAATTCTCTTCATTTCTGATAGCAAAGTCAGACAATAGTTAAATAGTTGGTTCAGATGTATGGATAAAACAGAAGGAAACCATTTTTGAGTGAAAATGAACCGGAGGAGGTGTCATGTCCAATTTCCCGTACAAAGGGAATACAAACGAGTTGGACAGACAAAATTTCTAAGGTTATTTAGGTACGGAGGGAGTTATAATAGGTGTATGTACATCTTTTCCTTTCTTGATTCTATTTGTGTGTTATAAAAACAACAAAATCGGACGACTGACTACGACTACGTGTCTGTGCAATTGTCTCACATTTTGAGAGACTCCTCTTGTATGGGGTATTTACTTATCTAATGATTGATGGGAACAAAACAAAAAATCCATTTTTCCTAAACAAAAATGCGGTTTTAGTTATCATAGGAATGCACAGTTATGCAGAAAAGTTTACCAAGCAAATCTTATGAAATGAAACTGTAAGGTATTATTATTGGGTAATAGGAAATGCAGAGAAAAACTATCTATTCAAAATGCATAGGCAGTTGTAAAGTTCGGCTCCCATAATTGTCTAACCCTTTTTTTTGGTATAAAAATTCCGTTTTGTTGTAAACAAAGTTGTCTTTTAAATTGAATTGCCACAGGGAAGAATTTGGGAGACAAGAGGAAAGTTTGTAATAGATAAAAGTAAAATGAATTTCTCTACTCATTTGGGATGAACTGAATTGGACTAAAAGTGGAAACTATACACATTAGTTAACAACATGGAGTAATCAGTGTAAAAATTAAAGTTTCTTTGGTCTCCCCCAGTCTCATCTGGTCTATTGAAGAGAAACTTTGTGGGTGCCTGGAATTCGCATTATTACTTACTTATTTACTCACGTTCCATGATGTGGTTTGGAGAACCTATTTACCGAATTGAAAAGTTTCCTACAACTTTAATACCTTTTGTGACTCGCTCCTGTCCTGGTTACTTTTGAGAGACACAATCTATTTTGTCATTCACTGTTCCATATCTTATATATATACACCCCGGTACATAATGCGTGCAGAATTTGTAATGTGTTTTGTAGGGAGGCCTTACATGGAGAAATGGAGACAAAGCAACTGGATTTTGCTCATGAATGCTAATACTGGGAAAGCCAAGTTGGTTTCTTTAATCAAATTTTCGGTCTCAGATTAGATACTAACTAACTAACTAACTATTGAGAATTCATGCCAATAAGTTTTAAATGAGCCTTGGATTCGTCATTATACTTAGCGCTCTTTTTTCCTGAGTCAAATTCATGTTTAATAAGTTAGCCATGTCATGAATAATGATTTCTTTTGGAGCTAAAAAATCATATGGGGTTACTTAGTTTTTACAAAAGTTTAAGCTCCACATAAATTTTATCCCGCTGTGTGTATTTAGTGTACACGACGCCTCGTGAAAAGCCTTAATGATGACTTCACGACATAATATGAGACAAGCTGCCAACTCTTATGTACTAACTAACAGTAATCCTGTATTTATTTGTGTACTCTCGAGGTTGCAGTAATGTGATAAATTATGATGCTCTTTTCACAGAAAAAATGTTTATGAAGCCATCACAAATATTGTGATGAGTGGAATTTTTTATAGGTGTTGGTTTTAACAACTTACTCCCATCTTTTTAGATGAAAAGTGAATGGCTTTTCTTGCACTTTATCTTGTTAATGCGTGCTTACTTTGGTTTACTTACTGAACTTACCGTTATAAAGTTACAGCTTTTAAGAGTTGAAGAATTAAAAGGTTGTGGTTGGTAGCTAATGTAATTGAGTTAGTAAGTTTCAGTAGTAATAAGAACATGTGATGGAAATGTAAATACAGTGAACATACTATATGGGCAAAACACAAAATTGTTGGTATACAACGCAGGAGGTCCAATTTTAGTTCCAGGCAAGTCTTAAGTAGTGAAATGTACCTAAACAGCTGCTGCTGCTGTGTTGAAAAGCTTCCGTTTGCTCATTTTACAGTCACATGTAAGTGTGAAAAGAAGCTTTTTAGGGAAAATGTTACCCAAGAAGAGGAAGATGAAATATTTAGTACTGATGATACATGGAAAGTGGAATGTGGCAGCACAAGTTGTTACTATTTTGTGGTAGTAGTTTTTCTTTGGCTTCTCTGTGTGATTCTCATGCTCTAGAAAGCAGTTGAAGATTTATCTATGAACACAAATAAAGTGATTATGTGGCCAAAAATATAAACTTACACTCCATGCAGTCACAAAGGATATTTGAATGGATAGTAGATAGTTTCTAGTTTTAGTTTTCAGATAACAACAATAGCAAGTTCAACTAAAGCAATACAATATGAAGGAGGATACTATTATGATATTAAATTATTTTTTACTCTGTTCTAAACAAGACACATTTATATCGGAAATCCTTGCCTGTATGCCTAATTTCATTACTTAAAAGTGTCCCTGAAGTAAAAAGTACAACACTTTTAGTAAACAGATATCTAAATTCATTGCAGTGACAACCTGTCTTGTGGGTTTAATTTATTTGCTTCTTGTTCAATTATGCATTCCTTTGAACTCAATTCATAATTTCAGCGCCAGACACAGGAAAAGGACACAACACGCTTTTTCAAAGTCCAAAAACTTTGTAACTTTTTTTTTGCAATGACGATCAACTTTATCAACACAACTAAAATCCTGCTTCTGTCTGTACATGTCAACTTGACCCGGTCGGTGCGAATATTGCCTGGAAAAAGTAATACTTGGGGCAAATAACCCTTGTTTGATTACACCAAAAGACTTTGGGAACAACTTTTTATCTCACAAGTATCTTGTTCCTCCCGTCTGGCCCATTGTAAGAAATCCATCCATCTCTTTCCAGTCCTTCCTTCCAAGTCAACTCTCTGGAAACAAAGATAAGGGCTTCATCTTATATGAGCTCTCCATATATACAAACAATACCTTCTTAACTAGTTCATTGGCCAAAAATTTTAGGAAACAAGAAACCATTTTATACAGCAAAGCATACCAACATTTTTTCACTAACGACAACTTGCACAGTAATTCACGACCAGCTTGAAAAATGCTTGAAATAATGTAGGGCTCTATATATTTGATGCCATTTTTCACAAATTTTTGGCACCTAATGAGGAAATAATTTTCCGTCCTGGAACGTGCATGTAATCATAGTGTAAAATCTTGATGACTGATGATCATGATGACAGTGAAGTATTTCACATCTTTTATGAGGGCGCTGTTACGGCGTAGTTTTTTAATAAGAGCATGAATAGAAGGTCAATAGTAGTCCTCGATTAAAGGTTGCACGAAATAGTAAAAATTGAGCAATTTAGCATATTTATTTACGGTGCTACTTATATAGTAGTTAGAACAAGTGTAATCCAAGTTCATTTAACAAATTACACCGCATCCAACTTGAAAGAGATTATGCTCAGAACGGAAATTCACCTAATGAGTTTACACTATGAAACTTGTGTGGAATTTCAAATGCATGTCATTATCATCATCATCACGTCCTCAGGCTTTAGTTGGAAAGTGGTGAGAAAAGATGAGTGAGTGCTAGTGACACTATCTCCAGTTGTTAGCCCTTTCTTCTTTGGTTCATTTGCATTTGTGTACAGTTAGTATATAGTAGTTTGCTACACAAAGAGCAGGAGCATTTGTGGTTTCCTTTAGTTGGTTAGAATAGGCAAGCAAGTTTGAAACACAAATGAATACTGATAGTGCATTCATTGTTGGAATTCAAAATCCCTTGCTATTTGAACGAACACATTTAAGTACTAACTAACTAACTAACTTAAAGTATATTCCAAATAATTCATTGCGTTTCTTTCTAATTGGAGTTGCATTGGCCGGCCTTTAACAGCAATGCGTTTTGTTTTAATCCATAAGGAAGGAAGAAAATTTACACTGAACTCACTTGGGAGTGCATACTTGATTAAAATGGCCGCACTCTGTCACTTTTCCCCTTGAAGCCTACTTATCTTGCTATGCTCATCCAAGTGATTATGTGGTTAAGAAATAATCTAGAATTAGAGGAAGATCCGCAGTAATTCATAAACTTAGTTAGTCAATATATCCCAGGAACCAGTTTTGGAGGGGTGATGATGAGTCATTTGATGAATGAAATGGGTAGACACGTATGATAGAATTATATGCTCTCATTTTGAATTCAACAGAAATTGGGATCCACTCGAAAACTTATTGCATGCAACTGCAGTGTGAATGAATGTAGTGGATGTTAGTGGGATGCAGCAGCAATATTGGTCCCAAATGCATTACATAAGTGTGTATGTGTGTAAATGTAATTACAGGCGCTTTGTCCCTCATCTCCATATCTTTGTCAATTTGGCTCTCCCGGGTATTTTACAAAGCTTAACAAGTCGGGGTCTACATGGTTCCACCCTAATTCCTTTTCTGCACGAGACGTTTTTCATTTAATCATTGCATATTTAACTACTGGAGCTTGATTTCCTGCTCAATTTTTAAACCGGGAGTCAAGTTGCTGTCTACTTTGTTTGAAATATTTATATGCAGCTTGGAGGCTCCCGGTTGGATGAATTTTGAAGCTTTGGAATGATGCAATGCAAACATTTCAGCAGTCAGTGCCTAAATTCCCTTTTTTATGCCATTTTACAACGGTTAATTTAACAATATACTCTTACCATAGCCAACAATGGTTTTCTTTGGACACAAATGCTTCATTCATTTTTCATTTCAGCGCAAATCAATTCCAAATTATTTGGGTGTATGCATACATAATATATATCTATATTTAATTTTAGTTTAACTTCTTCAGTTAGGTTAGGTGAGCTCTTTAGTGAGTTCGAATGCTGATATTTGTACAACATAATGAGTTTCAAGACACGACTCGAGGAAATACGAAAAGATGTAGTTGACTTTATCATTTTCTGAGAAAGGGAATAAAGACGTGGATTTCCAATACATGTCGTGATGCCACACGTGCCTGCATTCCGTTATCTGAATTAATTTCGTTTGCTATCCTATGCATATTGCATCGCACGGCTTCGGGTTGTTTGACAATGATCCCAAAGAATGCTTTCCCTTTCATTCATGATGATGAAATGAAAGAATGTAAAACGGTATGCAATGGAATTGCCGGGCGTCCTATTATAGTCAACCCTTTCATTTAATACTGACGAAGGCATAGTTGAGTCAGTATTATTAGTGCTAATGTTCCACATAGGAGAGATAGGAGTAAAATGAGAAATTTTTTGGGGAGATTGAGTATTATGAGCGAGAAAACTGATTGTTTTTCATGCACCGTGTAAGAATGGAAATGAAAAGTGCTGCAAGAGGGTAAATAGGGGATATTATTGAAAAAGTGATGAATAAGTGTAATTATTCAATAAAGTTTGCTGATGAGAAACTTTGATTATGTAAATTTGGTAAATATCATAAGTATTCAAAAATAAATGTCATTTAATTAATTCCATTGTTGACTGTTGACTGGAGGATCAATTTTGTTGAACCCGTTTGCACGTGAAAGCCAAACATTAAGTCATAATATCAGGGAATACGTCGTAGAACAATCAGCTACCATGATTCGTTTTCTATGATAATATGAAATCAATTTCAGAAGTTACATGAGTAGACACAGACGTTACGGTGAAAAAATGATTTGACTCTCTTCATTTCATAATGTTAACATCCGATGGAATGGAGTTAAAGTAAGTCAAAAGTAAATTCAATTAACAAATGTAAAACAAGTGTCACATAAATTTAATCTCATGTTTTGAAGTGCTGGGAACCACTTTATGACGAAAACTGAACAAAAATACTTAATTATCAATAATGTCATCCTTATCGTGTTGACTTCCTGTCAGCTCAAAACTGATTTCATGCATACATAAATAGCCTGGTCTGTCTCCAGAAACTTCAGAGCCTCATGAGCAGATAAACAGCTTCGAACCTGAATAATTATTACAGAGATCATAATAATATAATAAAAACTACGTATAAGTTAACTATTAGTTATTCGTGCAAAATCGTGTTTATCCCGAAATGCAGGCATTTGCAGTGATTTTGGGTTTGGCCCTTGCACTTTCAGCTCAAGGTTCAGTTCTGCCAGCTAGTTCTCAAGAAAACAGTGATTTTACCCAACTTGTTTCTCAACACGGAAACCAGTTAATAACTTCTGACGACGTGGATTTGGGAGATGCTTTTCTCAGCACGGTAAATAAAACGACTATATATACTATCTTTAATGTCGGCTAAAACTTTTCCAAGTTAGCAAGTTTTGCTTAAATATTTTAGCCTGAGCTTATAGTCAAATATGGCTACCCATTGGAAATCCACTCAGTGACTACAGAAGACGGCTACATTTTAGAACTCCACCGAATCCCTTATGGCAAGGAATGTGGTCCAGCTGAAAATAAAAGAGTCGTATGGCTCCAACATGGCCTTTTGTCTGATTCATCCAATTATGTAATTGTTGGTCCTTCCAAAGCTTTGGGTACTTACCGTTCCTATAAAATAGAGAGTTATATAAACCTTGGTACCAATCTACTAATCAAACAAATTTTACAGCTTATCGAATGGCGGACGCGTGTTACGACGTGTGGTTGGGAAATTCCAGAGGTAATACTTATTCCAAGAAGCATGTGAGCATGGCTATCGAAAAGGAATTTTGGCTTTTCAGGTAATTCCACCAAAATAATCAATCACAAGCTCAATTATATAACTATTGACATAGCTAAATGAAAATCATCATGTTTTTGTTTAGTTGGCACGAAATGGGTGTTTACGATTTACCTGCAAATTTTGATTACATTCTGGGAACCACTGGAGCTGAAGATTTGTATTATGTTGGACATTCCATGGGTATGTAATACTATTTTGCGCAGCGTGTTGACCTTGAGCACAATTCAATAACTTTGTTATCTCAAAGTAATTGGGTTTCACTTTCCAATATAGGCACGACCATGTTCTTCGTATGCATGTCCGAACGGCCAGAATACAATTCAAAAGTTCGATTGATGAGCGCACTAGCTCCTGTTGCTTACACGGAACATATGAAAAGTCCAATCAGATTGATGGCTCCTTATGGAAGCTCAGTTGAGGTGATGCATTGTAACTAACTAGCAAACACTTACTTAAACTTGAATGAACTTATATAGATTCCACAAATGACTCTCCTCTAATAATATTACTTTCCCATTATAACAATTAGTGGCTTCTCAGAATGGTTGGAGTTTACGAGTTCATGCCAACCAGCGATTTTTTGGATTTCATTGGATACGTGTTTTGCAGAGATGAGAGTTTTTTCCAATTCGTTTGCTCTAACGTTTTCTTTTTAATCATGGGATACAATGTTGATCAACTGGATTCGGTAAGTATAGGCAGCTAACTTACTGGAACAACTAACTATTCGTAGGCTCGTAGTTCTAAACTCACCTGTGGCCGTAACTGAGTAACTGTAACACTGCAATACACTTTTTCAGGCTATGTTGCCAGTAATTATCGGCCACGTACCAGCAGGCGCTTCAGTTAGAAGTTTGGTCCACTTTTCTCAAGGAGTAAATCACGCCGACTTCTTGAAATACGATTTCGGTAAAACCAAAAATATGGAAATCTACGGTCAAGAACGACCACCAGCATACGACATTTCAAAAATTACCGCTCCTGTCGCAGTCTACTGGGGTGAAAATGATTGGCTGGCAGTGAAATCTGTAAGTGTAGTAGCAATGTCCAATAATCCATATCTTTTATAATTTGGCGCTTATTTCTGATTTTACACAAATTTCACAGGACGTATACCGACTGTGTGAAACTCTACCCAACCTTCAAATCAAGTACCGAATTCCTCATGACAAATTCAATCATGCTGATTTCCTGTTCGCTAAAGACCTTAATGAGTTGCATAATAACCAAGTGATGAAATTCATGGAATACTTTTAGTAGCCCAAAATAAAATGATATCCTTCCTTACAAATTAGCAACAAATTGTGATTGTTTTGAGTACGAATTTATTTCTATCGCCTTTGTTACCCTAACTAAATATCGCCGTATATAATGGCGGTTTAGTTAGTTAAATAGTTAGTCTAGTGTTAATCAATACTCTTAACTGTTCAAACCGCGCGGAAAAATAAATTGGGTTAGTTAGTTAGCAGGGGCTATTTATTTCTTCTTTTTGCCTCCTTTCTTTGCACTACTCGGTGCACTTTTAAGATCCTTTTTGCTTTTCCCTATAACTACACCCGTACCATCAGTGGTTTTATCCGTTTCTACCACTTGAGCCTCTTCTGCATCATTATGTTCATCCGTTTCGGTATCATGAGAACCCGGTACCGGTGGCGTTTTAGGGCTCTCATATCGACTGCCTGCATCCTCCATGACTCCTAAAAATCCATTTGGTTCAAATCAAGTTTTTTTCAGAGTATGTAAACCAAGTATTCTCAAATAGTAGTTAGCTTTCGGAAGACACATTAGATTTTCCCCGTTATTATTAATTATTTCTCAAACTGTGTCTACAAGATACTAGCTTCCTTGTTCCATTATTTACACAAAAACTCGGACGAAACTACTTCAAGATCCTGTGGTGGGGCAATTTCCTTTTCAAGTTAGTAAGTTGCCTTGGGTTCTTCATTTCATTTCATTTAAAATTTAATCGGAAGCTTCTTACATTGTGTGCTGTAATAATTGCCTGAAGGAACAAGGAACGAAATGAAGCCACAGTTTCACTTCATTTGTGTACACACACTAACTAATTAATTTCTTACTAATAAAGCATTTATCAAGCGGTTCAACTCCTTGGCAAGCTTATATTAAATTCTCATGCACAATTTTGGCAAAAAACATATTGCTTGCCCAATTTCCCGTGTACTCAAGCAAGATTATTTGCAGTGCGGAAAAAATGAAACAGGTCAAACGATTAGGATCAAACTTTCTGACATGGATGCAATAATCCATCAATCAAGTCCCAGAAATGGAACCACAAGGCGAGGCAAGGCTTACTTCACAAAAAACTTACCTTTCTTTTTGTTAGCTCCAGATTTTCCTTTCCCTTTGCCTCCATCCTTGCCTTTAGCTCCTTTCTGCCCCTTTTTATTTACATCCGCGGGCTCATTATCTTGTCCTGCTATGACTGACTGACTTTCCGAATTTACTAATTCTGGAAGAGCCGCATCCAAATACTCGTCGTCACTCTCCAAATCTTTCAAAGCGTCCAAAACTCCGGTAACTGAAGAATCTGGCTCTGCAGTAGTACTGCTGTCATTCACTGCAGATTTACGTTTCTTGCCTTTGGTAACACTAGCCGCCACAGAGACAGAAGATTCTTCAGCTTCCGTTGTAGTGCCTGCTTCAGTTTCATCTCCACCACTTTTCTCTTTTTTAGATTTCTTTCCTTTTTTCCCTTTCTTTTTGCTTTTGCCACCTTTGCCGCGTTTTCCAGGTTTGCTCCCTTTTGAGCGCCCTTTTTTGGAACCCCCTTTGCCCTTCTTTCCTTTCTTTCCTTTCTTTCCTTTCCCTTTCTGCAATAATAAATAAAAGAAAATGTGTATTTGATCTGTGCACCATTTTGTGTGTGTGGGTGTGTGCAATTTCACTAATTAACAGTTTAACTGCAGTGTAATGGGGGACCACTGTAAGGAGGATGGATAGTGCAAACTAGAGCGTGTACTCTAACTAAGGTGGTTTGGTTTTTGGTATGTCTGAAAGACCTTATCAATCAAGCAAGTAGCAGTATAGTATTTTAGTTAGTTAGTTTCAAAAAGTGTGCTAAATATACCTTTTTCTTCTTACGAAGCTTCAAAGCAGCTTCGATTTCTTTCATGCTTTTCTCCTCCATGAATCTAGCATACCGTTTCTCCCATTTGGCTACAGTCTTCTCGAGTTTATCCAACTCGGCCTTTTGATCTTTCTCCTCTTTTTCAAACTCATCAAAGATTTTCTGTTTTGAGAGCATTTCTGAGTCGTACAGCTGGATAATAGCCTCCAGTTTACTTTCCAATTCCATTCTGAATCCCAATGTTTATCATTAACCAGCTAGGAATAGTTTATGTAGACGGTTGGGAATATATTAGTGGTTCATACATACCGTTTTCCTCTCCATTTTTGCTCGTATCGCTCAATATGGCGTCGCAATTGGAGTGCTGTTTCCATCTTTTTGTTGATCTCGATTTCATACAAGTCCATGAATTGGTCTGCTTGTTTGTGTTCAATGATTTTATTCTTGTCGTAATCATTTCTAAAAAATTAACAAAAACCGATGAATTCCACGCACAATGTAATCGGTTTTTCTACATGTATTTTTCATCGCTTTGTAATTGTAGTTGCTTTACGCCATTTTCACAATCTGTCTATGGGAAGTCATGAATGCACTGTTAATCTGTTCAATCAACGCATTAATTTCCAAATCCACGAGTCTCATTTTGCCCTCGTGTTCGGTTTCCAACTCAGTCAATAAATCCTATTTTAGAGAAATGCGTTTTATCAAATTCTGCGTGCTGCGTACTATAGAAATCCACTATACTGCACTTACTGTTAACTGAGTGAGAGTATTTTGCAATCGTTTTTCTTTAATCCAAATACTCCTGAGCATTTTTGTCCTCTGTATCTCCTCCTCTGGTGAAATGGTCAATCGTCCTATCATTAAACTTTCTAAATGGTGTATTAGCGAGTAAAAGAAAACCAACGATTGGGAAGCTTCAGGACGGATATTTTCTTGCATCCAATCTAATGCCACACCATTCAATATGAACTGGCGAAAAGCCTCTCTGTAAGCCATCTTTAGTTGGTCATTCAAATAAATTTTTTCTTCTACACCCACTTCTTTTGGCCCTATCCAAGGATATGAACCCGTATTTGGATGTGGACATTCCTGATATTTCAATGTGACCACACGTATGAAATCCAATGTGTAGCTATTGGTCTGCAAATTTGTTCAATCCTGTTAGTTTCATCGAGTATGCAAGTTTTCAGTGTACATTACATGATATCCTTCATATTTGTCTTACAACATCAGGCAAAAGAGTTCTCAAAGAATCTGTGTGTCCTTTGTCTTTTGGTTTTTTATTGGGAGTTGTGAGATCTTCCGAAACACCGGCATGCAATCGTTCCTTAATTTCAGATACTCTTTTTTCCACCAGTGAGAACAAATTGCCTCCGCAATTATGTGTATTAATCCAAACCTACAACGAAAATAATGAGCTTAATGCATCGTCTTAATGAAAAAATGTTTTCTAAAAGTTGCTGGCTAATACCATTTGAACATGGAGTACATTAATTATAGCATGTACTAAATCTGGACCCAATATTGCTTCCAATTCTTCATCCCCTAGCACCAAACGGCTCATAATTTGTGGGAATTTCGACAAAGTGTCCAATTTCAGTCTCACATCGCGCATACATTGGATCAATCTTTCCCCTATATGGAAGAAAATTCAATAATTTAGTGCAATAGGTATAAGTATAGAAACGTTTGAAAAGTTTTTTTTACCATTGACAGGCAAAGTCAGTTTCGGTATCATCTTATATTTTGGAGCCATTTTGACCACAAGTGGTCCCAATTCTTCACTCCCATCGTTTCTCTCCTCCCCAGCAAATATTGATGGTGCAGGGATGAACATTCTATCCACCTCATCTTTCATCCATTGTGCAACAGAGTTGCCATTTTCCAACAGATCAATAAAATGTTCATCACTAATGAATTCTTTCCATGGTGGTCGCGCTAACTCCACCAAAGGATCGTCAGGGTCCTCATCATCATTTCCTTCTTCCATTGCAATTTTAGTCTTGGCAGCTTTCAGCCGTGCATTATCTTGGTCGTCATCAGAAAACTCAAAGGATGCATCAGACAATTGGCTTTGAATTTTGGATAGATGCAGGTTTCTCAGTTGTTTGCTCTTTCGTCGGAATTTTTTTCCACTCTCTGCTCGATGTTGTTTCATAGCTTCCAAAATTGTGAGCGATACGCGATCTGGGGGCGGAACTAAAGCTTCCATGTCACATTCACAGCGAGTGGCTTCATCATCATTGGGAACGGAGGCTCGCATTTGACGCTGGATGTCTTGAGCTCCCATAAATGCGGCCATTGTGGGCAAGGCTCGAAAGGTTTCATCGAAAAGCAGGGAGATTTGGGATGTTCGCAAGTAGGCTTCGTCCCCCATTTTGAATACGTTGGTCAAGAGGTGCAGGATTGGATGGCGATTTTAAGGCGAGGAGTGCAGAATGCCTGATCCCCAAAAAAATTCCGGGGCTGGTGGTTTGGTTCGTATTTCAGTATGGAAGTAATCTAGAATTTCTTAAACTATTGTTTTATTCATTTTGGTGTGTTGAACCATAGAAACCTGGCGTAGGAAATCTCATAGAGGAGATACAGTGTGATATAAAGGATTGGAAAATTTCCCAAATAATTTTGCTATACGAAATTTATGATAGAATGTGTTGGGTGTGATTTTGTTTTTCAGTACAATCATAAACTGTACGAAATATGTTAGAAATGAATTGATTATTAGGTTGTACGTTAATGTTTCAACAAAGAATTCCATTGCCAAGCCCATATATTTGAAGCACGTGCTGTTAGATATTGGCTACACAGATCTTAAATCTCTTTAACTTGTGTTATTATTAAATAATGTAGACATTGGGTTCATAATTCACGAGGTTTATAAACCACTCACGAATCTTTCAGGTAAACGGTTCACGTAATCATTTTCAGGAGTTCTACAGTGAATAAGTTAGGAAGAATTTATTATTTATATTGAAATGCCATAATATACAAGTTTGGTACTAAATTCTACAATATAATGTTCACATTCACACAGTGTAAAGAAAACTTTCTACAAATCTACGAATTGAGAAAAGCCACACTTTTAATTCCTCATGTCAAGATTTTGTGGAACATTATAATTAGTACAGTAGGGCAAATCATACCATTTTCCTTGCGTGCTTTCGTTATTATTATAATATTGCATGTTCCTAGTTGACACCGTTATATTTTCGCGTTTTCAACAAAGGATTAATTTATGACTGTCATAATCCAGCGAGTCACGCTATTCGAAAAGAACTCAATAATAAGTTGGTATACTTTATACATGTAGAGTGTTGTCCAATTTGTGTTCACCAGTTAATTATTTGCTTCCTTTTTATAATTATTGCTGAGATAAAGGGTCGCCGAATTTAAAGTTTTCGGCTTTTTCTTGCAGTCAGAAGGAGTTCTGTATGAATAACTAAAATAGGCGGAAGAAGGCGTTACTGACTGACTGCCTGAGTGAGCTACATTGGCTTTTGTAGCTTTTCAATTCAGCCAAAAACTAAATTAACACTAACAAAAACTTAATTGTAAATGCTGCTACTATAGTTTGATCAGTTTTTAGTGATTAAACCCCATTTTAAAGCGTCAAATATTGAAAAATGCAATTTCTTTAGCACAATACAAACTGACATCTTGATTGCTGACATGCCCTCAGATTCAATTGTTACTATCTCACCAAATACAGTGGTTATTATCATCACGAGAAATAAGATGTACCGAAAAATTGCATGATAGCAACGAAAAGATGACCCAAAAAAACTAGGTGAACCTGTCGCGCATAAATCTTTTGGAATATTTACTGCTTTGCTCCTGTAACCTTTTCCCTTTACTTACTTTTGCCATGTTCAATGTTACATGCACCAATAACTGGTGGTTCGGTAAACGAACTTACTAAAACCACGGTTTGGGTTCAAGAAATATACTCTGACTCTAACTGTGAGCTCTCACCACATTAGAAACTAGTTCACAAGTTGAGGTCTGGGACAAAAAAAAACAATCTCAACCAGCGTAAATAAATAAGTGTTGATAGGTAATTGGAATAGGCAGTTTGATGGAATTGAAATTTGAGAAGAAGCCACAAATTTAATGAGCAAGTTCGTTGTACAGATAAACTGATACATAAAATGTCCTCCTACTTGTTATAATGTGGGGTCCATTGGTCGTAAAGCTAGTACTAACTAACTACTGGTATTTTATCCTCCTCTTTGCGTGCACATAATACTACTGAATCCACTTTTAATGCTATAGTTAGTTTAGTTAATATATATGAAGAATTTTACTTGTTAAAGTTAATATTTTTTCAAACTAACTAGCTAGCTATCGGAAGAAAAAAGGGCTCTGGGATATTTGTGTAATTTCTAACATGGATTTAATGAGGGATTGCATGACATACGGTTTGTATAGCCTCAAGTGTTTACCTGCTTTTTGTTTTTTTATTCATTGGTTGGTTTTAAACATTCACAGAGGAAATTAAGTGAGTGTATGAGCGAAATCCTTGTGTCAATATTTATGGAACCTTTTCTCATCTTGTAACGAGAAGCGGATGGTGAAACTGATGGGTCTTGAAGTCGGCGGAGGGATGAGAATGTTGAAAGTAAGTCAACAAGAGCCCTTAGCAGGGATATGATTAGTATATACAGCGGTTAACAGAGTTTCAAATAGCGAAGCAGGTTTTGGGATATTTTTTATTAAAAAAACCCATGCGTGGGTGGTGTGTACTTAGTCATGCTGGGATTCTATATATTATTCTTTTCTTCGTTATGGTTTCTACATAATTGCTTATTTACTGATGAAAAGTCAGCTAAGCAGAATTGATTCCTAGGTACTCAAATATAATTGAAAATTATATCCTGATCATTATGTTGTGTGTGTGACCAGGAAGTTGGCTAAGCTAAGTTACTCAAAGATAAGACACAATCTTTAGTGTACTTAATATTTGACTGGACACTGGACCCGTAAAGCTTAATTTATAAACAAAACACCAAACCAATGTGCTATTTTAGAAAAAAATGTAAAAACTAGCTAGATACAATGCTAACAACTCCATTTAATTAGTAAACTAACAGACTACATGTGCTTAATGTTAATCCCAACCAAAAATACTAAATGCTTCCTAATTATAAAGAAAGGACTGTAACACAACAATCCCAGCCGGTTCAAAGAGCCCAAACAAAGTGTACAAACAAAAAAGCATATAGAGCCAACCGGAGGATGATTCTACTCAATTAAACCAAACCAACCAAGTGCAATGGCCCATAAGAAATGAATGGATGAGTTCCATAATCAAAAAGAGGGGAAACAAACGATACAATGAATGGGATACAAAGTTTCCTTTGCTCCCTGTAATAAATAGCTAACTAACTTGTGACTGACTGACTGTATACGCCACCAGTGGTGTGTAAGGTGAAAGGAATGCAAATGAAAAAGGGTTTTCTCCTCTTGCTAAATTTTACATCTAACTACTTTTGCTGGATGAGTCAATTCATATACTACATGTAAATATAGTTAGTTATAAGGGTCACCAATGATGAAAACATGCAAAAATTAATTCTTCTCATTTCCAGTACTTTGCATTTCTATCACCGCTCCCCTATACAGTGCGTAGCAATAATAATTTTTGTTTCCTTTCGAGCTGACTATAGACTATACAGTCAAACGTTGCTATCTTACTTTTAAAAGTTATTTTATTCGAGGCAATAAAAGAGCAGTGTAAAAAATACGACTGGTTCCCTGTTTACTTATTACCTTAGGGTGTTTATTACCACTGAGTGGGCATCATCCGTACCATACGCACTCTGTGAATAAATAATGAATGCACGGTGAAGAGAAAAACTATGTAAATGTTTCCAATGAATGTGTAATAAAAGGGCTATGTTAGTCTCTAGGTGCATTGTTGTTATGAGACACTCTAGTGAGGGTAGTCAGTACAGTCATATAGCAAGTATGCAAAGGAGTCGTCTCATAATCATAATGATGATGGTAATGAATCGAATCCAACTTGTGAAAAGGGGGAATCAAAAGTACCAGCAGTAGTACTTGTTAGTTAGTTAGTTACTACAAGCCTAACTAACTAAATGGCTTTTGGCATTAATGTGTGATGTTCTTTGCTTTTATACAGCTACTTGCTATTGCCGACTCTATGTGTACTCAGGGATTTGACTTTCAATGTTTGTTTGGTACATCCAAAGTTAAGTTGATTGCACACTTTTAGTGATACTGGTGTGTGAAAAAAATTGTTTAGTATACATTTTCCAATGAAGAAACTTTTGAAATCGAGAAAAATGTCCCTATTGGACTATGGATTGTCCCTAGCCAGTCTCGAATAAAATTAATGCACAAGTCGTTATTAGCGCTATAATCATTAAATAGAAGCAATTCAAACGGCTTTATAAAATGAATGTTCAACTTGACGCTGTTTAGTAGCTGAAAATTGACTATAAAGTCACCAAGATTGTATCTTGATGCCTCCAA
>Ga0210040_10004350_pt1 | contig 18574 bp, 20 predicted proteins | sample CryGeyCG12114_NA_FD_185462 | JGI IMG/M metagenome (GOLD analysis project Ga0210040, IMG submission 185462) | Groundwater microbial communities from aquifer - Crystal Geyser CG19_WC_8/21/14_NA (SPAdes) (version 2) | ecosystem: Environmental > Aquatic > Deep subsurface > Groundwater | place: USA...
ACACCAGCGTGGAGACCTTTGGTCGACCGCCGTTGGGGCTGGGCTCCTTCCGGTCGGTGAGCGTCAGCGAATATTCTGGGAGCGACTGGTCCCTCGCGACCTCGCGCAGGGTGCGCTTGAAGTTCTCGATCGAGCGCGGCTCGAGCGAACATCCCACGCGGCCGGCAAGATCGACGGCGTCCAACTCGAGGCGGGCTCCGTCCACGCAGTTGAACTTGGCAAGCTCGTAAAGACGCCGCTCGATCGGCCCGAGCTTGAAGAAGTCGTCATGGTAGGCCGCGATGCGGCGATCCGTCAGAATAGCGCGATGCAGCCAGTCGCACAGCATGACTTCGACATGTTTGACGCGGCGCTCGCCGTTCGGGAGCTTCGTATATTTGATGTCGGCCTTGAGCAGCCACGAGAACGCGCTGTCGGATCCCTCGCCGCCGGTTTCGATATTGGTGATGATCTGCGTGCCTTGGAGGCGATTGAGGGAGGCCTTCAGCGACGTGTACGATCGGGCTGACGAATTGGTGCCGGTCATCCGGAACAGGTCATTGGCGGTGAAGCTGATTGAACGATCGACGGTCTCGCCATTCTCGAGCCGCTCGACCATGAGGCTGGCGATATAGAGCAGGATTTCCTTGTCGTAGATCGTCGCGACGCCGGTCTTGCTCGGGTTGATCTCGATGCGAGCACTGTCGCTCTTGAAGGTCATCGGCTCCATCTGCGCCCGCTTGGTCAAGGCGAAGAACGGAAACTCGGCGACAGTTCGTTCGCCCTGGATGTCGCCGTATAGAGGACTGTCCAGACGGAAGAGCTCCTCCTGGTACGGGACGATCTCAGTCATGCGGCCCGTGCCTCCCGCAATGCTTCGCCCTCACTACCGCGTCGGGCAACAGTCGCGCGCGCTCGCTCGACGGGTGACGGCCCCTCCCCTGCCCCCGCAGCCGACGCGGTAAGCTCGTATTGGTCCACATCGCGGGGGCTCGGCTCGGCCTCGTGCTTTCGGGCGGAAAACCTCTCCAGATCGGCCCCGGCCTGCTGCACCATCATCTCGAACATCGGGCCATAGGCCTGGCTGCGGAAGCGGCCCTGGACCTGCTTCATGTAGCCCGCGAGCACGCCGGAAACGATGGGAGATATCCGCTTCAACGAGGCGTCTGGATCCGACGCGCGGTGCACGAAGGCGTCCGGCAGGGTGGTCGCCATGCAGCGTTCGAGGACGAGCGCGACGACGGCATCCCGAGATCGCAGTCCGAGGCGATGCTTCCATGCGTCGAGTTGGGCGATCACCTCGACGCGAAGCGCCATGTTCAGGTTCTGGTGGCCTGCCGCGTAAAGCGTGTTGCGCTGCTCCTGGACGAGCTGCTTCATCGTTTTGGGGTGTGGGGATTTCGACCGTGCCATGACGCTGGTTTAGGGTCGCCTGCGCGAAACTGTCAAACCGAGATGCAAGTGATGCTGTAAACGAATCTCTAGCTGCGCGTTTCGCCACGCTTGCGTAAGGATCGTCCACTATGGGACGCTGAACCCGCAACCGCGCGAGAAACGACGAGACGAATGGCCACGCACATCGATCTGAGTGAGCAGCTCGATCCCACGGCGCGACGGTTCGGCGAGCGCTTGAAGACGCATCGGCTCAAGGCCGGGCTGACCCAAGGGCAGTTGGCGGAGAAGACCCGGACCACGGGATCGTACATATCCTCGATCGAGCGTGGCCGGGCCAACCCGACGCTCGACCTGATGGTGAAGCTCGCCGAGCAGGTCGGCACTGAGGCCTGGGACATGATCCGGCCGGAGCAAAGCACATCCGATCTGGAGCAAAGTCAGTAATTTTCAGGCGTTTACTTCCATTGGAGCGTCGCGTCCCCACTTAGAACAGGACCGTCTCCCGATGCCTCGTTCGGGGAGATCAAGGAAACTTGTGTGAGCAAGGCTGCCGCCATGCGGTCCCGTTTCGGCGGCCGCGTCGAAGCGCTCCTCTCTAAGAGCGGCCTGTCGAACGCGGACCTCGCTGCCCGCGTTGGGCTGCCGGAGAGCCGAGTAGAAGCAATCCTACGAGGCAGCTCCGTCCAGCTTAGGCTGCGCGAGATGACCCTCATCGCTGCGGCCGTCGACGCGCCCCTCGACGCCCTTCTCGTCCCGGCCGACCCGACGGTCCTGGTCGTACCGCTCGAGGAAGTTGAAGAGCGTTGAGCGGGAAACACCCAGCTCCTGTGCGACCCCCGTGGCGGTCGCGCCGGGGACCTCCAGCTTTGCACGGATCTCGGGCAGCTTGTCCGGTTCGAGTAGCCGTTTGCGGCCGCGACCGGCGACATCGCCCTGGTGCGTCTTAAACCCGTGGACATGGCGGTAGTGGCCGTCCAGCGCCTCCAGAAGGGCGTGCAGCTTGTCGCTTGCCCCCGGCTCGATGACGATGCCGGACGAGACAATCTCGAACGCGACGCCTTTGCGGAGCAGTTTGGTGAGAAGCCGCACCAGCGTCGTGGTCGATAGCGTGATGCTCGACAGGTCGTAGACCTTGACGCGATCGCCGGCGGATAGCCGCATACCGCTTCTGGTGAGCAGGTCTTCCAGCTTGTTGAAGCTGTGCCGGCCGGCCGTCACCACCCGGTCGCCGGGCGCGAGACAAGCCTTCTGCTCGGCGATCGACGCGGAGCCTTGGCATTCCGCGATGAATGCGATCGTCGTGCCCAATCCGTCGTCCTTCACCAAGCGGGCGAGCGCCTACATGCCTTGCAACGCTGATCGCCGAGGCCGCCTAAAGCCGGAGTTTCTAAGCCAGGAGACCATGATCGGCAATCGAGCGCCCATGACGCAGACCGCGCGGTGTTCCGCTCGCGCAACCACCTGATTTACCGTGCGAGTATAAGATCGATCAGGCTTGCAGCGTCTGTCACTTTCGTTCTAGGGTTTGTTGGACTGTGGCGAGCGGGGGGGGAGCGGGTATGCTTCCGGCGGGACTGACGGCTAAGGCGATCGAGCTCTGCGCGGCAGGGCTTGGCGCGACCGGCTTGCCGGCGCCAGCTACCTACGTGATCGCGGTCCGCACCGGTGCCGTCCTCTCGCAGCAGCCGGCGACCATGGCGGACGCGCAGGCGACCGTCCGCGATCTGATAACGCTCGGCGCCGATTTCGAGGCTGGTCCGCTCACGATCAACGGCCGGGATTTTGCGACCTATGGCGTGACGCCGGCATCGGTATTCGACGCCTGTGCGCTCGCCCACGTCGACGAAAAGGGGCAGCAGACGCCGATCGCGGGCCCAGCGACCGTATCCAGCGTGTCAGCGCTGCTCCGGCACGCGTTCGGCGCGCGCATCACCGATACGATAAGGCCGATGACCGCGAGCTACGGCGCACGGTATAGCTGGCACAAGTTCGGCCAGGCGGTCGACTTCGTGCCGGCCGGCGGGGTCGGCGCGATCGACCGGCAGCAGATCCGCGCCCTCATGAACGCCAATGGCGTGCGCCTGATCGAGCTTCTCGGTCCTGGCGACCGTGGTCACTCCAACCATTGGCATGTTGCCTTTGCCCGACCGGGGCAGGTGATCGATCATCTGCATCCGATCGAGGAGGACGAAGATTGGGTCGTCAACGTCGCCAGCGCCGACGTGCCCCCGGCGCTACCCGGAAGCCCGACACCCGCTACCGATGTGCAGGCCGCGCCCACCTCGGTCGCCCAAGTCGCAGACAGGGCCCCGCCCCAGTGGGACGTCTTCCGACATGCTGACTGGCGCGCGGCTCATGGAGGTGGCTCATGATCGCGACGGTGTTCAATCGGCTGGGCGGCATCGCCGCTGGCTTCGCCTATCCCATCGCCGGGCTTGTCGCCGTCATGGCGCCCCAGCCGGCGTTTGCGTCCGACTGGGGTTGCCAGGTCGTGCTGTGCCTCGCCACCCCCGGCTCGCCGACGACCTATGCGCAGTGCGTCCCGCCTATCACCAAGCTGTGGCAGCACCTCTCCCTCGGCGGTGCGTTCCCGACCTGCACGGGCATCGGCATTCGCACGCGCGAGACCAGGCATGGCTACGACCTGACGGTTACTCGGTCTGACGGCCAGACATCCCGCTACGCGCTCGACACCCGAACCCAGACGGTGACGCAGCAATGATCTACGACGTTCCCGCCGTCGCCGCGCTTGCGAGAGCGTGCGCGCCCGAGATCGCGACGGAGGCGATCGTCCCGCTGGTGGTGACGGAGAGCGGCGGTGATCCGTTGCGGATCAACGTCAACAAGGGCCCGCGGGTGCGCGCCGGATCGATTGCCGAGGGCGCGGCGATCGTTCGCCGCTACATGGCGGCGGGATACACGGTCGACGTCGGCCTGGCACAGATCAACTCGGCCAACTTCGCGCGGCTCGGCGTCACCGTCGAGCAGGTGTTCGAGCCCTGCACCAACCTCAAGCTGGCCTCCACCATGCTGCAGCGGGGCTACGACATGGCGAGCCGCTACTACACGGGGCTGGACGCGATCTCGGCGACCTACTCGCTCTACAACACAGGAACGCTGACCCGCGGTCTGCGCAACGGCTATGTCGGGCGAGTCTGGACGGCCGCCGCCAACCTCGGTTCCGTCCAGGCCCCGCCGGCGATGCCGGTGATGGTGGCGGGAGCGACGCCTCCCCCTGCAGCCCGGCCGGCACCGCCTGCCGAGCGCGAGCAATGGGTTGTGGGCCAAGTGCCGGCAGGCACGGTGGAGGTGTTCAAGTGAGCGCCGACAACAGCATCGCGCGTGGTGGCCGCGAGGTCGATGCCCAAGCGGAGCCGGTCGGCTTCCAGATGCCTCCCGAGTTGGCTTCGCGCTATGAGCTGCGCGTCATCGACGGTGCCGACGGCGAACAGCGCCTCGGCCTGTTCCGTCCGAGCGACCGCGACAACCCGTCGATCGAGATCAGCAACGATCGCATCGTCGCGCGAAGCGAGGATCCGGAGACGGTGGCGGCGCTAGTGACGATCGCGAAAGCCAGCGGGTGGGAGCGGATTGCGGTCGACGGCTCGCCCGCGTTTCGAAAGGCCGTCTGGGAAGCCGCGACCCGGGAAGGGCTGGGTGTCAGCGGGTACGAGCCGGACTTTGCCGAGCAGGCGCGCGCAGAGGATGCCCGCAGGGCAGCGGCCGAGCGTCGCGAGCGCGAGAGCCCTGAGCAGGCAACGCCTGCGGAACGGGTCGATGCAGGCGACGCGATCATCCCCGCCCGACCGGCCGCTGTGGCGAACGACCGGGCAGATCAGGACCGGGGCGCTGACACGGACGCCCAGAGCCTGTCGGACGGCGACCGCCGGCTGCTCCTCACCCTGAGCAGTCACAACGAGGACCGAAAAGCGCTTTTCGAGAACCTCCGGCCGGACATGGATGCGTTCGACCGCGAAGTGCAGTTCGAGCGCCTGGACCTCAACGGGGACGCGGTGAATACAGCGCTCGACCGGGCACTCCAGAGCCCGACGCTGGTCAAGGCGTTCGAGCGATCCGGCTATGAGCCGGAAGCGCTCCGTCAGTCCGGTAAAGGCGATGAGTGGGACGGCGAGATCGCGGACGCCATCTACCTCGTGCGCTCCGGCCTCCATCGCGACACGCTGGGGCAGCGGGCGCAGGCTGCGATCCTCGCCGACGAGATCGCGGCTGACCGCGAGAACCTGGCCGTGGCGGAGTCGACCTCCGTCGGTACGGAGCGGCCTGCGGAGCGCCAGCCGGCCCGCGAAGATCCGGAGCGCCAAGCGGCGACCGAGCGACGCCGGGAGAGTGAGGATCTGGCCGAACTCTTCCTCCACGGCAATGCCGAGCGCGTCGCGGGAGAGCCGCGGCTTACCCGAGCAATGCAGGCGCAGGTCACGATGGAGCAGCACATCGGCGAGGTTTTCGGTGGTGACGCCAATCGAATGGCGACCGCCAACCTCGAAAGCCGGCAATTGATCTCGGACGCGCTCAGGCGTGGCCTTGATGTCTCAGTCCGCGAGCCGACGCCCGTTCGGCAGGTCGATCCGGTCCACGCGCGCCCCGACTTGGAGAGATAAATCCAGCCATGGAGAAGCATGTGAAGTTTACATCGAACATGGGTCGGCTGATGTCCGATCGCCGTGCCCGCCAGATGGTCGGCGTCGCCGGCGCACTGGCCTTGATCGCGATCGCGCAGCCCGCGCTCGCGCAGAGCGGCGGGACCGCCATCGAAGGCGGCCTCAACACGATCAAGCAGTGGATGGTGACGATCGCCTCGGTGGTCGGCGTCATCGCCGTCATGGCCGTCGGCTACGCCAAGCTGACCGGCCGCATGGACTGGGGTCGCGCCGTCACCGTGCTGATCGGCATCGGCATCATCTTCTCGGCGACGACGATCGTCGGATGGATGAGCGCCGGTGCCTGAGCCCGAGAGGCTGGCTGAGGACAAGGTCTTCCTGGCCATGACCAGACCATCGGTGTTCATGGGACTGCCGCTCGAGGCGATCCTGCCGATCATCATGGTCTGCATGGTCGTCTGGGGCATCATGCACAACCCCTTCTACCCTCTGGCCCTGTTCGGGGCACTCTACTTCCCGGCGCGCATGGTCGTTCACTACGACTACAATGCCTTCCGGTTGTGGGGCCTATGGTTCCAGACCGTGTTCCTGTCGAAGAACCGTAAGTTCTGGGGCGGCGGGAGCTACTCTCCCGTCCGCCTCGGCAAGAGCGTCAAGCGGAAGCAGTTCGGCAATGACTGACACCAAGCTGAGGCACAAGAAGATCGCGGTCCGCGAGGCGGACGACATCAAGTTCATCCCCTACACGCGGCACGTCGACGACACGATCGTGGCGCTCGAGGACGGCTCGCTCATGCGCATGTACCGCGTCGATGGGCGGCCGTTCGAGACCAGCGACATTGCCGACCTGAATACCTGGCACAACAAGCTCAACATCACCTGGCGGTCGATCGGCGACGATCGCGTCGCGCTGTGGACCCATCTCGTGCGGACCGCGACCGACCCGGTGCTGGGCGGCGAGTTCCACTCGGGCTTCGCGCGCCAGCTGCAGGACCGCTACTCCGCCGCGCTCAAGGAGAAGGTCCTCTACCACAACGAGTTCTACGTCACGCTCGTCGTGCGGCCGTCCAACATGGCGGGCGATCAAGTGTCGCGCTTCTTCGGCAAGCGCAAGACGTCGGGCGAGTTCGACCAGCGCGCCTTGGCGATCATGGCGGACAAGTGCCGCGACTTTGAGTCCTTGCTCGCGGACGCGTCGCCGGAGCGCCTGTCGATCTACGAGCATGACGGCATCCTCTTCTCGAAGCCGATGGAAGTGCTCCACTTCATCCTGACCGGCGACCGCATCCGCGTGCCTGTGCTCGACGGACGCCTTGGCCAAGCGCTCTATCAATCGCGGGTGGTGTTCGGGCGTGAGGCGGCCGAAATCCGCTTGCCGCACAAGTCCCATTATCTCGGCATGTTCGGTGTGCGCGAGTATGTCGCCAGCACCCGCACGGGTCAGTTCAACAGCCTGCTGAAACTCGATTTCCCGTACGTGTTGACCCAGAGCTTCGCGCCGCTGGTGAAGCAGGACGCGAGCGAGCGCTTCTCCAAGAAGTACAAGCAGATGACGTCCTCGGACGATGCCGGCGTCAGTCAGGCCATGGAGCTGCTCGACGGTCAGGACGAGCTGATGGCGAACCGTTTCGTCATGGGCGAACATCACCTGTCGATCTCGGTCATCGACGATGATCCGAAGCGTCTGCTCGACCGGCTGTCGATCGCGCGCTCCTCGGCGGCCGACATGGGCATGGTGATGGCGCGGGAGGACGTGGCGTTGGAGGCCGCCTTCTGGGCGCAGCTCCCTGGCAATTTCCGGATGCGGGCGCGGCCGGCCGTCATCAACAGCCGAAACTTCGCGGCACTGAGCCCGTTCTACACCTTCCCGGCCGGGCGGAAGTCCGACAATCACTGGGGCGACGCGGTGACGCTCCTGAAGACGCGCGCGGGCTCGTCCTTCTGGTTCAACTTCCACCGCGCCGACATCGGCCATACGCTCATCATCGGCCCGACGGGCGGCGGCAAGACGGTCCTCCAGAACTTCCTCCAAGCGCAGCTTGAGAAGACGGGCGCCCGCCAGGTGTTCTTCGACAAGGACCGTGGCGCGGAGATCTTCGTGCGTGCCTGCGGCGGCACCTATCTGGCGCTGCGCAACGGCGTGGCGACCGGGTTCGCGCCGCTGAAGGGGCTGGAGCCTACCCACGACAACATGGCCTTCCTGCGCCAGTTCGTCCGCGTGCTGGTCCGGCGCGAGAACCGGCCGCTGACGGTCAGCGAGGAGCGTCTGATCGATGACGGTATCGACGCGGTCATGCGGTTGCCGTCGCAGGCGCGCTCCTTCGGCGCGCTGCGCGAGATGCTCGGCTATGCCGACGCGGAGGGTATCGGGGCTCGTCTCGAGCGCTGGTGTCAGGGCGGCGCGCTTGGCTGGGCCTTCGACGGACCGGTGGACGAGGTGTCGATGGCGGCCCGCTTCGTCGGGTTCGACATGACGCAGTTCCTCGAGAATCCCGAAATCCGCACGCCGACGATGCTCTATCTGTTCCATCGCGTAGACGAGCTGCTCGATGGCCAGCGGGTGGTGGTCGATATCGACGAGTTCTGGAAGGCGCTCCAGGACGATGCCTTCCGCGCCTTCGCGCAGGATGGCCTGAAGACCTTCCGTAAGCGGAACGCCTTCATGGTGTTCGGCACGCAGTCGCCGGCGGACGCGCTCCGCTCGCCGATCGCGCACTCGATCATCGAGCAGACGGCCACCAAGATCCTTCTGCCCAACTCCGATGCGAAGCGATCCGACTATTGCGACGGGCTTGGCCTGACGGATGCCGAGTACCGACTGATCCGCGAGGACCTGACGCCGGAGAGCCGCTGCTTCCTCGTGAAGCAGGGCCACACCTCGATCGTCGCCAAGCTCGATCTGGGCGGGATGCCCAACGAGCTCAAGGTGCTGTCGGGGCGCGAGGAGACGCTCGTCGCCATGGAAGAGGCGATGGCGGCGGCTGGTGACGACCCGGCGGCATGGCTGCCGGCTTTCTATGCCAATCAGAGGAGAAGCTGAGATGTGGATCAAGCGTGCCTTGATGGGGATCGCGGCGCCCGCCGCGCTCGCGGCCTTCGCCTCACCGGCGTCGGCGCAGGCAGGAGGCGGCATTCCTGTCTTCGACACCTCGACTTACCTGCAGGCGCTCTCGACCGCTCAACGTACGCTGACGATGGTCGAGCAGGGCAAGCAGCAGATCGCGACGGCCGCGAACCAGCTCCAGTCGCTGCAGAAACTGATCAACATGAGCGAGGTCGCGTCGACGCTGAACGCGCCTCAGGTCCGCAACATCCTGCCGACGACAACGACCGACGTGACGACGCTTTTCGGGGGTGACCTGACGAAGCTCGGCTCGCTGGGTACGCTCGCATCGAACATCCAGTCGCGTTACCGGATCTCGCCCTCGGGCTCCTCAGAGGCAGACGAGGCCTACAACCAGGCGCTGAGGAACTCCACCGCATCGGCCGCGACGACGGCTGCACTCGGTGAGAACACGCTCAACATCGCGCAAACGCGAACGCAGGGACTGGACCAGCTGCGGCAGCAACTGGCGGTTGCGCGCGATCCGAAGGACGTGATGGACCTACAAGCCCGGATCGCTGTCGAACAGGCGCAACTTCAGAACGACATGCTGAAAATGCAGGCCATACAGATGGCGCAAGCCGGTGAAGGCAACATGGCCATCAGCACGTCTGAAGCAGCTGCGGGCCGGAACGCTGCCGCCTTCTACGACGCGAACACGATAAGGAAATAACATGAAGAAGCTACTCCCCCTGGGCGCGTTGGTGGCGATGTGCGGCTGCCAGCAACAGGTCGCGATCCCCACGGCTCAAGAGCTTATGAGTAACCGACATCTTCTCACGCAGTGGCAAGCGAAGTGCAACACCGGTGAGTACAGCCGTCTTGCGCCTGCTCAAAAGAGCAACATGTGCTCGACAACGCAGGAGGCAACAATCTCCGTTGCTGAAAAGAACGCCGCGAGCAGTGCGTCCGATTTCTACGACACCAACACCAAGCGGAAGTGAAGCACCCTTCTCGGCGGCTTCATAGAACGGGATTCCGGTAATGGCTGGCGCACCTGTCAACATCATGACGCTATTCACGACCATGTACGGGTACGTGGAGAGCGCGATAGCAGGTGCGGTCGCCACCTTCGGGTCGGGGCTGGTAGCCTTTGTGGCAGCGCCATTAGCACTGGCGGCGACGATCTACTTTCTCCTGCTTGGCTTTGCGGTCCTCCGAGGCGCGATCCAGGCACCGCTCCGAGAGCTTGTGTTCCAAGCAGGAAAAGTCGGGTTTGCGCTCGCGGCGGCCAGCGCGGTTGGCTACGCCACCTTCGTAGTCAACGTCGCCACGAACCTCCCTACAGAGATCATCGCGGCGGGATCGGGGACACCGGTCACTAACCCGGGCACGACCTTTGACACCTATGTGTCAGATACAGGCAAGCTCGCGAAGCGCCTCCAGGTAGCCAATGCGAAGGTGCAGACGATGCCCTCGCAAGGACTGACGGACTTTCGCACGCCGCTGATCCAGCTTCGTTGCGCCATAATTACCTACGCCTGCATCATCGTTCTATACGGTTTTGCCTTCGCATCTGCCTGCGTCGGCTTCTGTATCGTGATCTTTGCTAAGCTGGCGGTGTCAATTTGCGTGGCTTTGGCACCGCTTGCGTTAGCAAGCCTACTTTTCAATTCATCTAGATGGCTATTCGATGGGTGGCTGAAACAGACTGCGAACTACATTCTCCTGATGGTCATCATGGCCATCATGACGAAGTTCATTACCGGTCTCCAGGAGGCGGCGATGGACGGGATTATCGGTTCGATAGGGGATGGCTCGGCCTTCAACTCGCTTGAGGGCACATACATGAGCCTCAATGCCGACCTAATGATCGTTGCTTCACTTGCCTGTGTAGCCATCTACATCGTCGGTTCTATCTTCTTCTTCCAGTCGCCCTCGATCGCGGCCGGCATTGCCGGTGGTGCATCCTCGGGTGGTCACGGCTTCCTCATGACCGGTGCGAACATCATGGCCAACCGCCTGATGTTCCGTCGAGCAACCCAGGCAGCCAACGCCGGTGATGGTCCGCGCCCGGTTGGGGGCTCCCTCAACCGAGCCGCCTGACGCTTCAACCATCAACCTCGGGCAACGCCGGCGTCGCGCTGCCACGAACGGAGATCATATGAAAAGGCTGATCATCGCGGCGATCGGCGCACTCGCACTTAGCGGATGCGCGGGCGCCCACATCTCGAAGCCGCGAGTGTGCGACGGCAAGCATCGTCGTCCCGCTAACGTCTACGGGTCGATCCTTCCCACCCTGCCGGTTCCGGTCCCGGCCTCCCAGGGCGCGGGCCAGTCGATGGTTGCGCCCGGGCTAGAGCCGAGCCCTGGACTGCTTCCTGCGCTCTCAGCGCAGCCTTCTACCGTCGGCGGGCGGGTCTCCCATGCCACCGCCACCCCCAGATCGCCGCGGCGTAAGGCGGCAACCAAGCCAAGGTCGGCGACACGCACGTCCCAGCGGGACGTCACGCTGTCCTATCGCTCGTGCTGACAAAGGAACCGAGTTCATGGCCGCGGTGAAGTCCGAGGACAAAGAAAAGTATTTCGAAGCGTCGAGGACGTGGGAGTACGATCGCTTCCGGGCGGCTGCTGGCCGTGAAAAGCTCGCCTGGACCATCGCCGCGGTCAGCGTCGTGCTGGCGATCGTCGCCGTCTTTGCGCTCGCTATGTTGACCCCGCTGAAGACGGTGCAGCCTTATGTCATCCGCGTCGACAAGGCGTCGGGCGACACGCAGATCGTCACGGCGCTGAAAGGGCCGCAGCCGCGCACTTACGACGACGCGGTCAACCGCTACTTCATCTCCCAATATGTGCGGCTTCGCGAAGGCTGGCTCAATGATGCCGCCCGCGAGAACGCCTATGTCATAATGCTGATGAGCGACCAGCCTGAAGCGCAGCGCTATCTCACCAGCGTCCAGTCGAGCAACCGGAACGCGCCGTCGAACATCTACGGCGACAAGGGTTTCGTCTCGATCTCTATTCGGACGATCAGCTTCCTGAGCCCGACGGTGGCGCAAGTTCGCTACACCAAAATCATTACCTACGGGCAGAGCGCCCCGGTCGCCCAGAACTGGAACGCCATCCTCACCTTCAAATACGCGACGGCGCCTGAGCTGGAAAAGGACCGTAACCTCAATCCGCTCGGCTTCCAGGTCGTCAACTATCGCTCTGATCCAGAGGCGTGACATGAACGAACAATCCAGCACTCCGGACGTCAGCGAGCGCGTCGTCGTTCCCTTCCTGCCAGCCCTCCGTAAGAAGCTGGGTGCGCGCCTCTCGCCGCCCGCTACCGAACTGGTCGTGACCGACACCGGCGCCAGGAGCCGGTTCTGGCGCGGGGTTGGGGCGATCTGGCATCGGTTGGTGGCCTTGTCGGTAATCGGCGCAGCGGCGGCCACGCTCGTACCGCATCCCGCTTTCGCCTCGCAGACCCCGGCGCCCGGAGCGAAGGACGCCCGCGTGCGCAACGTCAACTACGACCCCGACCAGGTCGTCACTGTCATCGGCAGCTTCCGCCACGCAATCGAGATCCAGTTCGGTCCGGGAGAGACGATCACCCAGGCAGCATTGGGTGACACGGTGTCGTGGCAGATCGCTCCAGTCGGCAACATCGTCTTCCTGAAACCGAGGGAGCGCGCCGGACCGACGAACCTCATCGTCGTGACGAACGCCGGCGGGAGCCCGCGCACCTACCATTTCAACCTGTCGCTCGGCACCGGCCAGGCCATGTACGGCATCCGTTTCCGCTACCCGCGGGAGGAGCGCGCCCTGACGGTGCTCCAGACGCAGGTGGCGGAAGCCCAGGCCGCCAGAACGATCGAAACCAACATCACGACAGCCGCGCTCGATCATGCCGTGATCGAGGGCAAGCGAAACATGAACTACACGGTGCAAGGCGACTCCTCGCTGCAACCGACCGAGATCTCGGACAACGGTGAGTTCACGGTGCTCCGCTACCCCGGTCACGCCGACATCCCATCGATCTTCGCGGTCGACGTCGACGGTACGGAGACCATCGTGCCCTACGACGTGCGTGAGGATTTCGTCGTGATCCATGCCGTCTACCGTCAGCTCCGGCTCCGCCGCGGAACCACGGTGCTCTGCATCTTCAACGAGGCGCCCCTCCGCAATGACCGTGGCGATCGAACCGGCACCGTCTCCAACGTCGTCGAACGTAGGGTGAAAGGGCAGTAACATGGCCGACAATGTCATTGACCGCGGCGGCACCATCGGCCCCGATCCCGTTGCCTCGCAGCAACCCGACACAATCGTCGCGAGGACCGGCGGCTGGGGCAACATCGCCTTGGCCGGAGCCGGCATCGGATTGGTCTGCGCCATGAGCGGGATCGCCATCGGCTACGGGGCCTTCCACCGACCCGCGGCTGCGACCGAGGCCGCACAGCCGGCCAAAGCGAGCGACCGGGCGGTCGACGACGCGATGCAGAACCCGAACGTCCAACGCGCCGCGCTAGCGAACCAGCTCGGCCAACCTGGCGCCCCGCCCACCGACATCTTCGGCCGGCCGATCCCTCCGGTTGGACAGACTGTCGATGCGACCGGCAATGTGGTGCCCGCCGCCGGTACACCGACAGCGACCGCAACCGCGAACGGCCAGCAAACGCCTGAGCAGCGACGCGCCGAGCAGGCGCGCGCGATGGCGGATGCTGCCCGTCGATCGCCGATCATGGCCTTCGGAGCGGCCGGATCGGCATCGGCCGGCCCGGCGATGGGCTATGCCGGCACCGGGCAGATGCCGGGCGACGATGCGGATCAGGCGGCTGGTGGGTCGCGGCCCCCTGGCCAGTCGATGGTTGCAGGTCGCAACTTCGGCGCGAGCGGGCTCGGGTCGGCCGGCGATGACACAGGCAGCCCTGCCAAGGGTTCGACCGACTTGAACGACCAGCTCGCTCACTCCGCTATTCAGACGGTGCGCGCGACGATGGTGGGCGACCGCAGCCTGCTGCTCAGCGCCGGTACGGTCATCCCCTGCACGCTCCAGACCGCGATCAACTCGACCCAGGCCGGGTTCGTCTCGTGCGTCATCAATCACGACGTCTATTCGGAGAACGGCCGGATCGTGCTGCTCGACAAGGGCACGAAGGTGCTCGGCCAGTATTCGGGCGGCATCACCCAGGGCCAGGCGCGCCTTTTCGTTCTGTGGACGCGGGCCCTTACGCCCCGCGGCGTCGCAATCGATCTTGGCTCGCCGGCGGCCGACAGCCTCGGCCGTGCTGGACTGCCCGGCGGGGTCGACACCCAGTTCTGGGCGCGCTTCGGCCTAGGGCTGGTCATCTCCGTGCTGGAGGATGCGTCGAGCATCGCCAGCCGGGCAGTCGCCGGACAGGGCACCTACACGACGCAGGTGCCCGGCACGACGGCGAACACCGTGCTCCAGCAGACCATGCAGGTCCGGCCCATCCTGAAGAAGAACCAGGGCGACACGGCCGCAATCTTCGTCGCCAAGGACTTCGACTTCCGGCCGGTGTACGACGTTCGCCTGAGGCGCTGAGATGGCGACCAGCTCCGCGTCCCTCCTCTACGCGCACAACGCCGAGCCGATCAGCCGACATCTCGAGCGGGCGGACGTGACCGAGCTCGTCATCAACGAGCCTGGCATGATCGGGCTGGAGACCCGCCAAGGGTGGGAGTGGCACGAGGAGCCGCGGCTCGACAACGCGGCCCTGATGACGCTCGCCAAGCTGATCGCCGGCTGCACCAAGCAGGATGTCAGCGCCGAACACCCTATCGTCTCCTCGGTGCTGCCGGGCGGCGAGCGGGCCCAGGTGGTCGTGCCTCCAGCCGTGGAACAGGGTTACGTCTCGATCACGGTCCGCAAGGCCTCTGGCGTGTCAATGGACATCGACGATTTCGAGCGCGCCGGCCTGTTCAGTGAAGTCCGCGTCAAAGGGCTGCACGAGGAGGTAGACGCCAAGCTCCTCGCGCTCAGGGCGGCCGGCGATTGGAAGGGGTTCTTCCGGCTGGCGGTGGAGGCAAGGAAGAACATCCTGATCTCCGGCGCGACCGGCTCGGGAAAGACGAGCTTCTCGAAGGGGCTCATCAAGCTCATCCCCGACTACGAGCGCATCCTGACGATCGAGGACACGCGCGAGCTGGTCGTGCCTCAACGCAACCGGGTTCACATGATGTACGCGAAAGACGGGAAGAGCCTCCAGAAGGCCGGCGCGAAGGAGCTGCTCGAGTCCGCGCTTCGGATGCGGCCTGATCGCATCCTCTTGCAGGAGCTGCGCGACGGCACCGCCTTCTTCTACCTGCGCAACGTCAACAGCGGCCATCCGGGCTCGATCACGACCGTCCACGCCAACACAGCCGAAGGTGCTCTCGAACAGCTCACGCTGCTGGTGAAGGAATCCGAGGGCGGCAACGACCTCGACCGCCACGACATTCGCGCGCTGCTGCGCTCGCTGGTCGACATCGTGGTTCAGATGGATCGCCTGCCTCCCGCGGCCGGGAAGCCAGCGCGCTATCGCATGACGGAAGTATGGTTCGATCCGGCGGGCAAGCCCCGCGATTGAGGGAGGTGGGTGAGTGAGCGGTAAGTGGGTGCGCAGCGACGAGGGTTCGCAGCCGGGCGCCATCGTGTTCCTCGCCCTGATCGGTGTGGTGGCGAGCGCGGCGATCGGCGCTGTTGCGGTGCTCTGGAAGGCCCACCTCCTGAGTTCGCACACGCCGTGGCGCAAAGTCCCGGCCGCGCTGTGGGCTCTCAAGGCCTATCCGATCGTCTATAAGCCCTTCTTCGTCGGCTTCGGTGGCGGCCTGATGCTGACGGTCGTCACGATAATTTCGACGCTGTTCACCCGCCAGAAGCTCCACGGCGAGGCACGCTGGGCGCGAGCCGGCGAAGTCCGCAAGGGCAAGCTTCTCGGCACGGCCGGTATCGTGCTTGGCAAGTTCGGCGGCAAGGTGATGCGCTTCGATGGGTCCGAGCATGTGCTGCTCGAGGCTCCTACGCGCGCCGGCAAGGGCGTCGGCGTCATCATTCCGAACCTGCTCGACTGGCCGGACTCCCTCGTCGTGCTCGACATCAAACAGGAGAATTGGGACAACACCGCCGGCTATCGCTTGAAGGAGCTCGGCCAGCGGGTCGTGCTGTTCAACCCCCTTGACCCATCCGGGAAGACCGCCCGCTATAACCCGCTGAGCTACATCAACCGGCGTGATCCGGTGGAGGTCATCAACGAGCTCCAGAAGATCGCTGTGATGCTGTTCCCCGATCCGCTCACTGGCGACAAGTTCTGGGCCGAAGGCGCGCGAACCGCCTTCCTTGGTGTCACCGCCTATATCGCCGCAACGGTCGACGATGGGGTGGACGCGTTGCCGTTCACCTTCGGCGAGGTGTACCGCCAGTTCGCTGCCGGCGATGCGCAGCGGCGCTTCCCCAAGATCATTGAGCAGCGGAAGGCTGCGGGCAAGCCGCTGTCGGGTGGGTGCGAGTCCGCCATCCGCGACTATACGTCGTCGTCGGCCAACACCTTCACCGGGCTGCGTCAGTCCGTCACCGCGAAGGTGAACGCCTGGCTCAACCCATATGTCGACGCGGCGACGTCCGAAAGCGACTTTGATCTGAGGGAGTTCCGCGACAAGCGGATCTCCCTCTATCTCGGCGTTTCCCCCGACGACCTCGACCGGGCGGCACCGATCTACGGTTTGCTGTTCCAGCAGCTCGTCGACCTGAACGTGCGCGACCTTCCGAAGGGGGACCAGCACCGGGTAAAGGTTCTCCTCGCGCTTGACGAGTTTGCCAGCCTCGGCAAATGCTCCGTTCTGGCGAACGCCTTCAGTTACGTCGCCGGCTATGGGCTTCGGATGCTGCCCGCCTTTCAATCGCTGGAGCAGATCCAGGGTGTGTACGGGGACAAGGTCGCGGCCGACATCGAGCGCAACTGCGCGGTCCGGCTTGTACTTCGCCCCGCCGGCCTCTCGGACGCCAAGAAGATTTCCGAGCAGCTTGGCACCTACACCTTCACGTCGCGCTCGCGCTCGATGGGGACATGGGGAGGTGGCGGCGGGTCGACCTCGCTCTCCGATCAGCGCCGCCCGCTGATGTTGCCTCAGGAAGTGGAAATGCTGCCGGAGAACGACCTGATCGTATTCCGGCGTGGCATGTACGCCGCTTACGGGAAAAAAGTGCGCTACTACGAAGAGAAGAAGCTGGCGGCGCGGACGAAGATCCCGGCGCCGGAGATGCCGACGATCCGGATCGATCCGGCGATCGCACGCAACAGCCTCCGAGTGATACAGGCCGCCGAGGCGGATGAGCGCTCGGCAAACGTGGCGCCAGCCGGTCTGGTGCCGGTGCCGGTGCCGGTGCCGGTACCAGCTTCGCAATCAGTCGCTACCGGGCAGATCGACAGGCCGATCAGTAGGTCAGCGATCGAAGCCGCGCTCGCAGTGCCAGCCGGCGCCCGGACCAAGGAGCTGTTTGATCATCTAATATCCATCCAGGCGCGGGCGGCCTGAGTATGTAGCTGGTTCAGCGATCGAAGCTATCGACCCAGAACCGGTCATTCAGCGCCGCTCGGCTGCTACCCGAAATCGACCGCTCCATTCGTCTTTGCAGCGGAGTCGGAGTTCCACCGGGGGGTCGGCTGTGAAGGTGGTGCATCTGCCACCGCCCGCGACACCTTTCGCGCGACCTCCTCGAGCGTCGCAAACAGCCTGTTCATGTGCGAGGCGGTAGAGAGGCAGTCGGGTCCGTATCTGGCAATGAGGTACTCGCGGTCGCGGGCGATTGCGCGAATGTGCGCCGAGGTCCGCTCGCGGAGCACCAATCCCGTTCGCGTCGCACATTCGAGACGCGCTGCTAGGTCGTGGCCCATTCTGCGGATCGCGGGCCAGGATGAACCCTGCAGCAGTAGATACGCCGAAAGGTTGAGCTCAATCGAGTGTATAGCTAGCAGCCGCATTGGACCGGCGCTGATCGGATCGCCGAGCAAGATCGACCCCGAGGATCGATGGGCGGCGTCGCGGTAGAAGTCGGCGAGCCGATTCATGTCATACGGCGAGGAGTGATCGCCCGGATAGCGGTCCGTTGTCATGCAGGAAGGCCTACCCAGCGGTTCAGTAATATCCCGTGAAACAGCGCCGTACCAATCCTGGATCAGCGCTTCCGACCCAGTTGCAGTCATTCAGACCTACCTGCCCGGCTCCCAGCTTCGGACGCTCGTTAATGTGAAATGGTCGGGACGCTCCGCGACCGGACAATCCCGTCCCAGGCGATCGGCCAGCTCACCTGAGCGGAGAGCGTCGAGGCCTGCCTCGTGATCGACCGTGGCAGCGAAGACCCTGCCATCGTCCTGATGGAGGTCGAGCCATGCTATGATGTCGCTCACTCGAGCAATATTCGCGTCGGAGAGCGACCTGATCACCCGAGCGACGTGGTCCGCCTCGTCCACCAGTCGAAGGTGCCCGGCGGCTCCGCGTCGGGATCGAGATATGCGTCATCGGTGGACGCGCCTCGCCGGCGTCAAACCCGTTG
>Ga0210040_10004351_pt1 | contig 18574 bp, 1 predicted proteins | sample CryGeyCG12114_NA_FD_185462 | JGI IMG/M metagenome (GOLD analysis project Ga0210040, IMG submission 185462) | Groundwater microbial communities from aquifer - Crystal Geyser CG19_WC_8/21/14_NA (SPAdes) (version 2) | ecosystem: Environmental > Aquatic > Deep subsurface > Groundwater | place: USA...
TGCTTCTCCGCCTTTATAAACCCCGGTGGAGACTACACCACGCCCATGGAGACTCTCCCCATGGCACTCTCCTCAGGCCATTAACGTGACGTAAACGTGGAGTCTCCATAGCACGGATTGCGGCACATGCAAGCAAAACTCTGCCTCAACCTTGAGCCAAAGACCGGCCCTTGCGTAACAAGAAGATGAAAGCGCATGACCGGACGTTACAAAGTTGTCGTGAGCATACCGGGAATAGTAAAGATCGGTGGAGTCGTAAGCTTCGGTGGTGGAGCTTGAGTGCAAAGAAGCTTCTAGCGGCCCACTTGCGGCTCTGCGGTGAGATTATGGCGGCTCCGATATTCCTCCCGATCGAATAAAACAACTCAAGCTCGTGCGTGATCATCGGCAGATCGACGTGGTGCAACGTCCAGCATTGTGCATTCACGAGAGTGAATGGCCAAGACGGCTGTTGCGATAAGCTTCAGTGGCAGGGCGGGAGTGGCGTGCATTCAACGTTCGCAACCATCTTTACGCCCAAATTCGCTAGGTGCCCATGAGGTGCCGTACTTGCATGTCTACGCAGCGAATTGTGACGACCGAGTCAGTCTTTTGCGCTAAAACCCGAACGCAATCAATATTGCTGGAGTTGCTAGGAAGGTTCATCGAGCATCGTGGAGCAGTCAGACCTTCACACATCGGCGAAAACCGGAGCCCATGCTTCATTTAGTTCCGCTAGAGCGACGCCCTACGCTGGTAGGCAAACCGTCCGAAGCTTCGACTTGACTTCCTAGCAACCGCTACTAGTATCGTGGTTGTTGGGGGTAGCTGGAGCCTATGATGTGCCGTCCTGTCTTGCACCTCGGGCAAGATCGGCATACATAGCCAGACCTTGCTACAACATCTGAGCAAGGAAGCGTTTGTGGTGCCAAGCGGAGAGAAATGGAAGAAGAGAGGAATGTATCCCCAGGGCTCCGCTTCCCCAGCTTCGAGATCTTGCCAGCCACTACATTCATCATCAGAGCAGTGGTTGCTGTCGGTCTGTGAAGCTAGACGCTACTCAGATGGAATATACCATGAGATTGCAGCGAATGTCGAGAAATTCGATGGACATGAGCAACGTCGCTCTTCGTGAAGCCCCAACTCGAAGTCATTGAAGCCGTAAGAACGGCGTGATGCAAGATACTGCCAGCTCATCCCACAACCATCGCCATCACACTCTCTTCACCTTTCAGCTACACCTTCAATGTCCGACGTCTTTATAAAGTGTCGATTTCTCTCCCTCTCTCAGAACCATAACTCAAACACTTAAATACCTCTTCCAAACACCAAAAACTCGCATAACAATTTCAGTAATCTCTCATAAACTCACTACTAACATCCACAACATGGGCCAAGAACAATCCCGCCCCTACGGCCACAACACCGGGCGATATCCTCCAGGCACGATCCGCGGCACCATGGGCTACTGGCCCGAGGGTTACCGTGGTCCCGGCGGACGCACCGGAGAATGGCATGTACCCTCTGGCAGCCATCATCTCACGGCGAGGAACCTGGGCCATGTGCCTGAAGGGTCGTTTCGCTTGTCGACAGGCGAATGGGGCAGGCCTGGGTGGCGGAATAGGAGAGTGAGACGGTGAGTATGGAGATGATGTAGGATAGTTTAATTATAGTTGATGCTGCTGATTTTCGATGTTGTTGAATGGCCTTGGCTGAGCGTTGTGATCTCCAAGAAAATCTTGTCTGCAATTGGAGAGCATGCTTGAGTTGGGTGTGCGTTCTCGAATCCATGAGACATAGCCTTGCTTATGGCTACAACCTCGAACCGAGCGGTCTAAGGGCTAAGTTAAATGCTACAAGCCTCTACAATAGATGTCGTGGAGCATTTGTGTAGGAACATGTCAGAGTTGTTATGTCTAGTACGGTCCTACAGTTAATGGTGATCTACTCGCTTTTGATTGTAGGCATACCAAAAGCGACTATCTTGGCCCACTAGGGAAGACGCACAAGAAACTATAGCCGAATATAACAGCTAGTCCTAGTCTAGTAACATAGTCTTTACTACAGAAATGAAATCCTAGAGGACTTATACTATATAGCTATAGAAAAAGTAGAGTTAGCTATACTAAATTAGAGAGGTAAGAGTAAGAAAAATTAAGTAAAATTAGTAAAGAATATATTTAAAATAAGTTCTAAATTTATTTTTATACTATAACTTATACTTATAACTATATATATATAATACTACTAATATAGTCTTTAAAACTTTCTTTATAAATATAAGTACTTTATATAATATATTTAGAATATATTCTTAATATATTCTAGCTTATATATAACTCTTATATTAAGTATAATACTTTACTACTAAGCTACTAGCTCTTTATACTTAATAATAAAAACTACTTTATAGTAGAAGTTAATAAGATTTTCTACTATATACTAGTAAGTATAAGTATTTATAGTATAAAAATATATTTAGAACTTATTTTAAATATATTTTAATTAGAGTAGTAAAAGTTTACTATAAAAGGTAACTTATATAAGTATATCTTATACTATAGCTATAATATAATTATATTTTATAAGAACTTAGAAAGCTATATTTACTACTTTATTATTAAGAACTTTATTTATATATTTTTTTAGAACTTATTTTAAATATATTTCTAATATATTCTAAGATTTTATTAAGATATAAAAGAAGAGTATAAGTACTAGTATAATACTACTAATACTACTTATAAGTAGTAGTACTACTTTTACTAAGTAGTTAACTAAGACTTACTTACTATTAAGCTCTTTTACTTCTCTAATAGTAATATAAGTAGAATATATTTTAAATATATTATAAATATATTCTAATATATTTTCTAATTAAATATTATAAAAATATCTTAGTTTTTAAAGGCTTTTAGTTATATTATTCTTTATAATACTTATATTACTTATTATAGTACTAGTATTACTAGTAAGTCTATATTTCTAGAATATATTCTAAATATATTACTAATATATTCTAAGATTATTAGTTTAACTTTAATATTAATAGCTTTAGTAATAAAGTTAAGAGTAAGTAGTACTATAAGAATATTAACTAGTAAAAAATCTAAGTAGTAAAAGGGCTACTTAGTAGTAATATTTATAAAATATATTTATAATATATTTAGAATATATTTCTATAGTAGACTTTAAATAAGAACTTAACTTTATAATAATTCTATACTATAAATTACTTATAAATTTTACTATATCTTTCTTTTATATACTAATATAAAGAGAGTAGTAATTAGAATTAATATATACTTAAAATTTAAAGTACTAGTATAATATATACTAACTTTTAAACTTATAGTCTTAAAATAAGTTAAAAATAAGTTATAAATAAGTTTAAGAGTTTACTTTTTAGCTTTTAGCTTTAGTATTAAAAGTAAAAAGTAGATATACTCTTTACTCTTAAATACTATATATACTTAGTAAAATTTAGATCTTTTTTTATATATCTAATTCTAAAGTTACTTACTTTATACTTTAAGTAAAGTACTATAGTAACTCTAAAGTTCTTTTTAGAAAGTATAAGTATAAGTAGTAGTAAAGAAAAAGAATATATTTATAATATATTCTTAACTTACTTTTCTATTTCTTATAATTATAGAAGTAAAAGTATTAGTTAGTAGCTTATAAGAGGAAAAGAGTATATTATAAGAATACTCTCTTAAAAAAGAAAGTTCTCTTTAAGTATTAATAATAATAGTAAAGTTTCTTCTAGTCTTAATAGTTTTAAATATATTTTTAATATATTTAAAACTTATTTAAGCGCTTTTTTATTTACTAAAAAAAAAAGTAAATAGTAAACTTCTATTATCTTTTAGATAAAGTTAAAGCTATAAAGTTTATACTTTATAGAAAATTTTCTAGTTATAGTAGAAACTAGCCTATACTTAAAGTAGATCTTTTAAATATAGTAGATAAAGTTACTCTTTATACTAACCTTAAGCTATAAAAATATATTTAAAATAAGTTATAAATAAGTTTAAGTAAGACTTATATTATATATAGTACTATTTATAAATAAAGTATAATAGAAAAGCTTTCTTTAGTAGATCTTTACTTCTCTAGTTTTTTTAGCTTTAAAGAAAATAGAGCTAGATAAAAGTATTATAAAGCTAGTATACTTTTAATAAGTTAGCTTATAAAATAAATTAGAAATAAGTTATAAATATATTTATATACTATATATATCTTAAAGTAGATTTATAGCTATTATAAGAAGATAAAAGTAAAAAAAAAAGATACTTAAAAATAGTATAAGGTAGAAGTAAGCTATATAAGTTACTTTTCTATATATAGTATAGTATAGAAAATTTTTCTTTACTAAAGTATATTTTAAACTTATTTTAAACTTATTTTTATAGCTAACTCTTTTTTAGTCTCTACTATAGCTATTTTTCTTTAGTATAGTTAAACTATAGCTTCTTTTTAAGTAATTTCTTACTTTTTTACTTATATTTTAAAAGTAGCTTACTCTTACTTTTACTTAAACTTATCTTTTTTAATATTAAAGTTAGTCTTAAGTACTAGTATTAGAAGTAAACTAGAGTTACTTAAGAATATATTAGTAATATATTTAGAATAAGTTCTAAATAACTTATATTACTATATTAGCTACTACTCTTAATAGTAATAAGCTAAGAAGTATCTTTATAGAACTACTTACTTATACTTATAATTTTATATATTATAACTTCTAAAAAGACTTCTTCTTATAAAGCTACTTAATAAAGCTAAATAAATTTATAAGTATAAGAATCTTATCTTCTTTATTTAATATCTTAATTATAACTTACTTTTACTTTTACTTTATAAATATATTAGTAATATATTTTAAATATATTATAGTAGTATACTTACTTTTTTCTTTACTTTATTTTCTCTTAATATTATTAAAGTAGTACTAGCTAAGGCTAAGTATACTCTTATTAGTATACTAATTACTATACTTACTTTATATTTTATACTCTTTAATATCTTAAAAGTCTATCTATATTACTTTATAAAAATATATTAAAAATATATTTAAAATATATCTAAGCTAGTACTTATATATTTATCTTTTCTAGAAAAGGTTACTATATCCTAGTTTTATACTTCTTTAATTCTACTTATTTAGTAGTATTTAAATATAATTTAAGTAAGTTCTAAACTTATTTAAAGATATTACTATAAGGTTATATAAGCTTAGCTATAATTACTTTATACTTTTTATATTTTACTTAATTCTTAATAAGCTAAGATATTTTATATACTATAATAAGTTAAGAATATATCTATAATATATTTAAGTTAAGACTTACTTTCTAGTAGCTTATATAGTTTATAATACTTAGCTATATTTTTATACTCTAAAAGTAATCTTAGATAGCTCTAAGCTAACTTATATAAGTAAGATAATACTAAGTATACTTTATTAATACTTTATAAAAAGTAAACTTAGTAGAAATAAAAGTAGCTTATAAGCTACTATTACTATAAGTAATATATAAAGTTAAAAGAGCTTAAATATTACTTAAAGCTTAGAAATATATTTAAGATATATTTAGAATAAGTTATTATTACTTATACTTACTAGCTATCTACTTACTATCTATATTTATAGTAGACCTAAAGAAGCTATTAGTATAGAAGTAATACTACTTTATAAGTATTTTAGTATACTCTTTTATAAAAGAGAAGAATACTATAAAAACTACTTTATATATCTTAGATTTTTTAGAGTTAGTAATAATTTAGCTAAGTATAATAACTTTAATATATTAGTAATATATTTTAAACTTATTCTATAAAGAACTTACTTTTTTTATACTTTTTAAAAAATATAGTAAAGAAGATCTTATACTACTAGTCTCTAAGCCTCTTAAAAAATATATCTATCTAGAATATACTTTACTTAATAAAGATCTTTACTTATTTATTAAAGAAGTATATAATAATAGTCTCTATAGAGAATATTAAGATATAGTAAATATAAGCTTATTTTTTATAAGAATATATTTAAAACTTATTTTAAATATATTTATATACTATTATAGGCTCTTAATACTTTACTTTCTACTTAAATATAATACTTTTAATATCTCTACTAAATAAGAAGTAGATAAGCTTTTTCTAAGTAATAAAGTAAGTAATTTAATTCTTATTTATAAAAGAAACTAAGAAATCTTTAATTAAATATAGCTCTTAGCTATATAAGTATATATTAAGTTAAAGTAACTTAAAGAAGTTAGCTTAAATAAGTTAGTAATATAGTAGAGCGTTTATTACCTCTAAATACCTATTAAGTATTAATATAAGTATAGTTATATTATTATTAAGTATATTATTAGTTATTTATACTCTCTAAGCGTCTAATCCCCTTTTAGATCTATTCTACCTATCTTAACTACTTCCTTAGCTTTCTAATTACTCTTTAGCTAACTATCTTTATATTTCTCTACTATATTTTTTCTTTACTAAAAAAAAAAAAGCTTTTTTTCTTTCTCTTCTTACTAAAAAGTATTTAGAAAAGTACTTCTTAGTTATTTTTTACTTAATATTATATAAGTTACTAGCTTATACTTCTAACTACCTTTTAGGCTACTAATATAATATTCTTAATATAAAAGAAAACTTATACTAGTAATATATTCTCTACTTTTATAGTTATTTTACTTTTCTAAAATACTTAGTTTTTAGTCTATAGTCTACTTCTAATTATCCTTTAATAGCTATTTTATTCTTTTCTACTATTAACTAATTTTACTTTTTATATTAGCTTATTCTCTAACTTCTTATAATATCTATAATAATATATAGCTATAAAGTATTATAAACTCTCTTAGATTATAGCTTTAAAGTTTATAATTAACTTTTTATAGTTCTTAAGATTTCTACTCTTATATTCTCCTCTTTTAATAGTATATTTTATAATTTAAATTTATATATTATTAAACTACTCTTAAAAGAGTACTATTTACTTTTACTTTTATTATTAAGTACTTTACTTAGCTTATATATAGACTTTAGTAACTAGACTTTAGTAACTAATAGTACTTTAGCTATTATATTATAATATCTTACTTTACTTTTACTAAAGCTTCTTTTTTTTCTCTATTATATACTTCTTATCTTTTATTATACTATTATACTTACTATACTTACTTTACTTACTATACTTTACTATCTTATTTTACTTTATACTTACTTTAAACTCTTTTAATTACTTTTTATATACTTTTCTTACTTTTTCTACTATATATACTTCTTTTACTATATTTACTTAGTTAAAGATTACTATATAACTATTATATATAGTTCTAAGTAGTACTAGCTTATAATACTTTAAGTTTTTTAACTATAAGTATAATATTAATAGCTATAATTATATAAATAAGTAGTATATATATTTATTCTTTTTATACTTCTTTTTTTAAGAGCTACTTAGCTAATATTTTCTACTATAGTCTTTAAATATAAAGATAATAAGATTTTATACTAGCTTATTAATAACTTTATTAACTTTATAGAGCTTAAATACTAATAAAGTTTCTATTTTAGCTCTTACTTTATATCTCTCTTTACTTAAGAAAGTAGTAATAAAATACTTTATAACTACTATATTCTTAAAGACTCTACTTACTTTATTAATAAAGGCTAAAAAATAGTTAGTAGCTATTTTAATCTTAATAATAATATTAAGTATAAGTTTTTTAATAGTTATATAGAGACTTTTATCTTTAGTATATCTTATAGTACTATTATCTTTAGTTTTATAGTTTAGAAAAGTAAAGAGCCTTTAAAACTTAAAAAGAATTTTATAAAGTTATATAGCTACTACCTTTCTATAAATTACTCTAAAGTATACTCTTATTACTTCTAAATTATCTTTAATAGTAAGCTAATACTTAGTAAAGTATATATAAACTATTTCTTTACTAGCTTACTTAATTACTACTTTTTCTATTATAAGTTTTCTAATAGTACTTCTATTATTACTTTCTTTAGCTTCTTAATTTTTTTACTAACTTTTTAGATAAAATTTACTACTATTTCTTATACTTTCTAAAATATACTAGATACTAAGTATTTTTTAAAAGATAATATCTTTACTACTTTTTAAGCTTTACTATCTAAGTCTACTTATAGAATTTAAAAAGACACTATTATTACGCTTAAAAAGAATTTAATAGCTACTTAAGAAAAAAAAGATACTATTTCTAAGTATAGTACTAAAAATAAAGTAACTAAAAAAAAAAATAAGCTTATTTCTATTACTAAGAATAGTTTAGACTTAGATTTAGAACTTAACTTTATTATACTACTTATATAAGTAGATCTTCTTAAGTAAAAGTAGATATAATATAAATATAATTACTATTTAAGTTATATACTTCTTTATAACTTTACTATTCTTAAAAGTATTAGCGCTATAGATAATAATAAAATTCTTAGTAATAATATTAGTAATATTAGCTTACTAAAAGAGCTTTCTAATAATAATAAGTATAATTTTACTACTAAATTCTAGACTAACTTTTATAAAGCTTTCTAAGTTCTAGCTTTACTTTATACTTTTTTTTCTTATTCTTTTACTATTAGCTCTAATAATTAGTAAGTAAGTAATTATAATCTAAGTAGTATTACTTTTAATAAAGATTAAGTAGTTAAAAGTAGTAATTTAGTTTTAGTAGCTTTTAAAACTTTTATATTACTTATTTATAAGTACTATAGAAGCTCTCTAGAATTACTTTCTAAGTAACTTAGTTACTTTTATAATATTTAAGCTTACTAGCTATATTATATTAATATTACTTATTTACTTAATCTTCTAAGTTTTCTTTAGCTTACTATTAGCTCTATAATTATACTAATATACTTTCTTATATAGTCTTTTTAGATCTTATAATCTAATACTTCTTTACTCTATTCTTTTCTTTTCTTAACTCTTCTTTTTTAGTTCTATACTTATTTAGTACTCTTTAAAACTTTATCTAAACCTCTTTTAGCTAGCTTTAAAGCTTTATACTACTTACTATTATTTTTTTTTTTTTTCTTAAGTATAGCTTAATACTTTTACTACTCTCTTTTTTCTTTTTTTTATATTTTTTCTTTTTTACTTTACTACTTATAAAGTACTTTCTTCTTATCTTTACTAAAGCTATTCTTAAAAACTTTTTAGTTTATCTTTCTAATAAGCTATCTATAGAATACTCTATTTAAATTAAGATATTTTTAGTTTCTTTTACTTTAACTAAAAGGCTATTAGATATTCTTAAGCTATTTAAGCTTAAGTAATACTTTCTCTATTTAGTTATTACTTAGCTATATAAATACGTTAGTAATAGATATAATTATAATAGTTATTTTAAGAAAGTATAGTAATCTAAGTATATTATAAGTACTTAATTACTCTCTAGATAGAGACCTTAAGATATAGTTATATAACTTAAACGCCTAAGCTTAATATATAATTATATACTAATCTTATATAATCTCTATAAATACTATAATACTACTACTATACTATATACCTTAAGTAATATAGCCTTAAGTAATATAGTATACGCTTTTTAACGTGCTATAGCTTTACCTTCTCTACTTTATATTATACTCTCTTCTATAATACTAGTAGTATATAGCTACCTTTACTATATTATATTATATTATATTACGTTATAAATAACTTTATAGTATATAGTAGATTACTATAATATAATTATCTATTTAAGCCCTAGCTAATAGCTAGTATAAGCTATCTTTAGCCTTTATCTACTTTCTATAATATAATAGTAATAATATAAGAACTTTAACTACTTAAGATTCTTACTATATTCTAAGATCTCCTCTAACTTCTCTTACTATAGTAATATATCTTAGAACTTCTTTTCCTCCTAAGATATATCTATCTTTATATACTTACGCTTTAGTCTATACCTAACCTACTACTTAAAGATAGCTATTTTCTTTACTTATTTTTCTAAAAATAGCTTATTAGCTTTTATAAAGCTAGCTAGGTTATAATTAGTATATATAAAATTAGTATATTATAATACTTACTTATTCTCTTAATTACTTCTATATAGATATACTATAGATAGAAAGCTTTTACCTCTATTAAAGTTCTACTTAGGTAAATCTTAGTCTTATCTCTCCTCTTCTTCGCCTACTCCTTATTCTACTTATATATTATCTAGTCTACTATATATACTATAAACGTTATATTAGTAGTACTAATAGAAAGATTATTTAATATATTATATAAGTTTTTATTACTATTAGCTTTTAAGCTTCTAATATATATAGAAGTATACTAGTATTTAGTATTAGCGTTATTTAGTTTTTAGATAAAGAAGAATAAGAGAGAAAGGTTAGAACTCTCTTATACTCCTACTTATAAATTTTTACTTAACTCTAAGTAGTTTCTATAGTTTAATTCTAGTTAGTTTTATAGTTTAACCTCTACTAACTAGCCTTAATACTACTTTCTTTTATACTATAGTTCTTAATAATAACTACTTTAGCCTTAGCTACACTTTAGCTTATAGCTACCTATACTCCTATTACTTATCTTTATAATATATAAATAGATCTTAATATAGTTAGGTTTACGATATTTTAAGTAATATACTTAGTTAAATTAATATACTATAGCTACCTCGTAGCTCTCTTCTTTATATAAAAAAAAGTACTTAATTATTATAATAGTAACCTTCTCTACTTAGTAGGTTTTTTAAAAGCTTAGTTAGAGTTTAAGATATAATTCTCTTAACTTAAGTAGTAGTAGTAAGTAGAGGTAGTTCTCTTAGACTTCTTTAATTAAGTATTTCTTTCTTTATATTTTATTTTACTAAATAGCTTCTAGCTATAACTAGTCTATAGCATAGCTTAATATATTAATTTTTTTTACTTAGAGAATTACTAATACTATATTTCTCTTTTATAATTAGCTTAAGTATCTACTCTAGAAAACTTAATTTACTAATAAGTTATATAAGCTTATCTATATACTTAGTTTTCTAAAATAGGCTTATAGTACTTTATTAGTACTACTATAGTCTCTTAAGCTTTTACTAGTTTTAACTTCTACTTAAAGCTTCTAAGCTAGTAGCTTATAGCTTATACTTTTAATAGCTACTTATTATTTTAAATATAGAATTACTTAGTCTATATATATAGTTATTTCTTATTCTATAAAAAGTAATCTATATCTATATATAGAAAGTCTTTATATTTAAGTACTTTTTTATAAGTAGTTAGCTACTACTAGATTTACTATAGTATTTTTATACTATTATCTTTCTCTACTATACTAGTTTATCTTTAGAAGTATAGTTAAGAGCTTCTTAGTAGTCTTATTCTCTTCTTAGTATTAAATCTAACTTATAATTAAGCTTAATTTTATAAAGTAAAATCTTAAATACTTTTATTTTACTATATTACTATTACTTTAGAGTTATTATTTATATATTATATTTTCTTTAGTCTATCTAAGCTTATTTTCTTTTTTTACTAAAAAGAAAAAAGTTTTTTCTCTTTTTTTAGTAGCTAAAAAGTACTTAAAAAGCTATATAAAAGCTTTTCTTTAGCTAATATTTTAACTATTTATAGCTATTACTATTAGAATCTTTTTAGCTTACTTAAAGAGTATTAAAGTCTAAAAAAGTACTTTTATATCTCTTATATACTAAAATCTCTTTACTATATTACTATATTCTTTCCTTAGTCTAAGTTCTATAAAGTATACTCTTCTAATAAGCTTTTAGTTCTATAGTAATATCTTTATCTTTTATAAATAATATTATTAACTTTTAGCTACTAATTTTAGTAAGGCGTAAAACTAAAGTTTTATAGTTTCTACTTTCTTATTAGCTTTTTCTTCTATTATAAACTCTTTTTATTCTATAATATTACTAGCTTCTAACTTTATATTTCTAACTTTTTTTCTAACTATCTTTTAGCTTTATACTTACTAATTTCTTAAATTCTAATTTCTTTTACTATTATTATAGAGCTTATATAAGTTTATTACTTTATTTACTTAGACTCTAATAACTAATAGCTTTTTAGCTATAATAATATTACTTCTTATAGTAATAAAAACTTTCTACTTTTATCTATTTTACTACTACTATTTTATATATTACTATTATACTTACTACTTTTACTTTACTTACTATACTTTACTACTTTATTTTACTCTATACTTACTTTAAACTTTTCTAATTACCTTTTACTTACTTTTTTATCTTTATAATAGCGCTACTCTAAATTCTTAAAAAACTTTATACTACTACTTTTAAGCTTTCTATACTATTAAAATAAGTTTTAATTTTTAGTAATTTTAGTAACTATACTACTAAGCTCTATAACTATAGTATACTACTATTTACTTATAATTATATTTAAGTATACTATAAGTATTTCTTAAATTTATAAGTCTTCTTTTAAGAGTTTAGTAGCTAATATTTTTTACTCTAGTAGATAAGCGTATAGATAAAGAGATTAATATTATTTTTATTATAGACTTTTAAAACTTTATATACTATATTTACTTAAAAAGTTTTATTTTAGGATTATAGCTTCTCTAGCTTACTCTTTTATAAAGTACTTAAGAGATTACTAAAGATACTTTACTTATAACTAGACTTCTTTTTAACTTTATTATATACTTAACTATAGTTTTAGAGTTTTTCTACTTTTATAAGTCTTTAAAGTATAAGTTCTTAAAGACTAATATTATTATACTTATTAGCTAGTATTATAAAGATACTACTAAATATACTATTAAAACTTCTAAGAGTAAACTCTAAAACTTTAAAATAAAATATAGCTATTATTATAGTAGAAGGAATAAGAAGGTTTTTAAGAATTACTAGTTAATAGTCTTTAATAGTAATATTATATTCTAAAGTATATATATAAATTATATATATAAGAATAATTCTACTTACTACTTATTTTTCTATAAGTTTTCTAATAGCTCTTCTATTTAGCTCTTTTTAGTTTTTTTAATATTTTTACTAACTTCTTATTTAGAGCCTAAATTTTATCCTATAAGTAATCTTAATATACTTATTTTAAATATTCTAGACTATCTTAATTTATAGTAGTATAATTTAATAAGTATTTACTTTATCTTTTATAACTATTATACTTAAATAGCTTTTAATAAAGCTCTTATTTTAAATATAGCTATATAAGTTTAGGCTTTTAAAGAGTTTTTTATTTAGATACTTTTTTAGTAGCTTAAGGAAATTCTAACTATTAAAGTATAAAAGCTATAAGAAGCTAAAGTTACTATAGAAGAAAATACATTTACTATACTAGCTACTAATAATTACCTTAGTAATTATAATTTAATTACTACTTATACTACTTTTAAAGATACTTTTAATTAGATAGTAGATAAAGACTTAACTCTTTTCTACTTATAAAAAGATAATAACTTCTAGCTTTAGATTATAAATAATATAGCTACTAGATCTAATACTTCTAAACTAGAGGCTAATAGTAGTAGTATTAACGTATCTAAAGAAGGCTTTAATACTAATAAGTTCTTTTTTTTTTTTATAGTTAAGTTTCTAACTTCTCTTTAATAGTTTCTTAGTCTTCTAATTTACTTTTTTTATACTTTATATACTACTTAGAATACTAGTTTAAATAAAGATAATCTAGATATACTTAAAGCTAAGCTATTATTAGAAATACTTACTAAGCTTTATATAAGTTTTACTACTAAAGAAGTATAAGATATAATTTTTACTAACTTTACTATAGCTTTTTTAATTTACTTTATTCTCTATTTTAGTCTTACTTACTATATTAAGGCTAGTAGTACTAAATTCTTTTTTTATTCTTTTTTAAGCTTTAGTTTTATATACTATATAGCTACTAGTAGCTTCTAGAATACTACTTATACTTCTTAAGTAAGTAGAATAGCTTTATCTATATATAGCCTAAATATTATATCTTCTTAGCTACTTTTAAACGCTCTTTATCTAGCTCTTAATTATATAACTTTACTTATATAAACTACTACTTATTTTTTTTTTTTCTAATAGGCCTTTATTTTACTTTCTAAAGCTTTTTTTTTTTTTACTTTTTATACTCTTTTAGCTTATATCTATACTTTACTTAAGTTTTATTTAATACTTTTTTAGTAGTACTCTAATTTTTATTTATTATAGTATAGTCTTTTTTATTAAAGCTAGCTATTAGTAATAGCTATATAGCTACTAGCTTTCTCTTTACTATCTTTATATTCTAAAGATCTACTTCTTTATAAGTATTTACTTTTACTTACTACTAAAAGTATTTACTATAATACTTTACTTAGTTTTTAAGTAAGTATTATTTAAAAATATTTTATTTATATAGTAGTATATTATTATTACTAGCTTCTACTAAGTAGTCTTTAGTTTAATCTTCTTTTAGTAACTAGTTAATAAGTTCTAGTTCTATCTCTATACGCTATTAGAACTTCTTTAGCTAATTACTTAGTATTTAGCTCTAAAATAAAGTTTTATTTAGTTCTTTAAAGCTATACTATCTCTTCTTTCTAACTTTTTATATTTAGTAAAGCCTTTACTATTTTAGTATAAACTTAGTAAGTATAGATTAGTTCTTTTCTTAGTATAAGTTCTTTAGTAATACTAGATTTTTTTCTAAAAAGTATTTAAGTTAGATATTATAAGCTTTATTAAAGTAGTTTTTATTCTTATACTTAAGCTTTACTATATAAGTAATTACTTTCTTTAATTATATATTTCTTTACTTAAATTATTATACTTAAGTTACTAATAAGCTTAGAGTATTATTAACCTCTAACTAAAGTAATACTTACTAAGTTAGAATAGATATTTTAATTAATAAGATATACTTTTAGCTATATACTAAGTAAGTAAGTATTTTATTAGTTAATTATTTAACTATAACTTAGTCTACTTAGAAGACTTTTAAAAAGTTATTAACTTAATTTCTACTTATTTTTTTAAGAGCTACTACTAATACTATATATTTTTACTTAATTAGTCTTTACCTCTATAAGTAATACGCGCTAAAAATAACTTAATTAATACTAAATTATACCTATAAGTCTTATACTAATTCTTTATTCTTAGACTTACTATCTATAAATATCTTAAAAAAGAGTGTTTAGTAATAGAATACTTCCTCTTTTAAAAACTTAATAACTAAAGCTAAATTAGTTTTTATAAAAGCTTTAGCTTTTATTTAGTTAAATATATAGTAGTAAGCTACTACTAAGAACTTCTTTTTATTATCTTTAATAAGTATATAGACTATATCTATAGTTATTTAGCTAAAGAAAATTAAAAGTAGATTAGTAAGCTATAGCGCTTCTTTAAAAATCTAAAAAGAGTAAACTTAATATTTATAGTAAGTAGCTATATATTACTTAACTTATTTATACTAGCCTTTCTAGTAGTACTATAACTAGACCTTTCTCTATATACTTTCTTTTTAATAGTATCTAAACTTATTATATAGTACTTTAATAATTTCTAACTACTCTTTAAAGCTATTAACTACTTTCTTTAGTAGTTTTCTTCTTAATAGTAATATAAATAAGTATTAATTTTAAACTATTATTTATATTACTTTAGCTTTAAACTTTCTTAGCTTTATTTTTAAGAAGTACTTAAGGCGCTTCTTAAATAGTATCTACTTTATAATTTTTTAAGACTTACTACTATACGCTCTATCTAAGGATTTTTTAGTAAATAATAGATTTATAAGATACTAACTATATTATAGCTCTAGTATATAATTAGCTACTTCCTTAATATAAAGCTATATAGCGCTTAAGTATATATTAATAAACTCTTTAATATCTTTTTTAAGTTTATCTAGTAGCTACTATCTTTTTTTTTCTAGCTTTTATAAAAAAGTATTAGTAACTATATTCTTCTTACTTAAGATATATATAATATTAAAGTCTTATAAGTTAAGTAAAGCTAACTATTATATTACTAAAGCTCTTAAAAGGTCTATTATACTACGCTAAAGCTATATAACTAGAGTTTTTATATCTATCTCTATAGTAAAGCGTACTTATAGAGGTATAACTAAAACTTCTTTAGTATAAGTAGTAAGGCTTTATACTTATATTTACTTAAGTCTTAGTTTTACTTAGAGTTAGACTATATACTACTCTTATACTTAATTAAGTACTAATAGCTATTTAAGTCTAGTTATATAAAAATAGCTCTCTATCTTTTCTTACTTCTATCTATAGCTATAATAATTAATTAAAAGAGTTTATTATAACTAATAGAAACTAATATAAGTATTAAATATAGTAACTTTTTAAGAGCTACTATAGCTTATTACTACTCTAATTACTATTTAAATAAGGTATTTTTTTATAGTAGTTAGAAAAATAGCTTAGTAATAATAGTAAAATTTAGTATCTATATATAGTAGTATATATATACTTCTAAGAATATCTAAGTCTCTTTCTAGTTTTAGTAATTAAGCTAAGATATAATCTTTATAATTTTCTTCTAATCTAAGTAATATCTATCTTTATTAATCTAGTAATTAATAACTACTATAGAGAGATACTTAAAGTCTAACTTATATTCTAATATAGTTACTCTAGCTTACTTAATATTTATAAAGACTATATTAATATTTAAGAGATATTTAGCTATAAATTTCTTAATACTTAGCTTAATTTCTTCTCTTTAGTAATTAGTCTTAGGCCCTTTTATATATATATTATCTAGGTATAGTATATACCTATATAGTATATAGTTTTAATAGATCTTTATTATAACTCTTATAAACTCTATAACTAAATTTATTATACTTATAAGTAGTATATATTACTTAACTAGTCTAAAAAGAGTATAGAAAGCTATTATATCTTTAGAGTCTTAGTATAGTATAACTTAGTTATACCTAAAGAAGAAGTTTATTAGACTTATAATAATATAGCCTATAAACTCTTCTAAAAACTTATTAAAATTAAGTAAGAAGTTTATATCCCTAACTATAACTTTATTAATCTTTTAAGTATTATTAATTAAGTAGTAACTCTTATCTTTCTTTACTACTAAGAATTATAAGTTATAATACTAGCTTTTATAAAGCTTAAGTATATTTTAATTAATTCTCTTTTAAACTATAGTAATAATAACTTCTTAAAGCTTATATAGAATAAGAAACTAATTAGATTACTATACTTTATATAGTATTATATTAATCTTTACTAGTAGTATTACTTTATAGCTAACTTAACCTAATTTACTAAATTCTTATACTAAAGCTACTTTTCTTTAGTATAGTAGTTCTTTTAGTATTTCTTTTTCTTATAGTTAGAGAGTAAGTAAGATTTTTATCTCTTTAAGCTACTTAAAAGTAACTTATATCTCTCTTAAAAATAATATATAATAAAGTTTAAAATAGTCTTAGAATAGTACTAAAGTACTATTAGTATTAGTAATTTACTTTATCTTTATATAGTCTTTTTAGTCTAGTTTACTTTTTATATCTCTTATAGTTTAGCTAGAATTATTAACTAGCTATACTTTCTAAGCTTTATACTTATATATTATATTAGCTTAGAAAGTAGAGTTATTTATCTAAAAGCTCTTTAGATATACTTTTCTTATTATTATTACTTTAATTAGTAATTTTCTCTTTAGTTTCTTTACTTTTACTAATTATTTATTCTAGAACTACTTTTATATTTATCTTATAAGTACTAATAGTATTTCTTATACTATACTTACTATAATATTTACTAATAGCTCTTTAGCTAACTTACTAGTAAGTATATAAACTTCTTCTTTATTACTTACTATAATTATACTATCTAAGATAAGCTTTATAGTTCTAATCTCTAGCTAATAGAAAAATTTATCTTCTTTTAAGATAAATAATAGATTTTATAACTAAAGCTATTCTATAGCTATTCTTATTTAGAGTTCTTTATCTTTTTCTAATATACTTTAACTTTACTCTATCTAAGTAGTATTTACTTAAAGATTAGTTTTAGTTTTAGTCTTAAATATATAGTTATTAGTAGAAGTAGCTATAAGCTATAAGATAAGCGTATATATAGCTTCTTTATATTATTATAATATATTACTATTAGTAGTCTAAGCTACTTAGGTAGGTTTTATTACTTTACTAGCTATAGTTATAAGTACTTATATCTTAACTTTAGTAGTTAAAAAGTAATTTCTTAAGTTATTAAATAGCTTATATATTATAAACTTTAGTCTACTAAAAGTAAGTTTAGTATTCTAAGTAGTAACTACTACTCTACTTTTAGTTATATAAGTAGTAGTATATATAACTAAGTCTAGTATTAGTAATATATAAGTTAAGAGTATAATACTAGTTATTATACTCCTTTAGCTTTTCTTATAAGTAGTTTATTATATAGTCTAGAAGTATTAATTTAATTACCTCTTATATATATAAAGTAAGTTAAGTATACTTTATCTTTACTATAGATATAATAATATATTAAGCTATTTAATAAATACTTAATATATACCTAAGCGTCTATTAAGAAAAAGTTTTTAAA
>Ga0210040_10004352_pt1 | contig 18574 bp, 24 predicted proteins | sample CryGeyCG12114_NA_FD_185462 | JGI IMG/M metagenome (GOLD analysis project Ga0210040, IMG submission 185462) | Groundwater microbial communities from aquifer - Crystal Geyser CG19_WC_8/21/14_NA (SPAdes) (version 2) | ecosystem: Environmental > Aquatic > Deep subsurface > Groundwater | place: USA...
GGCGGATGGCCTGCTTGGTCTCGACGTCCAGGATCAGCCGGTCGAAGTCGGTGCGCTGCTCGACGCGGGTGGCCTCGACCTTGTAGGTGACCTTGAGGACCGGCGAGTAGATCGAGTCGACCGGGATACGGCCGATCTCGGCGTCGATCGCCTTGTTCTGCACCGCGGAGACGTAGCCGCGGCCGCGCTCGACCACGAGCTCCATGTCCACCCGACCGGAGTCGTTCAGGGTGCAGATGTGCAGGCCCGGGTTGTGGACCTCCACGCCGGCGGGCGGCGCGATGTCGGCGGCCGTGACCTCACCGGCACCCGACTTGCGCAGGTACATGGTGACCGGCTCGTCCTCCTCGGAGGACACGACGAGGGCCTTGAGGTTGAGGATGATCTCGGTGACGTCCTCGACCACGCCGTCGATGGTGGAGAACTCGTGCAGGTTGCCCTCGACCTTGATGCTCGTCACGGCCGCCCCCGGGATGGAGGACAGCAGCGTGCGGCGCAGGGAGTTGCCGAGGGTGTAGCCGAAGCCGGGCTCCAGCGGCTCGATGACGAACCGGGAGCGGTAGTCGGAGTCGACGTCCTCCGACAGGGTGGGGCGCTGTGCGATGAGCATGGTGGATCTCTTCCTTCCGTACGGGCACCGATATTTGAACCCGTACCTCCCCGGCACGTCCGGTGCCGGAGGTCCTGCGCACGTTCCCGGGCCGGCCGACGATCTGGCCGGCCCGGGACGTGGGTGAGAGCTACTTGCTGTAGAGCTCGACGATGAGCTGTTCCTGGACGTCGATCGTGATCTGCGCCCGGGTGGGGAGCTGGTGCACGAACACACGACCGCGCTCCGGGAGCACCTGGAGCCAGGCCGGCACCTCGCGCTCGCCGTGGGTCTCACGGTTGATGATGTGCGGCGTCTGCTCGTTCGCCTTGGGCGCCAGGTCGACGATGTCGTGCTCGCTCACGCGGTACGACGGGATGTTGACCTTGTGCCCGTTCACGAGGAAGTGCCCGTGGACGACGAACTGACGAGCCTGCCGACGAGTGCGGGCGAGCCCGGCGCGGTAGACGACGTTGTCGAGACGCGACTCCAGGATCTGCAGCAGGTTGTCACCCGTCTTGCCCTGGATCCGGTTCGCCTCTTCGTAGTAGCGACGGAACTGCTTCTCGAGGACGCCGTAGGAGAAGCGAGCCTTCTGCTTCTCGCGCATCTGGAGGAGGTACTCGGACTCCTTGATGCGTCCCTTGCCGTGGGCGCCGGGGGGGTAGGGACGCTTCTCGAAGGAGCTGTCGCCACCGACCAGGTCAACACCCAGGCGACGCGACTTCTTGGTCATCGGACCGGTATAACGAGCCATGTCTGTTCAGCTTTCCTTTCTGGGTGTGGTGGTCAGACCCGACGGCGCTTGGGCGGGCGGCAGCCGTTGTGCGGGATGGGGGTCACGTCGGCGATCGCGCCGACCTCGAGGCCGACGGCCCCGAGCGAACGGATCGCGGTCTCGCGGCCCGAGCCCGGACCCTTGACGAAGACGTCGACACGCTTCATGCCGTGCTCCATGGCGCGGCGGCCAGCGGACTCCGCAGCCATCTGGGCGGCGTACGGGGTCGACTTGCGCGAGCCCTTGAAGCCGACGGTGCCGGCCGAGGCCCAGGCGATGACCGCGCCGGTGGGGTCGGTGATCGAGATGACGGTGTTGTTGAACGTGCTCTTGATGTGGGCCTGGCCCGAGACGACGTTCTTCTTTTCCTTCTTGCGCACCTTGGTGGTGCGGGTGGTACGGCCTGCAGTAGCCATCTGTGCTCTGTTCTCCTGGGTCTAGGCGCGGGAGCCGCGGGGGCTCAGCGCGCCTTCTTCTTGCCGGCGACGGGCTTGCGCGCACCCTTGCGACCACGCGCGTTCGTCCGGGTGCGCTGACCGCGGACGGGCAGGCCTGCACGGTGACGACGGCCCTGGTAGGAGCCGATCTCGACCTTGCGACGGATGTCGGCGGCCACCTCGCGACGAAGGTCACCCTCGGTCTGGTAGTGGGCCTCGATCCAGTCACGCAGGGCGACGAGCTGGTCGTCGTTCAGCTGGTGGACACGCGTGTCCCCGCTGATCCCGGTGTTCTCCAGGGTCTCCAGAGCGCGGGTGTGACCCACGCCGAAGATGTACGTGAGAGCGACCTCGAGGCGCTTGTCGCGCGGGAGGTCAACTCCGATCAGGCGAGCCATGAGGCGTACGACCTTTCGTGTGTCGGCGCCGACCCCGTCGAGGTCGTGCGCCGCGGAGGTGTCTGGCGTGACGCGTCCCGGGCTGCCTTGTGATGAGACCCGGTCTCGGGTGGCTCACCGCCTGGGCCCCGGCCTCCGACCGGGGGTGTCTCCTTCAGACCCGAGGGCCTGAGGAGCTGCGATCACACTTTCTGTGGTGGTGCTGGTGGTGCTTGCCGGGACGGACCCGGCACGTGCAGACGGAACTCAGCCCTGCCGCTGCTTGTGACGCGGGTTCTCGCAGATGACCATCACGTTGCCGTGACGACGGATCACCTTGCACTTGTCGCAGATGGGCTTGACGCTCGGCTGGACCTTCATCGAGCTTCCTTCTTCGTGCTTCTTCGGGTGCCGGTCAGAGATGGCTGACCGACGGACAGTGGTGTCAGCTGTCGACCCGTCCGGGGACGGGCCTCGCGATCACTTGTGCCGGTAGACGATGCGGCCGCGGGTCAGGTCGTAGGCGGAGAGCTCGACGACGACGCGGTCGGCCGGAAGGATACGGATGTAGTGCTGCCGCATCTTGCCACTGATCGTGGCGAGGACCTTGTGACCGTTGGCCAGCTCGACGCGGAACATCGCGTTCGGCAGTGCCTCGACCACGGTGCCCTCCAGCTCGAGTGCGCCTTCTTTCTTCGCCATAACTCCCAATCGACCTGACTGCATGGTGCATCGCATCACCGGCGGGTGACCGACAGACAATGTTACGTCAGCGCGTCGAACGCCCCAAATCCCGCGGGCATGCCGTACGGGAGGGCGCTCGATCCTGGCTGCTGCCAGCGCTGTGGTCGGGTCAACGCGCGACCCGGCCCGGGCATTCCGACGCCAGCCGGAGGAGCCCGAGAGCGGGGCTGATCAAGATGTGTCCGTCAAGGTCTGGCGGTTTTCGTGCGGATGGCATGGGATGTCTCCCACGACAACCTGCCACCCATCCTCGGAGGACCTCATGGGAGCACCACCGGTCGAGCTCAAGAAGGGCCTGAAGCAGCGCCACCTCACGATGATCGCGATGGGAGGGGTGATCGGGGCCGGCCTGTTCGTCGGTTCCGGCACCGTCATCTCCGAGGCCGGCCCCTCGGCCTTCCTCAGCTACGCCATCACCGGGGTCCTGATCATCCTGGTGATGCGGATGCTCGGCGAGATGGCCACGGCCAACCCCTCCACCGGCTCGTTCGCCGACTACGCCCGCCAGGCCATCGGGGGCTGGGCGGGGTTCTCGGTCGCCTGGCTCTACTGGTACTTCTGGGTGATCGTCATCGGCTTCGAGGCCGTGGCCGGCGCCAAGGTTCTGCAGTACTGGCTGCCCTCGGTCCCGCTGTGGCTCATGTCGCTGGTCCTCATGACGCTCATGACGGCCACGAACCTGTTCTCGGTCAGCTCGTTCGGCGAGTTCGAGTTCTGGTTCGCCGGCATCAAGGTCGCCGCCATCGTGGTCTTCCTCGTCCTGGGCGGCATCTTCGTGCTGGGGATCTGGCCCCACAGGAGCCTCGACCTCCACAACCTCACGACCCAGGGCGGATTCTTCCCGCACGGGGTCGGCGCGATCTTCTCCGCCATCGTCGTCGTCATCTTCTCGATGGTCGGCGCGGAGGTCGCCACCATCGCGGCCGCGGAGTCCCCGGACCCGGGCAGGTCGATCGCCCGCGCGACCAACTCGGTCATCCTGCGGATCGCGATCTTCTTCGTCGGCTCGATCTTCCTGCTCGCCGTCATCCTGCCGTGGAACAGCGCCGACCTGGCCGCGTCGCCGTACGTCGCCGCGTTCAAGACCATGGGCATCCCCTACGCCGACCACATCATGAACGCGGTGGTGCTGACCGCCGTGCTGTCCTGCCTCAACTCCGGCCTCTACACGTCCTCGCGGATGCTCTTCGTGCTCGCCGCGCGTCGCGAGGCACCGACGGCGCTCATGGAGGTCACCCGGCGCGGCGTGCCCCGCAACGCCATCCTGGCCTCCAGCGTGGTGGGGTTCCTCTGCGTCATCGCGGCGGCGGTCTCCCCCGACACGGTCTTCCTCTTCCTGCTCAACTCCTCGGGCGCGATCATCCTGTTCGTCTACCTGCTGATCGCGGTCTCCCAGATCGTCCTGCGGCGGCGCACCGGCTCCGAGCACCTGACGGTGAAGATGTGGCTGTTCCCGGTGCTGTCCCTGGTCGTGGTCGCCGCGATCGTCGCGGTGCTGGTCCAGATGGGCGCCGACTCCGAGGTGCGGCCCCAGCTCGTGCTGAGCCTGCTGGCCTGGGCCGTCGTGCTCGTCCTCTACTTCGTGTCCAAGAAGCTGCGGGGCCGGGCGCCCGGAGAGGGCGCGGCGGCGACCGCGACCGACGACCGGCCCGCCACCCGCGTGCTGGTGCTGGCGAACGAGACGGTCACCGGAGACGAGCTGCTCGAGGAGCTGCGGCGCATCGACGCCGAGCGCGCGGCCCGCTACTTCGTCTGCGTGCCGGCCAACCCGATCGACACGGGTCAGGCGATGCACGAGGGTGCGGCGTTCGTGTGGGAGAAGACGACCCAGGCCGCCCAGGCCCGGCTCGAGCTCACCCTCGACATCCTGCACACCGAGGGTCTCGAGGCCGAGGGCGCGCTGGGCGACTACCGGCCGCTGCGGGCGCTGGCGGACGCCGTCAAGCAGTTCCAGCCGGACCGCCTCGTGATCTGCACGCTGCCGGAGGACCGGTCGGCGTGGCTGCGCTACGACGTGGTCGACCGGGCCCGCGAGACCTACGACGTGCCGGTGACCCACGTCGTCGTCGAGCACGCCGGGCTGTCGGTGGGCGCGCGGTGACGACGGTGGCCGGCCTGACCCCGGGCGAGCACGGCCACGCCGCGCTGCACCTCGGGGCCATGGTCGCGCGGTCGAACGGGGACGACCTGGCGGTGGTCGTGGTCGTCCCCACCCCGTGGCCGCCGAACCCCTACCGGGCCGACGTCGAGTACCTCGCGGTGCAGGAGGAGCAGGCACGGCAGGCCCTGGCCCGGGCCGCGGAGATCGCCGGCCCCGACCTCTCCGTGCGCTGCCGGCTGCACCGGGCGCGCTCGGTGTCGTCGGGCCTGCTCGAGGTCGTGGCCGAGGAGTCCGCGTCGTCGGTCGTGCTCGGCTCGGCCAGCTCCGGGCTGCTCGGTCGGGTCGCCCTGGGCGGCATCACGGAACGCATCCTGCACAGCTCGGAGGTGCCCGTCACCCTGGCCCCGGCCGGCTTTCGCGCCGCACCGGATGCCCGGGTGGCGCGGGTGACGGTGGCGTACGGGCGGGCCGACCGCGACAGCGACCTGCTGGGCACCGCGAGGTCGGTGGCCGACCGGGTCGGGGCGACGCTGCGGGTGGCCTGCTTCGCGGTCCGGCCCCAGGCGTCCCGCGGCGGGTCCGTCGAGCCGGGCGCCGAGGACCTGGTCGTCGCCGAGTGGCGGCGGGCGGTCGTGGCCGAGATCGCCGACACCGCCGGGGCGGGGCTCGAGACGATCGTGGGCCAGGGCGGCAGCTGGGGCGAGGCCGTCGCCGGCGTCAGCTGGGCCGAGGGCGACGTGCTGGCCGTCGGGGCGAGCAGCTCGCCGGTGAGCCGCTTCTTCCTGGGCTCGCACGCGAGCAAGATCCTGCGGCACGCGCCGGTCCCGGTGACCCTGGTCCCGCGGACGGTGCCCGTCCCCGCCTGAAACCACACACCTCGCCACCCGGTGGCAGGGAACCCTGACTCCCGACGCCGCAGGATCGGCTGCGGCTGTCGGGAGTCAGCGTTCTCTTGCGGCGGAGGCTCGCTACCGGCTGATCAGGGAGCGGGCGAAGAAGAGCAGGTTCGCGGGACGCTCGGCGAGGCGCCGCATGAAGTAGCCGTACCACTGGTCGCCGTACGGGGTGTAGACGCGCACGGTGTGCCCGGCCGCGGCCAGGCGGCGCTGCTCGTCGTCGCGGATGCCGTAGAGCATCTGCAGCTCGTAGGCGTCCTTGCTCTTGCCGAGCCGCTCCGCCAGCGCGAGCGCGGCCTCGATCATCGCCGGGTCGTGCGAGGCGACCATCGGGTAGCCCTGGCCTGCGAACAGGACCTCGAGGCAGCGCCGATAGGAGGCGTCGACCTCGTGACCCTGCTGGTAGGCGACGTCGGCGGGCTCGGCGTACGCGCCCTTGCACAGCCGGATGCGCGAGCCCGGGCCGGCGAGCGCGCGGCAGTCGGCCTCGGTGCGGCGCAGGTAGGCCTGCACGACCGTCGCGACCTCGGGGTGGTCCATGCGCAGCTCACGCACGATCGCCAGCGTGGAGTCGGTGGTCGTGTGGTCCTCGGCGTCGACGTTCACCCACGCCCCGACACGGTCGGCCGCCCGGCAGACCCGACGGGCGTTCTCCAGCGCCAGGTCGTGACCGACCTCGGGGATGAACTGCCCGAGCGCGGACAGCTTGAGCGAGACCTCGAGCTGCGGCACGCCGTCGCGAGCCGGGCCGTCGAGCCGCCCGAAGGCCTCGAGCAGCTCGAGGTACGCCTGCACGGTCGCCTCGGCCTGGGACGGGTCGCTCGTGTCCTCCCCGAGGTGGTCGATGCTGATCGCCCGGCCCGACGCGAGGATCTGCTTCGTGGCCTCGACGACGGCGTCCTGCCCCGCGCCGGGGACGTAGCGGCGCACCACCGCACGGCTGACCGGCAGGCCGGTCACGACCCGCTGCAGACGGGCCGAGCCGGCGGCGGCGAGGAGCAGCGGACGCAGCGGGTTCGTCAGCACCGGCAGGCGGAGGGTGCGGCGCTCGGTCACCGTCGTCGCCATCTCAGGACTCCTGCGCCTGGTGCGGGTAGAGCGGGCTGCGGGGCGGCACGAACGTCTCCTTCATGGCGCGCGCGGACGTCCAGCGCAGCAGGTTCTGCGGGGAGCCGGCCTTGTCGTTGGTGCCCGACGCGCGGGCCCCGCCGAACGGCTGCTGCCCGACGACGGCCCCGGTCGGCTTGTCGTTGACGTAGAAGTTGCCCGCGGCGAAGCGCAGGCCCTGCGCGGCCTGGGTGATCGCGGCCCGGTCGGTGGCGATGACCGCACCGGTCAGGGCGTACGGGGTGCCTGTGTCGATCACCCGCATGACGTCGGCGTACGCCGTGGGGCTGTCCTCGTAGACGTGCACCGAGAGGATCGGCCCGAAGTACTCGTTGCAGAACGCCTCGTCGGTCGGGTCCTCCCCCAGCAGCACGGTCGGGGCGACGAAGAACCCCTCGGAGTCGTCCACGCCGCCGCCCGCGGCGACGGTGATGCCCGGGGTCGCCCGGGCCCGCTCGATGGCGGCCGCGTTCTTGTCGAAGGAGCGCTGGTCGATGACCGCGCCGCCGAAGTTCGACAGGTCGGTGACGTCGCCGTAGCGCAGCGCACGCACCTGCTCGAGGAAGTCGTCGCCCATCCGCGACCACACCGAGCGGGGGACGAACGCCCGCGCGGCGGCGGAGCACTTCTGGCCCTGGTAGTCGAAGGCCCCCCGGATCATCGCGGTGGTGAGCACCTCGGGGTCGGCGGAGGCGTGGGCCAGGATGAAGTCCTTGCCCCCGGTCTCCCCCACCAGCCGCGGGTAGGTGTGGAAGCGGTCGATGTTCGCACCCACCTCGCGCCACAGCCGCTGGAACGTGGCCGTGCTGCCGGTGAAGTGGATGCCGGCCAGGCGCGGGTCGGCGAGCGCGACCTCGGAGACGAGCGGGCCGTCACCGAGCACGAGGTTGATGACGCCCGGCGGCAGGCCGGCGGCCTCGAGCAGCTGCATGGTCAGGTAGGCGGCGAGCGCCTGCGTCGGCGACGGCTTCCAGACGACCACGTTGCCCATCAGTGCCGGCGCGGTCGGCAGGTTCCCGGCGATCGCAGTGAAGTTGAAGGGCGTGATCGCGTAGACGAAGCCCTCGAGCGGGCGGTGGTCGACGCGGTTCCAGACGCCGGTCGAGGAGACCGGCTGCTCGGCCAGGATCTGGCGGCCGAACGCGACGTTGAAGCGCCAGAAGTCGATCAGCTCGCAGGGGGTGTCGATCTCCGCCTGGTAGGCGGTCTTCGACTGCCCGAGCATCGTCGCGGCAGCGATCTTCTCGCGCCACGGGCCGGACAGCAGGTCGGCGGCCCGCAGGAACACGGCGGCCCGGTCGTCGTAGGACAGCTCGCGCCAGCCGGGTGCCGCGACCTGCGACGCCTCGATGGCGGCGGCCACGTCGCTGTGGGTGGAGCTGGCGTAGCGACCGATCACCGACGCGTGCCGGTGCGGCTGCACCACGTCGTACGCGTCTCCGGACGCCGGCTTGTGCTCCCCGCCGATGACCTGGCTGATCTCCGTGACCCCGCCGGAGAGCTCGGCGATGGCGGCGGCGAGCCGGAGCCGTTCCGGGCTGTGCGGTGCGTAGTCGTGCACCGGCTCGTTGGTCGGGGCTGGCACCACGGTGATCGCGTCCACGTCACTCCTCGAGAGACCGGGTCGGGTGCCGGTCGCGCGATCGCGCCCGGCCGTCCCTTCCATCACGCCCCATTCCATCGTGCCGCGGGGCAGAAGTCACCCGACAGGGGTCGCAGGCTCGACGGGGCCGTTCGACAGGTGTCGAGGGCCGTCCGCGGTCACGCTCCCCTGGCTCGTCGAGGGGGACGCCCCCGAAGCAGGGTTAGGCGAGGGTCGGGACGAGACCCCGCTCGCGGTACAGCTCGATGGTCTCGCGCAGCGCCTTGAGGATGTACGGCGGGAACGTCATGCCCTGCCGGTCCGCCCACAGCAGCCGCTGCTCGACCCGACCGATCTCGCGCGCGTACCCCTCGAGGTCCGCGTCGATGCCCAGCTCCATCGCGACCCGGCCCATGTCGGCGCGGAGGTCGTCGCGGGAGTTCGTCCCGACCAGCCCGTAGCTCTTCTCGCGCAGCACCCGGGTGAGGAAGAGCTGCCAGGGCTTCAGCACCTTGTCGGCGACCATGGCGGAGGCCGACATGTTGTAGAAGGCGAAGTGGCCCGGCTCCTGCTGCTTGATCGGGTTGATGATCGTCTCGGCGATGGCGGTCTCGCCCATGTCCTTCAGCCCCGCGCTGATGTGGTTGTAGGCCAGCACGGCCTGCCGCTCGGTGCTCGCCCCGGTCAGGAAGTACATCAGCTTGGCGATGTCCTGGATCGGCTTCAGGTTCGCCAGCGCGCCCAGGACCTTGATCTTGAAGTTGACGTCCATGACCGGCACGGCCGGGTCCCGGCCGAGGTCGGTCTGCAGCCGGTCCAGCATCAGCCCGTGCTGGATCTCCTGCGGCTGCCAGACGTCGGAGTAGAACGTCTTGTTCGTGTCGTCGACGTCGGGGAGCAGCACCAGCAGCTCCAGCACGTTCCGGTCGACCTCGAGCTCGACCCGGGCCAGGTAGTCGATGGTGTGCCCGAACCGCGCCCGAACGCCCGCCGGGTCCTTGATCGTGCGGTCGACGGAGCTCAGCGGGATGGGCGGGTGACGCTCGCCGAGCCGCTGCACATGCTCCGCGATCTTCGCGTGAGTGTCCTGCCTGGGCACAACCGGATCCTAGGGCGTTTGAACTGGCGCGGTGCTGTCTAAACAGTGCTTCGCGACACAGTCGGGGTTGGAGTCACCCGGGTTGAGGTTTGCCCTGGTCATCTGCAGTTCGTCACGCCGGCACCCGGCGGTTTGGTGCGGAGCTCCCGCGAGGAGGAGCGGTCACGCAAGGGCGAGCAGCACCACGAGCAGGATCACGATGACCAGGAGCACCGCCAGGACGCCCACGACCAGCCCGAGGGAGACCCTGCTCGCGTTCCGCGCCTCCGACACCTCACCGGGGACCCCGCCGCTCGGGGCGACCATGGCGGGGCTGTCGTAGGTGGGCGCGGGCGGCAGCCCGTCCACCACAGGAACCAGCTGCCCGAGCGTGCTCGCCGCGAACAGGGAGTCGAGCCGGGCCTGGTAGTCGTCGGCATCCAGCCGCCCGTCGGCGTACGCGCTGTTGATCCGTGCGCTCAGCTGCTCCCGCTCCGCCTCGGTGACCGGCGCACCCGGCGTGCTGCGGTACGGCGAGGAGATCGGCAGCTCGGACACAGCTGAAGTTTACTCGGCGGAGGGTGTCGCACCGGCCGCTCGCGCCAGCGCGCAGGCCCGGTCCCGGTGCTCCAGGGCCAGCTCGTCGGGCAGGCCGAAGCGGGCGAACAGGTCGGTGTCGAAGAAGGCCCGGATGTGCTCGACGCCGCTCTCGCCGACCGTCGGCACCTGGACCTGAAAGGCTCGGTGGACCCCGTCCGAGGGGTCGCGCAGGTAGAGAGCGAAGGCCGGCCCGCCGTTCGCGGACACCTCCACCAGGATCTGGTCACCAGGACGTTCGGCGGGCAGCTCGTCTCGACGAGGACGCCGATCTCCTCCGCCCCGCGGTACCAGCCGGTGAACGGCGGCATCTCCCAGACGGCGTCGGCGCTGAGCAGGCGGACGACACGCGCGATGTCGTAGCGCTCGGAGGCATCGACGTACTCCTCCAGCAGAGCACGGGTACGGGCGTCGGCCAGCTCGGGCGCGGCCTTCTTCAGGGGCGTCGGGGTCGAGCCGGGCCAGGTGGGCCCGGGCCCGCTGCAGGCTGCTGTTGACCACAGCGACCGTGGTGCCGAGAAGCTCGGCGACCTCGCTGGCCTGCATCGCGAGGACGTCGAACAGCACGACGGCGGCCCGTTGCGGCGGGGTCAGGTGCTGCAGCGCGGCGACGAGGGCCAGCCGGACGCTCTCGCGGTGCAGCGCGGTGGCCTCCGGGTCGTCGGGGGTCCCGCCCAGACCACCCGGTCCGGGAGCGGCTCCAGCCAGCCCACCTCCGGGCGCGACTCCAGGGCGCCGCGCGGGTCGGAGGCCGGCTGACCGAGCCCGGTCGGCATCGGCCGTCGGGCCCACCCGGAGCATTCGGTAGCAGTGCGCGGTGAGCTCACCCCGGAACGGCTCGACCAGCGCGCCGAAGGCGTCGTCGGCGGCGACCAGCGCCATGGCAGGCGAGCTACCGGGGCTGCTTGACCCCGTGAAGAGCTGCTCCGTGGAGAGCTGTCGGGTGACGAGCTGTCGGGCTGACGAGGTCTGGCATCAGTCCAGGGGGCCGTACGGGGCGCCGAGCGCGGCGAGCATCGCCTCGCCGCCGTCGTGCGCCGTCAGCACCCAGAGCCCGGTGGGGGTCAGCGCCACCGTGTGCTCCCAGTGGCAGGCCAGGCTGCCGTCGTCGGTCACCGCCGTCCAGCCGTCGTCGAGCTCGTGGGTGTCCGGCCCGCCCAGGGTCAGCATGGGCTCGACGGCCAGCACGGTCCCCGTCACCAGGCGCGGCCCGCGCCCACGCAGACCCGCGAGCGGGCCGCGGGGCCGGGAGTGGGGAACGTCGGGTGCCTGGTGCATCGCCGTCCCGATGCCGTGGCCCACGTAGTCCTCCACGATCCCGTACGGCCCGTCGCCCACGACCCGCTCGACCGCCACGGCCACGTCGCCGACGCGGCCGCCTTCGCGGAGCGCCGCGATCCCGTGCCACATGGCCGACCGGGTGATGTCCAGGAGCGCGGAGGTCTCGCCGGCCGGCGGTCGGTCCCCCACCACCACGCTGACCGCGGAGTCGCCGTGCCAGCCGTCCACGAGCGCGCCGCAGTCGACGGACAGCAGGTCACCCGTCACCAGCACCCGCTCGCCCGGGACGCCGTGCACGACCTCGTCGTTGACCGAGAGGCACACGACCCCCGGGAAGCCCGGCCGGTCGCCGTCGCCTCCGTACCCGAGGAAGGACGGTCGTGCTCCGCCGGCCGCGATCGTCTCCGCCGCCACGGCGTCGAGCTCGCGGGTCGTGATGCCGGGGCGCACCGTCGCGGTGACGGCGTCCAGGGTCTGCGCGACCACCAGACCGGCGCGGCGCATCAGCCGCACCTGCTCCGGCGACTTGATCTCGACGCTCGGACGACGGGACACGGGCAGGCGCTCTAGGACGCTCCGCCGACGAGGGCGCTGCTGCTGCCGGCCCGCTGGTCGAGGGCGGCGAACAGGCGCTGCGTCACCTCGTCGACGGCCCCCAGGCCGTCGACCTCGACGAGGAGCCCGCGGTCGCGGTAGACGTCGAGCAGCGGAGCGGTCTCGACCGTGTACTTGTCCTGCCGGGTGCGGATGGTGGCCTCGTTGTCGTCCTCACGGCCGCTCGTCTCGGCCCGCTTCAGCAGCCGGCGCACGACCTCGTCAGAGTCGGCCTGCAGGGAGATGACCGCGTCCAGCGCACGGCCGCCCTCGTCGAGCACGCCGTCGAGGTAGTCCACCTGCTGAAGCGTGCGCGGGTAGCCGTCGAGGAGGAACCCGCGGGCGCAGTCCTCGGCGTGCAGCCGCTCCGCCACCACCTGGTTGGTGATGTCGTCGCTGACGTAGGCACCGGCGGCCATGATCTCCTGGACCTGACGGGCCAGCGGGGTCTCCTGCCCGCGCATCGCGCGGAACATGTCGCCGGTGGAGACGGCCGGGATCTCGAAGTGGGCGCCGATCCGGCCGGCCTGCGTGCCCTTGCCGGCGCCGGGCGGACCCATGATCAACAGGTGCATCAGCGGAGGAACCCTTCGTAGTTGCGTTGCTGCAGCTGGGACTCGATCTGCTTCACGGTGTCGAGGCCGACGCCGACGATGATGAGGATCGAGGTGCCACCGAAGGGGAAGTTCTGGTTGGCGTTCAAGAAGATGAACGCGACCGACGGCAGCAGCGCGATCAGTCCGAGGTAGAGAGCACCCGGCAGGGTGAGCCGCGACAGCACGAACGCGAGGTAGTTCTCGGTCGGCTTGCCGGCGCGGATGCCGGGGATGAAGCCGCCGTACTTCTTCATGTTGTCGGCGACCTCTTCGGGGTTGAAGGTGATCGCGACGTAGAAGTAGGCGAAGAACACGATGAGCAGGAAGAACGTGATCATGTAGACGGGGTGGTCGCCCTTGATGAAGTGCCCCGAGATCCAGCTGGAGAACTTGTCCCCCGGGCGGAACTGGGCGTACAGCGCGGGCAGGTAGAGCAGCGACGAGGCGAAGATGACCGGGATGACGCCGGCCTGGTTGACCTTGATGGGGATGTAGGTCGAGGTCCCGCCGAACATCCGGCGCCCGACCATGCGCTTGGCGTACTGCACCGGGATCCGGCGCTGCGACTGCTCGACGAAGATGACACCGACCATCACCAGCAGGCCGAGGGCGATCACCAGGAGGAAGACGACCCAGCCCTGCTGGCCGGGGCGGGCGACCTTGAGGCTCCAGAGGGCCGCCGGGAAGGTGGCCGCGATCTGGGTGAAGATCAGCACCGACATGCCGTTGCCCACGCCGCGCTCGGTGATGAGCTCGCCGAGCCACATGATGACGCTCGTGCCCGCCGTCATGGTGAGGATCATCGCGATCACCGGGAAGTAGCCCGTGTCGTAGACGATGCCGGTGCAGCCGGTGAAGAGCCGGTCGTTCACGGCGACCGTGACGAAGGCCGTCGAGTTCAGCAGCGCCAGGACCAGGGTCAGGTACCGCGTGTACTGCGTGATCTTCGTCTGCCCGGACTGGCCCTCCTTCTTGAGGGCCTCCAGCCGTGGGATCACGACGGTGAGCAGCTGCAGGATGATGCTCGCCGTGATGTACGGCATGATCCCGAGCGCGAAGATCGCCAGCTGGAGCAGCGCCCCGCCGGAGAACAGGTTGATCAGGGAGTAGAGGCCCTGCTGGTCGCCGCTCGTGGCCTGCGTGAGGCACTCGTTGACCCGCGCGGCGTTCACGTTGGGGGTCGGGATGATGGAGCCCAGTCGGAAGACCGCGAGGATCCCGAGCGTGAAGAGGATCTTCTTGCGCAGGTCCGGGGTCCGGAAGGCGTTGGCGAACGCGGAAAGCACTACGCCCTCCCTTTCAAGTCGCTGTCGTCCTGGCGAGGGTACGCGCCGCCTGAGGACCGCCTGACTCTATCGCGGTTTCGCGAGTCCTTCCTCCGTCCGGACAGCCGAGCCACTGGCGCGGTCGACGGGAGGGGGTCAGGCGCGCCGGTGCTGGCCCCGGGCGCGGCAGCCACCGAGGTCCGGAGACGCCAGAGGGCCACCCGCCGGTGAGCGGGTGGCCCTCGGGCCGTGCTTGATCGACTCGCGCGGGCCCGGCGGGATGACCGCCGCGCCCTGCAGGTCGATCAGATCTCGGTGGTGCTCCCACCGGCTGCGGCGATCTTCGCCTTGGCGCTGGTCGAGAACGCGTTCGCGGTGACCTGCACCGCGACGCTGATCTCGCCGTTGCCGAGGACCTTCACCGGCTGGCCGGAGCGGACGGCACCGGCGGCGACGAGGTCGTCGACGCCCACGGAGCCACCCTGCGGGAACAGGAGGCCGAGCTTCTCCAGGTTGACGATCTGGAACTCCACCCGGAACGGGTTCTTGAAGCCGCGCAGCTTGGGGATGCGCATCTGGAGCGGCATCTGGCCGCCCTCGAAGTTGGCCGGGGTGTTCTTGCGGGAACCCGTGCCCTTCGTGCCGCGACCGGCCGTCTTGCCGCCCTTGCCGCCCTCACCGCGACCCACGCGGGTCTTGGCGGTCTTGGCGCCGGGGGCCGGCCTCAGGTGATGGACCTTCAGAGCCATGTCAGCCCACTTCCTCGACGGTCACCAGGTGGGCGACCGTGTTGATCATGCCGCGGACCTCAGGACGGTCCTCGCGGACCGACGTGTCCCCGATCTTGCGGAGGCCGAGCGTCCGCAGCGTGTCTCGCTGGTTCTGGCGGCCGCCGACACCGCTGCGGATCTGCTTGACGAGGAGCTGCGTCACGACGCGCTCACCGCCTCGCGGGCCCGCAGGATCGCGGCCGGGGTGACCTGCTCCACCGAGAGACCGCGGCGCCGGGCGACCTGCTCCGGCTGCTCGAGGCTCTGCAGAGCGGCCACGGTGGCGTGGACGACGTTGATGGCGTTGGCCGAGCCGAGCGACTTGGCGAGCACGTCGTGCACGCCGGCGCACTCGAGCACCGCACGGGCCGAACCGCCCGCGATCACACCGGTACCGGGCGAGGCCGGACGCAGCATGACGACGCCGGCCGCCTTCTCACCCTGCACGGGGTGCGGGATGGTGCCCTGGATGCGCGGCACGTTGAAGAACGCCTTCTTGGCCTCCTCGACACCCTTGGCGATCGCCGCGGGCACCTCCTTGGCCTTGCCGTAGCCGACACCGACGTTGCCGTCGCCGTCGCCCACCACGACCAGGGCGGTGAAGCTGAAGCGACGACCACCCTTCACGACCTTCGCCACCCGGTTGATGGCGACGACGCGCTCGATGTAGTTGCTCTTCTCCGCGGCGCCACCGCGGCCACCGTCGCGACCGCGACCGGCCCCACCGGTACCGCCTCCGCGGCGCTGGGTTCCACTCATCTGCTTACCTTCCGTTTCTGGGTACGACGCACGTCAGAAGCCGAGGCCGGCTTCGCGGGCGGCGTCGGCCAGGGCCGCGATCCGTCCGTGGTACTTGTTGCCGGCCCGGTCGAAGACGACCTGCTCGACACCTGCGGCCTTGGCGCGCGTGGCCACGAGCTCGCCGACCTGACGCGCCTTGGCCGACTTGTCACCCTCGACGACCCGCAGGTCGCCCTCCATGGTCGACGCGTACGCCAGCGTGTGGCCGGCGACGTCGTCGATCACCTGAGCGGTGATGTGGCGGGCCGACCGGGTGACGACGAGCCGCGGACGCTCGGGGGCGCCGAAGATCTTCTTGCGACCCCGGACCTGACGGCGCAGACGCGAACGCGTCTTGGCCGCGGTGCCCTTGTGCTGCGACAGCGAGACAGCCATCACTTACCAGCCTTTCCGGCCTTCATGCGGACGTGCTCGCCCACGTAGCGCACACCCTTGCCCTTGTAGGGCTCAGGCTTGCGCAGCTTGCGGATGTTCGCAGCGACCTCGCCGACCTGCTGCTTGTCGATGCCGATGACCGAGAACCGGGTCGGCGCCTCGACGTTGAACGTGATGCCCTCGGGGGCGGTCACGTGCACCGGGTGGCTGTAGCCGAGCGCGAACTCGAGCTGCGTCGGGCCCTTGGCCACGACGCGGTAACCCACGCCGCGGATCTCGAGCTTCTTCTCGTAGCCGGCGGTGACGCCGGCGACCATGTTCGCCACGAGCGTGCGGGTGAGCCCGTGCAACGAGCGGCTGACCCGCTCGTCGTCAGGACGGCTCACCTGGAGCTCGCCGCTGTCTGCGCGACCGATGGTGATCGGGCTCGCGACGACGTGGTTCAGGGTCCCCTTGGGGCCCTTGACCTGGACGTTCTGACCGTCCAGGGTCACCTCCACGCCGGAGGGGACGGGGACAGGCAGTCTGCCGATGCGTGACATCTCTTAGTTCCTCTTCTCGCGTCTCGTCACCACACGTACGCGACGACTTCGCCGCCGATACGGTTGCGGTGCGCCTCCCGGTCGGTCAGCAGACCCTGAGAGGTGGAGATGATGGCGATGCCGAGACCGCCCAGCACCTTCGGCAGGCCGGTCGACTTCGCGTAGACGCGCAGCCCGGGCTTGGAGACGCGGCGCACGCCGGCGATGGCGCGCTCCCGGTTCGTCCCGTACTTGAGCGTGATCGACAAGGTCTTGCCGATCTGGCCGTCAGGTGCGTCGTTGACCTCGTAGCCCGCGATGTAGCCCTGGGTCGTGAGGATCTCGGCGATGTGGACCTTGATCGTGCTGTGCGGCATGGTCGCCGTGTCGTGGAAGGCCTGGCTGGCGTTCCGGACGCGGGTCAGCATGTCCGCGATCGGGTCTGTCATGGTCATAGGTGCTGCTTCTCTCTCGTGCGGTTTCCCTCGAGGAGGGACCTGCGACGTCAGTTCGGTGGCGGTACCTGGCTCGTCGGACGGGGTCCGACAGGGTCAGGCCACGCTCACCAGGAGGACTTGGTGATGCCGGGGAGCTCGCCGAGGTGGGCCATCTCGCGGAAGCAGATCCGGCACAGCCCGAACTTGCGGTAGATCGCCCGGGGCCGCCCGCACCGCTGGCATCGCGTGTACGCGCGGACCGCGAACTTCGGCTTGCGGGCCTGCTTGACCTTGAGTGCTGTCTTCGCCATCTCTACTTCTTCAGTTGGTCCGGAAGGGGAAGCCGAGGCCGCGCAGCAGGGCCCGGCCCTGCTCGTCGGTCGCAGCCGTCGTCACGAAGGTGATGTCCATGCCACGCGTGCGGTCGATCCGGTCCGGGTCGATCTCGTGGAACATGACCTGCTCGTTCAGGCCGAACGTGTAGTTGCCGTGCCCGTCGAACTGCTTCGGCGAGAGGCCGCGGAAGTCACGGATACGGGGCAGCGCGAGGCTGACCAGCCGGTCGGCGAACTCCCACATGCGGTCGCCGCGCAGCGTGACGTGCGCGCCGATCGGCATGCCCTCGCGCAGCTTGAACTGCGCGATCGACTTGCGGGCCCGGGTCACCTGCGGCTTCTGGCCGGTGATGGCGGCCAGGTCCTTGGTGGCTCCGTCGATCAGCTTGGAGTCACGAGCCGCCTCGCCCACACCCATGTTCACCACGACCTTGACCAGGCGCGGGATCTGCATGACGTTGGCGAAGCCGAACTCCGTGTTCAGCGCGGGCGCGATCTCGACGCGGTAGCGCTGCTTCAGGCGCGGCACCGTGCTGGTGCGCTCCGTCTCGGTGGCGGTCATCAGATCTCCTCCCCGGTCACCCGGGCGACGCGCATGCTGCGGGTCGACTTGTACTCGCTGCCGTCGGGACGGCGCTTGGTCACCTCGACGCGCTCGTAGCCGACGCGCGTGACGACCTCGGCACCGTCGTCGTTCTTGACGACGAGCTGGACGTTGGACGCGTGCACCGGAGCCTCCGAGGAGACGATGCCGCCCTTCGTCGTCTGGCGGGACTGCGGCTGCGCCGTGGTGTCCTTCAGGTGCCGCTTCACGATGTTCACGCCGGCGACGGTCACGGTGCCGCGCTCGGGCTGGGTCGCGAGGACCTCACCGACCAGGCCCTTGTCCTTGCCGGCGATCATCTTGACGCGGTCCCCCTTGCGGACGTGCATCTTGACGCTCTTCTTGGCGCTCTTGGTCTGGGTCATGTCAGATCACCTCCGGGGCGAGCGAGATGATGCGCATGAAGCGCTTCTCGCGAAGCTCACGGCCCACCGGGCCGAAGATGCGGGTGCCACGCGGCTCGGCGCTGTCGGCGCGGAGGATCACGGCGGCGTTCTCGTCGAACTTGATGTACGACCCGTCGCCGCGACGGTTCTCCTTGACGGTCCGGACGATGACCGCCTTGACGACCTCGCCCTTCTTCACGTTGCCGCCGGGGATGGCGTCCTTGACGGTGGCGACGATGACGTCACCGATGCCGGCGTAGCGACGACCGGACCCGCCGAGCACGCGGATGCACAAGATCTCCTTGGCACCCGTGTTGTCGGCG
>Ga0210040_10004353_pt1 | contig 18571 bp, 17 predicted proteins | sample CryGeyCG12114_NA_FD_185462 | JGI IMG/M metagenome (GOLD analysis project Ga0210040, IMG submission 185462) | Groundwater microbial communities from aquifer - Crystal Geyser CG19_WC_8/21/14_NA (SPAdes) (version 2) | ecosystem: Environmental > Aquatic > Deep subsurface > Groundwater | place: USA...
TTGCTGAAAGCCGTAATAACGCATAGTAAGCGGAAGCTCGGGAATAATGCATTTAGCATTTAAATGATGAGGAATGAACAAGTTATTAAGACAAGAGGCTAATATCATTAGTTACTCAACTTCTACTCTACATGGGGTGACATGAAATATTAATTTCATTTTATTGCTCCCATTGTGTATTATAGCGAATTTGATGTGTCCCCTGTCTAATGTTGTGTGTCTCCCCCAAAAACACTCAGGGGACAAATTTGAACGCGCATAATGAATCTATTCATTTCTTTTTATATTCAAAATGAGTTGCTTGTGTAAGAAACTACACGTTTCATACAAATTTTTGTGTGGGAATCATTGATAACCTAGAAAGAAAATTGCAAAAGTATGTATGAGATGCCTGGGTAGACCCTGTTATTTCGTATCCCTAATTACAAGCAAGATTGTACCATGATGAAATGAGTACTGATTTTGCCGTTTTAGGAACAACTACCTGACCTTCAAGCTCATTTTACATCCCAAGGATTCCAGACGTCAATGTACGCATCCTCTTGGTTTCTCACGATCTTCACCACAAGTCTTCCACTAGCTGTAGCCTCCCATGTGATGGACATATTCCTTATGGACGGAATCGAAGTCGTTTTCCGAGTGGCTTTAGCACTTCTTGTGATTGCAAAAACGCAACTCCTGTCCATGGACATGGAAGGAATGCTTAATGTGAGTACATTTTTTGCAACCTCACTCATTCCCCGTAGTACGTGCATGTGAGACTTCCACTACTGGACCATATTTCCAGCTCTGGAATGCCGAGTAGTGAATTCTGCTCATAGACACGATTATTGAGTTACTAATAAAAGACTGTGTGAATTCTGTGTAGTACTTGCAAAAGGAGCTGCCCCCTCAAATTGAGGCAGATCCAGAACAACTTTTCTCCCAAGCACTTCAAATGAAATACAACGCAAAGAAAATGAAGAAATGGGAAAAAGACTATGCAATCATGAAATCCAAAGAACAAGAAGAAATGGTCGAACTACGGGTAAGAGAGAAAAGTTGTACAGTAGTAGAAAATAAAAATCTCTCGTAGTAATGTGTGTATGTTCTACACCATTCATCAACAGTGGTTTGTAATGATATTTTCGTGACTTGATTTTCTTCGTTTTTTTTTTGCACACATGCAGCGTCTTCGAACCGAAAACAAATTGCTAGCACAGAGAATCCAAGTGTTGGAAGCAGAATCTTCCGAGCTAGCCAATAAACTCATACAAGGGCAAGTGGGGAGAGCAGAGGAAGTGGAGACGACTTTCACTTTGAAAAGAGAACTTGCAGCTGTTCGGCAACACTATTTAGAGACTATGAAGCAGTTGGAGAATGTTACTCAACAGTATCAGAATTTATTGCTTGTGTTGGATGAAACGGTGAGCAGCAGATACATACTGTTTGCTCTGTTTATTTATTTACACGGGCTAGACTTGTCAGTAGAGCAATATGCATTGTGTGGCTTTGTTTAATCTGTGGAGCTCACTCATTCCCACGTCTGCCTTTTGTTTCAGAATAATTCAAAACAAACATCCATGGATGAAGTGTCCCTCAAGTCTGAGCTCATCAAACAGAAGGAGGAGCTAGTCCAATGTATTCAAAATGAGTTGGTGGAAGTAAGGCTGCAGGAAGCAGAGAATGCTGTGATTATGACGGATCTGAGAACTCGCATACAAGATCTGGAGGAGGAGAAAAAGAAACTCAGGGATAATGCGGTGGATAATTCTGTAGCTCATTTGCAGGTACAGTGGATCTTGGAGTGGAGTACTCTTAGATATGAAAAAAAATTGTGTAACACGTTGCATGTTTTTGGTACATTAGGAGGAACTAATAGCAGTGAAAATGAGAGAAGCGGAGGCCTCATTGTCTTTGAAAGATTTAAGGCAGCAAGTTGCTGAATTAACGGAGCAATGGCAGAAGCATTTATTGGTAAGGATAATAATGTTGCAGCGATATTTTAGGCGTGTTTTCGAACCATTATAGAATGTTTAAATATCATCTAAATGGGGTTAACAGGAGCATGAGGATTGCACTACTGAGAAGAAGGGAACGGCTACTCCATTAGGAAACTTATTTACCTCGAGTAAAGTGGAGGTACAAAGACTGGAAGAAGATGTAATGAGCTTGAAGTTGAAAGAAATGCATACTGTGATTGAGTTGAAGGAGCACAGACTGAAAATTATGGAATTAGAAACACAGGTGCGTATAATTTCTTTCTGCGCGAAATGTTTATATTAGAACGGGGAAATTGAATTTAGTATTTTTCATAGGTACAAGTTACTACGAACCAATTAAAACGGCAAGAGGATGAATGCCGTCGCTTGAAAGAAGATTTGGAATCATCTCACGCACAAAATAAAGCAATGCAAATCAAATTAAAAGATGAAAGGCGAAGATACAGTGATTTAGAATCCAAATTAAAGGAGGATTCAGTCAATGCGAAAATCAAGTGTGCGGAAAAAAGCCAGGTACTTTTAATGCAGTAGCTAAGTCTATCAACTTAAATAATCGCGTTTTGTTGAATTCATGCGTTTTTTCTGTGCGTAGAAAATGTTCGACCTATCCCAAGTGATTTCATCGTTAAAGCTAAAAAATCAAGAACTGTTAGCAGAACGAGAGCTTTTAGGTGACCGGTGTGTCTCAGCTTCTGGAAGTGAAAGCAATGGAGACAAGAACGAAATTGATCTAGAAATTCATGATTCAGAAAATTCCACTGTTAGAAATTTTCAAATACGTATATTATCACATATGCGGAAAAATAAGTTGAAGAAAAATTCTAACATCATGTTTATATTACAGATTCAACCTACCAAATCAAACCCAAAACATATGAATTCAGAATCTCATCCTGGAAGAGAAAACATAACGTTAACTAATGGAATAGCAAATAAATAGTTAGGCAAACAATATTAAGCGACGACAGTGATAGAAAAATAATCTCTTTATTCAATATTTTAGTTGCATTTGAGAAACTTTTGTAATTTGCATATGTTCAGTTTATTATATATAATTATACGGCACCAATTTAAAACGTAAAGTAGTATATGTAAAGGCATAATCGTCTGCATGTATAAAAGTCACTCGCTCAAAAGATTAAAAATTTGTTTGTTATGTTGAAAATTTTACATGGAGAGTAGATTTAAAAGTTGCTGATCTGCTTATGAATGATAGTACTTAGTTCGAATAATATTTTTGGAATGATTTGATTCGCTTGTAATAATTAACAAGAATAAGAATCTTCTCAAACTAACTCTAAGTCACAAATATTTGAAAAACCACATTTAGGAAAGATTTGTATGCAGCGAAAAAAAGTCCTTTCCTATACCTGAAACCTATTGCATTCCATAATGAATACTAAACTAATGTGCGTACAGTAATTAAATAGTAGATGTAGTGGTTAATGTAAGCTATAAGTTTAATTAGCCAGCCGTGCTAGATTCGACATGTCGTCAAATCTGTGATTTATTGTGTGCTGCTACACTAGTTTTTGAATTTATGCGCAACTTTACTTTAGAGCAATTTTATAGCGACTGGCGAAGTTCTAAAGTTCTAAGTGAATTCATTACGTCGACTTAAAAAAATAAATAGTGAAAATCGCTTGTACAAGAAAAAAGAATGACTTGTTCACTGTTAGTTTTAGCACTTAATGTATTAACTAACTATGGGAAACTGGGGGAAATGTAGCGTGCTACAAATGTTTTTGTTCTTTTATTTGGTTGCTATTATTTATTTCTAGTGCGAAAACTAAAAACAGTTGCCTAATATATTTTGAGCCTGTTAAGAAATAGCTATCCTTTGTAATATTAATTCAAATGTTTAAACCAGTATGGTCACAATAAGATTATTTAAATTGAAAAACAGCAATATGTGCGAAACTTAGAGTCGCCTCCAGTTTTTAGATTGTTATCACTTTTATACACGGAGCCTGCCTTCAGCTTCAAAGTTATTCAAAAACAACTGCATCCTGCAATAAAACCGATAACTGCTGATTTAACGATAATGATGAGACTCAATGACGGCATTTTTGCACGATCCTTTCCAAATTCAGCACTGCCTCATGCATGGGATTCATACTCTATATTAATACTAATACTACTTTCACATTTACAAATTTAAAACTTAAAGTTTTGTCCCACAGGAACAAACTATAAAAAATGAGTGAGTTTAAACTACACTGTTGATTAAAAGTAGTCTTCTTCATTGGCCACACGAGAAAGCTATATAATAAGTAAGTTTACAAGGATAGATTAATAATCTCAATGGGTGGAAAATCTTAAAAACTTAATATTGTCTTGCAGTGTCTGGAAAAAAAGTTGTATTTTAAGATTTTCATGCAAATGTTGGAAATTTTCAAATGCCAACTTGTAAACAAAGGATTTATTCTACATTTGCGCGCTGTATGCCGAATGTTAGTTAGACTAAAGGCATTGCATTTCAATGGCGGTAAAGCTATTCAATAACTTTTAGTGCTGGGCTGGGATTGGGAGATGGACTCGATGGACATATAAACAATTTCGGACAGATGACTAATCTGCGTTTATCGTTTCCTGTGTACTGTGTACTTGCAATTTATCAAACAGAGTGACAATTTTAGTCGTCGTAAGATTTGCAATCTACTGCAAGAGAGCAAATCAACAACGGTAAGGTTTTGCCATTAAAGTATAGAGAGTTGGAGAGTGGATGTGGGCATAATACGTTCAGTTCAACCTAGATTAAATACGTTTCCATTCTTTGCATATTCGAAAATTCTGTGAGTGACAACTCATATCAACTGATCATATGTTTGATTAATAAAACAACTCCAGTTATATGCATTATCTGTTTTTTCGTGTTATCACTTTTTCCATGATTTTAAATGGAAAGTTTACGCAGTCGCAGTATACTTGAATTGAACAATAATTTTATAGGGCTATGATTCATGCAATTCAGCAGATATAAACACTTCACCTTCCCCAATATAAGTATCAAAAATATATTTGCATATCTACAGGTTTAAGTTGCCAACAAGAGATTAGGTAGTCGCCGACGCCCGTGGCTCATGGAACATTTGATGAAGATCATTTGAGTTGAGCCCAGGAATCCAGCACCAGCATTACCATAAAGGGTTGGATAAACTGCTTACTATATTTTAAAATTAATTACTTACGTACTCAAATTTATCGACATGGAAAGAAATGGCTCAAATAGCATGTCTTCTTTGGAGTCTACGAACTACATTTGGGACAAAAATGAAGAGGTATGCTAGATATCTGAATTATATTTTCCCACTAATATTTAGGAAGCACAAAAACATAGTAGTCTATAACTAAACAGTGCACTTAAATTTTTCTAGATGAATATAATTAATTTTACTTAGTTGGGAAGAGGGACGTTTGGATGCGTTTTTCGGGGAATAAGTAAACAAAATGGAGAACCGGTGGCTGTTAAAGTTGTAACCAAAGAAGGAGCCAATCGTCCTGCAGACGAACAAAAACGGGAGCTGGATATTTTGCGCCGTATGGATCACATTAATATTGTAAAAGTGATTGCCATTGAAGAACAACTCGGTAGACACCATGCACCAGTGGCAATTATTATGGAATTGTGTGAAGGAAGTCTCGTGGACATTTTAAAACAGCCCCAACATTTTGAATGTGGACTTCCGGAGTCGGAATTTATCTTGGTATACAAACATGTAAGCGCCGGATTAAAATACCTGCGGGCGTGCCAAATCATTCATCGAGACCTGAAACCAGGCAACATTCTTAAGTACGTTGGAGACGATGGCTTAAGTATTTATAAACTTGCTGATTTTGGTGCTGCACGGTTACTGCAAGAAAATGAAGGATTCCAATCGCTGGTCGGAACTTCTGAATACTTACATCCGGATATGTACTTGCGAGCAATGTTACCTAAGGCTGAGTTGGACCCATCAAAACAATTTTCGGCGTCTACTGATTTGTGGTCTTTGGGAGTCACCCTCTACCATGTGGCGGCTGGTAGTCTACCTTTTCGACCCAGAAAAGTCTCCGCAAAAAGAATGCATCAAGTAATGTACAACATGACTACCAGAAAAGAGTCTGGGGTGATTTCTGCTTATGAAGATGAAGCTGGAGTAATACGTGTGAACAAAAATTTACCTTCCAAATGTCTTCTGGGAAACAATTTAAAGAGCTTGATAACTCCTTTGTTGGCTAAATTGATGGAAGCAGAACCGAACAAACAGCTTACGTATGAAGATTTCTTTGAACAGTCAGACAAGATTTTTGAGATGGCAACATTCCACATTTTTTACGTTAACAAATGTAAACTTTTCACAGTTTACATTGACTTAAACTCTGGCAATGGATATGAGGAGCTTTTAAGCCAGATCGGAAAAGAAACTGAATTGAGAAGGGAGAACATACTGATTCTATACAAGGGGGAAACTCTCACTTCTATGCTGAAAGATGGGAAGCTCCAGTTCACAGAAATCCCATTACCCACTGAAGATTTTCCACTGGTACTATGTGACAAGGAAAGCTCAGATGTGACATACAAGATTCGTGATAAAGATAGACAGAACAGTTATGCACCATTTCCAAATATTGCTGACCTTTCGCGGGATGCTCAGATTGCTCAATATAATCAACAATTGGCTTATGAACAGCTAAGAAGGATTTCATCCATGACTCACATTGAGAAGTTACTGCACTATTCCGTGCGAATGATTCATCAAGTTGTAACAGCTCAGTTGACGTTGGTTTCAAAAGAAAATGAGCAGACGAATAACATGATGAACTCGCTGGAGAGCCAGCTTAATATGATGAAAGCGTTCAATCGCGTGTGTAGATCGTTTGTATCTTTGACTCCAGAAACTACATCTGGTCATCAAGAGGCAATGGCAACTTTGGAAAGGATGAACCAATGTTGCCAAAAAAGGTACGGAGATTTCAAAAAAGTCAAGGATGAAATTAAACAACGAAGACCACTGCTAGCTCACCTGTTGGCAGACAGACAGAAAACGCATTGCTTACTTATTGAATGGGAAAAAGATTCTGCTACCGTGATGGTAAGTAATGAAAATGGAAAAATAAGATAAAATTTGGTCGTTGTATATACTGTACATAGTTACATAGTCATTTATTTTTCATTCACTCGGTATTTTAGGGAGAAAGGAACTTTTTTACCAGGCGATCCAAAATTGCTAAGTCTTTGATTGACAAAATCGACCAGTCCTGTGATTTGATAACCCAGAACAAAGATTTTTCTAAATATCCTCGCACAAAAGATGAACTCAAAGCTTGGACTCTGATGGAGAGAATAAAAATGGCCGATAAAACAGATGCACTCTTCCGAATTCATTTGGAGACTTTAAATACTTTAGAAAAGCTGGTTAGCGTGTTTTCAGATTGGTATAAGATTGGTGACTCTGCCCTTAAGAAGCCAGAAATTCTAGCAAGCGATATGAAAGAATTGAGACAGGATTTAATTCAATCCGAAAAGGCTGTAAATGAAGCGGTTAAAGAGAATACTGCCGACTTAGAAAGGATAAGTAAATATTTTGTTAGCATTGGCGGTGATGTACGCGATTCAGGTAGCTCTAATTTTAATGATGAAGACGCTCGCAAAAATAAACAAGAGTCAAAACTCATTCTTACGAAACGTCTCAAAGAAAAAATGGCAGAAATTATTGTTGCGCATAATGAGATACTTGAAGTGGGGAAAGAAAATACTGAGTTGTGTGATTCACTGTCTGACATGCTAGCATAACTTAAAATGCAATATCGTTTACAATGTTACAATGCTTTTGCTTTATATCGATTATATTGAAACTATTACTATTACACTATGGCAATAGCGAGTTCAGAACGTGAACAATAACTGGTTCGAAGTTACTAATTTCAATGGAATTGATAATCACTCTAATTGACAAATGCAAAACTGGATTTATCAAAAGATGCCGTACTAAATAGCAATCACAATGTACCTTATTGATTAATCAAATCTTTTTTACGGCTGAAATTATTTCTGAAAATTTTTAGACCTATAGATATTTTGGCGAATGTATAAGTATAATTCATGTGTTGGTCTTTTTAATGATTAATGTAGCGATCAGAGTTGTTATTTTTAATGAATTGAAATGATTATTCTACTACATTGATATAAATAAAGTATTTAAAATTTCAAGTTGTTTTGTTTTGCCTAAATAATATTTTGTAAAATTGCATGTAAACACTGAAGTTTATTTGCATCATGTAAAATTCATATGCAATATTTCGCCATCATCATCAACCCATGCAAGCCGTACTTTTGATGAGGTGAATGGAATCTCAGTTCATGCAATAGTGAAGACTCGTCGGAAACTCCGAAGTATGCAATGAGAATAGGATGTATAATATTCATTCATATCCTTTGCACTCGAAATGGGGAAAATTTATGATTTGTGGGTTGGGAGAAAGTGATAGGTATTGGTATTAGCCGTCAGGTCTCCATGTAAGAATTTTCTCATCCTACTTTTGGCTTCTCTTCGGTGAGAAGTCATTAGGGAAGTACTTCCGCTTTCACCATCCGTAAAATTTTATGGTGTAAGAGATGTAGTACAGTAACAAGGATTTTTAAACCCTGTTTCTAGTTTATACTACATTTTAAAAGGCTCAAGCCTAGTTTTTTAATGGAAACGTTTTTGGTTATGGAAGAATGGCCAAGGTTATTGTGATTCTTAAGGCCATCTTGACAAGATTCATTTTTGCAACTCATGGATTTTTGGCTATTTGGAGAGTTACTGCAATTAAAGGAGATCCTTACTATTGGTATTTGACAGCGTCTATTCTTGCTTTGGCATTTGAAGGAGTTTTTACTTTGACCATCAAAAGCAACCAGGAGTGGAAATGGTAAGTTCTTTGCATGCGAAAAAAGGAGCTGGAATTTCAGCTTTTTCAAAAGGCTTAAAAATCGATTTCCTGATAGATGCAAATTATGAAGACCCCAAATTAATTTTAATTATTTAACCTCATTGTTTTAAACTAGACATCTACTTCTACAAATCTTTCAGAATCCAATTTCTAGTTTTTTATTGAGTTTTTCAAATTGCCCCACATAAAGTTGACGCACGGTTCCACTTTTACCATTCACTACTACACCCTACATAACCTCGAGCACGACTCAAATTTATATTGCCGCATGGCCTCAATATTTGATTTTCTATTTAAAAGGGATAAGAATTCTTTAATTGCCTTTCAAAATAGTACTTTCCATCCAACTATTTTAAAAGACTTGAGAAACCGTAAAATGCTATTAATGGTTATTTGTTTACCATGGGTGGAAGCCGCAGAAGTGGATTCAAAGTTTCGAAAAAAGTATTTACTATAACTCAATCATTTTGCACGCATTACACAACGACGGAATTCCACACTCATGAAAAAGAACAAGCAAAACTGTTTTTGAACTATTAGTAAGCCGTCTGATGATCGGTCGATGAAACTAAGTTATTTGATGTGAAATCAATAGAAGCCTCAAACAAAATTATCAACATTCTTCAAGAAAATTAACAAGACTTGTATCATATTTAAGCCAAGCATAGGAGCCAGTAAAACGATCGTATAGCTATTTCCCATTTGGTTGCGCGTATGATCAGAAGGATTGGGTTTTGTGGACCTCTGCAGTTTTATGCATATTTTTGGATAATGCATTTTTGACTTCTCCAGACTGAAAAGATTAATGCGCTTCCTGAGTACATTTTTGTGGGATAAACATATTGTTGCATGTAAAATAGAAATGTAAGTAGCTGACTGATCGTAGACGAAGGCAATGTATGCTGCGTATGAATTCACGTTTTATTAACCTCGCAGTATATTATTGCACTATTATTTGTGATTTTTCCTCAGACATTCCGAGTTTTCAAGTCATATGGCTTTAGAGTGTATTCTGAAGAATAATATCGAACATTCATTTTAAAAGATCTTGTATTTGTTTATTTCAATTACATCTAAAATAAATGGGATATGGCGTGAGCAGAATAAGATTTAGCAAAGGAAGCTTGTTTATCACAGCCCACAGCAAAATTACTTTTATCAATATAACTATAAATGCATACTAGATATTTTTTATAGGCTCATGTGAAAGCTTGAATCTCGAATAAAATGATTGATTTCAATTTGTAACACCTACCATTAAAATATGTTTTCACTGGTGGATTCTAACCGACATAGAATTTTTTTCCTTTTAGTCTGAATTTTTTGCTAACTTCTGCTTACTTAACCACCAACGCCAACACTTTAACCTTCAACTTTTATATGAACTCATGAATTTCAAGTTTGCAAAGCATTAGAAAAAGCTTTTAGCTTTCACAAGCAAAAAAGAATAGAAGCTTCCACGTTTCCTGTTGTTGAAGGGGATAACACAGTATGAATAATTCCGCACTTTCAGGTTCTGTCCCAGCGTGTTCTTTTACTTGTGCAGCGTAGTACCCGCAATTTGGTTGATTGAAGTCGACAAATTTGATCGGAGATTGGCAGCCATAACATCGAATCAGACAATAGTCATTTTAAAGAAGGAAGCTCTTCCCAAACTTGGAATCGGAAATGTTGACGTAAATAAGATTTAATTTTCTTCAGAATTATTCTTTTCTAATTAACGAATTTCAATTCCACACGAAAGCATCAACCAAACAAGCCAACAAGCAAATGCGAAGCCATATAATAAAGAAAACCACAACATTCGATTATGGCTAAATGGTATTCAAACTACACAATATTTGAAACTGAAACAAAGAAAAGACAAAGACAAGCTGCCACTGCGCATGCTTTCGCATTTTTCATTTCTGCGTCTGCGTTCAATTAACATTCCATTTTTTCTGCTTTCGCTATAAACAAAATTTTGTTTTCTAAGCAGCAATATAAAACCGTAATGTAATGTAGCAATCCAAAAATACTGATCTATACAATAAAAGTGAGCAAGGAACAAGTTTGGAGAATTTGGAGCAGATTAATACAAATACAGCAAAATATAAGGTTTTGCTGTTTTGTGGGTGGAGGGGAGAAAAACCAACATTCAGTGAAAACATGGGAAAACCACTTCATGTACTAGCTAGCTCTGTTACATTCGCCGTGAATGGAGTCTGACAAGCATTGGTTTGCGTACGTTGACCATTAAAATCTCGAGAGCTCTCATTATTATGTTCCCACGTTAGGAAACATTGGAAAGATAGGAGAGTTCACAAATAATAGATAGTCGATTTCCTTGTTAGTAGATTGCTGCAGGGTTCTTTGTTGCAATGCAGGTTTCCAGTTCTATGTAAATGAGTGCAATAAATCTACCAGTGAAATCATTTAGGTGAGAAGATAGTTTCATGGATACGTGTTTCTCACCCATCATAAGAACGCACGGAGCTGAAGAGAAATGTCTAAATGTCTTGTTTTGTAACGCAAAAAAATTCCTATCGTCAATGGGAGTCGGCTATGAAAAAAGTCTTGAGATTAGCAAATGAAATGCATTTTTCTCCTACACTTAGCTCTGATATTTCGTTCAATGGTCTCAGCGAATAAGAAAAGTGTTTGGATGGACACAAAATGAGTAGAAACCTGGGACTTAATGATAGTTACATAACTATTAGTTCGATCCAGTAGTGATTTTATCACTAAAAGATGAGGAATGGGCAAAATGACTAAAAGTTAGCTACTAGTTTGTACTAGAAGACTACTGACTAATGAGATGGAACTAACTTGAATGCGATTAGAATTGTGACTATGATGTAAGAAGTAAGAGTGAAACCAAAGGACCCTCTCCACTATATGGCAATAAAAAAATGCACACGAAATCCGACCAGAATTTCTCCTTGTTCTGCCTTAAAATGCACCTAATTGGGTTTACAGGTAGACTTGATAATTCCTGTAGAATTAGATGCAGAGGCATGGGCGACTGTTATCGAACAACTTTTGATGCTCATTCTTATCATTGGACGATGGATGCTGCCCAAAGGAAAATTAACAAGGGATCAGCTTTCACAACTATTGCTGGTCTACATTGGTACTGCAGCAGACATTATAGAATTCTTTGATTCATTCAAGGTAGGTACTCTAAATGCGAATTAATGTGTATTATTAAATAGAATTATATTTGCCATAGGTAGTCCCAAAATCAGTACGCCTCATTAGTTACTGCTTACTGATAGCTCAAACGCTTAAGCATCTCGGTAGTTTATGTTGTATAGTGTAATGTAAATGATACGAGAATACTATTTGTAATCCTTGACTTTAATTTTCTACAGGATGAAAAAATAGCTTCACAACGAGTGCTTTGTTTGTTAATTTTATCCATTTGGTCTTGGAGCCTGCTTCAGTTCACATTTGTTTTGACTGCAACGAAAGCCAGGCGCACTCGCCTTACAGCAGATGTAGAAATGGAGACTACAAAAGCTACAATCGTAAACGGTATCATCAAAGTAAAACAGGTAAAAAGTGAAAAATAAAGATTTTAGATCATAACGCATTTTAATTACACGAATCAAAATACATTTTATTTAACTGACTTTAAAAATATGAATTTTAATTCAATGTTTATTAAATGATGCACATTTATGGGATTTATCAGATCTGCTGCTCTATTGACGTCTGGGCAATTTTAATCAACATAATTTTGCAGGTTTATATTGTCGCATTATTTTCCTTACTGCCATTATGAGTACTCTAAAACAGAGAAAACATTTGAATAAATTTTTTCTCAGGATGCCCCGTTCTTAATTTTTCGTCTACTTCTCATCCTTTACTACAAAATTATCAGCTACATGAATATTTTCTTCACATCTAAGAATACGCTAGTCATTATTCTTCAGTTCTATAGACTTTTTGTTGTCCAAGTGGAGAAAAAAAAGGAGATGAAGACAGCTTTGGAAAAATACAATAAAAGTAAAGGAACTGGGGATGTGCCCGGTAAGGTAGCCAGAGCAATTGAACAAATTGCCATGATGGGTCCTTCTGCAGATAATAAATCCCGAATTAGCAGGCGTGAGCGGCCAGGTATCAATTTTAACATTTTATGTATTAAGACTGAGAATTAAATCATTCAAATTATTATCTTTTGTTCTTAGCTATGGTAGGACCAGGACCAAAAAAGCAGGTCCGCGATCACGGAGGGAAACGGCAAAGATCTCAAGATTCTTTCTCATCCCAGAATTCTAAAGAGAAAATGCGCATAGAGAAAGCCAAACTTGTAATGAAGCATTTTAAAACGCTAATCAAAGTATAATATACTGTAGCGTGTACTTCTACAATTTAGTTCTCAACTACTTCATATGCTATGCTTTGTGTATAGAGTGGAAGGAGAAAGTCAATGTCGACAGGGGATCTTCGGAACGTTGGCAGCTCTAGAGACGAAGAACTTTTTGATGACCGAAACTTAACAGACGATCTGGATCTGGGTATTTCTGGTTCATTACTATCTGGGACTAATAATGAAAGGGACTCATTGGAGGAGTCAGATTTGCCTATTGACAACGTGTCTCTGGCAAGTGAAAGACCAAGCAAAAATGGAAGAAAGATTAGAAGAACTATTCGGTAAGTTGAAATAACGTCCATCTAAAAATTTTTTTTACTTTAGCCCACTTTTTTTACTGTAGTTTGAGTGAAAATCCTGGAATCTACCAAATATCAGGTAGTCGAAGCTCTGATCGAAGCAGTGAAAGGGGTCATGGACATTATAGGCAGGATACTGGTTATTCGTCTAGTTCCAAGGATTCTGGAAATAGTAGCCGAAGGGTATTCAATGGATTTTTTTTAGCAAATCTTCATGAACTAAACTATGTTTATTGATATGTCGATTAACTTTACATTTTAGGGCCAGGTGGTGCATCATGGGGGAGAATACAGATCTGGAAGACCTCAACCAAGAATGGTCTCTCGGCATTCATCCCAGAATATGTTTGTGGATTTACGATTTTAAATATAAAATTAGCCTCCAAAAGCATATGCATACATTATACATTAAATTGCATTGATACACTAATACATCTTACTTTTATTAATATAGAAGACGAAAGCCACCAAAATCTCAAATCACAGGAGGACTTGAATTGATAGAAGCGAGTGACACCCCTATCGACTACGAAAACGAGCGGATATGACAACGAAGGGTATTTATTCATGCGTTTGCCAACAGGAATTTTTATTGTCCCTCACTTCACTCCCAACTTTTATTTCGTTTGCTTTACAGACAGGCATCGGAGCAGTTTTCGTGATATTCATCGTAATCTTCATTCTTTGCATGGTAGCTATCTACGGAGGAATAAATCCTGATGGAATTGTACTCAGAAAAACGTATATAGTAAGAAATTCTACACCTCCAAGACGTACTACAGTCGAACCTTCTACTGTCCTCCCAACGGTGACAATTATAAATACAGATTTCTCCATTGTCACTGGAACAGAAAATTCCAGCAGCACCAATGTAAAAGGGATGGATAGCTATGATAATATCACAAGCCTCTCTACAGTGATTGTTGATCAAAATTCTACTAGCACTGAGGCAATACTAGATGAGCACCAACTCACTACTACTACCCCGATGCCCGATTTGAGTAGTTATACTAGCGATAAATATTTTATTAGTAATACAGAAACTTCATCGACTAATGCTGTCACGGAAAGTCAGTTAGATCAAGGAGCCGACATTGGAGTCACCCCATTAAGGCATGCAAGACATAGAACAATGAAATTTTATAGATGGAAATCTTTCAGACCTTTAATGTTTAATGAATAAGAAGAAATGATTGTAATGTTTGTTTGCAAGCAAGACAAGTATTGAAGAATGTTTACACGGGTTACACGTACAGTGTAGAAACATTATATAGGATAAAGCATGTGGAGTTTGTACGAGTAGATTTGAAAATCGTAAGATTCTTTCACCATATTTATTGCCTTACATGCATAGCGAAACTTTTATGATGCATATTGTTATGCGGATTCTCTTAAAGTTTCGATTTAGTAAAAAATATAGTTGTGTAGCTCATGGTTGATTAGTTTTAAATATATAAGCATTATTATTTCCTCAGTCAGTTTATCAGTGGGGAGTTATTAATTACATTACATGTATGTAGATGTGCTTTACTTGGAATCTTTCCTTTAACATTATAACATAAAATTCCTAATTAATGTTAATTTATTACTGGTCTTAGCCGAATATAATGAAGCGCAACAGAAAACTTTGAAGTTGAGTTTGCAATTTTAGTTCAACATTAATTCTACCATGCTGGATCGTGAGTGGAAACTTTCTTGGTACTTTGCATTATTTAATAAGGTCCCTGTCCCTATTTATAATAAATCTTTGCTTTCACATTATTGTATACTTATTTAGCAGATTTGGCAGGCAATTTCCAGGGCACTTCAATTTTTGACACCAACAATAGCAATTCCACTGCACTAAATTAGGAGTTGCGTGATTATCAAAGCATCATATGTGTTGTCTGGTCTGTTGTATATGCATAAATTGAGCGAAAACTTGCTGCAAAAGTTCATAAAACGTGCAGCTAGGAAAATCGGCTGGCAGATCCAAATGAAATGAACTGAAATCTAACAGGAAACTTTAAAAATGTAGATTATTTGATAGTAACTTTAGTTGCCTGTTGTAACCGCAATTTGCACTACCAGCAATGTGGGACAACGTCAATGCTTTGGTGGAGTCTTGTAAACGACAGAAGTTTTTAGTCTTGAAAGATTTTTAAAATCTTGAACTGGGAGGAATGATCGACTTTTAAAATTTCTGAGAGCAGACAATACCTCTCTTAGGTAAAATTATAGGAGGTGCTGGTGCAGATAACCCTTGTGTAAAATTGTTTTAAAAACCTTGAACTATTGATTAAATTATAAAAACATCACTAGAAATTATTTGACTCATTTATTGCATATAAATATCATATGAAAATTCATAATATATCGTGTTTCACAGACCTTATTGCTAATGCATCCCATTACAAATTAGGTAAAATAACAGAAAATTTTTCACTCATGCGAGTAAATACAGCGGTATTCTTTATCATTAGCTAGCACTTTAATCTATTGTTACGTAAATTTTCCGATTGTTACCAACATCAATCGGATTCCAATTATCCAATGTGTATGGGTGTGGGCTTCAATCGTACTCACTTGCAGTTTGGCTTAACAAAGGCGGAAGGATGAGTATGGACGTGCAACGACACCTATGGTCAAATACTGTAATCGAATATCATGCTTTCATTCTCTCTTTTTTCGTGAACACTTGCACACTGTCGAAATTCGGCAAATTTGGCAGGGTAAATTAAATTTAAGCGAGGAACGACGGTTCTGCTGTTAACTTTGCTATTATTGCAGAGTTTTAATTTAATTAGTTCTTTTTCAAAAGTGTAGAGTAAATTTTGAAAATGAGGTAAGTAATAGAAATTCTGTAACTATAAATCATTGTGTTCATTAAATGGTATTGTCAGCTGTTGTAAATTTGATGTTTGTCTCTAAATTTTACAGTAGTTCGTTAAAACTTCAAAAGCGATTGGCAGCCGCTGTATTGCGCTGCGGAAAGAAGAAAGTATGGTTGGACCCTAATGAATCGGCCGAAATTTCTGCCGCTAATTCCAGTAAGTGGCTTTGATAAATAGTATTTGAAATAATGTATTTTTTTTGCTAGTTAGAAGTTGTAATGTTAGTTGTAGCCGGCCCCGACAGTCCATTGTCAATTTAGAACTTGTAGAAGTTGTAGACTGGTGCTCAGTTAAACAATCAGTCAAGCAATCGACATTTGATTTTCCTTGGCGCATCCGAGCATTTTTTATGTGAATCTAAACCTCTCTTGCACGTTACGGTGTTGTTTTGTTTTGATTTTTGATAAATCTGCGAAATCATCTAGCAGCCTAGAATTCAAACATCAGTTCAATACAAAATCAAACAACAATGGCAGAAATGCGTTTCCGTGTATGTTTAGGATTATTATACATAAAAACATTTTCTGTGGGAGATGGATTTAGAATTCCTTGCGTATTATAATCTCGGAAATTTCAATGTAAATACACATTTGTAAATCTTTTGTTCAAGTTATTGAGGGTATTCATTCGTATTTGTTTCTATTCTCTGTGTTGTAAATTGTAGTAGTCGTAGTAGTGGTAGCAGTAGTAGCAAATAGTTAATTGAGCAAGTGGCTTGAATGAATCATTATTTTCTATCTAAGATGTTGTATTTTTTTCAATTGTTTCTTTCAGGACAATATATCCGAAAATTAGCTAAGGATGGGTTAATCATTAAGAAACCTGTAGCTGTCCATTCAAGGGCTCGCGTACGAGCTAATGCTGAAGCTAGAAGGAAAGGAAGGCATTGTGGTCCTGGAAAAAGGAAGGGTACAGCAAACGCTCGTATGCCTGAGAAAGTCTTATGGATTAAAAGAATGCGAGTCCTCAGACGCCTTTTGAAAAGATACAGGTATGTACGTCGTACGTGTCGGAATCGACGAAATTAGTTTCGCATTGCTTACTATACTAGTCATATAACTGCTAGCTAACCATTTTTGTTCTTCTTCCGAACGCATCAGAAATATTTTATGTTTATTTAGGGAAGCGAAAAAAATCGATAGACATCTGTATCAACAACTGTACATGAAGGCAAAAGGTAATGTATTCAAAAACAAGAGGGTTCTCATGGAATTCATTCATAAGAAGAAGGCTGAAAATGCCAGAACTAAGATGTTGAGGTATGGAACGTCAATTTAATTTAATGTTATGTATTTTCTGGTTCTGCTACGGATTATTTTTTACTTTTACCTAAAAAATATTTTTTTATACAGTGATCAAGCCGAGGCCCGTCGTAATAAAGTTAAGGAAGCCAGGAAGCGACGTGAAGAGAGGAAGGCAGTTAAACAAGCTGAACTTATTTCTGCTGCCCAAAAAGATTAAAAATGTCGGCGAATTTCAATTGTTTTTAATAAATTATGTTTTTGTCGAACTTTTTGATCTTACTACTCTTTGTTATATTGTTATCTATACCTTCTTCCGCAGATTCATATTTATATATCCATTGATATGAAACAGCTGAACCGCATCTTGTGCACATTTTTTTTTGCAGGCAAGCATAAATATTGAGTACTTCATAATTTATTGGTGCAACTTCAGGTGCATAACTCTATCAGACTTCATGTGATTAATTGGAAGTTTGAGTGTGTTGAATGTCTTCCTAAATATTTTTGGTTTCACAGAACAAGACAATAAGGGAGCCTTTTTGTATTAAGCTATTGATCGATACCGTCTATGATTTTTGTTGGAAACACTTATATATGTGAGATCACACAATAATGTCAGGTTAGGAATCGAATTAGCCGGGATATCTAGCTGTGTCCGACGTGTGTGTATTTTACTAGGGTTTGCTTGTGACTGATTTTCCGATCTGATTAATGCATTTTGTGTATACGAGCTCTGACGGGAAGTCAAGCTATGCATGCCGTAAAGCCATGGCCATGATTTATGTGCGAGTCCATTTTCAGAAATTTTCATACATAGTTCCATCTTAGAAACCCACATGAGTAGCAACTCTTTAGTTCTTGGCTTGTAGCATCATCAATTTACCAATTACAATTGTAA
>Ga0210040_10004354_pt1 | contig 18569 bp, 14 predicted proteins | sample CryGeyCG12114_NA_FD_185462 | JGI IMG/M metagenome (GOLD analysis project Ga0210040, IMG submission 185462) | Groundwater microbial communities from aquifer - Crystal Geyser CG19_WC_8/21/14_NA (SPAdes) (version 2) | ecosystem: Environmental > Aquatic > Deep subsurface > Groundwater | place: USA...
CAGCCTGTCAGCCGCATCGCGATACCCCGCGAGCCGCGTCGATTGCGGCGCCACCTCCTGCCACTCGAGGCCAAGCCAGGCGAGATCGGCCCAGAACGCCTCCGCCAGGTCCGGGCGCGATCGGACGCCGTCGATGTCCTCGATCCGCAGCAGGAAGCGCCCACCGGCCCCGCCCCTGCGCGCCAGATCGTGCGAGACGATCGCTGAAAAGGCATGGCCCAGATGCAGCAGGCCGTTCGGGCTGGGGGCGAAGCGGGTGATCGTCAAGGTGCTGGGTCCTGCCGGTGCGGCGGCGACTTGTGGATGAAACTGTGGATTCACGGTTTGTAACAGGGTTGACGCTTTTTCGCGCAAATGCTCCCCTGCAGGTATCAGGGAGGGCACGTGGAGTGTTCAAGGCCGAACTGATCGAAAGCGCAGCGCCCTTCCGGAGCGCCGGGGAGGATCCTGCGCGCAAGCTGGAGAGCTGCCCCGCGCTGGTGCTCAACGCGGACTATACGCCGCTGTCCTATTACCCGCTGAGCCTGTGGCCGTGGCAGACGGCGATCAAGGCGGTGTTCCTGGAGCGGGTGGACATCGTCGCCAGCTATGACCGGGAGGTGCACTCCCCCTCGCTGGACATGAAGATTCCCAGCGTCATCGCGCTGCGCCAGTTCGTGAAGCCGAGCGAATTCCCCGCCTTCACCCGCTTCAACCTGTTCCTGCGCGATCGCTTCATCTGCCAGTATTGCGGCAGCCCGCGGCACCTGACCTTCGACCATGTGGTTCCCCGCCGGCTGGGCGGCCGCACGACATGGGAGAACATCCTCACCGCCTGCGCCCCCTGCAACATGAAGAAGGGCGGCCGCACGCCCGCACAGGCGCACATGCAGCCGATGGTGCGGCCGATCCGTCCGACCAACTGGCAGCTGCAGCAGCACGGCAAGAGCTTCCCGCCGAACCACCTGCACGAAACCTGGCGCGACTGGCTCTATTGGGACATCGAGCTGGAGGAGTAGCGGCGCCCGTTCCGGCCCGCTTGCACCGGCGTTGCAAGCGCCTTTCGCCTGCGATGCAAAAGATTGGGCAGGCAACGCTTTCGCCTCAGCCGGCGGCGCGCTAACGCCTCCAGACAGAGGAGGAGCGCACTTGGCCGAAACCACCGACAGCTTCACCGCCCGCGAGGCACTGTTCTACCACCGCACGATCCGCCCCGGGAAGATCGAGATCGTCGCCAGCAAGCCGATGGCGACCCAGCGGGACCTGAGCCTTGCCTACTCGCCCGGCGTGGCAGCCCCGGTGGAAGCGATCGCCGCCGATCCCGCCTGCGCCGCCGACTACACCGCCCGTGCCAATCTGGTGGCGGTGATCTCCAACGGCACGGCGATCCTCGGCCTCGGCAATCTCGGCGCGCTGGCTTCCAAGCCGGTGATGGAAGGCAAGGCGGTGCTGTTCAAGCGCTTCGCCGATGTCGACGCGATGGATATCGAGCTGAACAGCGAAGATCCCGAAGCGCTTATCAACGCCATCGCGATGATGGAGCCAACCTTCGGCGGCATCAACCTTGAGGATATCAAGGCGCCGGAATGCTTCATCATCGAGCAGGCCCTGCGTGACCGGATGAAGATCCCGGTGATGCATGATGACCAGCACGGCACCGCGATCATCACCGCTGCCGGGCTCCTCAATGCCTGCTACCTGACGGGGCGGAAGTTCAAGGACGTGCGCGTGGTGGTCAACGGCGCGGGCGCGGCGGCAATCGCCTGCACCGCGCTGATCAAGGCCATGGGTGTATCCCACGCCAACGTCACCATGTGCGACCGCTCCGGCGTCATCCATCGCGGCCGCGACGATCTCGACCAGTGGAAAAGCGCGCATGCCATCGACTCGGACGCGCGCACGCTGGAGGAGGCGCTGGTCGGCGCGGACATCTTCCTCGGCCTGTCCGCCGCCGGCGCGCTGAAGCCCGCCTGGGTGGAGAAGATGGCACCCAGCCCGATCATCTTCGCCATGGCCAATCCGGTGCCGGAGATCCTGCCGGAAGAAGCGAAGGCGGTTCGTCCCGATGCGATCATAGCCACTGGTCGGTCGGACTATCCCAACCAGGTCAACAACGTGCTGGGCTTTCCCTTCATCTTCCGCGGCGCGCTGGACGTGCGGGCGACGGCGATCAACGAGGAGATGAAGATCGCCGCGGCCGAGGCCATCGCCGAACTGGCGCGCGAGCGGGTGCCGGAGGAAGTTGAGGCGGCCTATGGCCGGAGCCATCGCTTCGGCACCGAGTACATCATCCCCGCGCCATTCGATCCGCGCCTGATGGAGACCGTCTCCGCCGCCGTGGCCAAGGCGGCGATGGACAGCGGCGTGGCGCAGAAGCCGATCGCCGATCTGGAGGCGTACAAGAACTCGCTCAAGGCGCGGCTTAACCCCACCACCTCTGTGCTGACCAAGGTGTACGAGGATGCGCAGCGCAACCCCAAGCGCGTCGTCTTTGCGGAGGCGGAGGAAGACGTGGTGCTGCGCGCGGCGATCCAGTTCCGTGACTTTGGCTACGGCACCCCGGTGCTGGTCGGGCGAACCCATGCGGTGAAGGAGAAGCTCGCCGCGCTTGAGGTGCAGGACCCGGATTCGTTCGAGATCCAGAACTCCGCCGACAGCGAACTCGTCCCGGCGATGGTCGACTACCTCTATGCCCGCCTGCAGCGCCGCGGCTACACCGAGCGCGACGTGCGCCGGATGGTAAACCAGGAGCGCAACGTCTTCGCCGCGCTGCTCGTTGCCCTTGGCCATGGCGATTCGATGATCTCCGGCACCACGCGCCCGTTCACGCAGACGATGCGGGAAGTGCAGCTGGTGCTCGATCCCAAGAAGGGCGAGATTGCCTTCGGCATCCACGCCATGATCGGCAAGAACAACACCGTCTTCCTGGCCGACACCACGATCAACGAACGGCCGACCGCCGCCCAGCTGGCGCATATCGCCTGCGAGACGGCCAAGGTTGCACGGCGGCTGGGGCATGAGCCTCGCGTCGCCTTCCTGTCCTACTCCACCTTCGGCAATCCGCCGGGCAAGTGGCTGGAGAACATCCGTGACGCGGTGCACATCCTGGACGAGCAGCAACCCGGCTTCGAGTATGAAGGCGAGATCGGCCCTGACGCAGCGCTCAACCCCACGGTGATGAAGCTTTACCCCTTCAGCCGCCTGTCCGCCCCCGCCAACGTGCTGATCATGCCGGGCCTGCAATCGGCCAACCTCTCGGCCAAGCTGCTGCGCGAGCTGGGCGGCAACGCCACGATCGGCCCGATGCTGATCGGCATGGAGCACCCCGTGCAGATCGCGCCGATGACCGCGATCGCGCCCGACGTGCTGACCCTGGCCGTGCTGGCGAGCGCGGGCGTGGTGGGCTAGCCTCCGCCCGCGCCTGGATCGTCCCGGCGGGTTGCTGAGCCAGGGTCACCGAGCGAGGCCACCGTGCGGCGAAAGCGGAAGTACCAGACCTCGTGGCCCTGCAGCCGCGCCTTGCGTTCATAGCGGGTCTCGCACCAGCCGCCGGGGCGCTGCTGCCAGCTCTGCGGGCCGTCGACGAGCCATTCGAACGCGTCCGTATGGCGGCGCATCACCATCAGCGCGTGGCGCAGGTATACGGGGTGGTCGGTGCCGAAGCGGAACTCGCCGCCGGGCTTCAGCTTGGCGGCGATAAGGGCGAGCGGCCCGTCGTTCATCATCCGCCGTTTGGCATGGCGCGCCTTGGGCCAAGGGTCCGGATGCAGCAGGTAGACGAAGGAGAGCGCTCCATCGGGCACCCGCGCCAGGACCTCGAGCGCGTCGCCGTGGTGCAGCCGGACGTTCGCCAGCTGCTGCTCGTCCACATGGACAAGTGCGCCGGCCACACCGTTGAGGAATGGCTCCGCGCCGATGAAGCCATGGTCCGGCAGCAAGTCCGCACGGTAGGCGAGGTGTTCGCCCGCGCCGAAGCCGATTTCGAAATGGAGCGGGGCGGGCCGGGCAAACAGCCGCTCCGAGGTGACGGAGCCTTCCGCGGGCACGGCGATCTGCGGCAGGAGGGTTTCGACCAGCGCCTGCTGCGTGGCGCGCAAGGGGCGCCCTTGGCTGCGGCCGTAGAGGCGGTTGAGCGTGGTCGGATCGCCGGGCTTGTGGGCTGTCATGCGGGGCCGGCTAGGAGGAGGCGGGCGCTGTGTCCAGATTGCCGGCGCTTCCGCTTCCACCAGACAGGATAGCTAGGCCGCCTCGTTCGCCTGCATGGTCAGCTGGACGAACACGTCCTCCAAATCCGGTTCGCGCGTGGTGACGTCCTCGATGGCGTAGCCCTGCTGCTGGATGGCGGCGAGCACCTGGCCAGCGCTGGATTGGTCGCGATCATAGGTGATCTCCAGCGTGCGCTTGTCGATTGCAACGGCCTTGCAATAGGCTTGGTCCGCCGGTGGCGGCATTTGCAAGTCCCGGTCGAGCGTGACGCGCACGATCTTCTCGCGCGCCATGCCGACCAGCTCGCGCGTCGGCTTGTTGGCGATGAGCTGCCCGTGGTTGATGATCGCGATCCGCTCGCACAGCTGCTCCGCCTCTTCCAGATAGTGCGTGGTCAGCACCACCGTCACGCCCTCGCGATTGAGCTCCGTCACCAGCTCCCATAGCTGGCGGCGCAGTTCCACGTCGACGCCGGCGGTGGGCTCGTCCAGCACCAGGATCGGCGGGGAGTGGACCATGGCCTTGGCGATCAGCAGCCGCCGCTTCATGCCTCCCGACAACGAACGGGCATAGGCGTCGCGCTTGTCCGACAGGTGGACGGCGCGCAGCAGCTCCTCCGAGCGGCGCAGCACCTTGGCGACGCCATACATGCCGGCCTGGTTCTCCAGCACCTCGAACGGGGTGAAGAACGGGTCGAAGACGATTTCCTGCGGGACGATGCCGATCGACAGCTTCGCATTGCGATGATCGCGATCGATGTCGTGGCCCCAGATGCGAATCGTGCCGCTGGTCTTCATCACCAGCCCGGCCATGATGTTGATCAGCGTGGACTTGCCCGCGCCGTTGGGGCCGAGCAGGCCGAAGATGCCGCCTTCGGGCACGTCCAGGCTTACGCCCTTGAGCGCGAGCTTGGCCGAGGCGTTGCCCTGCGCCGCATATTCCTTGACGAGGTCGCGGATTTCGATGGCGGGGGTGGCGTCTGGCATGGGCGGCATGTGGCGAAGCGCGGCGCGCGCGTAAAGGGCGGCGAACACGTTCCGGAAGGATTGCAGCGAGGCGGGAGCGGCGATAGGGCTGGCGCATGCAGCAGGATCCGCCAGAAATCACCAAGGTCGAGACCCATAGCGTCTGGTGCGACGGCTCCGGCGATATCCGCGGCGGCGCCAACGTCCGCCCGGCGGCGCTGGGCCATCCGCGCGTTTACATGCAGATCGACGAGAAGGGCTCTGTCGATTGCGGCTATTGCGACCGGCGCTTCGTGCTGATCGGCAGCCCGGCTGATGGCGTACCAGGCGGCGGAGACGACCGGACGCTGCATGAGCTGTCGCCCGGGCATTTGCCCGAGCCGGCTCCAGGCGGTGCACCGGGGGAAGGCCTCGGCGGGCACGACAGCGGCCGATAGGCGGCGCGCTCGCGCAAAGGTCAGCACAGGTTCACTCCGTCTTCGGTAGGAAAGCCCGGAGAACGGAGATTTCGTCATGAAGACCATTGCAACGATTCTTGCCGCGACTGCTCTGGCGATCACTGGAACGGCCGCTTCCGCCGAGACTCTGGCGGAGAAAGGCGAGGCGCGCCTCGCCACGATGATCGAGGGCCGCACCGCGGGCGAGCCTGTCAGCTGCATCCCCGCGCCGCGCAGCAACCGGCTGGAGGTGATCGAGCATGTCGGCGTTGTCTACGATGCCGGCAGGACGATCTACGTCGCCCGGCCGCAGGACCCCAAGGTGCTCGGCCGGAACGACGCGATCATCATCGAGCGACTGGGCAGCCAGCTATGCAAGCAGGATGTGACCCGCACCTTCGATCGCTATCTCGGCGTCACGACCGGCGTCGTCTTCCTGAGCGACTTCGTGCCCTACGCCCGGCCCGACGCGGGTTGAGCCAAGGGTGACGCTGCAGCGGCGGCGCTGGGCGGCGGAGCTGCTGCATCTGTGGTTCCACCGCCTGCGCGCCGGGGACTGGTTCGCCGTCAACCCTGCCCTCGACGAGGAGCTGCGGCGACGATTCGCGCGCGAGTTGGCGATGCTGTCCGCTCGTCCGGCGCGCGAGTTCCTGGGCGATCCGCGCACGGCGCTCGCCGCGGTGCTGCTGTTCGACCAGCTGCCGCGCAACCTGCACCGCGGCACGCCGCAGGCCTTCGCCTACGATCCGCTAGCGCGATCCATCGCTCGCGGCGCGATGGATCGCGGGCTGGATGCTTCGCTGAGTCGGCGGGAGCAGCAGTTCCTCGCCATGCCGCTGATGCACAGCGAAGACATTGCCGACCAGCGCCGCGCGGTGCGCTACTACGCCGCGCTTGGCCCCGGTTACGGCCGGGAGTTCGCCCGCAGCCACTATGCCATGATCGCGCGGTTCGGTCGCTTCCCGCATCGCAATGCGGTGCTGGAGCGGCGGAGCACGCCGGGCGAGAAGCGCGCGGTAGCGGCGGGGTTCAGCTGGTAATTACCGCACCTTGTTCGGTGTGCGCTCGGAAACCTCGAACGTATCGACCACGAAGTCTCCGGTGACCCGCAGGAGGTTGAGGGTCAGGCTGGCCCGCTCGGTTGGCTGTCCGTTCTGTTCGCGCCACACGATCTCGCCCTCGATCACCGCATGATCGGCATCAATGCCGCGCGGTGGCTTGAAATAAGCGTCTCCCCCCTCGATCGCCGCCTGGTAGCGGTCCGCTCGCTCGCTTCCAAAGCCGACGAAAAGCCACCCCAGTTCCCGCGCGCTCTCAGTCTGCAGTGCATGCCGCAGCTTCTCTGGAATGGCGCTTGCCTCGCCGGCCACCAGCCGGTCGCCACCCAGCTGATGGCAGGCTGAGAGCAGTTGCGGTTCATTGCGGAAATTGCCGAGATCGAGCGAGCCGCATTCCGCCAACGCGGCCCGCGCGATTGTTGCCAGTTTGAACGCGTAGTCCATTCCCAGACCGCGCGAGCAGGCATCTTCCGTATCGGACCGTATGCTCGCGGACGTCCAGCTGACCTCTACCGGCAGGCTGGAGTCCCGTGCCGCGGCACCGCTGCCAGTGCCGAAGACGATGTTGGGGCTGACCCTTGGTTCATCAATCGCATCGACAAGCGTCATCCAGGAATGCAGGCAGATGCTGGGAGGCGGCGGGCCGTCGCCGAGCTTGGCAGGCGACGGCGGCTGGGCGGCCAGTTCCCGGTCGAAGAAGGCCGAGGCTGAGAGGACTTCGGCCCAGGTCTCGCCGGAGATTGCGGCCACAAGGGGGTGCGACTTCTCGTCGGCATCCGCTCGCGGACTGCGGACCTCGACCATCGGCGAGGCTCCCGGCTCTCGCCAGAAGGTGATGGCGGCCACGTCTTGGCCGTAGCCGTCCACGAACATCGCCCGCCGCACGGTCACTCCCCGGGCGAGCAGTTCCTCTGCACTTTCGAGGCCGTAAAGCGCGCGCATTCGATCCTGCGCCTGCGGAGTGCAGCGATCGCTTCCGCGATCGTCCGTGCACATGCGATCGATCACAGCGCCCGTCGCGCTGGAGGGACTCGACTGGTCTTGCGCCGATACCGCCGGTGCCATCGCCAGCAGCGCCATCGTTGCGAAGATCGCCTTCATCCCCTGCCTTCTCCTCGCCACGGAACGTCCGCCGGATCTTCTCCAGTTCTCAGCCGCCCTGAATCACTCCCACTCGATCGTGCCCGGCGGCTTGCTCGTATAATCGTACACCACGCGGTTGATGCCGCGCACCTCGTTGACGATGCGGGTGGCGACGCGGCTGAGGAAGTGCGAGTCGAACGGGTAGACGTCCGCCGTCATCCCATCGGTGCTGGTCACGGCGCGCAGGGCGCAGACGAAATCGTAGGTGCGATGGTCGCCCATCACGCCGACGGTGCGCACCGGGAGCAGCACGGCGAAAGCCTGCCAGATCGCATCGTAGAGGCCGGCGTTGCGGATTTCCTCCAGGTAGATCGCATCGGCCTTGCGCAGGATGTCGCAGCGTTCCTTGCTCACCTCGCCCGGGATGCGGATGGCGAGGCCGGGGCCGGGAAACGGATGGCGGCCGACGAAGCTCTCCGGCAGGCCGAGCTCGCGGCCGAGTTCCCGCACCTCGTCCTTGAACAATTCGCGCAAGGGTTCGACCAGCCCCATGTTCATGCGCTCGGGCAGGCCGCCGACATTGTGGTGGCTCTTGATCGTGACCGAAGGCCCGCCGGTGAAGCTGACGCTCTCGATCACGTCCGGGTAGAGCGTGCCCTGCGCCAGGAAGTCGGCGCCGCCGATTGTCTTCGCCTCCTCCTCGAACACGTCGATGAAGGTCTTGCCGATGAACTTGCGCTTGGCCTCCGGATCGGTGAGGCCGGCGAGCCCTGAGAGGAAGAGTTCCTCCGCCTGCACGTGGACCAGCGGGATGTTGTAGGCGCCGCGAAACAGGCCGACGACCTGCTCGGCCTCCCCCTGCCGCAGCAGGCCATGGTCGACGAAGACGCAGGTCAGCTGCTCGCCGATCGCCTCGTGGATCAGCACGGCGGCCACCGCGCTGTCGACGCCGCCGGAGAGGCCGCAGATCACGCGCCTGTCGCCCACCTGCGCGCGGATCTCCTCGATCTTGGCCTTGCGGAACTCGGCCATCGTCCAGTCGCCGGGGCAGCCGCAGACATGGCGCACGAAATTGCCGAGCAGCCGCGCGCCATCGGGTGTGTGCATCACCTCCGGGTGGAACTGCGTGCCGAAATAGCGCCGCTCGTCATGGGCGATTACCGCGAAGGGGGCGCCGTCGCTGGTGGCGACGATGCGGAAACCCTCGGCGAAGCGGGTCACCTTATCGCCGTGGCTCATCCAGACCTGGTGCCGCTCGCCCACCTGCCACAGCCCGTCGAACAGCGCGCAATCCTCGGTCACGGTGAGGAAGGCGCGGCCGAACTCGCCGCCGTCACCCGTCTCGTGCCCCGGCCGGACCTCGCCGCCCAGTTGCTCCGTCATCACCTGCTGGCCGTAGCAGATGCCGAGGACGGGCACGCCGCTGTCGAACAGGGATTGCGGGGCGCGGGGGGACCCTTCCTCCGGCACGCTGGCGGGAGAGCCGGAGAGGATGACGCCGCGCGGCTTCAGCCGGGCGAAGGCGTCCTCCGCCTGGGTGAACGGGGCGATCTCCGAATAGACGCCGGCCTCTCGTACGCGGCGGGCGATCAGCTGGGTCACCTGGCTGCCGAAGTCGACGATCAGGATGGTGTCCGGCTGGTGGGATTCCAGGGCGGCGGAATCGGCGTGATTGGAAGTGCTCATGCAACGGTCGTTAGGCGGAGCCCTCTGCCACTGTCCAGTTGCAGCCACTTCCAGCTGACTGGCGCTTGGTCCTGCCGGACGAGATCAACGGCGTGCATAGCCCTGGCAGGCAGCGCATCAGGGGAAATACGGATGCGCTTTGCGAAAAGTGCAACAGCCATTCACTCCTTCGCATTTGCGTTGGTCGATGCTGCACTGCACAAAGGAGGCGAAGAAAAGGTCCGATTGTCTGCCAAGGACGACGGAACAGCAGTGAAAGGGTCGATCATGAACAAGTCGCTTCTCGTCGTTCTCGCCGCCGCCGCCCTCCCCGCTACGGCATTCGCTGCCGCTCCCGAGGCTGGTGCGGAAGTCGTCTCTGTCGATATCAGCTACTCCGACCTCGCGCTCGATCGTCGCGCTGGTGCCGAGACGCTCGGCCGCCGGGTCGAAGCCGCGATCGACGCCGTCTGCGCCCGCCCCAGCGCCATGCGCAACCTGAAGGCCATGCGCGACTGGCAGGATTGCCGCGACACCGCGCGCAGCCAGGCGCAGGAGCAGGTCACCCCGGTGCTGGCATACGGCACGGTGACGATCGGCGACCGCTACTGAGTGCATTTTGCGGGCGGCTGTCACCTCGGCCGCTCGCGAAAAGCCGGTTTGCGTTTCCTGCAACACCTGTCGATCTTTTCGCATTTGCACAACATTGTTGCGCGCTTGATAGGCGCCCGGCCAGCAGGCGCCGCGCTCAAGCGAGCAGCGCCGAGCGACAGGAGATAACATGGGCAAGTTCATCAAGCGGGTCATCGGGGCCTACATCAAGGGCGCGGGCAGCTACCGCTACCCGATGATCTGGACGTTCTAAGGGCCTGGCCCGAACGGCAGCGTTGGCGGCCGCTCCCTCACAGGGGCGGCCGTTTTGCTGTCCGGCTCTAGCGTCGATGGCGCAGGGGCGCCGCGCCATGCCGATGCCGCCTCTCCTGCTTTTTCGCACAAGCCTGTGGAGGAGCGACGGCTTAACTTTCCTTATCCCCGGCTGATTCCTATATACTCACGCATGACGGATAGCGGCGACACCACCACCAAGCGCAACGGATATGGCGCGGACTCGATCAAGGTCCTCAAGGGCCTGGACGCGGTTCGCAAGCGGCCGGGCATGTATATCGGCGACACGGACGACGGCTCCGGCCTGCACCACATGGTGTACGAGGTGTCCGACAACGCCATCGACGAGGCACTGGCCGGGCATTGCGACCTGGTCCTGATCGAGCTGAACGCCGACGGCTCCGTCAGCGTGGAGGATAACGGCCGCGGCATTCCGGTGGACATCCACCGCGAGGAAGGCGTCTCCGCCGCCGAGGTCATCATGACCCAGCTGCATGCGGGCGGGAAGTTCGAGAACACCAACGAGGACAACGCCTACAAGGTCTCGGGCGGCCTGCATGGCGTGGGCGTCTCGGTCGTCAATGCGCTGTCCGAATGGCTGGAGCTGACCGTCTGGCGCGACGGCAAGGAGCACTGGATCCGCTTCGAGCACGGCGACGTCGTGGCCTCGCTGAAGGTGGTGGGGGACGCTCCGAAGGTCGCTTCCAATCCCGACGACAACGGGTTCAAGAAGGGCACCCGCGTCACCTTCAAGTTCAGCGAAGAAACCTTCAAGAACGTCACCGACTTTGATTTCGAGAAGCTGGAGCACCGCTATCGCGAGCTCGCCTTCCTCAATTCCGGCGTTCGCATCGTCCTGCGCGACGCGCGGCATGACGAGCCGGTGGAGCACGAGCTGTATTACGAGGGCGGCATCGCGGCCTTCGTCAAATATCTCGACCGCAACAAGCAGGCGCTGATTGCGGAGCCGATCTCCGTCTCGGCCCAGAAGGACGGCATCGGCATCGATGTCGCGCTCGAGTGGAATGATTCCTATTACGAGAACGTCCTCACCTTCACCAACAACATCCCCCAGCGCGATGGCGGCACGCACCTTGCCGCCTTCCGCGCGGCGCTGACCCGCACGCTCAACAACTATTCCAACGCGTCCGGCATGATGAAGAAGGAGAAGGTGACGCTCTCGGGCGAGGACATGCGCGAGGGGCTGACGGCGATCGTCAGCGTCAAGCTGCCGGACCCGAAGTTCGGCTCCCAGACCAAGGACAAGCTGGTCAGCTCCGAAGTGCGCCAGCCGCTCGAAAGCCTGATGGGCGAGAAGATGACGGAGTGGCTGGAGGAGAACCCGGCCGACGCCAAGTCCATCATCCAGAAGGTCATCGATGCCGCCGCCGCGCGCGAGGCGGCGAAAAGGGCGCGCGAGCTGACCCGGCGCAAGGGCGTGATGGACATCGCCAGCCTGCCCGGCAAGCTCGCCGACTGCCAGGAGCGGGACCCGGCCAAGTCCGAGCTGTTCCTGGTGGAGGGCGATTCGGCAGGCGGCTCGGCCAAGCAGGGGCGGGACCGGCACTATCAGGCAATCCTCCCGCTGCGCGGCAAGATCCTCAACGTGGAGCGCGCGCGGTTCGACCGGATCATCAGTTCCAAGGAAGTCGGCACTCTGGTGCAGGCAATGGGCACGGGCATCCGCGACGAGTTCACCTTGGGCAAGCTGCGCTACCACAAGATCGTCATCATGACGGACGCCGACGTGGACGGCGCGCATATCCGCACGCTGCTGCTGACCTTCTTCCACCGGCAGATGCCGGAGATCGTCAAGGCCGGGCACCTCTTCATCGCCCAGCCGCCGCTCTACAAGGTCAGCAAGGGCCGCTCGGAGGTCTATCTCAAGGACCAGCCGGCGCTTGATCGCTACCTCGTCGATGCGGGGCTTCAAGGCCGCGTGCTGGAGACGCAGGGCGGCGCCCGCGGCGGTGCCGAGCTGGCGGCGCTGGTCGAGCATGCGCTGCGGTTGAAGAGCCTGCTCGGCTTCGTGCCGCGCAAATACGCGTCCGACGTGGTGGAGGCGATGGCGCTGGCCGGCGCACTCGCGCCCGAACTGGACGGGGATGAGCGGCGGACGGCGCTCGCCCAGGCGGCAGCGCATCTGCAGATGGGCGATCCCGAGGCAGCCTGGTCGGCCGGCCTGCCGGAGGACGGACCGATTCGCTTCGACCGCACCTGGCGCGGCGTGACCGACACGCACCTGCTCGAGCGCGGCTTCATCGGCAGCGCGGAGGCGCGCAAGCTGCACACCCGCGCGGCCGAGCAGGCGGAGGTCTATGCCTCCCCCTCGCGCCTCACCAAAAGCAGCGCGCAGTCCGAGCCGGAGCCGGAGGCGCCCACGGATGCCGAGGCTGGCGAAAGCGAGGCCGAGGTGGCTGCGCCCGTGGCGGTCGAAGGCGCGATCACCCGCCCCAGCCAGCTGCTGGACGCGGTGCTCGCCGCCGGGCGCAAGGGCCTGTCGATCCAGCGCTACAAGGGCCTCGGCGAGATGAACGCGGAGCAGCTGTGGGAGACCACGCTGGACCCGGACAACCGCGCGCTGCTGCAGGTCAAGGTCGAGGACGCCGACGTGACGGACGAGATCTTCACCCGGCTGATGGGCGACCTCGTCGAACCGCGCCGCGACTTCATACAGCAGAACGCGCTGAACGTCGCCAATCTCGACGTCTGATCAGCCGGGCGATCTACCCGCGCGACCCTGATGCCTGGCCGGAACGAAGCGCCTGAGCTTCGGCACCGGCGGCGGTGGCGCGGCTATTCGAAGCCTCCGGGCCCGGCGGCTCTCAGCGCCGCCTTGAGCGGTGCATAGCTCGGGATCATCAGCTGGTGGCCGATATAGCTGACATGGGTTCCAATGCGAAAGCTGGAGCCATCTGCCGTCATGTGTGCGCCCACGAGTGTGCCGGCCGGCATTGTGGTCGGATACACGCCCTGGCTTGAGCCGGTGTCGGTCGTGACAAGCCATTCGCCGTTCCCCTGATCCGCCACGGCCGTGACGATGCGGGACTGACCGGCACCCGAAAGCGGGTCGAGACAAAGGGCTTCACCAATCTCGGGAGCGGCGTTCAGGACAATCTGAGTGTCGTTGTTGTTGGCGATGACACCAGCCCGGGTGGTCTGTGCGGTGAACGGGCGGAGCGCCCACTTGAAGCGGTCGTCGCTGCTCGCGTCGGCAGAGGCGGCGACGGCTTGCCAGATCGGCACGGCGTAGCTCACGCTGGAGATCTGCCCGGCCGCGAGCAGATCGTTGAACTGCCAGCGCGGGGAGAGCATGTCCGGGTCGCGACCCTGCCGGACCACCTGATTCTCCAGCGTCCGGAAGCCATCCCATGAGTACGCGATCGGCAGCAGCGCGCACTGGATGACCGGCTTGTCGTGCCATGCCCGCCACCACAGGTTGCGGGCATTGATCATGTCGACCTGAGCCTGGATGGTCTCCCGGATCGAGTTGGTCCCCTCGTTGGTGATGTAGTGCGTCCACGGCACATACCCGCCGTTGCGCCCGATCACCGCGTCCCACATGGCCCGCGTGCCCCCGCGGATGGTGTCGTTGTTGGTCGTCGAGCCCGAGCCGGTGATCGCCATGTTGCCGACGGGAATCGCATAGCCGTTGCTCGTGGCATGCATCCCGTGCTCGACGATGCCCGCACGACGCTGCGCCGCTGTCAGGGAGAACGGCGTGCCCTCGCCGACCATGTGCGAATCGCCATAGGCGAACAGGCACGGCCGTCCGTCATTGCCGGTGGCCAACACCGCGACCGGGTGAACGTAAAAGCCCGACCAGGCACCGTTCGCCGAGCCCGGAAGGCTCGCCAGGGTGCCCTTTGCTGCGAGGATGGCGTCGAAGTTCTCCGTCGCGTGCTTGCGGGCTGCATCGCCGCTCTGGCCCAATCCGCCATCCACCGGGAGATGGGCACCGTCCGCGCACTCGACGCCGATGCCGAGCGTGTAGCTCGTGCGTTTCGGCAAAGTGGCGCCAGCGGGCAGGGTGAAGATCGCGCTGACGCCGCCATTGTCCTGCGTGGCGCTGAGGATCCCGGCATTGGAAAGTGCCGCCTGGACCTGCTGGGCGGTTCCGTCGCTGTCCGTATAATACAACCACACGGAGCGGATCGTGACATCGGAGGTGAGGATCCGTGCCTCGTTCTGCGTGTCGCTCCCTTCGAAGGCGCCGAAATTGGGGTAGAGGAACTCGATCGTTCCGCCACCAATCACGTCCCACTCGAGCCCGCCTGGATAGCTGGTGTATTGCGCGAATTGCGTGAATCCGCTGCCGAGCGAGCCATCCTTGCCGGGCAGGCGAAAGCCGGTGCCCGCGATCATCCGCCTTGTCGGATCCACCGTGTACGTCAGGCTGGGAGGCGGCATCGGGCTGGGGCTCGGCGTGGGCGCAGGAGGCGACGGCGAGGGGGTCGGAGTGGGCGAGCTCCCGCCGTCCGGGCCGCAGGCCGCAAGCGCCAGCGTGCTGATCACGAATGCGCGGCGATCCAGTTTCAGCATGCCGAGCGTCCGATCGCGCCTGCAGCCTCTGCGCCTTGAAGGCACCGGCCGCGGGTGCGGCGTTCCATCATCGCGGCCCGATCCGCCTGCCACCACTCGCCCATGTTCCCCCCCGTGTTCTCCCCAAAGAGCATGATGCTGCCGGGCAGTCTACAGGCGATCCGCGGCGAGGGATGGTTGCCGTTCAGCGTTGGTGGAGAGAAAGACGGGCGAACAGCCCGCAGGCCACGCGATTGCCGGAGCACGCAGGCGCGGCGAGCTGGTTCCGGTGCCTGCGGCAGCTGGGCTGCGGGGCGAGCAGGAATCCTGACGGCCGGAAACAGGCGCCGTCGTGATGGCTTTCGGTGGGGGCGACACGTCGAAGCCGAGAAAGGCTGTTGATGTTGGGGAAACTCCGCTTCGTTCGTTGCGTTCTCCATCGAACACAATCGTACCTCATCGGAGCGGGGCTTGAAGGTATTCTCAGGAGATGATCCCGCCGCGGCCCAGCCCGGAGTCATGCGGGACAGGCGCGAACTCGCACTGGTCGCGGTCGAGCGGACGCGCATGCCGATGGTCGTATCGGATCCGCAGCAGCCGGACGCGCCCATCGTGCTGGCGAACCAGGCCTTCCTGGACCTCACCGGCTACTCGGCCGAAGAGGTGATCGGGCGCAATTGCCGGTTCCTGCAAGGCCCCGATACCTCGCCTGACGCGGTGCAGGACATTCGCCGGGGGCTCGCGGCAGACGAGCGCTTCGTCACGGTGGAGTTGCTGAACTACCGCAAGGACGGCACGACCTTCTGGAACCAGTTGTCGATCAGCCCGGTGCATGACGACAATGGCGAGACGATCTACTACTTCGCGTCGCAGATCGACATCACCGACCGCCGCCGGGCCAAGGAGCTGGAGGCGATCGAACGGCTGCTGCTGATGGAAGTCGACCACCGGGCGATGAACGCGCTGGCGCTGGTGCAAAGCGTTCTCAGCCTGACCCGGGCAGATGACGTGACCCGCTATTCCGATGCCGTCAGGCGGCGGGTGGAGGCGATCGCGAGGGTCCATCGGATCCTCGCACAATCCAGCTGGGCCGGCACAGCGCTGAAAGATCTCATTGCTGAGGAAGCATTCAAGGAAGGGCTTCAGGTCGACGGCCCTGCGGCCAAGCTCTCGCCAAGGCTCGCCCAGCCAATGGCCATCGTCCTCCACGAACTCATCTCGAACGCGCGGCAGCACGGTGCCTTCGTGTGCGATGGACGGGTGAGCGTCACGTGGAGCGTCTCGCCCGGTGAGTTGCTTCTCGACTGGACGGAGTCCTGCATGCGGCCAACCTTGTCCGAGCCTCGCCCAGGTCTGGGTCTGACCCTCGTGCGGGCGATCATCGAGCGGCAGCTTGGCGGCACTGCGATCATGCACTGGGAGGAGCAAGGCTTCACGGCCCGGGTCTCCGTGCCCACCCAGCCGGACGACATCATCATGACGGACTGATCCTCCGCGAGATCAGTCCCGTGTGCCCGCTCTGGACCCAGAGGCGCAGGCTTAGCGTGCCCGAGTTGTGGCCAACGCCAGGCAGCACCCCGTCAGAAGCCGCTCCTGCGTTTGGCCGCAGGCTGCAGGGCTGGCGCAGCGGCCCGCATCATTCTGCGGCCTGGGACGTTCCGGCCGCCTTGTAGTACGCGCCCGTCGGCTCCGCGCCGTCCTCTGACCGCCGGATCGCACCGCCACTCTTTCGCCCGGCGTGATCGTCGCTGTTCGCCGCCTGCCCGACAAGGCCGGTCAGCGATGAGCCGTCGAGCCCCAGCTCCTTCATCAGCCCATCGAGAATCGGCGCCTGCGCGCGGTAGGACAGGGCCGCGGCAACAGCGTCATTGGCGAGGTTGCCGGTGCCATGCGATCCGCCGCCGTTGCTGCCGTCCACCCCGCCGCTGCGCTGAGTCAGGCCATCGACCTGGACGATCTTGATGGAATCGATCGCCTCCAGCGGCTTGGCGCTCTCCCGCACCAGTTCGGGCAGCACCTTGAGCAAAGCCAGCCTGGTCTGCAGGCTGATCTGCTCGAGCGACAGGAGGTTTGCCGCCTCGTTCACCGCGCGCTGACCCGCTGCCTCGACCTCGAACCGCACGCGGTCCGCCTCGGCCTTGAACCTGGCGGCATCGGCCTGCCCCTCCGCCTCGCTTCGCGCGGCCTCGGCCCGGTTGATCGCGGCGTCCTTCTCGGCCTCCGCGTCCACTCTGATACGGATCGCGTCCCGCTCGGCTTGCTTGGCCGCCTCGATCAGCTCGATCCGCTTGCCGCGCTCCGCCACCTCCGTTTCCCGGCTGGTGGTGACCGCCTCTTCGGCGGCGACGGCCTTGGCCCGCGCCTCGTCCGCCTGCGCCCTGGCCTGGCTCTCCTCGCGGCTCTTGTTCTGCACCGCGATCTGCTGCTCCTGGCGGGCGATCTCCAGCGCCTGCTTCTGGAGGATGCGCGCCTCCTCCACCGCGCGGTCGGCTTCGATCTGCCGCGAATCCACCTCGCGCTTGGCGCCGATCCGCGCGCTTTCCGCCTCCTGGTTGCGCACCGCCTGCTCGCGGGCGATCTCGGCCGTTTGCGCCGCGCGCCGCACCTCGACCTCGCGCTCCTGCTCCAGCCGCGCATATTCCTGGTCGCGGCCGATCTCAAACGAGCGCTTGTCCGCCTCCAGGTTCTTGGTCTCGATCTGAACGCGGGTGTCCTGCTCGATATCGTTGCGCAGCTTCTTGCGCGCCTCGATCTGCTCGGTCAGCTTGGTCAGGCCCTCGGCATCGAAGGCATTATTGGCGTTGAAGTGCTCGATGCTGGTCTGGTCGAGCCCGGTCAGCGAGACGCTCTCCAGCTCCAGCCCGTTCATCGCCAGGTCGCTGGAGCTGGCCTGCTGCACCTTCTGCACGAACTCGGCGCGCTGCTCATGCAGCTGGTTCATGCTCATGCCCGACGCGACCGACCGCAAGGCATCGACGAACTTGCCTTCGACGAGGTCCTTCAGCGCCTCCGGGTTCATCGTCCTCAGGCCCAGCGTCTGCGCGGCCATGGCGATGGAGCCCGCATCGGGCCGCACGCGGACGTAGAACTCCGCCTTCACGTCGATCCGCAACCGGTCGAGCGTAATCAGCGCATCGGAGTTCTTGCGCTCCACCGCCAGCCGCACGGTGTTCATGTTGACCGGCATCGTCTCGTGCAGCACCGGCAGGACGAGCGCGCCGCCGTTGATCACCACCCGCTCTCCGCCAAAGCCGGTCCGGACGAAGCCCACCTCCTTGGTGGCGCGCCGATACAGCCGGGCAAAGGTGAACGCCACGATCAGCAGAAACAGCAGGACCGCGCCTGCCAGGATCGCGATCCCTCCAAGATTGTCGAACATTGTTCCCCCTCCCTGACCTTAGCCGATCGGCCCCAGCTGCCTGTCCTGCAGCGGCACGCCGTAGAATGTCTCCTGCTCCCGCCGGACCAGCAGCACGGTCTCGCCCTCGCGGATTTCGCCGGCACGATCGTGCGGCTCCACCATCACGTGATGCGGGTGGCCGAAGCGGTCCTGCACCATCGCCCGCGCGGGTGAGCCGGCGAGCGCCTTGCCGATCGTGATCGTGGCGCGGCGGCCCACGAGGGTGTCGAGCCCCACGGCGGTTGTCTCGTCACGCGGCAGGATGCGGGCCAGCGGGCGAACCAGCAGCGCCGTTGCAGGGAGTGCCGCCACTGCCGCGAGCGCCGCCGCCACCCATCGGTTAAGCGGGGCGCCCAGCAGATTGTCGGCG
>Ga0210040_10004355_pt1 | contig 18566 bp, 16 predicted proteins | sample CryGeyCG12114_NA_FD_185462 | JGI IMG/M metagenome (GOLD analysis project Ga0210040, IMG submission 185462) | Groundwater microbial communities from aquifer - Crystal Geyser CG19_WC_8/21/14_NA (SPAdes) (version 2) | ecosystem: Environmental > Aquatic > Deep subsurface > Groundwater | place: USA...
TACATGAGTGTCCACCCTGAAAACCATACTGTACAGGCTTGTCCACCCTAAAATAATTCGGGTAAAATTTTTGTTCGAGCCCGGCCTGTCGGCCGGGCCCGTTTTATCTAGTGTATTTTCCGATCGTAATTTTGGGGAGTGATTTTCCGGAGCAATTTTAGGGTGGTAATATCCACCCTATCCACCCCCCTAGCTCAGGTCTGATAAATATCAATATTTAGAGTTCCAATGCCTATAGAGTTGAAAAATTGTAGTAGTAGTATCCGGATAACCCCGTAGCTTACATTCAATCCTATGTTTTGAGATAGGTAATGTTTCCTATGTTAACAAGTGATGCATTGCATTTTAATGTGTGCACATAAAACAAGTCATAAATCACTAGTCATGAAATTTTATGCTCTTCAATTTTCAATTGCAAACTTATTCGCATTGCTACATAAAAAAATTCACTGCGTAAAAAAAATGTTTCATGCTCACATACTTCGCCATGAGTGAGATTCGTAGGGGGGGTCAAATTCGCCAGGCGTGGTCGGCTCCGAAAGGGCCAGCCTGGCGAGGGCGTCAGGGGGCTCGGCAGGGCAAATTTTTTTTTAACATTAAGGCATTATGGCCAGCTTCAAGGAAATTTAAAAAAATGAGTCTTTCAGTGAGTCAGCAGATCGTTTAAAAACGAATGAAAAACTGGCCATCCAATGTTTAGAAATACATTCCATTGTTGATTTCAATGTTTTATAAGGTTTGTTTGATTTTCACGGCGTATCTCTATCCAATTGCGTCCCCTTTTTCTTCGTCCCCGTAATCTTCTAACAATCTTTTTTCTATCAACTGCATAATGTGTTTTAAATTCAAAATTTTAGTATTCATTGAATCAGGTAGCAATATTTAAGCTAGAACGATTAAGACAGAAAACACATGAGCAAAAGTATCCCGTAGAGAAATTATAAGCTGAGTAGTTTGTTCAGAACTAATAAATTTTGTTTCATTACAGTTATGCCCAGCAGAATTAGACTTCGAAAGAGAATTTTCTAAGTCAATTCCATTATTGTTAATAGTTTTCAAAGCAGATTTCCCATCACAAGCTATAACGCCATTGATCAATACTTTGTTCAGCAAATTCACGTCGTTTGTCACTAAAACCTAATCAATACATTATTGTAATTCAATTCAATTTCAACGAGAAAAAATATGAAAATATAGAATAATCAACTCACAACAGAATTGTGTCCAACTTGCTGAGAAACACACTGAAGAATGGAGTCATCAGGATTGGAATTTTGAAATTTGAATTCAGCAATAGCAGCTTCAGAAGCTTTTTGACTCCGAATTTTAGGATTTCTTGATCGAATAGTTCATGAATAAAACAAAAACTTTTTGCTATTGATAAATCATTTGTAGTTTTTGATTCCATTTTAACATCTAGTTCTTGTAACACCATCCATGGGATCACGATTTGAATTCTTTCGTTTTTCAACATTTCTTCTATTAAACTTTACTCTTCTGCAATTTAAAACAACTTAATAATGACTATATTTAAAACGGTTGGTGATTTTAAATAAAGTCTCTGTAAGACCATAGATAATTTTGCTTATTTTGGGTATTACTAGAAATGGAGCATAGACTGCAGTTTTTAATACATTCTGAAATCAATGAAATCTTTTGTGACAGAACGCACCCGAGATTCCATAGTGAGTTCTTATCTACACAACTACTGAACAGCGTTGAATTATGAATAATGTACAATATGTATCGTAAAACATTGGTTTTTAGTATGAAAAAAATACTCGTAATCACATATCCCAGAATCGTCAAATGTAGTGCATAAACGGCCGTATATTAAGTGATTTAAAGTTAAAACATGGCATATTGGTGTTTAAAACATGGGCGAGCAAAAAGATTCCATTTGTAGTGATCGAACACTGTGCTGACAATCCCTTATGCCGCAACACTACTAACTAGTCCAAGCTAGTCCACTTGCAAGGCACACGCAAAATCCTCCTATACATGCCGCAACGTGATTTACACTTAAACGTTTATTATTCAGCAATTAACCAACAGATTTGCGATTGGAAAACATCAGTTTCAGCTAAACCGTAATTACAATCACTATGCAAAATTTTACGACAATCCGTTCAGTTTCGTGGTTGCCCCAACCGAAACCGTGTTAATGTCACAAAGATTTTGTAGAAGCTTTTGGGTGAAAGCCAAGCTGCAATGTATTTCAATGTACCTTCCGTACTCTGCCTCTCTCTCTCTCTCTTACTTTCTCTTCTGTGGCTGTTCTTAATAACTTTGCTAAAGCAAAGTTAATAAACAATTTACCGATCCAAATGTTGGAATCAGGAACCACAGTGAATAAATCAGAACTGCAATCCACTTCCATTTCTTTAGACTCATTTTGCAAACAAGACGGGATTCCATTTCTGTTTATCATCTCTGTTACGGCCACTAACCACTAGCTAACTAAATAAATATAAACGAAAAAATAGAGAGAAAAACAAAGCCGTTTATTTAAACAAAAAAAAAGAACAGGAAAAGAAAATTTAAAAACTCAAGCGGGGCAACTACCGCCCCGAGTATAAAAACGAATCCGTTGATCCCGCACGTTGCAAAAACTTGCGACTACCTCCTCCCCTCCCAACCTCCGCCCAAGGAAAAATCCCCGCATTTGTCGGCGGTTCCGATAAACTAGGAAAACGGTAATAATAAGGACTGCCATAAAAAACGCCCCTGAAAAAAATAAAAAATATTGTTAAAGTTATAAAATAAACTAAACTATCAATACAATACTACTACTAATAACTAATGACGAAAACTTACCCATCAAACCAGCCGCAAATAGACCCTAGAAGTCCGAGCTGGCGACGGCAGCTCCTTGTCCCTCCACGAATTTCTCAGAAGGGGAGGAACACTACGGAATAAACTTAGTTGTGGGGGGACAAAGATGTTTTTGGCCGGTGTAAACTGTCCTCCCTCTGATGTATAATTTGGGGAGGACACAATTTTGCTCCCCTTCCGTCTTCACGAACGCGCATCCATTCGCGATGCACCCGATGCAGTCGCTCACAAATTCCGCGCACTTTGAAAAAGAGCCTAAAAAATAAAATAAATATGAAAACTAAGTAAGTGATTGCATTAATTAAATTAATTTTTACTTGCCAGAAATTTTCCCGTATAATTAAAAAAATTGATGAATGAAGAAAAAGATATGAAAGATGAAAGCAAATGTTGAGGTGGCAGGGAAAAACGCTATGCAAACAAAGCATGATTTTTTGAATACTAGCAATATGCGCTGTACGAAAAGTTTTTTGTGCAGCATTGTAATTCAATTGACATGACAAAGTCAAAGCCAAGATTAAATATTGTTATCGTTTACATTAACCTAATAAAATACTTAAAATATTGTGCTCCGCATGAACAGGAAGTTTTGACCCCTTATATCTTCATACGGGACCCAGGGTTTCCCATGTAGAGAGATAGCAGGTCGGGAGCATTGGCTGTCAATTACAGAATGAAGGACGACTGCTCCTTTGTGAAAACGACAGCATCGATAATTGCCTTTCCGAACTTTTAGGGAGCATTCCAAAAAACGTTGGGGCATTTAAGAACAACTGCTGAAACGCTTCAGCATTTTGTTTACGCGATAACCTCGGTTCATGCGTTAAGATGGGAAGCGTCGCTTGCTAGATTCTCTAGACACATCACAAAAAATTGAATCTTTAAATGACGTGAAGAAGTGAATAGATTTGATCTAATAATTTTATCTCACCGCTTATCATAGCAAATGCAGCATATAGTCCGGAGTATTTGTCGTTTATTCCTTGTGTTTGAGATAGCAGGTGACAGTTAAAATTGTTTCCTCGGCTGTTTTTTGGTTAAAGTTATTTGTTGCTATAAACTATGTATTTTGGTTAACTTTTAATCCGTTGGTTAGTATATAAACACAAAAATCATCTCGCGTAAGTTTTTATTTCTAGCTTAAACATTTGTGTTTATCTAAATCCAACCTGTAAATATTGATTCCAGATTTCATCATACAAATTTTGATAAATCAAATACTGATTGAAATAAAAAGAATGAAATATAATTTCACATTAACTAATGACTAAATCAAACGTAAGTGAACGTCGGTCACCGCAATCTTTAGAAAAAAACCTAATTGTGATGATTTTTGTTGTTTCTTTCTCTTCAAAAAAGTAGTTATAACGAAGTAGTATAACAACAACTTTATAATTCAATTATAAAATTCTACGAGTGAAATTTTTTTTTGTAGTTTATTTGTACATTTGTGATCCATTTATTGTTTCTCAAACTAAATTGAGCTATTGTAATTCTTTTGCGCGTTTTTGCGCGGGATTTTTTTTTGCTATAAGTAAGTAATATATCAAAGTAAATTAACTTTTTCAGGCAAAATTAAAGGAAAAACGTGATCTTCTCGTTCCCAGCTTCATAGATACCTAATTTAACTAACCAACTACACAACTAGCAAACAAACTAACTACTTCTACAAGCAAAATGCATGAGGACACGTTTTTAGGTTAAGTTACTGGGTCACTGATCGCGTAACTACTTTGGTCAGTACGCAACTCACTAACACGCTGTAATGAAAAATTATCCAGTATACTAATAACTAGATATTTTCCATGCATGCAATGATAGGTTAGGTTTAGTATGGATATCTAAGTCCATAGGGTGTTCAAACTAGCTAAAAAGTAATGCTGCCCAAGATATGTTAATAGGTCAACATAAAGAGGGTAAACAAAGGTAAACAAGAAAAAGCCGATGTCAACAAAGAGAGCGTGCCGGATTAGTGTTTTACATACTAATTCTTGGCTTACGCCTATCTCTTGCTAAATAATTATTCCACTTTGTTAGAAGTAAGGAATGATCTTCTAATTATACTAATAAAGGTTAGGTATTATTTTATTAATTCGTCCCTAGCTAATTAAACATTAAAGATCGCCGGGGACGACTCTGGAGACTTCATTGGAAACATCGGACCGTTAAATATTGAAACGGTGCAAGTTCATTGCTTCTGGTTATATAAATATCCTATGATGTTAAGCTTGTTTCCTAATTTACATTATTCTAATTAGGACTTATTGTTTTTGCTTTGTGCTATGTTCAGTATTGTCTACTGGTACTCTTTGTATTCTATAAGTACAAGTATCCAATACCTGAACCAGCGCCAGCGTTAGTAATCGTGTGCGAGTTAGGTTAATCTCTAAGACTAAAGCTTTGGGGCTTTGTGAGACGGAACTGTGAGGCTTATTTCTAAATCACTAAGTTGTACGTGATTGATTGTAATTTCTATTTGCTTTTGACATTTAATAAACGTTAGTCTATTATATGCCCGTGTTGGAGCTTCGCTTGGCTTCATTTTAAGCATTGCATTACTGGCCAGAGAGATAGATAATAGCAGAGGAACGCTATAAAGCTCACCCTAACAGCCTACATACTTGCACAATTACAATAGTGGTGGAGGTGCGGATCGATTCCAGAAGTCAAAACGAAAAGGTACTGTAAGTAATCGTTCAGAAAATTTTAAAATCTTTGTGAGTCATGAATGTAGACAATATAACTAAGTCTATTCCTCCGTTTGATGGAATAACTAACGTTAAAAATTTCTGTGATCGGGTTGATCAAGCAGTGGTAGTCTATAAGCTAAAACCTAGCTGGGTGATTCTAAATTTTCATCTACTCCTAGAGGGGGAGGTCGTCAATTGGTGGAAATGGGCCCAGATTAGTATTTTACAGGGACTCACAGATGCGAATGAAGTTGCCAAGTTAGCAGAACTGAAAAAGTCAATAATTGAATATTATGACCCGGCATCTATAAGGAAGGAAGTGAACAAAAACATGAAGGCGATTAAGCATGAAGATTGCCCAACGGCAGGTGATTATGTTGCAAGAAAATTGGCTTTTGAAAACAAGTTGAGAAATTGATCAAGGGCTTGCCTGAGACACTGAAAAATATAATGTGGGGCAGTCAGCCCGCGAATGTTCCAGAATTTCTCAACAGATTGCGAAAAATGGGAACCAGTGACACGAAAAAGGAAAAAGATGACAATCGTGGGTTCCAGAGGAATAAAAGTTTTCAATCTAGCCATGCTAGAAGTGGTGACAAGAGTAATGCAGGTAAAATACGACGTGAATTCGATGAAAAGGGAAATCGCGTGTGTTTTAGTTGTCAGGCTCCAGGTCATATGTTGGCTGATTGTCCAGTTAGGAAGACTGGAAAACCAAGGGAAAGCTCAAGTCTGAACGTGATGTCCGTGGAAGGAGCTGACCCATGTAGTTCAAAAAACTAGGTAATCTGGTGTTAGGGGGCCACTAGGCGCAAAATAAAATCCTTAGTAAAAATGTAGCTCAGTTTGAGTCGGTGGACTCAGTTCTGTTTTCAGATTCGCTTTTAGTGAAATCGGAAATTTCAATGCTTTCTGGTGAATCGGGGAAGAAAAGGACCACTACGGCGGTGGAATCGAAGTCTCCGAGTTCTGAAATCGTTGCCACTCAGGAGAGTGAGAAGCAATCAGTTGCTGTGAACGATGAAGAAGGGATTTCAAAACCGGTAGTGAGGTTAGGTCCTAAAATGATCATAAAAGTAAAAATAAATGAAATGCAGTTTTCAGCTCTTATAGATTCGGGAGCTACAATTAGTGCATTGCACCCATCCGTGCTGGAAAGTTTGGGAAGAAATAGGGGCATTGTACGAGAAGTCATTGGACTTTCCCACTAGGACCGCATTGGATAACAGTACTCAAATAATCGAGGAGTGCGTGGAACTCAACCTGGAGGTTAATGGACGGCGTTGGAAACGTACGTTTTACATTGTGCCAGGGTTGTCCACTCCTATTATTCTTGGCAGTGACTGGATGCGGGATGCTAATGTAATTATCGATGTAAGTAAAAATATAGTCACATTTCGTTCATGTGAGGTTAATGAGCCTCTCCCTTGTCTTGTGGAAGACTTGAAGTTGAAAGCCAGTAGAGACATTTGCATACCGGCTTTGCATACAGCAAAGGTTCAAGTAGACTGTGGTAGTCAAATTAATGTAGAAGCCGTGCTGAGTCCAAGTAGAAGCCTTCAACTGGAGAAGCAAATTACTCAACCTTATGTGTATGCAGAACTACACGATGGTAAAACAGAAATTTGGTTGAATAATTTAACTACTAAAGAAGTTGTAGTTCGTAAAAATACAACGTTGTGTTATGCTAATAATGTTAGTGACATTGGCGTGCATACACTAGTTGGTTCTATTACAGAAGCTAATAGGTCAGTAAACCCTGAAATCCTAATGGACTTGGATTTCGAGATCAATATTGGAGACTCACTCACAATTGAACAGAAACAAAAAGTGATTTCTCTAGTGAAGGAATATTCCAGCGTGTTCGCCAATGACGAAACGAAGATGGGAAAGACGAATCTAGTTCAACATAGGATTGTGACTGAAGAACACTCACCAATCCATTTAGCCCCATATAGAGCATCATTCACTGAGAGAAGAGAAATCAAAAGACGAGTTGATGAGCTTTGTGAAACAGATATTGTGAGCCTCTTCAATTCCCCTTGGTCAGCGCCAGTTGTGTTGATACCAAAAAGGATGGCAGTTCGAGGTTCTGTGTGGACTACAGAAAACTAAACTCCATCACAAGGAAGGATGTGTATCCCCTTCCCAGGGTTGAGGATGCACTTGATCATTTAGGAGGAGCTAAATATTTTTGCATTCTAGATTTGATTTCAGGTTTCTACCAGATAGAGGTGGATTCCAAGGATCGTGAGAAGACTGCGTTTGTAACTCCGGAAGGATTGTATGAGTTTAAACGTATGCCGATGGGACTGTGCAACAGCCCCGCTACCTTCCAAAGATTGATGGACACAATCTTCCGATCGTTGAGTTGGTGGGCCATTTTTATCTATTTGGACGATATCATTGTTCATAGACGAACATTTGAAGCAATGTTGGATAGGCTTAGACAAGTGCTGGAAATATTGAAAACAGCAGGTCTGACTTTAAAGCCATCCAAGTGTAAGCTGGGGGAACAAAAACTTAAATATTTGGGCCACATGATTTCTGCTAAGGGAGTAGAAGTGGATCCAGATAAGTTAGCAGCTATTTACAAATTTCAGGAGCTTAAAAACATAACGCATATAAGACAGTTTGTTAATTTATGTGGTTACTACAGGCGGTTTATAAAAGATTTTTCTTTATTGGCAGCTCCCTTGAATTATCTTTTGAAGAAAGATGTGCCATTTTTGTGGACAGAAAAGCAAAAGTGTGCTTTTGAAAAAATGAAGCTGGTGATGATGAGTCCACCCGTGCTGACATTTCCACATCCGAATTTACCCAAAGTTATTCACACCGACGCATGTGGTTATGGTGTGGGAGCCGTACTGTGTCAAATCGAAGATTCTAAAGAGAAGGTGATTGCGTATGCATCACGGTCTTTGACTTCAGCGGAGCAGAAGTATACAACTTCGGAGCAAGAATGTCTTGCTATTGTGTTTGCAGTAGGAAAATTTCGACCATACTTATGGGGACAAAAATTTACTGCGATCACCGATCATCATGCATTTAGATGGCTGTTCTCAATCAAGGATGCCAATGGTAGACTGGCAAGAAGGTCATTGCTATTACAAAGCTATGATATGGATGTGCAGCATAAACCGGGAAAGAAGCATGTAGATGCTGACGCTTTTTCTAGAAGACCAATTGAAGTGGATTCCAGTGCCCATTTAAGTGACTTGATGAAACTTAATGTGGATGAACTTAATTTTTCTTTATTTCAGAGTCAAGATACCACTCTTGGTAAAATCATAGAAAGTCTTAGGTTATTTGCTGAGGGATGGGAACCAAAGATTTCAATGAAACTCCTACAAGACAACACAGTACGTGATGACGTGCTGTACCGAGCCAACTTTTGCGCAGAGGGCAAGCTTTGGAAGCTTTGTGTGCCCAAGAGTCTGCGGTTGCAAATCATGGAGTCAATTCATGCTGACGAAACGGGAGGTCATCTAGGAGCCACACGTATGTATTATTTGCTCTCCTCAAGATTTTACTGGTCAGGGATGTACCGGGATGTGAGACGCTATGTGAGGGGTTGCAAAGTTTGTAACTTGTTCAGACCCAAGAAAGGAGGTAAAGTTGGGAAGATGCAAACTTTCAGAGGGATAACAAAACCTTTTGAACGATTAGGCATTGACTTTATTGGCCCGTTCAAGAAGAGTCTCCGTGGTAACAAACACGTTATTGTTATGATTGATCATTACAGTAGATATGTAGAGGCCTCTGCAGTGGCTGAAGCTACTGTAGATAATGTGATTTTGTCTCTTCATGAAAAGATTGTTTTCAGGCACTCTTGTCCAAGGGAAAATGTTGTTGACCGAGGGAGGCAATTCATCTCAAATTTGATGAAGGAGCATGCCGAGAAATCAAAATACAAAATCTGTTATACGGCTAAATATCACCCTCAGTCCAACGGTATAACTGAACGAACGAACAAGACCCTGAAGTCTATATTAAAGAAATATATAGAACCAAATCAAACGGATTGGGACGTGAAGCTGTTGGCTGCTGTCTTTGCCTACAATATAACGCGACATGAAGCAACCCAGTTCTGCCCATTCTATCTGTTATATGGACACGAAGCTAGGATTCCAGCGGACATAGAGTTTCCGGTATGGCCAGACGAGCCCGCTTCCGCTGTGGAATTCAAAGAAGCAGCTAGAAATAGTTCTAGGTTAGCTGCTGTGGAAAATTCTAGTCGTATGCACTATGGAAATAAGGAGAGATACGACAAGAATAGAACGGACCCAATTTTTCGCTCAGGACAGAAAGCGTGGAGGGTCCAACCAGTGCGGAAAAAAGGATACACACAAGCATTTTTACCGCAAATAACGGGACCATACGAGATTTTGGAGCAAACAGGTCCTGTAAACTTTAAAATTAAATTAATTTCGAAAAATAAAAACTCTAAGGTTTTTATTGTACATGCTAATGATTTGTGTACTATTGCTACTGAGTTTGATAGCTCAAGAGGAGAGAGTGCAGACTCTGTGGAGCTAGCGATTTGTCGAAGGAAACGACGAAAAAACAGAAAGCCAACATCGGGTAGCAAATTATCTTCATCGTCAGATTCTGGTACCAATGTGGCTGCGGTTCCGTCCAGAACCGAAAGTAAACGGCGAACTGGATCTAGTGCGAAGTCTGCTACAACAGTGGACCCAACAGTGGATGACGACAGACAGATGTGGGACCAGCAGTAGTCAATAGAACAGTTGAAATGAGTCAATCTCAGTCAACCCAAGCTGGTGTACTAGTTTCTCGTACCGCTACTTCTGGGTCAACTACAGTGACTCAAAATGATTCTAATGTTGTAGATAAAAGTAGTGGTGTAGTAAGAAAGTCGTCGCGGATTCGAAAGCCGGTACGACGACTTATTGATGAGATGGATTAAAGATTTTTTTTCTTTGCAATTAGATGGCGAGTAAACGAGCAGTGGTGGAACACGAGGAAGGATTCACGATAACAGTTATCAATAAGGCTACAGGAGGGAGTGATGACTCTTGCTTGGTCCTGGAGGTGGATGACACCGATCGTGCCTTTGTGGAGGAGTCTTTGTGTTCTGCTCTAGATTTACTCTAATTTACTCTCTGCTCTAAATTAAATAATACAAGGAAGAGTTATTTAAAATGTTGGAATTGTAATACTTTTGGGCATTATAAGAAAGATTGTACTCGTGTTAAGAAGCAAGTTACAGATATAAGTAGGAAAAAGTGTTTTTTGTGCAAAAAGAAGGGCCATTTGTTTTCTACTTGTACTTTTGTGAAAAAGTGAAGAATTTTTTTTGTAACTGTCAACTGTTCGTAAAGTTTTGGAAAAAAATTAAGATCACACAAAATCAAAAAAAGTACAATCATACGTTCTAAAATATGTGAATATACATAAAATATATTAATGACATAAATAGTCACATAAAAATATTAACTGAAATTAAAAAACTTAAATATTGATCAACATAAACACTGTTTTATTCACGCAAATTAAAATTGAACGGAATTAAATTACATTGAATAGAAATAACAATAAAGATAAAATATATTACTAATAAATTCACGTATGAGAAAATAAATTTTCATGTAATAATAGAGATATACTATAATACCAAAATATTCATGCATTTTTGTTTGATTTTTTTGGATTTTGTTCTATCTAGAGAGTGTTACTGAAAATCATCGAGAAATTAAGCAGACTTTGTTCTGAAGTGTAGTAATCCGAATGCATTCTTTATTTCCAAGAGTAACTTTTTAAATGGATGGAACGCCATGAGTTACTTGAACTCAGGATCTGCATAGCAACAAGGTAAGTATTAAGTTAAAAGTCATTGCATTGCATGCATTTGCATTTGCATATTGCATGCATTGTTGCATATATTGCTCCAATGCTTACACTTTTAATTTGGGTAATATAGTAACTGGGCAGGGATGTGTATTTGTTATTGAACTTGCCAGTTTTCTATACAACTTTGGGGTAGAGTACTGGGATAGTTGAACAGTCTCCCTTCTCCCCCTTACTATAAAATGTCTAACCCCTAACTTTCTGACTGAGATTTGTTTAAAGCGAATTTTATCATTTCCACCTGGTAATTTTCTTCTTTTTCCTCAATTAGCTTCGGTCTGCAGCACCTCCTTTTTTATCAAACCAGTCCAAAAGTTGGCTTAACTCCCCAAATTCCATAAACTCACGTTTTTTCTAGTAAAAAACAGCGTTGAATAAAATAAAAATGGAAGACAAATATCAAAGTCAGCTTGATATTTTGAACTCTTCAACAAGGGATATGAGTACTGTTAAAAGTGAGCATACAGCTTACTATCCTTAGGTCAGCGTGCAAGACTCTGTGGCTCCTGTTGAATTTAATATTAAAAGCAATCCTGGAGTATAGTTGGATAAATATGAAATCAGTGTGAATGATTTTCTTCACTCTCTTTTCGATTTAATCGAAATTTATGCAAATTATAAACTAATGTCTACCCTTCAGTCAACCCTAAATTGTCTGTAAAGGCTTTTTAATCCTTCAGAGCAATAATATTTAAATCATAGATACGCACTAGTGTATGAGTTTTTATTTCAGATAAATCAAAGTTATGAAAAGCTGTCTCCATCAAACATATTATTAGACGATCTGGTAAAAGATTATTAGGAAAAACATTTTCAACTCCGAAATGTTAATTCGTTTTTGCTAGTGGGACAGCTTTAATATTGTTTCTTATAAAAGGATACAATGCCGGCGACTTTTCATTCATAGTTTCAAATAGTAAATTAAAATTATAGTTGTTGTGTATCAGCTTGTCAATATCAATTCATTAATTTGTAGAAGACGGGCGACTTTTCTAATTTCGTTTGAGATCCTTAAACTCAAGAGCGAGCCTCATGAATTTAAAGGACTTACTTGCACTCTGTCTACCGAACGATTGGGATTAGATGAGTTCCGAAAGAACATGGAGGTGTTGAAAAAAGTGACAACGAAACCATCTGAAAATCAAAAGCGTAACCGTTTCGAGTATTAAATTTAAACATTTTTGTGTAGCAAGTTTGTGTAACAAGTTTGTTTTTTAGACTTAAATTCAATAATATTCACAATAAAACATTTAACATATTATTTTACACTATAACCACAATGTGCATGTAACAATTTGAAACCATTCACACAAAAAATTTTTTTTTAATTTTTAAATTTTTTAAATTAATTAAAATAATGGTATTTTTTCACAAAGTAATTAAAAACTGCAATAGTAGGATCAGGCAGGACTGGTTGAAATTCATTCATTTTAAATTCATGGTAGCCCCAGCAATGTTTGCAAATGGTCCATTATCACCTATTGATAAAGTAAAGGAAATGATTCGTGAAATCATCAATAATTTAATAGAAAGCTATAATATGGTAAAATATGGTAACTGAATTTCACTTACAACTTGTGAGTGCATAAAACAATTTTTTTCCCTTTGTGCTCGCATTTGTAACCATTCAAATTTTCCTCATACACACAATCACTTTTTCCAACACATTCGATACAATTTAAGTTTCGACTTCATTTTTCGTTGTCTTAGGTGGTCGGACTTGAGATTTTTTTTGTCAGACAGCATCACTTGATCCTTTTCTTTCAACTTTAGTATAGCAGGATGATCCAAATCTAGTAAAGAATCTTTAATAAAATTAATGATTATGTATGAGTCGTAAAAAAAGTGAAATCTGACCCTGGATGATAATGTAGGAAATGTGGCCTCGGGTTCGCAGTCACTGCGTATCCTAAATTTCATGGACATTGGATTCTCTACGTCTAAAGAATGGACTATAAACAGTCCCAATAGGGCCATTACACATCCCATAACATACCATCCAAGCTTCAAAAGTTATAAAAGATATCATATTTTTATCAAGTGAGATAATAATTATATAAGCATAAAAAGAGAAAAGAAAATAAATAAAAAAGTTATTTTCAGAAGTTAACATGCTACTACAGCTTGAATCTCTAAGAAAGAATTATTATTGTTGCTAGTTAAATGTGCGGAAACGCATCCTGCATTCGTAAATGCACAGTACGTGCTTTGAACGCATTCAAAGCATGATAAGTTTTTTTAACTTGCATAAGCAGCAGGCAGCCTAATTAAATAACTGCAATAATAAATACAATGTAGTCTATAGACATTGAAAGTAGATAGATAGATAGATGATAGTTGTTAGTAGATTAAAAGACAAATACACATGCAGACAGATATATGAGAGGAGCAATGAATAAACAAAAACTGACTAACAATGGGCAATAGCCAGCCAGCACGAGCCAACAATAGTTATACTACTACAATAAACATACCAGTAAAAAATGCAGCAATGGCTTGCACAGCCTAGGTCTACCAAATCAATCTCCGATTCTTACAAAAAATGAGCTTCTAAAAATAATGAAAATGTTTAACTTTCTAAAAGAATATGCTGTAGACCAATTGGCTACCAATTATAGTCACACAATTCTGCGCCTTCCCCCTAATCATTGCATTCAATATGAAAAAAATTACCAACCAAAAAATCTAACAGCGTCAATGCAGCTAATTATAATTGAGTTGTCCGAGTCAGATGATGATTACGAACAGATGAAGCTAGGTTAGCACAGTAAAAATCGTTTAAATATTTTTTTTAAACAATTAGATATTCGATGGCTTTCCACTAAAAGCATAAAAAAGCCAGCATTGTTGAAAGAGTTATTTGAACTAAAATGACTAGACCATCACGAGTTTTCAGTCATTGTAATAGCAATAGGTATATAGATGATGTATATAGATACAGGAAAAATTAGTGGGCTTGGGATCAGACGGGGCATCTGTGAATCTAGGAGAATTAGGGGGCTTAGCAATATTTCTCTCGAACTTTATTGGAAGAAATTCTTTGTAAAAATAACAGCATCGATTACCGCTTTTCCAAACTTGTATGGAGCATCTCATAAAAGATCGGGTCATTTAAAGGCAACAGCTGAAGCGCTCCATCATTTCATTTATGCTATGAGTTTGGTTCATACGCCAAGGTGTGTTGCGTCGCAGTCCACATGTTTAGGCGTATAACACAAAATTGGAAAATCCTTATTGAATCTCTAAAAGACATGACCTCAAACACAAAACTTAGTGACGAAGCATTCAAAAAGCGAAGGGGTTACTTAAGTCCCTTAAGTCTCGCGGTTTGGTTCTAGCACTGCATTTAATTTAGATATACTAGACTGTATATTTCCGGTGTCGAAAAAAATGTAGGAAAGTGGAGGCTTGGTGATAGGGGAAGAGAGTTTGAGGAACGAACTCATTTCTTGTGTTGCAAACCTTAATAAAAAGGATGGTTCCAACATGTTGGAGCTAATAAAAAACTCTCATTGCTCTGAACCTACGAGTAGTAGAACCTGCACAAGACAAGATTTTCAGCATTCTACTTCGGTAAAATTTAAACAAGTCGAACTTAATAAAGATGCCGAAACAAAGCAGTTTACAGCTGCAAGAACCAGGGTTTTGACATAATTGGAAAAATAATTCAAAAATTACTTTCCAGAGGGTGACTAAGAATTCGATTTAATGGAAACCAGGAAAAAAAGTTATTTCCTACTTGGCATGCAATGATTCTATTGATGAATCAGAACCGGGAGGACGTCGGAGTATTTTTCACGCAGCAAAATGTTCTAGGAAGCTAAGAGTGCGTAAACAAATAGAATAATGCTAGCTGATTAGAAAAAATAGTGTGTGCGCAAACAGATGAAAGATATTTTAAAAAATTTCAGTCAGTCAGCAGTAGAAATGGGCTGGGAATTTGTTTGATAGCTAGTGCATTGGCACTCATGGTGTGTTGATAACAAATGTAAGTAACGTACTTTAGGTTAAATGTAGAGTTCCAAAATGTACTATGTACTATGTATCTATGTAATAAAACAAAGCATGTTAGCAGTATATTCCAAGTTGTTATTATCATTTCTACGATTCTATAGCATTTTTTACTGCCTTTTTGCCATCAAAATTAAACTGTGATTTCAAAAATTACTTGAAGCTGGCCCCTTAGTTTTCAGTCTTCCCCCTAGGACACGAGCTAAATTTCTACCTTTGGAAAAGTATGACTTAAATTACTCCAGTTTGTCCTTGAACTACCTTCAAATAGTGCTGACGAGAGATCAGACGGAAGATCATTTCCATCATTTCTAAATCATTGCCTAACGGATGACAGGAAATAAAAAAACCGAATGAAAAGGATGATATAGAAATTGATGAGCAAGGCGAATTTTATAAAGATATAAGAGGTCAAAAGTTCTGGTTCTTGAGAAGTAAACTATTTTAATAGAAGACGTGTGATGAATATAAGGAACCACCAGCACCCCCCTGTGTGGGTCCTGGTGGTTCCTTAATAATATTATATCATATAATATAGAGATAATTGTACGGCAACAGAAGTAAGTTTTTAGACTGGATAACCTCATAGTTGGCCAAGTAATATCAACGTTATTCAACATTGATGCATACGCATGAGTACTGTTTGGATACATAATATTTATACATATATATATATATATAGGATTATGTAGGATTGTGGCTGTACAATTATGCTGGGTTAGAGATGATGATGATGATTCTTAGTCAACATAATTGCTGCAGTAGAATTGAATAAAGCATGAGTAAATGTCATTACAAAGTATAAGTCCATGCGAACAAGAACGCTGTAGTAGTACTACATAATAAAGCATGAAAAATTTTGAAGACAAATTATTGTGCATGATGATAATAAAATGAATACAAAGTTTGCTAGAACGAGAGTTTTATCACCACATACACGTTTTAATTGCATACTCAAGATTATTAACATCAACAAAGAACAAAATAGACATGTTTATAGAGAATTACTTAAACTTCATTGTGCTTCATTGCTAAATGATTTTATTAACACTACAATTCACTGATTCATGAATGCACTAAACTAACTAAAGAAGCTTATAATGTCCATGGGATAAAGTGTTAATCCCATCCTCTGAAATATATCTTTTAGAGTCAAAGCAATGAAGTCCAGACTTTCTAATATCTATTGAAAACAAGTTATGATCTTTTGATCTTATAAAATTCATATCCAAATATAATTTTTTGTTAGAGTAAAAAACTTGCTTGTAAACAGAATGATGGAGCTGTGATTTGATCACAGACTTTTTCACCCCTTTCGCAGTTCTTTTATACATATTCCCAGCCTCAATTGAATACATTTTTGGTGATAAACCTATAAAATGAACAATTGGAGTTCCATTGCACTCGTCTTTCATTTTTCCCAACCGTTTACGGTTAAAATCAGCATATAAAAAATGATCACGACTAAAATCGCTAGTATCAAATTCAGTAATATGGTTATTCATTGTTTCATACACGTCATCATCCAATACTTCATACGCTAAAGAGTCTGTGTCAGTGAATAATAACTGTGCATTCTCAAACCATAATTTTACACTACCATAATGAAAGTCATACATAGCAATTTTACTGAATTCTAATACGGAAAAGCCTGTGTAAATAGGTTTACACAGTTCAACTCTTACATTAGTTAATGTGAATGCAGCTAAATTAGGCCGGAGAATCTTGAAACTTTCCAAATTCGTTTTAGGAGCATATTTTTTTGCCATTGCAAGTGAGTTTATCAGCTTAACTGTTTTTCGTTTGCGTAAATTTTCGCAACTTTTCCCAAAAACAGTATTTACCATTAATTTAAAAAAATCTTTCTCGAAACTATTTTCGGCTTTTGTTCTGCATGATGTGTTAAAATGAATGTATGATTTTAACCATGCTTCTTGTTCAAACTGTATGACATTATGAACTTTAGTCAAAACTAATCCGTTTTTCAAATAGTACTGTAAATTATTGATGTGAACTACATAATTCAACCTATCACCAAGGTGAGGAACTAACTTCTTGATTTTGTCATTATATGCAATATTGTTTTTTTTAATAAAAAGTTTTGAAAAGGAGATAAGTTTGACTTTAAAATTTCAATTTTCTCAGGTGCTAGTGGGAAGTCATTATGTTTGTTGTGCAGTTCTACAGGGTAATGCAGATCCACACAGCAAATGTAACCAATTTGACCATCCACGTTATGATTCAATATGTTAGCTAAATCCATTTTTTTGCATTGTGCTTTTGTAAGCCAAGAGAAATTGCGTACAGGTAATTTCTTACACATCGAAGAACCATAAAGATTATTTTTATCCCAATAAATGATTGTTTTGTCTCTCTCAGTATTTTCATATTCTGACATATAAGGATTGTTAGCAAGACTTTCACGCTTACAAATCATACTAACACCCCCACGTAAACTAGCTTCAATCATATTGTACATCTCCATGTCAACATTTTGATCAAGTTTAATTTTTGATTTCAATAATGCGGCATCCCAAGCTAATCCTGGCAAACTAAAATAATGTACGGGATCCAAGGAATAAAATTCGAGACAAATATCTCTAAATTTTTCAAAAAAGCACGCAAGATGTAAAACGTCTGATTGTAAATACAAGTCATGAAAATCACCCAACGTGACACAAAACTTATCAAAAATTAATTTTCCTAAATTATATTCTTCCAATGTGACATTTTCCTGACTCAAAGAGTTAAAAAATTTATCTTTTGAAGGATATTCAGTTTCATCAAAATCTGAAAAATTGCTCGCATGGTCATAAAAGTATATGCCCTTGCGTAAAAAAAACTTTGCCTTTTCAATTCCAAAAGCTTGTATAAGTGGGGAAAAATTGCTCAACCAGTCTTTGTCTTCAGCCAAGTTTTGTATAAGGGTAGAGGAAGAGGCTGAAAGAAACATCATACTGTCTAAAAAAACAAAATCGTCGCAAATAATGCTCAAAAATTTTTCTGAATTGGTTGGAATCACTCTAATTTCCCCTCCATATCTTTCGAATCCTTCAACAAGCAAATGGGAATCATATCCGCGGAAATTGTGAAATAATATAGGAATTCTGGTAACCCTTTGAAATTCTAGATTACAATTCAAATGAGCAGCACCTCGAA
>Ga0210040_10004356_pt1 | contig 18565 bp, 20 predicted proteins | sample CryGeyCG12114_NA_FD_185462 | JGI IMG/M metagenome (GOLD analysis project Ga0210040, IMG submission 185462) | Groundwater microbial communities from aquifer - Crystal Geyser CG19_WC_8/21/14_NA (SPAdes) (version 2) | ecosystem: Environmental > Aquatic > Deep subsurface > Groundwater | place: USA...
AGCAGGATGTTGACGAAGAGGTACAGCAGGAAGGCGATCGAGTAGAGGATCAGGATGTAGGAGACGTGGGTGACGTTTGCGGCGGACAGGAAGGACATTTGTTCTTCTGTTGCGCCCATGAAGAGGAAGCCGGAGGCGTAGAGGAGCTGAAGCACGGATTGGTTAGTATGTATGTATGTGTGCGGTAGACGAACAGGAGATGTAATGTGATATGGTATGGGGACTCACGAAAGGGGGTAGATGCTGCCAACTGTTTGGCTCGCCGCCACCTCTGCTGTCTTTGAGAACGAAGGAGATCTCGATTATGCGTGCGGCGCCGGCAGCCATGAGCGTGTATCCGAAGACGGAGTGGACCATTGTGCTAAGCATTAGTTCCTGCGGGTGGGCGGACATTGCCCAGCCTGTGAAGAAGATAACAATGCCAGGTATGACATTTCGCCTTGGTCGGCCGCCGCGGCTTCTGCTTAGCCAGACGCCGAGGAGACCGGCGCACCACCAGACGATGCCCATGCTTGTGTGCTGGAGGTCGTTCTTGACCCACGGGTGGCCCCAGCGGTGCTCGGTGAAGGTATTGACGCAGCCCCAAAGGGCGATGACGACCGAGTCGAAGAATTCCTGGCTCTTTCCTGTTTTTCTGATCCATGCTTGGCCGACTAGTAGTATGATGGTCATAACGATGCCGTATCCGATGAAGGCACTGCCCATGATGAAATGCGCGAGACATTGTCCCAGATGGTCACCACGGCAGTAACCCTGTGCCACGATGCCGCCGAACAGCATCTGTGTCCAAGACACGACAGGAAAGATCCTCCCAATGTACCCATGCACAAGCACCACAACCCTCCGTCCCCAAAGTCCACCCTTTCCACCAAACACCTGCCCAATCCAGCCCTGCTTCTTTTCAAGATGCAGCTTCAAGCCCGCGCCCAAGCCGACCTGCGCGATAAGCATCAACAGCACCACATTCGCGAAATAGGCATGAACATGCGGCATGGCGAATTGCCGGCCCTTGTGCATGTGGCCCAGGAAGTAAGCAGGGACGAATAGACATGTAGCCAGTGTTTGGCAGGGAACGTGCCATTTGCTTCTTACTAGACCCAGGACCATGCCTAGGGGGAAGAGCAGGCCGAAGGTCAGCGTCATGAGGAGGATGTGGATCCATAGACGGAGATCGAGGGGTTCTTCGGATATTGATTCGCCTTCGGGGACTTTGTTGTGGCCGCCGTGGGCGCCGACAAGGGTGGTGGAGGAGAGGAGGGTGAGGAGGAGGGTTGAGGTGAGCGAGGGGCGTGAGAGGCGCATCCTAGGTGGTCTATTCTTGCTCCCCTTACACGAGCTGAGTGTCCTGACAGCGGATGTGAGCTGTGGTGTAGGCCGGTCGAGGCTACTCTTCCAGTGCAAGCGTACTTCGGCGAGGGCGCAGTAGTCGAAAGACTTGTGAGGCTCAGTTCCGTGCGTGGTTGATAGGGGAGATCGACGTCGTACAGTATGACCTGCGTGGTGCGTGCTACCGCTCACACATTATGCGCGTGCATGCATTATGTCGATATGCACTTAGGCGGTAAGGACAAGTGCAATACTGGCAGTACAAGAACAGGATACAGTGGTATCGACAAGGGTTCAGGGAGAATGTTTATGGCGCAGGCGATTTCGATTAGACTTCCCACCTCCGAGTCTCTTCGAGAACGCGTGTTGCTAAGTCCGAGTCGTGCCGATTGGCTGCGAGCATTACTAAGCACATCATGCAATAAGGGGTTTTAAAGAGCTAGGCATCAGCTTCAGGACGCGTGATCTCTTGCTTGAAGTCTTCGACGTAGTGCGAGTCTCGATGCAGCAAAACCGGCTGAGGCAGGCTGCCCAAGCGGAAGTTGAGATGGTCAATGGGAGAACGTCTGAGATGAATGGCGGTACTGATACTGATTCCGCGAGGGAGCAGCAGAGACTAGAAGGTATGAGGTGTTTATTTGGCGGTGTCGCAGCACAGGAGGAGGCAATCAGGTCATGGGCTAAGTAAACGTGAGTGAGGAAAATGTCGTATGCAGACGAGGCGTGCCTGCCTGCCTGCCGCGGCTACATTCCCCAATGATCGTCTCAGTCCACCTTCAACATCCAGCTGATATCACAGCGTCAACTACAAATTGCCCCCTTTTGAAGAATAAAGCTTGTAGCTTTGCTTAATTCACTCTTCAACATCCCGTACAACAAACAAGCGCGGCTCCAGCTCAGCTCGTCTCACTTATACTAATTCCACCACGCTAAGCTAGCTTCTAGATCCTGTCACCACCCATGTCGTCTATGCCGTCTGCGTCTCGGACTAGCAACACTCGACCACTCACCACTCCCTCGATTATATCGAATCGTATACTCAGTCTCCTCGCTCGAATACCGCATCAGCTCGTCCTCTGCGCTAGAATTCCGTCTCCGAGATCGAGATCCAGGACGCAGGGTCCGCGGGCTCACGCTCCGATCGCTATTGCGGTATCGGTAGTTCTGCGTCATTTGTGGTCGGATACTTCTGCTTCTGCTTCGTTGCGATCCGCTGACAGCAGTGCTGGTGGTGAGCAGGTTTGTTAGTGTGCCTTGTCGCCTCCCACCATCACCATGTCTCCCACCACCTCGTTGCGACCGTGCGGCCTCCCACCGCCTCACACTGTCGCGTCTTGCGGCGTTACTTCCGTCGTCGAACGCGTTGGCGCGACGCTGTGCGTCCTGTTGGGTGCGGTGGGCGCAGGCTGCGCAGGGGTGATTCATGCGTTTCGGCGTGCGGTCGATGTAGGGGCCCAGGCAGCGATCTGGGGGACAACCGGTGTAGATTGGTTGTGCGGAGAGGCAGTTGCAGGTGTAGCGGAGGTATTGATGGCGGCACATCCTGATGTGGAGTTCGTGCTGGGGGTTAGGTGAAGTGAAGTGAGGTGAGGTGGTTTCTGGGGATTAGTGTTGCTCTGTCTCTGTTCGAGACTGGGTGGGCTGAAGTGATGTGTGTTCGACGCTGCTGTGTGGTGTATGGTGTATGATGTTGATGGAAGATGCATGACGGTAGTAGACGAAGTATTTATGTCACTGTCGCGTTCTTTGATCATTGTGCTGGCTGTGTCGTGGCGAATGAATAAGGCGCATTGTACCAAGGTCATCCCTAGTATCGGTCTCGACCTTCGACCAAGTCATCACGCTCCCTCGACAACAGATCAGAGCAGCTGCTCCGAAGTGCCAGCCTTCAGTCCCAGTACCCTCCTTTGTGCCATCTTCACACAATGCTCGACCACAGCAACGTCAAGGACAATGATGCATTGTGGTGTCGTTCTGCCTCTGTGGCGACAAAGGACGATATACAACGACGGATGTGCTCATTGTCAACCCCCCAACAATACACGTATAAGGTCCCTGGCCATGTCGACGATATGTTCGTCTCAAGGTCATCAACTAGCAAGGAGCAGCGCCCACCGCACAAGTAAGGAATCTGCCGGTCAGACTCGCACAATACAGTACAATACAACCAAGAATAGCACGAATGTCGAATCTCAATTGCTGCAACGGTCCCAACACCAAGATGGACAGCTCGTCCTCCAGCTCGGCAAGTTCGTTCATCGAGACGCCCATGAGTTCTACCATCCTGTTGCGAGACTTGAGGGAGGGCGACTGCTACTGCTGGTCAGCCAGCTCCCAGAGCGAGATCATCCGTGATTTGATGCCCGAGCCTCTCTCCCGCTCTCATAGCGGGATACTCGACGACTTGATGCCAAAGCCGCTCTCTCTGCGAAAGCAGGAACCGAAGAAGCAAGGTATGTCTTGTCCCACTACCAAGGACCTAACCATGATGGCGCAGGAACAAGCGTTGCAGCGTCCGCCACATCCGACAGACCAACAAAACCAGTCGAACTTTAACCTGCACGACAAACACCCCGAGCAGAATCCCGTCGTGCTTATGAGCCTGGAGCTCGTACCCCTGCACCTCATGTCGGACCACGGCGAGCGATTAACAAGTATCCACCAGTGTCGTTACCTCGACCAAGCGAAAGCCGAGAAAATCTCAGAATGGGTGGAGTACCCAGCCCCTGGTAAGCAGGGGCTGATGCCGCAGTGGGCCGGTCACGAGATCCCAGCGATCCAGGCTACCTTGCGCGCGATTCTTGGCGAGAGATATGAGCCTTTAAACAGCTTTGTCGAGGATGCTCTCCAAATGGTGGCTATGGGTGATGAAAGTGAGTCGCGGCCAGAAACCGATGGAGATGAAGAGGAATTAGACTGGTTGGACGATGTGACGGATCTGCTTTACCTTGCGAGGAAGGAATGGTAGTAACACAGAGGTGCACTTACACGCACCAGTAGGTCCTAGCTGGGGTTAGCCAAGTGTTCAACAATACTGTACATCTTATATCAACTTGTTCTGCTTGTGTCTCTCTCGTATATCGTCCCTAAGCTAACACGACGTCGATCCAGAAGTGGCTTCGACCCTTGGATTGTCACAATCGGACACGCCAGTGAACATTATATCATAAAGAGCTAGCCGTACCTGTAGGTCGATTCGGTTATCCCAGATATGATATGCCATCAGTCATGCGTCGCAGTGCTTTCAGCTACGAGGTATGGACCGCCGCCTGTCGAGCCTTCGCGATGCCGGTGCTCGTCTGTGCCTGGGCCCTTGACGCATTGCGTCACCGGCATTGCTCGGTGGCCACACCCACGCCGTTGCCAAGATGTTCAACGCCGTCGAGGGGCCAGATTACACCTCATCTCTTCAGGTATTTCGCCCGTACCTGTTTACTTCGTCGGACCAGAGCTATTGCAACAATACTGATGTTTGGTTGAACGACCGTCACCACCCCAGCCTACATCTCGTCAACGAAAACGGACAGATAGCGTGATCTTACCCAGCATCCACTGACCGGAGCTCATCGACTGAAATGGTCTAGTCTGGTTAACGAGCAGGACCTGCAGAGCTGATACATTGGACCCATGTGGTCGTACCCTGGTTCTTTGGCGAGGTGCATAACGCCTCTCGCTTATGCATCTAACGGCTACCCATGTCTACCGTATTGGCTGATAGTGACTCGATAGTGAATCAACGCTCTGCTCAGAGGGCTTGACTGTGGTAGACAAGGTAGAGATTACCGTGGGTACATAGCGGGCAGTAGCGAAGTGCACCTCACTAAAAAGCATCTGGCTCGACGAGTACTTGATAGAGAAAGGAGTATAGTCGGCTAGAGCAAAATAGTTCGTCCGCAGTAAACGATTGTCTCAGTCGGCTCAGACTCTTTCGCCGAAGTTTACCCATAAGCATAGTCAAAAGATTTAGGGGCGATAGCGTGTCTGAGCCGACTGAGACAAGTAAACGAGGACCAGAGCTCGCCTAGGTAGCAGTCTCAAGTCGGAATTCCATTCGGGCAGCATTTTGGAGGTGTGCAGTGAGAATCCCGGCCACTTTGCTTGTCTGGCCGGAGGCAGTCACACGCCGCGCGATCAACGTGGCCGACACTACGGTGGAAATTACAGCCAAAAGTGCTTGAGTGCCGACTAACAAGTACGCTGAAAAGCCAGTACTGATAGGGTGGTATTGGTATGCTGTAAGTGGTGTGTAGGTCGGTAAGATGTGGTGGACCAAGTGGAAGTAATTGTAATGACTAGGCCGCACTTGCCCAACAGCGCTGATCGCGCGGCGTGTGGCAGTGTTCTGAAATTCCCTGGGAGTGGCCGCTCAAGCTTCCCAAATTCACCGTGGCGAGCGAGCTAGTACTCGGGCCGGCCAGCGGTCGATTCGTCGCATGGTGGTTCGAGCACAAGGACATACAGTTTGCAGAAGAGGCATGATCAGCACCACGTGGTAATTAGCAAGCGAGCTCAACTTGACGCCCTGCAGAGATACGAACGCTTGCGCAGCAAGTTCGAGCTAAACGATTTCGCCGAGTTCGTGGTACGGTAGAAAACAGGTTGCATCTTCGCTACTAGGTATAGTTAGTGCGTATCAGGGCCCGGCACGCCAGGTGGAAGGAGGCAGTTCAGTTTTGGGGTTTTACCTCCGGCACCGGGCGAGTTCGAACTCCTACCGCAGATTAGACTGGCCCCTCCCACTAGCTGGGGTGGAGAGAACGCCACCAAAGCCCCTGAAACTGTCTCCGCCTGGGAACTCAAGGTCGCGAGGGCCGCTTTGTCTGCTTAATTTGTGCTTAAATCGGTTAACTCGAGATTCCGGGCGCAGTCCGTATGACATCGAATTCTGGTCTGTCTTCAGCGCTGAACATCGTCCACCTGCGCGTCAATTCGAAATGAAGGCGAGACACAGCCATATTGAACTTGTATTCAATGAGAGTGCCTGATATTCGGATACGATGACAACTTGGCGCCATGAGGACCGTTAGCTACCATCAGATAGAGGTGAGAAATGCAATTGAGGTTTTAGAAGTTTCTCCCTGAAATAGACGTTTGATTTATATCTTTGGTGGTCTGTCTTCACTCGCAATAGCCCAAGTGACGTCCTTCCTTATCATAAAGCGTCGACTTTCATTGCTACCAATGCTTAGCGTCTCTGCGTTTGCGGCTTCGCTACCACTCCTGTCGTTTGCCGTCGTCGCGCTCGACCATGTCCCAAGTTTGGCAACTCGCGCGGCCTGCGTATTTTCTGACCTGACAATTGGACCTTCCTCCTCTTCTTCGATCGCAGTGCTCTTGTTCATCGATCTCAGCTTAGACATAGCATAGCTCGCGCTGGTGCCTTCTTTGGCCCGGGTGCCAGATTTACTACCGTAGACGTATGATGATTCCTCATTAGGGTTGAGGCCACCTCGCCCACCAAACTGTGTGTCCATGTTCTTGAGGAACTTCTGGAAAGCGGGAATCGTTGCGGAGATGAGGGAGTAATTCATTTCCGCTTGTGTCCATGAAATGAAGTCAGACTCGAGGAGGAGCGGATTCGTGGTCCAGCCGGCTTGATCGAATGTCTTGATCCGGAACACAACAGCAATGATCAGACTGCTTCCGTGTTAGCTAACGTAAAGATAGAGACCATCATATATGCTTACAGGAGACGGAAGCTGAAGATCGCAATAACCATAGTTTTATTAGACCTCGAGCTTTTCAAACTCCATACCAGGTAGACAGCCATTCCTACGATAGCGATCTCCGAAAAGATGTCGAGAGCGCCAACTATTTCCCATCGCAGGTGCTGTTAAAGAGCAAGGTATTAGCGGATGATGCTTCGATCAATTTCCGTCCGAACTTACTGTCCCTGTGCATTCTTCCTTGACAGATATCCACGCGTGCCCCAGATTGCACTGGAGCGCAACTGCAAAGAATGAACCAGCGGTCCAAGCGGCTAGCACCGCGATTGCGCTCATGAACACAAGCTTGTGCTGAGAATTATGCGGCGACAGTCGAAGGAGAAAGGCAACCACCGAAATTTTGGACAAGCCGAGAATGATGATGAAGAACAAGTTGCTTGCATAATACATCCCTTGCACTTTATCCTGTGCTCTAAGTGATAGAAGATCGATCGATTTTCCGAGGCCTCTGGAGCATGCGCCGAGTATGATGGACGATTGAATGGCGGCCAGCACAGTTGCTGCACCTATTATAAAGTCGTCCAGTCCGAACTCTCCGTCGATGGTCCGTCGAACGAAAAACCTGAGGGCCCCAAAGAAAAGACTGCAGACAAGGCCGACCGCTGCTGCAATTATGATCCATGCTGATCGATCGTCTGGTGTCACCACGGCAAAGGGGGGGTATTGTCCCTCAGGTACAACAGGACCATAGTTCGTGCTCATCGCGAAGTGTAAGGCTCGTGAGCCAGACGCTCGGGTCGTAGATGAGTCAGGGCGTCAGAGAGGAAGGGGATTGCTGCGATGTGGGAAAAACTCTATCGTCCCCTCGAGGGAGAGCCAGCGACATGCTTATAAAGCTAGGAGCCGCACTCCTCATCGCGACAACGACTTTACACCAGTGCAAGCTGCGGCCACTACGTAGACGGATGCACGGAATAGTACCATCGCCGGCTGGGCTTCTGCTCTGGCGCAAACTCTAGAGCGTGGTTTGCAGTTTCAACGAACGTTCACATGCAAAACATCCCCTACTACCTTAGAGTACAGTACCTACCGGCATAGAAAGTTCTCTCCTTTCAATCGACTGCTCCTACCGTACCAACGCAGTAATACAAACCAATCGGACATTCAGTAGACCCTGTATTCAGGAATTAGTTCAATCTTGAAACACTCACAGGTCTTGATTCCGGGTCATTGAGTTGCACTATGCCTCAAGATCATGCAGAAGACAAAACCTTCTGCAGGATAATCTGCACGAAGCAGCGTTAGAGTTTGGGATGTGGAAAGGCTCCTCCGTAGGTACCCACGATTTGGGTTCGCCTCGGTGTAGTTCATCGCTTCGCGTGCTAACTAGGCAGTTACAACCGCGATCTTTACATACACCAATCCACCATTCTTACAGACCTTACCACCTACACACTACCTACAGCACGTACACCCTCGGGTAAGAGAGGCTCTGCTAGCCTTTCCACTAAGCTCGCTACACTACTTTCTTCACCTTAACACGGTACACTACACAGTCAGCTAATATTAACGAGACTATTATTCTCGTATCTGAAATAACCACGCAAGTCTTCGTACGCATGACACTATTTCACGATAGGTATTGATCGTCCAAGCAATGGGACGAAGTAAATCTACCGGTAGTTGGGTTGGAGCCGGGCTTGTTGCAGCAGATTTGACATACGATAAGGCATATTTTGCTATTGACTCGCGGATCACTACCTATCGTGAAATAGTGTCATGCGTACAAAGACTTCTGTGGTCTTCCCAGTACTCAGCTCGTTGAGCGCTTTAACATAATACTGATCGGTCGGTCTTCCCAGCGTTGTGACGGCTGACTTCAGCTGGTACGAAAACGTCGCCCAACCGATTACTACAGTCGCGAGCGCCACTAACCTTTGGTCTTCCTATGATTCAACCTGTGCGAGAGATGGGATAATAGAGCAATGCATGGAGATACTACCCACTAGATCTATTGCTATACCCTTATCGTTGAGTCTTCCACAACGAGACATGAACGCGTCAACGTGGGCGGGATTGGCAGGCGCTAAGCGTAAAGAGCTAACGGAGACTTCTTTTACCGAGGGGGTACCTTCCATTATTCTACCCATCAAGACCTGGAAGTTTGGTCTGGTCGAAGTTCATTTTTCAACGAGGTTACGCGCAAAAAACAAACTTCGACCAGACCAAATTTCCAGGTCTTGATGGGTATAGTGCTGCTCCGCAGCGGCATGGCGAGTCAGATCCAGTAGCAAGCCGTCGCTCCTGCATGGCCCCAGCAGAACCCTGCTTGGTAGTGCTTGGCCGGTCTCGGGGCTCGCAAAGATGCCAAAGTCTATTACTCGCTATATTCACACTTCGATTGTCAGGGGTCTCGTAGCTCGGCACTCGATGCTACGAGCTTCCCGATTAGCCTCAAATAGCGCACTTCAGAAAAGCTCGTGCTGGTGGAATCTCGACCTCGCCGCTGTTCTACCTTGTCCACCACTTCAAAATCATCAAGTTTCTCGTCTTGAGAGAGGCTTCATTCTTCCATTCTTCCATTCTTTCCTTGCATTGAGCTGCTGTTGTATTCGTCAACATGGATCACCCTCACAAAGACAACGTAGCTGTTGAGCTCACGGAAGCCGGCTCGGCGACCTCATCCACTAATGTAAAGACTGTCGGCAATACGGTTGCTGAGAAGTTTCGAGGAACGTCTGCCGACCAGCATGAGATGAGTGTCATGGGCAAGCAGCAGGTGCTACGGGTAAATTGTTCTTCTCTCATCGCAGTGATTGGCCTGCTGACGTTCGCAGCGAAACTTCAGCTTTCTCACTATGCTCGGCTTCGCGTCGACATGCGTTGCCAGTTGGGAAGGCATCTTGACGTGAGTATCACTCTCCTTTGGCCTCGATTTGTTCATCTTCTGATGATACCAGATATCTTGCGTTTCCTCTGACGAACGGCGGTACCGCCCTTCTGTTTTGGGGCTTGATTGCCTGCGCGGCAGGGCAGGCGCTCGTTTATGCAAGCATAGCCGAAATGGCTTCCATGTAAGAACCTTCCACCACGTGGCATGCACATAGTCCGCTAACCCGAGACGGACAGGTCCCCTACAGCTGGCGGTCAATACCACTGGGTGTCAGAGTTTGCCCCTCGTAAACATCAAAAGCTCCTCAGCTACCTCTCAGGTATTATGATCTGTAATCCCTTTCGACCTCGTCGCTGACTGCTCTAGGCTGGCTTACTGCCATTGGGTGGCAGGTTTACCTTGCTAGTGTCGCCTTCCTGGTTGGCACGATCATTCAAGGATTGATTGCCCTCAATGTTCCCGACTATGCCTGGGCCCCATGGCACGGTACATTGCTGACCATTGCGGTCATCCTCTTCTCTGCCATCTTTAACACGACTTGGGCTTCTCGATTGCCCGTACTCGAGGGTTCTGTTCTTATCCTGCATATCCTGGGCTTCTTCGCAATTGTAATACCGCTCTGGGTTATGGGTCCTCGTGCCAAGCCTGAGGTTGTGTTGCTCGAGTTCACCAATAACGGTGGCTGGCCCACCAAAGGTCTGTCAGCAATGGTTGGATTGCTGGCCCCTCAGGCAGTGCTTACTGGTTACGACTGCTCTGTCCACATGTGTGAGTCAGTCTGATCCTCCTTTCGACCGAAGCTAATATGATGCGCAGCCGAAGAAATCAAGGATGCTTCGATCACACTGCCACGAGCCATCATGGGTTCGATGGCCCTTAACGCAACCCTTGTCTTCCTCATGAGTGTAACCCTCATATTCACTCTCGGCGATGTCGACAGCATTCTTGAAACAACGACCGGCTACCCATTCATTCAGGTTTTCTACAACACGACTCAAAGTTATGCTGCCGCAAATACCATGACAGCACTGATTATCGTCCTCTTGACGGCCTGCTGTATCAGCGAAGTTGCGACAGCATCGAGACAAATCTGGTCATTCGCGCGAGACAGAGGCTTGCCTGGTTCACCTTGGCTATCACGTGTAAGACCTATGCTCGTGTGAGCACAAAACCGCCAGCTGACAGTATAACAGGTCTCTCCCGGTTGGAACATTCCTCTTCCAGCGGTCATCGTCTCCATAACGATCACCTCGCTCATCTCACTCATTAACCTCGGCTCGTCTGTGGCTTTGGCTGCTATCACCTCTCTAGGCGCTTTAGCCGTACTCGTCTCATACTTCCTCACCATTGGGTGTGTGCTCCACCGACGCATTGTGGGTCCAGCACTACCGATGCGCAGATGGTCGCTTGGAAAACTCGGCCTTGCCATCAACGTTGCTGCGTTATGTTTCCTAACGCCACTGATCTTCTTCCTGACCTGGCCTATGGTGACACCTGTGGTAGCGAGCACCATGAACTGGTCTAGCATCATGCTTGTTGGGACGTTGATCATTGCTATGGTCTTTTATGTGTTCAAGGGTAGACATGAGTACACTGGTCCTGTCGTCGATGTGAAGCGTTACGAGTGAAGAAGCAGGCATAGCTTGTGTTTAGCGTCCTCAGCGCTTCTATAGATAGATGTACCGTCACTCTATTGAGGGGTTGCTCAGGTCGACCGCCTCAGGAGGTTGCCGAGATGTTCATATTTAGGTTCGGGACTATTTCCCCCTGTTATGTAGTTGGGCAAGCAAGTCCAGCGCGCTTGCAGACACCCGTATGTACAAAGATTCCTCGCAACTTCCACGATGCCTGACGAAAATCGTTCTAGGTCTGCTGGTCGCACCTTTCTTTTCGTCCACTGGTTGACTTGCTCTCCTCCTTCCTCTTCCTTGCCTGTCTGCCTTTTGGATGTGAGGTCCTCACATAGCTACTAACACCAGCTCCGTGCTGAGCTCTCTGCTTTCCCGTCGTCGGCTTAAGTATCGGAACCTACCGTACTGAATAGGCTGCACAGGATTACGAGATTGTCGCCACCATCTTCACAAGGCTTGGACGAAAGCTCGAAACACTTAGAGTCTGGTGCAGGGCCGTGTCCTCCTCGCCATCTTGTTTGATCTTACATTGCGGCAGAATTCTGGACGACTTTATCTGACGGTGAGCTACAGCTTTTGCCTTGTTGAGGTTAGACAGTCATGCTTCGAGCCGATCACGAGCTGATAAAGATGCACTGACGTCGGCGCCTATCAAGAGCAGAAGTTTCGCCTACCGAATACTGATGGCCAGTAGGGACCTGCCCCTGGTCGGACCCCTTAGCATGAACGGCGACATAGGCTCAGACCACCAGCATCAAGTGGTATGAGCAGCCAGTAAGGCGCCAAGATGCGTACAACCAAATGGCCAGGCATTGCTAGAGTTTTCACACAATCACTGTTCGTCATCCGCTACGGAGCACGAGTCTCGAACAGGTTGTGTTGTGAACAAAGAACAATGCTTCTTTGGGTCCATTGTCGTGATGCGAGAGAAGCACATTGTTGCGTGTCAATGTAACAGTAACAATGCTCGAACCATGCTTTGTTAGGCATACCTCTATATGACGCCGACAGCGAATTAAAAGCTTCAGGACATCTACAGCAGCAGCCGCACAACCATTCTGCCAACAAAGGATATACGTTGCAGCCCGAATACAAACAAATCATCACCGGTATCCTGCAGGTCAGAATACCAACACCGCCCAAAATGACCGACTCAGGCCGGTCAGACATGACGCGAATGCCCAATCGGGGCTCTAGTCGCCGAAGGCCCACCAAAGCAGCAGACTTCGTCCCAGGCGGTACCAGCCAGCTGCGAAGTCTAGACCACCTCCCCCTGCACACCCGCACACCCCAACCGCATTTCTCCCGCCTCCATACCAGTGCGCACATGCCCAAACACCAAGAAGACAAAGCCCGCCGCTGGATCCAGCGGCCTCACCACGAGTACGAGGCCATCCCACGCTGGTCCGATTATGCCCACCGACAATTCTCGTCAGGCACATGGCTCGACGGTGACGATGGACATTTCTCGAGGAGACCACCATCGCTCACGCCGACAGATGGGAGCGGTGGGTACAACCTGCCCAAGCGACAGTGGCACAGAAATCGTCCGGACGAGCAACCCCAGCCCACCGTACAGCGGCGACGCCAGTCCCGAGATACGCGAGACTATGACGTGAGATATCAGGAGATGATGGGGCCTCGGAGACCATCCATCGCGGGGTACTTTGACGCTGAATATACCGGTGCGCGCCGTGGGAGTCACGGCGGACATAGCGGGCACCGATCCGGGGGGGCATCGAAGTCGACACCATGGTCGGGACTATGGGTAGGTCATCAAGGTAAGTCCTAGATTCTGCGGCTGAATTGCTAATATTGCTCAGCGAGTGAAGTAAGATTGAATCAAGAATTTAGGAAGCGATCGTAATACTTCACCTTCCACTTCCAGAAAATAACACACAAATACTATCTTATACTCTACACTACGATCAAAGCACCTTCAGGTAGAATAGCCGGCAAATCTGCTTCACCTACGACAAGACCTTAAGCAGATTCAGGGAGCGTGCAGCTAAAGAGCTACCGTGAAAGGTGCTTCTGGCGCGAAAATTCGTCATAATCAAGGGAAGTATAATCTTAATGATCATCAGTGGTTGTACATGGATGCAATGAACAGCTTGATCAAACTTGTTCGATACGAGGGTTGCCATAACCCCCATTCTAGAGTCTGTTTCCCGAATCTATGCCTGAGTTCCCGCCTCAAGTGCCCGTACACCACCCGTATAAGCCTCCACCCAAGCAACATGACTTGCAAACTTCTTCGTGCTAGGACATGAACCACAACTCGGTGCCTGAACAGGCGCGGCACCCTCATATACAACCCAGAGCCCGATCGCACACAGATTCCAGTCCTGGAAGTAATACAGGTAGCTATCAGGGCTACTCAACTTCCAGCTCATGACACCACCTGTGCCACAGGATCCCGTCCACACTTTGTAGGCGTTGCCCGGTTCGATAGTGCTATATGTGATTGGAACGTCTGGCCCAAGTGGTGGCTGGGTAGTGCCAGTTGTGGCATCTGTCGCTCCGGTGTTGTAGGCATATTGAATGAAGTCGAGTGTGCCTGGGCCTTCGGTGCTGGTGTTATTGCCGTTCCACTTGAAGTCGGAGGTGACAAGCTGGTCGTGGCGAGGGAGGGTGAAGTAGACGGAACATTGTTGACCCGCTCGTGAAGTGGGGATGTCGAAGTTGAAGATAGTAGCGCAGTCACCTGGAGAAACATCTGCGAAGTAGGAGTGGCCAATAGCAATGTCTGAGTTGTTGATCGGCACAACTAGGTGAGGAAACTCGTAGCTGCCTTCTGGAAGATAGTAAGGACAAGCTGAAGTGTCGCGTGCTTTTGGTGTGGTTGGTATAGCATTGATGCCGGCTATGGCGGCTGAGAATGCGGAGAACTTCTTCATGTTGGGTTGGACTTTGCTTTGCTAGATGGTGTGCAGTACTCATGCAAGGTCGAGGATGTGCGAAGCTTTATAGCTGTCTCCTTCGGCATAACGTTTGGCTATCATAGACATGAAGCACGATACCAAGATGATCTGCCGTTGGTTGCCACACGATCAGCCAGTCACTGCGTTCTTCTGTTCTTGCACACCGTGACAAATGCGAAGATCAGCAAACTCATCTCGATCATGGATCACTGACGCCATCAAATATGCTGCTTGCCCAGGTCAACACGAGAGGGACTGTCGCAACATATGATGATGGATAGGTGCGGCATGGACATCGAGGTGCAATTCAGCTGCGTACGCTGATTGGCCACGTGCAATGTGAACGTGCATCACAAGAAAGAGTAAACAGTAATCTCCTGTACAACATGCCACTTGAAGCGAGGTTGGTGAGCCCACCGGTGTGGCTCGTGCACAGTGACGCAACATGAGCTTTTGATAGGCTTTTATAATGGAAAGACGGCTGCCAGCAGTCAGAGCATTGGTGCCGCCCTATGTTCCATCGTTGTCGACTAGAACGTGGCAAACATATTTTGTGATGCAACCTCAATAACAGTACCTCTCGGTGCTGAGGCGGTGCCGGGGAAGTAATCACTAGTGGTTGGTTGGGAAGTCGCCCATATTGTGAATACTGATATCCATCCTAGTGTTCACAGATGGGCTTTCTTCGTCAGCTTTCTTCGTCATGCCGTTGAGGACGGGAATTTCAACACTCATATCTGCTTGTTCAGCCGGAACAACTTTTCCGTCACCACTGACTGTTGCACCGTTTGCCGCCATTTTCAGCTGCTGAGGGCTTGCGGTGCTAGACGCTACTGCACGTCGAGCTTCAGCCTCTACTTTCAATCTCCTTGTCTGACCACGTATGCGCTCGAGGTGGTCGAAGTAACTTTGGTCAACAGGAGTGATGTAGGTTCCACAGAAGACCCCAACCTCGAAATCCGATGGAGCATTGACAGCTCCAGATTCTTCGGCGGCCATTCTGCAGGCCTCACGGAGGTCTTCCAACGACTGATAAATGACGCTGTCCGCTCCTATGTGCTTAGCAATGGCAGCCGCACCAGGATGGTTGTGTGCTACCAATTCGTTTGGTGATGCCAAATCTATGCCATAGATATGAGCATGTGTGATGGGTGGTGCGCAGCTTGCGAAGTGCACCTTCTTCGCACCCGACTCGCGTGCCATGTTCACAATCTCGTGGCTGGTTGTGCCTCGAACTATGCTGTCATCCACAAGTAAGACGTTTCGGTTCTTGAATTCGATGCCCATGGGGTTCAGCTTTCTTCGTACACCCTTGACACGTTGCTGCTGCTCAGGCATGATGAAAGTTCGGAAGACGTAGCGATTCTTAACGAAGCCACTAGCGTACTCTTTGCCAAGCTCTTTGGCCACCACAGCTGCCGAAGTGACAGACGTCTCGGGTATGGGAATGACAACGTCAATTTCGTCCAATTCCTGTTTGCTGAGGGCATTTCTAATGTTCCTGGCTAACATGACACCCATTGATTGCCGGCTCCTATGGACGCTGATCTGATCCATCACCGAATCTGGTCGTGCAAAGTACACAAATTCAAAGATGTCCGGCGCATAAGCTTTTTGCTCTTGCACCTGCCTGAAGTGGGGCTCACCACCCTTTTCGATGATGACTGCTTCACCCGGTTTGATGTCTCTCACAATGCTGAAACCTAGCTGCTCAAGAGCAACAGATTCAGAAGCCATCATGTAGTCGTTCCCTTCTGCATCTAGTGATGGTCGAGAGCCTAGAATTAGAGGTCGGATGCCGTACGAATCTCTGAAGCCAATGATGCCGTACCCTGCAAGCATAGCAGTACATGCCCAGCCACCCTTGCATTGGTCATACATTCTACTCAGTGCTTTGAAGATGTCGTCCTCGTTGACTCTTGCTTTACCAGTTTCGTTCAATTCGTTGGCGAAAATGTTCATCATCAGTTCCGAGTCAGAGTCTGTGTTGATGTGGCGGTGGGCGGTCAAGTCGAGAAACTCCTTGAGCTCTGGCGCGTTGATGAGATTGCCGTTGTGGGCCATGCAAATGCCATATGGACTGTTCACATAGAATGGTTGTGCTTCGGCATTTGCGCTGCTTCCTGCAGTTGGATATCTCAGATGACCGACTCCCATTGATCCTAGCAAATCTGCGACTCTGGAACCATCTTGAAAGACTCTTGCGGCCATGCCGTTCCCTTTGCACTGATAGATTCGTCCGCCGGCCGCACAGGTCGCAATACCGCAAGCATCTTGCCCGCGATGCTGGAGGAAGTAGAGAGCTTCGTGGAGGTCGGCTGCTGCGCCATTTGAGGCCGAATTGGCCAGGAGGAGGGCTATGATACCACACATTGTGGCGCACGGGCGTGGAATACTGTAGTTCTATTCGAGAATTAGCAACGCTGTCCGCATCACGTTGGAGAGAATGAAGAGAGCAAAATTGGTGTGGGCTTTCAGGTCGTAAGATATCAACAATGGTATTCTGAAGTCTAACATCTTTGAAATTTCGGTTCTAATCATCAAAAGAGCCTCGTAGTGGTATAGAGTAAGCAGGCGCACTTACCAAAATCTTCTGGTTGTGGGGGTAGTTGAAGCCTACTCGGGGTCAAGGTACAGAGTCAGAGCGACAACGGCTTCGACTATACGCAAAGCATTGTAGTAGAGGTTGAGTCAAGCAATGGACGCTCAAGAAAGTACTGATTCCGTCCGACCTGATCATTTTGCTAACTACCTATTGAAGCAAAACTTACAAGTCCTGCTATCACGGCTACGTAGGAAATTTCCACGCGGTCCATCCGACCCGGGGCAAAAAGTCGTTGGAACCCCACTTGATCGGCAAGAGCACACTTTGCGCTTGTTCTGGTTGGCTTCGCTGTACCTGCTACTTGTGAGCAGCACGTGTGCTGGTCGTGCTTGGAAATCTGACGACAAGTAAACAACGACCCACGAAATGTCTTGGACGTATAGTACACGTTGCTCCTACAGATCTACGACATACCACGCCGGTAAGACTGAGAAGTGTACGCTGTGATGACGACACATGCATTCGTGAGGTGCCAAGGGCCCTCAATCAACTGGCCTACGAGATACAGCATAACTCGTGACGAGATCACCATCTTCCGGATCTATCTATTCAACATGTGAGGCAAACGGCTCTGCAACATGCCCTGATGCCAATTCGTTGCTTGTGGGCTCTGCTTTGTTCTGTAAAGGCCGATCGCCTTCTGTCCTTGACGCGACAATGCATCAACGCTCCTGGACAGTGCTTGGTGGAACAGCTACCGGCACCGACGATAAGACGACAGTATGAGAGCCTTTGACTGCGTCGAGAAGTGGTTGGTAATGTGACCCCTGCGTAAGTCCGCGTTGAGCTGTTAGTCATGTGTGAACCAGTATGTGGCGAGTGTCTCCATCCGATCTTCACTGGTCGATATGGTACACCCCATTAGTGCTTGGACATGTTCTGCACTATGACTGGAAAGTCACGGTAAGGCTTTGTCCACGACATGTCGTGCGGACAGCAGACAGTTTGCCTGAGCTTCACCTGGGTGTGACTTTCTCACTTCATGCCCAGCCCTCTCTCTTATGTCAGTACTTCCCCTAGGTCTCGAGCTATTTTTTCTTTCACTGCACTCTACCACCAACAAGCTGCAATGCCTGCAAACGCCGAGCAGTATACACGGGTGCGTGACGCTCGAAGAGCTATATCGCAGACAATTATTCGTTCACGTTTTGCTGCTAATGGATCACAAGCTCAGTGTGTCGGTCAACGAGAAGACAGGCTAACATGGGGATCATTGCTCACTACGCAATCACCAGCAGAAAATGGCACACTGTTCGACGGAGCAACACCTATTGATCTTGACGAATGTACAGTTGACACAACCCGCTCGAGACGCCAGCCTCCACCAAGCACAGGCTTGCCAACAGAATTTAGGGGATTAAGCCTGACCCAAAGTAGCACGACCCTCAGACATGACTCATTCAATGGCCCGAGATCTCTCAAGCGAAAAGCGGAAGCTGAGCAGGAACGAGATACCACTCCATCAAAAGGTACTCGCACATCAAGTTCCAGGCCCCAAAGTCGCAGAAGGACAGGGTTCA
>Ga0210040_10004357_pt1 | contig 18558 bp, 12 predicted proteins | sample CryGeyCG12114_NA_FD_185462 | JGI IMG/M metagenome (GOLD analysis project Ga0210040, IMG submission 185462) | Groundwater microbial communities from aquifer - Crystal Geyser CG19_WC_8/21/14_NA (SPAdes) (version 2) | ecosystem: Environmental > Aquatic > Deep subsurface > Groundwater | place: USA...
CCGCCATATTCCGTTTTGACTGGGAACCCGCAAGCAACTGCGTCCGCATCCGCGTCTTGCGCGTACCAAGGCACGAGTCTCATCTCAATGGGTGTCGGTTCCGACACGTCCACGCAGCCCACGCAGCTTAACACCACCCCCTCCTCGGCTTCTCACCCAACCCCCTCCTCCCAATCCCCGTCTCCATCCGCACCCCCATCCCCCTCCCCAGCCAAAACCGCCGGCATCGCACTCGGCTCTCTTGCGGCAGCCGGCCTCCTGCTGGCCCTCCTCCTCCTGCTCCTCCGTTGCTGTCGTCGAAAGAAAACGTCGAAACGCAAACTAAAGTTGAGTTTCAAGAAAAAGAACCAAGAAAAGGATGAGTTGACAGAAGACGACATCACCAGGTTGAGGGAGGAGGCATTGGGAAAGTTGGAGAGCCGGGATGGGGATGTTAGGAGGCCAGTCGTTGGTGAGCGTGGGGTTGAGGGTGAGGGCGTGGGCGTTGCGGTGCCGCAGCCTTCCGTCACGGAGGTGGCTTTAGGCGAGTGTAAGAGAAATCTGGATGATGCATGTGTAGGCGTAAGGGTCCCGTGTTGAGGTAGCTGCAGTGTTCCTGTACCCGGTGGAGAAGATGAAGGTGTAGCATTGAGGCTGCTCTGGAATCCGCTTGCTTCCAAGGCGTTGGCTGAATTACCAGAGTCCAAGGGGAGACATGTGGTGGATCAGTGGCTTTGCTCAACGGCTGATGTGCTGGTGTCGAGCAGCCCCTGTACGTCGACAGAGGCATCAGATATTCAAAAGCATGGTCAAAAATCTCCAGACGAGACTGGTGACTACGCGAATATAGACCACGGGCGCCATGGGCGGGATTGGCTTCGTTATGAGGTATTGTTTGAGCTCTGTTCATCCTTGAAGGGGTGGGTGCAACCTTCTTCATAAGTGGGTAGTTACTGTACATAGGAAGGAACCAAGCCTGCATGACGCTCCTACGTCCGGGGGGTGCACCTCCTCACTCCCATCCCCAATCAATCCACCTTCTCCTCGTTCTGCTTCGTGCTCCAACCGTTGAGATATCCCGTGCCGGCCGTCAAGTACGTCGCGAAGCCCAACCAAGCCAGGTACGGCACGAGGCAGTACGTGGCGACGCGGTCGACGCCGCTCCACACAGACGCCAGGTACGCGACAGTGCCGGTCAAGGACACAATATCGACCAACGCCTCGACGGGCCGACCCAGGCCGAAGAACAGCGGCATGAACAGCAGGTTCAAGCCGAGCTGGACCGTGTACAGCGTGGCGCCCCGCCGCGTGTCCGCGACGACCCGCGGGTCGACGCTCGACATGCCCGTCGTCCACGCCCGGTGCGCCGCGTAGCCCATCAGCACGTACAGCGTGCTCCAGGCGGGCGCGAACACCCACGGCGGCGGCCGCAGCGGCGGTTGGCGCAGTGCTTTGTACCGCTCCTGCGTCGGTTTAAACGTCCCCCGGTCGGCGGAGATGGTGTCCGACGGCCCCTTCGGCGCGCTCTTGCCGGGTTGTGAGATCAGCCCCGAGCCCATGCCGAGGGCGAAAGGGAGGAGGATGGAGATGGGCGCATTGTTGAAGATGGATTCGGGGAGGGTCAGGGAGGGGATGTAGGACATGATGGATGGGTGTCTGAGTGTCTGGCAGGGTCGGGCGAGAGATCTGGCAATGAGGGTGTGGTGAGATGGGCGGTCGGGCTTGATGCGAGACGGTGGTGTGGTTCAGTAACAGTACAGTACAGTACAGTGATGCAGGTCGACGCCTGTGAAGTGAGTGACTTGCAGATGATCTACGGTGAGCGTGGGAAGAGCTCGCTTTCCCTGATTAGTACACTGGGCACGTGACTGGGCTAAAGTGGGCGCGGGCCGGTTGCCGGAACGGGTGCAACTGTCGGAGTATTACTCGCCCGTATATGTACACCGATGGCTCGGATCCTTTCGTGTGGTATGACAATAGATTTGGCTCTCAGCTTACTTAGCATGGGAAAGATTATGTGACTGCCCTTAGTGTTCAATCAATCTCGCTGCTAAATAACCAACCGCTGGCATAGCTGGTCCAACAGCCACCGCACTCTGCATCGCCAATTGCTTCATCCGACTCTCATGATTCCTTCCCTCCAACGCGTCCTGCTTCCTCTGGAAATCATGTTTCTTCCGAAACCCATACTCCAACGCTTTTTGTTGCTTTAACATGGAATTGCTTGACGTTTTAGCTACCGTAGCTGCTCTGATCTCAGCCTTTCGCGACGGATTCGCGCTCTTTGCACAATGGAGACGGATGCGAAAAGAGAAGAAAGAAGTAGATCGCCTGCAACGCTCTCAAAAGACAATCCAGACGAGATACAAGCCGACTATAATGGGGCGTCGGAGCTTGGGTAAGTTCTTCGCTAACTCTGATGGTGAATGTACACACAGCTCACCTCATTCATTATTTATCAATTTTTTCAAAACCACAAGCACAAGCACAGTAAATCGCAAAGTCTATCAATGCAACAAATGTGCCTCAACCATCCCCACCACCGAAACCCAGCTGTCCTGCCTAGGCAACAACAACATTGTCACACTTACGCTGTCACCACGATTCTTTGTCAAGAGCCACATCTCAGCCAAGCGCCAGGGCATAGGAGCACGGTACTGGTGCATCAGTTGCAATGTCTGTTTCCGAACCGGGCCGAGTTTTTGACGCATTTCGAGCAAGGGCGCTGTGAGCATGAGCGAGGCTGGAGATGGTTGCATGACGATAGATATACAAATACTGACTCCAACACCCCTGGGTCTGGGTATCATCCTACTTGCGCCACAAAGTACTACCGATCCGTAACCATGAACTCCAATGCTATGCTATGCTATGCTATGTTCGTATCAATCACCCAGAACTACCGGCAGCCCATAAACAACCGGCGCCGCGCCATTCAGATACTTCAACAGACACCTTTCGCGCGCCGCACTCACAGCCTGATCCAGACCCACAACGCCCTTCCTACTCTCCTTGCCAGCCTTCTTCTCGACTTTAGCCTTTTTCGCCCTCGCCTTCGCCTTCCCCTTTCCTTTCTCCTCTTCCTCTGGTTCATCGATCAAGCCCCACTCGCCCAGCACGCCCATCGCAAAGCGATCGATGTCCCTATCCGTGACATCCCACAGGGTCCCCACGACCGCCATGCTGCCGGCGTAGAGGTAATTCCACGGCGTGCCGTAGCTCTCGAACAGGCCGCACTCGGTCAGTTTGCCGCTGCTGCAGCCCATCAACAGCGTCACGGCGCACTGCTTCATCTTGCGCACGGTGCGGCCGCGGATGTACTGCGCGCCACTGCCGTGGCCGAAGTAGAGGAAGAGGGCGTGGTCGCGCAGGCAGGCTTCGAAGTCGGCTTCGGAGGGCGGTCGGTTGATGCTGCGGGTGAAGGTGGGGAGCTGCGTGGTCAGTGTCGGTTCGAAGGTGGCCTGGGTGGAGAGGAGGTCGGACGAGGGGTTGAGCATGTAGCCGCCCGCGGTGCAGGGGATGGTGTACGCTTGTGCCGTGAGGGATTGGCTGCGGATCTTGGTGAGGCCGTCCGTGATGGCGCCAAGCGAGGGCATGCGCGACACGGAGGTGCCCTTCATGATGGGCAGGGACTCCCAGGGGAAAGCTTGGAGCTCTTTGTCCAGGACCAGGATGGTGTGTCGCGATGTCAGTGGCTGGACACTTGCAGCTTCATGGTAGCAGCGCAGTGCGTCGATCACCTCGACGAGCATGGCGTCGAAATCGATCTCGTCGTAGGCGTTTCGCTCGCCACTGAACTGTAGAATGTCGACGACAAAGTAAAGCAAGTCACTGATCGCATCGTCGAGCTCGGCCTCATCGGGATGGCCGATCGTCACAAACAGTTCCAAGACATGGGCATGAAGTACAACTCTTGCCGAAGACGCCTTTGCAGCTTTTTGTCGTGAAGGCAAGTGCTTGTCCAAAGTCTGTAACAGTGACTGCCCGAACCTCGACAGTAAGCTTTCGTCCACATGCGCCGAGGACAAAAGACCACGGAACCCACCCAGCCAGATATTTTCCATGTTAGCCAAAAGTGCTTCGAGACGCGCGTCTAACGCTTCTCTTTCACCGTACCACGCTTTACGTGTCGCCTTGTCTGCTGAACCACGAGTGTCATGAGCACTCTCATTAGCCTGTGCGACTATATCAACCAATTGTGCTTTTGCTGCTTCGTATGTGAATTCGCCGGCCTCCTCGTCATCGTCGGCAGTTGGTCGAGTCAAGGGTATCCGCACCAGGAACGGCGATCTTCCTCCCGCAATTCTTGCTATAAGAAGCTCCTGTTTCTCGTGATCCAGAGATACTGAGTTGACCGTCCATGATGTTGGAAGACTGTCGACGTTGAATGTATCATTCGAGTCCTTGGTGTCTGTCGTGGCGATCTGCGGCGTTGGCCATTTCTCGACCTGCTCGCGATTCGTGGTTTCGTTCTCTGCCACTATGGTGCTTATTTCTCGTGATCTAGCTTCGTCCTTAGACCGCAGTGCTTGGAGAACAAGGTGGGCCGAGGAATAAATGAAAGGCGAAGATGTGGCCGCTCCTAGTAGTGTGAGCTTCCACAGCAGTTGAGACATAAGGTGTACTGTGAACGTCGAAGTTTGTGTTGCAGGAACATTTGCCGACACTAACAACTTATAGGCCTCACTCAAAAGCATCTGACCTTGTGAAGCGCCACTTCCAGTTGCGGTCGAACCACTTTTCAAGTCAGATACATCCTGGACCATTGGCCTTTGTGGTGTGGCTTGGATGAAAGATACTCTACCACTATGCCGGGCGGATCGATATTTGACTGGTAGAGCAATGGCCGTTTCTGACAGCACACAATTTACAGCGTCTGAGGAGAACAACTGAAATGCCTTCTGAAGCAAGTATTTTGCCTCTGACACAGATCTTTCTGGTTGATGGGATGTACCTGGGTATCTTACAACGACTTCAGTTGCTTTGACGTCAAGTTCTTGCTGACTGAGGTTGAGGTCAATTCTGAGCTTGATGAGTCTGTCCAAAAACGATCGCAGTTGATGGTTAGTGTGAGTTGGAGGCACAATGGTAGCGTCTTTGCCGGCGTTCACAGCCTCGCGTTTCGCAGAGATCGATACCTTTGGGATGGTTTTCTTGGAAGGCACTTTTCGAGTTGGCTTGATCTGCTGCGTTTTAGCCTTACTTTTTGTTTGCTCCGTTTTTGTGGTATCGAGAATCTTTCTTGCTGCTTCAGGAAGAGCTCTTGTTGCCATTCTGATGCATGTCTCAGCAGCTTCGACATCATGAAGGTAAAGATGAACTTCAGCTCGGTCAAGTAGACTTTCGCCAGCATTGAGAGCTGACGCCTTATCTTCCTTCAAGGGTGGCAACAGCCGGAGAAACTCGTTCGCTTGCCGTGGCTCATTGCGTCGAGTCTGTAATAAGGCCAACATCAGATTCGCTCGAGCACACAACTCTTCAGCAGCTAGCGACATCGATATGTTCCTGCTTTGCTCGGCATAGTAGAAAGCATCTTGATAGAGCCCATTTTGCATTGACACGATCATCATGTTACATAACACCGAGAAGTGCAGATGAACATATGGCCAATAAGCGGCACCTTTGGCGGGATGCTGCGGAGCGGACTGCTGCATTGACAGATTCAGTGAGGACATGTCCTGGGTCAGGTTGTGCAGACTGGATTCGTCGGAAAGCTGTGAAGATACCTTTCCGACAATTTTGCACGCCTTTCCCAGGGTAAGCCAGATTGCCGTGCTGAGCTTGACTGCTTGTCGAGCGTAAGTGCAGGCTTCCGTAGACTGGCAATTTCGAGCAGCTAATTGAGAAGCTAACAGCACTGCCGAACACAGCACGCTCTGCTTCCTGAGCTTATGTCGACTTGAGACGGGTTGTCCAGCTTCCGAAGACATATCATTGAATGCTCTCTTCGCCTGTAGAAGGGCATCCAAGCAGCCAGGCGTATCATCGAGGTTCAAGAGATAATCACCACGAGCCAAATGAAATTCGGCCACAGTTAGAGGCTCTCTTTCAATTTTCGGGATTAGTCTCTCAGCCAACGCAAATGTCCTTCCAGCAAGCTCTGTTTCGCCCTGACGATTATGCAACTTGGCCAATTGTACAAGATATGGATATGAAACTTGCTCGAAGCCTGGCTGTAGTCGCAAAACGTGGTTAATAAGCTGCAGAAGGCTGAGTGAAAGTGAGGTATCGTCAAGCATGGTAGCATAATTCAAGACAGCTCGAAGTTGATTAAGCAAAATTTCAACATCGTCTGCAATCGACTCCAGGGCCTCTGAATCGTTAGTATGCATAATCGCTGGCGACAGGTCATTGACGATATTTGTCAGCGAGTGGAGGTCAGCCTGACCGGACAAGAGCAGCCACTGAAGTCTCACGACGCTCCTTAGACATATCTCGTTCGGCTTGGGTGCGCTGCCATCACTTGTAACCTTCTGACAAAACCCCTCGATGGCAGAGCCGTCTAGCATACCACCTATGGCATCTGATCCGCTGGTGGCAGACTGAGCGAGTAGCCAACTCACTGTACGAAGTTGATATACTTTGTCCTGCACGTGACCAGTAAACATTAGCATTTGCTGTATCACGGGATGTATGCTCGATATCGGGACGGGAGATGGTCCCCTGCTCAAGATGGCATCGAGCTGCTTCTGTAACAACACACATCGCTCTATCGCCGACAACTCGGCATCTTCATAAGGCTTGTAGCTTGGCCCTGTTTGTGCTTGTTGAGCAAACGACGTTCCGGCGTACATGTTCAGAACTGTACCAAAAGCGTAGATCTGCGAGTCTGCAATCGACCAAGTCTGCTTCGCAGGTCTGGTCATCGCGGCCTCGGCAGCCCTGCTAAGGACACCGGATTTTATGTAGAATCTGAGCGCTCGACGTAGTGATTCTAGAGCTCGGGCATGCTCGTTCTTCTCGAGGAAGTGCTGAGCTAACTTTTCGTACTTCAACGCAATCCAAGCTACTTGCTGTTCATGGATGGACCTACCCAAAAGAGCTTCAACGGATTTTTCCAATAACTGTATGCGCTCCGCAACGGCTACGTGGTGGGACACGGCTTTGAGGTACCGAGCCCAGAAGATGTTCGATACACGGACACGTACGTTGGTAACAAACTTGTGCAGTACCTTGTTTGTTTCCACTGTGTCATTGTCCTCCACAATATCGGCCATCAGCATGCACCGTGCCAAAGCGTCATAGGTTTCGTCTTGGAGAAGGGTGGAGCTGGTAACAGAGCACTTCTCCACGTTGAGCACACTTTCAATGGTTTTGATCGCCGTGTTAATGATGGGTTGGTTCTCGTCTCCCACAGACATGGATGATTGTACAACCACAATAGTCAGATAACGCTGCATGAAAGCCAAAAAGGCGTAAACGATGCGGATGGTACACACTTGAAGAGTGATATGGGATTCCGTGATAACTCCTGAAGTCGCTTGGTCGATCTCACAAGCGACAACTGAGGCGATTTTGCGAAGACGAGCACCTTCCATGCATATTTCGAGCATTTCGGCAGCTCTGGCCTTGATATTCCCTTTTAAGCAATTGACAGCTTCTTCACAAGGTTGAATGCATCTGGCTGTAGTGTTTTTGTAGTTTTGTAAGCTCGATGACGCCTTCTTCAGACTCAGAAGTGAGGGATTAAGCCTTGTACTTGAACAGTGATCCCACGATGCAATCTTTGTGGAATCGGAGACCCTTGTGTTAGTATACTTCGACAACGACAAAGGTAATGTCGTCACAAAACCCGTGACCTCCAGAGCTCTTTGTAAACTCTCAACGAAGTCGTAGATTGTATTGTCATGAGTTGTTGTATTCTCAGGAGTGCTTGAAATAAAATGCTTGATGCCATGAGAAGCTTGAGCCCACAATTCTCTGTTCAAGTCCGGCTTGTGTCTCGTCAAATTCCAGGCATGACACTTGACAATTAGTGCTTCTCTCAAAAGTCCAAGGACCAGCGCCTTGGAGCGAGTCTCGATGTCAGCCCTGTCTGAGCACATCATATAGAGCTTTGCCATTGCCTGATATATTGTGTGGAGTTGTGATCCAGCCTTGTCGACCGTAAGGTGACCAAGCTTTTGACCCTGAGCAACAACCCAGGCGGGGCTTCCAGGGTATTCAAAATGCAATGCTGCCAGGAGTTGTACGTCGAGGCATTTCGTGCCTAGAAGGACGAGTAGACGGAATAGCTGGCCTTGGAATGATGTCGTCCATGAGAATTCGTCTCGTGCTTGTATAGCAATACCCGCCTGCATCCACTGCGCTATTGACGGCTCCTTGCCATTCTCCCCTGAGATGCTTGTCTCCTTCCGTCTCTTCCAGTATTGCTCATATATCTTGCTGGCTTCTTTTTGAGCGTGCTGGACGAGCTCCAAGGTCAGCAATTTATCGAGCAATACGAGCGCACCCTTCTCGACTTGCAAGTTTTCCTTCTCATCGGCTTGCTTTTCATCGTTGGCGGCGTTACGGAGAAACTGCAGTGCGGTACTCGCACATTCGGCGGTTGTAGATATATCTTCTTTGATGACTGCCAATTTTCCGCCTGGCTTCCGCAGATTGTTAGAAGACGACGGGTTTAGCGGTTGAACGGAGCGAATCTGCTTCTTGCTTCCGTCCTTGCCAGTTTGCGATTGCAGGGTAGAGCCACATGCCTGTTTCGCTTTTGCAGCCTCAGTTAGCGTTTTGAGGGTATGGTTGAATGCTTCCGTGGCTAATTTCTTTCTCGAAGCAACCGACAAAGTAGGTATCTTGTCTTGTGTGCCATTATAGATGTTCACCGGTCGTGATGAACCTTTGGGCGGTCTCAATGTTTTTGACGCTGCAGATCTAGGACCTGGCTTCCGACGCGCTGTAGCACTCATCTGAGATTTCTTTGACGGTGCGCATTTTGTCTCGTTCGACTCAAGACCTAGCACTGCGCGCAATAGGTTCAAAGTCGTAGCGCTGGTTGTCGAAGCTGACTTGAGGTCGACTTTAATATCATTGACAAGGGTTTCCGTCTGATGCTCCGAAGGATGCGCAGTGACCGCCATGACTCCAACTTAACCTCCTAAGATGCCAACAGTCACACATATACATGGTGCTACTCTTGCGGGCTCAGTGTATGTATCTGCCGAGCTGCGACCTGAAGCAAAATGTGTTCGTAGTGCCTTTAGTAATGCGCAGCCTGAGCCGCTTGGGATCTGTATTGGGAAATGTCAACATCGGTGACCCGATTCTTCCGCGTACGCACGTGATATTGGCGGCCCACTTACGTTCACGAGGCTGAAGAAGCAACTGTGCCGAGGCTTTACCCGTAGCAGATATCAGTATGGACCGAGATAGACATTGTGAAATCCGGCATTCGCGAACTCGATTTTCCTCCTTGATTTCCTCCGAGATTGTCGATGCTGCATGGACTCATCCATTCAGCGCGACCGGCGGCAAGATGGCCCAGCCTACCTGGACCTACTCAACAAAGACGAAAACTCCTGACACTTGCCATCGAGACCTCATGCGACGACACGTGTGTCGCCATCCTCTCTAGATCTTGCCGACATGGTGTGCCCGGACCTGACGGCCCCCAAAGAGCTCAGCTACATTTTCATGAAAAAATCACCGCTCGTAACACCGGTCACGGCGGGATCCATCCAATCGAGGCGCTTGATAGCCATCGATCAAGTCTGGCGAAGCTGATTGACAAATCTCTTCGACATCTACCAGTCACCAGTGCCGCTACCAACAACGGTGAGAATATTCTTACCACCGATGGCGATGTCAAGCAGAAACCAGACTTCATATCAGTCACCCGGGGGCCGGGCATGAGAAGCAACCTGAGCTGCGGGTTGGACACTGCAAAAGGATTGGCTACAGCATGGCAGATTCCTATGGTCGGCGTCCACCACATGCAAGCACACACTCTGACGCCACGGCTTGTACATGCCATGGCCCAGAAGGATGAAAGCATTTCAACGTCTGAAAACGATACTAGATTGAAACCCGCTTTCCCCTTTCTCACACTCCTCATCAGCGGCGGCCACACCATGCTCGTGCATTCGCACAGCCTTCTCCAACACTCCATCCTGGCCAGCACCCTCGACGTCGCCATCGGCGACACTCTCGACAAATGCGGGCGCATCATCCTCCCCGACTCCATCAAATCCACCACAACAGACACCGCGTACGGGAAATACCTCTCACGCTACGCCTTTGCCACACCCGCCTCCTTCGCCGACTGGCCCATCCCCTCCCGCCGCAGCGACGAGACCGACAAACCACCCAACAAATACGGCTGGGCGCTCCAAAGCCCCCTCTCTCAAACCCGCGACCTAGCCTTCAGCTTCGCCGGCATAGCAAGCCGCATCAGCAGCCTGATGACCACCCGCTCCTCCTCACCCACCGACGACGAACGCCTCCTACTCGCGCGCTCCGCGCTCGGCGTATCGTTCGAACACCTGGCCAGCCGCACCGTGATCGCGCTCGAGGCGCTCCGCTCTTCCGGCACGGCTATCCCCACGCTGGTCGTCAGCGGCGGCGTCGCGGCCAACGATTTCCTGCGCTGGTTCCTGCGCGAGACGCTGGACGCGCGCGGCTTCGGACACGTCGACCTGGTCTTCCCGCCCGTGGAGCTGTGCACGGACAATGCGGCGATGATCGCGTGGGCGGGGCTGGAGATGTTCGAGGCGGGATACACGACCGACGTGGGCTGCAATGCGATTCGGAAGTGGAGCATGGACAGCACCAGCGCCGACGGAGGCATACTGGGCGTTGGCGGGTGGAAGAAAAAGGTCTGTAGGAAAGGAGACTTAGATTCGGGGGAAGGTGAATTGTGACACGACAGGCCTCCTCGTCAGTGTGGCGATACATGATCGCGTTGGAGTTGGAGATGAGACAGAGCATCAATTTGCATTCTGCTCCTATTTCTACTTCTACTTCTACTTCTACTCCCCCTTTCCCCTTCCCCTTCCCCTTCCCATACCTCATCACTAATATAAAGCCATGCCATGCCACGTCATCATCCCACTCACTAGCACACATCATCACGTCGACATCACCAACACGTGAGACGAACGACTCTTGACGTATTCCCCCAGCCAGGGAGAGGGAAAAAAAGCCGAGTTTGTGTAGGAGTGTGGACGCCACGATGCAACGCACAGCGTCAAATGGCCAAAACTACAGCGTCCAGGTATTTTATCGTTACTTTGTCAAGGCGAGGCCACATCCCGCCCGGAATTTCAAGGGCCATGATTTTTGATTGTGAACATATGTGCCCACATTAAGACACCTGCCTGGGAAGTGAAGCGAGCTATTGCCGATTATCAGTGACATCTCCATCATGACCATGCTAAACGGGCACAAGCATAGGATTGTTGACGAAAGGTCAGTAATTTGTCAATTATGTGTTACATTCATATCGTATACATACAATCCGCGCGAATAGGAGATGCTCCGCCGGCGGAGCTAACAACCCTGACGTTATGTTACATGGTAGGGAGTGATTTTCATGTATGAAGGATGGCCGTGGCCGCATGTTCGTGGTCCTGTCTAGATTTTGAAAAGCATGGTGGCTTTATATGTCCGATGGAAACTGAAAAACGCAATATGTACCTTCGTTTATTTTTCTTGCTCGTAAATCATGTCATGTCGTGGTCGCTCTGCCAGTCATGCCGTTTCTATATATGTGTTGTTGTTCGTACGTAGGGTTTCGTTGCACGCGTATCACGAAAATCGTTGTATGCGTGGTGTTTGCTGCGAGTGCGTTATAGCGGACGGCGCCCAACCTCGCTGCCAGAAAAGCTTTGCACGTCTTGTGGTACCGCGAGCTGCTCGGTATGCCTATGCAGTAGCCGATCTGAAGGACTCTGCACCGTACGCTCTGATGGTGCTTCTGCTTTGGTCTCAGTGTTGAGGGTTAATAGATTGCTTCTGCGGTCAGGATCCTCTTCGTCAGGCTGCCGTTTCGATCGTCGTTTGCGACTGGAAGACTCCTCTTTTGGCTCAACCAACTGCCGCACAGGTGTAGCAGCCCTGGAGGAGGGCGCAGCTGAACCTTCGGCTGCATCACCAGTGCTAGTCGAGACCCGAGACTTCTTCGAAGCTCGCTTCTTTGGTTCGTAGACCTTGCCTTCGGCGGCAAGAGCGCGATCCCGCTCTTCTACTTCTTCCTTACTGGGTCTTCCCCTCTTTCTACGAACAGTCCCTTGCGCAGACTCTGGCATCGGCGTACGTACGATGGTCAGACCCTCCCCGTTTGTACTAGGCGGTATAGGCGAATCAGTTGACCTTGGTGGCCGTGGTTGTATGCTACGATGCATCGGCTGGTACGCTTCGTACTCGGAGAAAGATCGCTTTTGTGCGGCCACTGGCGTGTGAGACTGAGCCCCATAGCTTACAGGGCCTAAGGAGGAGAACGAACGAATCTGGGTATGAGGCGGGAGGAGATCCTGATATACTGCTCGGCACATGCGCAATGATCGCCCTAGAAACTTTTAGCTCCTTGCCACGACAAGTTCGATCGTGTATCAGAGTGAGCTGACTTACCTTTGGGCAGAGCCATGTCGTCCCATAGTGGTTCCGGGACATGGTGCGATTGTATTAGTTGAAGCATTACGTTCAGCAACTCGTCACCGTAATGTCTTCGTAGAACGCTGCTCAACAACTCAATTTTCTCCGACACAGTCCACTGTGCATCTCTCAGAGCTGACATCTGTGATCGTGGCGTTGCGCAGAACGCTTGTCCCCTGTATATCTGCCCAGCACGCAATGACACCACGATTATTCTACAGCCCAACCATATGCCGACGCCGGCAGTGACATTTGTCGAGGATGGCAGTGGCAGTGGCAGTGGCAGTCGCAGTTGAAGTCGCAGTCGCAAACCCGAACAAAAGTACTCCTAGAGCACCCCAGACCACACTGCTGTCAGCAGAAGAAAGAACGGGCTGCCATGAGGGATCAGCAAGGCACGAAGATGATCAGGACGTGAGAGAGGCAGGTCGAGCAGATGATCAGGAGGCGCAGGCAGGCCGCAGCTGCAAGACATGGGGATGCGGACATTGTGAGTGGTGGAGCAGTAGAGACTGATAGCGCAGACGGAGGCCAGTGGCAGCGACTCAGGATAGGATCCAGCGACGTGGTCGCAGTAAGTGGTTGCAGTGGTGTGCCAGCGGTGCCAGTGGCCGTTATGCAGCCAGTAAGTAGCCAGCAGCCAGGAAACTTACCAGAACGGATGGCAGAAGCTTTTGCAGTGCAAAGCTACCTAGGTAGTGCAGTGCAAAGCTACCTAGGTAGGTAAGCTTCAAGTTCAAGTCGGATAGCACTAGCATCAGACGGCAATAGACTGACATACAGTCAAGTTGCAGCTGCCAAACTCTGCGCTTTTTCTGCACCTCTCTTATCAAACTTGTTCCCATCGCGTTAGTCGTGTGTCTTGGTGCTGCCAGTCCGTTTGACGTTTGACGCGCTTCAAGCTTCCCGCCAATTTCCTTTATGCACGGCGGCCTCCCCTGCATCGCCTGCAACTGTAACTGCAATTGCAACTGCGAGTCTCTTTCCATCGCCCTCACCAAAAAAACACCGTGACCGCTGCAGCTGGAATTCGCCCTGCTAGCACAACTTGAACCGAAGCTGCTTACCTGCATCCCGTCTGAGGGTCTGATTCGACCAACTTCCGTATTCATCCTGTTTGATATACCATGGTGGGTCTTTCGAGCTGTCAAAATCGAATCACGGAGTCTCCCGCGGCGCCGAATGGGAGCTCGCCAAAGCAGCCGAGCGTGCCCCGCCCTCGTCCAACCACAGCGCAAACATCGCCCAAGCTTCGAACGAGGCTGGTGATGCCATGCGCACCATCTCATCTCATCACACCGGCCCGCATGTTTACATCGACTGCCCTACTGTTTATTGATAGAGGAACTATATCCTCGCTGTCGCAGCCTGGTCGGCCTTCAGGATCGTTTGTACTGCTGTTGGAAGAGGACGAGGCCAGAATTGTCGCAGCGTGAACCCTATGGCCACGCATAAGCTGTTTGTTTTGACCATTCTTCGGAAACCTCATTGCATTGGACATGATCATTCGCTCGAAGCTTCTGCCTCAGTACGACAGCTGAAGCGGCGTCGTGCTTGTTATTATTATACCTTTCTCGCTGACCGCTGTTTGGCGCGTTTGACGCCAATCCACGCCAGCGCATCATGACGCTTTTCGAGTTGGGCACTTCTGCAGAATGCCACGTCGCGCCTGTCACTGCGCTTGCTTTCTCTCGCTACAGAGGGTTAGCCGAAGACTAAGAGATCCATCATGACTCTGCTTGGACAATTCGCGTGCTCAGCATTGGCAGCGACACCGTGACGACGCTTTCAACGAACGAGTTGGCGCGTTTGTGCTTGTCTCGTCAAAGGCAAGGCATAGAGTGTCGATGCAACCCAACTCACACTCATGGGCTATAAAACGTTCAGCCCTTGTCGTGTTCATACACCAAGAAACGGAAAAAATATGTTAGAGATGCTCAATCACACATCTTTTCAGAACCATTATGCATGATAGAAGCGTTTTATGATAGCATAAACCCATATCAGGACAACACGATGAAAACTAATGTTCTTTGCCAGGCTCTAATCCCGATAACGATACTATTGGTATCTGCTCCGCTTATGGGTAAGTTGACCACATTCCCTCGAAACCTCCATAAGGCGCACTTGACTGCACATACATGACACATTTGGGATGCCTTTACAGGCCCGGGTACTCCCAATCACCCCAGAATGTTGGACTACCTCATGAGCTGCCACAGGAAGGTGAATTGAGCTGCCATCGCGCTGTTGTGGGCCTGTTGTGCCTCGACAGTTTGTATCAAGGAGTATGTTTTGGATCGCCTCGGCCGCATTACAGATAGGGGAAAGCCTCGAATACTAGACGATGTCGTTGGTAGCACGCAGGCACTGCACTTCATGGCGAAAGAGGAGAAACAGCTTACGTACGATAATGTCCGTTACCCGAAACCAATAAACCCAGGCTCGCCACAAATCTAGCGTCTCGTTCATTTTCGGAACCCCCCTTTCGTTACCTACCTAGGTACGCATAGCTAATGCCAAGCTGTGCCAAGATCTCAGCCTTGCGCTCCTCACTCCCGGAAAAAAATGAATTTGACCATGACACACACGGAAACCCCACTTTGGATAGGCCACAAACTATTCCGACCCCTCGAGAATATGCATCCCGTGTTCATCATGTCGAACTCCCTCAAAAGTTCAAAAAATCTAAGATTTCGGAATTCCGGATCGGGGAATCGAACCCCCTATACGACTGTTAGAATAGCTGAAAGGGGGTGAGGATGTCACATGACACGAACGAGCTGCTGTGAAGCTATTTTCCTCAGATATACTGATTCGTGTATGAGAGACAGCGATGTTAACCATTACACCAATCCGGATGCGGATGTGTGTGCTATTTTTGGAGCGTTTTTGCGATATTAAATTATATGACACTCCGGCCCGCTAGCTATCTACTGTTGAGCAGTTACGTCAACTATCGCTTTGTTCCGTGATTGATTCCTTGTTGTCGAGGCTTCAGTTCATCCGCCAAAACGTCGGAGAACTAACGTAGTTGACCGAAGAATACGACACATCCGGCCGTGGGACAGGTGGCTAGAATAACGCCGGAAATGTTATGACCAAGCATAGCAAGGCACAACCAGACGTGATATCACAAGGCATAATCAGTCGACCAAGTGTGGCCTCTCTCGCCCTCGTCTCTAGATTGCTAATTAATCAATCGTCACTTCCGTGCCTGAGCCTGATAGGAAACCACCTTCTCGTTCAGGCATACTCGGCGTAATCGGTGAGACGGTACCGAGAAAGGCGGTAGTCTGTCACTATAAATACCGTTTCGACCAGACTTTTTACAACTCTGAAGTAGTATACAGTGTACATCCAACAGTATACTGGACATCTATAAGGAGTAGAATAGCTATATCTTAGTAGGTTATAGACACGACCTAGCTCCGACGAAATAATCCGCTTACACCGTTATGATTATATACACTGTATATCACTAGCAGATTTTACGTAAACCATAACAAATGACCTGGTCTACCCACGTTTCACTCTACACACCTGTCCCAATGCCTAGTTTGTCCCATTTTTCGGTCAACCACGTTACTAGGTGGCTCGGGCTAACCGTCTTGTTGACGAAAAATATCAACGATTCTGGTCCTGGTGATTAGTCCTTGACAGGCATCCCGCCGCACGGGCGCCATTACTGGCGATGAATCCATCGTGGTTGCGCCTTCTACCTCGTCTCTATGGTAGTTCTTCGGAAGTGCCACGCCGTTATCCCCGTCGGTCTAAGCGGCACGTTCTACCATCGCATGTCCTAACATGATATCTTTTGCTATGCAGTGGTTAATTTTGGGTTCTCCACCGACTTACTCTTGATTATCCCAAAGGGGGCTCCGTCCTACGACCATAGGATCATCCAAAGCACTGTCTCGGAGGAGTGCTACTGAAGCTCGTCCTCGTAGAAACGTGGTGTCTGCGTCGGCGGTTGCCGTTTTCGCAGCTAAGCACCTCAGAGACGTGGCTGGCACTGTAAGCGTCGGGTAAGTCTTTGTGTAATTTCTTGAAGAAACAGAAGTGTCAGCTGGGAGCGACAACCGGTCAGGAACTCTCGATATCGTGAAGAAGAGACGTTGAGCCTTGTACTACGACAGCAACGTAGAGAACATGGGTCATAGACGTCAATTGAGAGTGGGTCAAGACTCAAGAGATCGATGGGACGAGTTGGCATGAAGATGGGGCGTACGCCGTATATTCCGTGCTACCTGGCAAGGAAGGAGCATAAGGAGTCTGGAAGCTGCGGTTCAAGAAGGCAGGAGCATCACCACTTCCCAGGGAGTCCTCCCGTACTAGTAGCCTAACGCCATAACCCATCCTACCCGAGCTCACAAACTGTACACAAACTCTGGGTTCTCGACGTCGGTAAGATCGAGGAATCTGTCAACATGTCAGCAATGCCCTCTCCATAACCCTGGGTATGGCCTCGAGATATATATACATACTCTTGATTCTCCAACTTGGTGTAACCGGGCTGCGCTCTCAATTGCTCCTTCTTGCTGTTCATCCTCTTGCAGTACCAATAAATGAAGTACAGATCCACTAAACAAGCGCCCCAGCATGCAATGATGGTAATTTCTGCGGGTATATATCGAGGTGCGTCTTTCGGTCTGAATGTCTGTGGTCCTGTTACAAGCAAGTCAGCATGTTTATCTTGAGCCCATAAATCGGCTGCTTCACGGGCCGTGCTGCCGACTGACCGATAATGTTGCCTACACAATACCCAATGAGGAACAGTGCCGCTACGGTCGTCTTCTTCGTGTATCCCGCCACGTTGGTACTGATGAGACTGAGCAGCGCCACGAACGGCGTCGGACTTGCTTGAGTTAGATAGTATCCAGCTAGTCGTCCTCCATTGTTGTTCAGGGGGAGTGCAACGATGAGTATGACGCCGATTAATGCAGTGATGAGGCCGGTCATCGAGAGCAGAATCCGGTTTCGATACCGGTCGCCTGCCCAGCCAACTACGATCAAGGCCACGACTTCGACGGCACCACCAGGGGTCCCATAGAGCAACGACTCCTCCGGCGTATAACCGAAACTCACAATCTATAATGCAGCATTAGCAAGCTCTTCCTCCGGTTGACGAATGACCCGGTATACTTACCAACTGGCTGAAGAAGTTACTGATCCCACCATTCGGAATATCCGCAGCCAAAGCATAAAACACAAACGCCCACGTCAAAGGGTCCTTCAACGCTTCAACAAGCTGATACATCTTGAAATGCTTGTTCCCAATGCCCTGCTGATTCTCTCTCACCCTCGCAATCGCTTTGATTCGGTCCTCCATCTTCAACCACCTTGCGTTGAGCTGGTTGTCCGGCATGACGAACCAAAACACGATGCCCAACACCGCGGTCAGACAACCATTGACAAGAAAGACAATCTTCCACGGCGCGATCGCGCTTCCATGCAGCCTCGACCCTTTCGCAATGCCATAGCTCACAAGGCCGCCAAAGATCTGCCCAAAGCCATTGAAGCTGAACCACAAGCCTGTACGAGCACCTTGCTCACGCTTTGTGTACCACTGCGATGTGAATAGCGCAAAGCCGGGCGTGACAGCGGCTTCAAATACGCCGAGGAAGAAGCGCACCGCAATCGCGCCCTCGAAACTGCTCACGCTCGCGAACAGCGCCAAAGTCGTTCCCCACATGAACACGTTGAACGCGCTATACTTGGCCAGGGGCAGTCTCTGCAACAGGCGATTGGTCGGATACTCCCACGCTAAATAGCCAAAGTAGAACATACTCGACAGCCACTGGTAATCATCGCCCACCAGGCCGATATCCGTCTTAATCCCCATGATTGATGCGTAACTCAAGGTCGTTTTGTCCAAATAATTCAAAAGTAGAAAACTAGAGAAGTGGAAAAAGTAGTGATCATTCTGAAGCTATGAAGAGGAGAGCGCACTCTATATGGCAGGGAAAGTGGATACGTCAAACATCTGTA
>Ga0210040_10004358_pt1 | contig 18557 bp, 17 predicted proteins | sample CryGeyCG12114_NA_FD_185462 | JGI IMG/M metagenome (GOLD analysis project Ga0210040, IMG submission 185462) | Groundwater microbial communities from aquifer - Crystal Geyser CG19_WC_8/21/14_NA (SPAdes) (version 2) | ecosystem: Environmental > Aquatic > Deep subsurface > Groundwater | place: USA...
TAATAAACAGACAGAATAAAAACTGTGCTAAAGCAAATACGCAGTCTGCTCGAAAAAACAACAAACAAATAAGTCTTGGATCGCACCCAGAAAAATTAAATTCAAAGCCGCAAAACTCTCCAGCGATTTGGTCTTCTGCTTCTCCTTGTGCCCCACATATAGTATGTACATTTAGGTCAACTGATTCTTTTAATGCAATTACGAATTTATTTGCTGTCGCAAAAAAAGAAAGTAGCTATCGTCATTCCGACAATTAATTGTTTTATTAAGTCAATGACAAAACATACTTATTTTGTACCTAATTGTTTTCCTTGAAGGCGCTGAAACCTTTTTCTTCTCTTTTTTAAATCCACATTCCTAAGAAAAAGATGCAACCTAAGCTATAAGTTCTGTGAAATTGACATGCATTGAAATACAACATTAACAACATCTTGACTATACGCAACCAGATAGGAAGAAAAACTGAAAGGCACAGCACATAATAAACAAATGCACCACACCACCTACGAAGTTATTCATGTGTGTTTCCAGGGTTTGCAAAAAATGAATATACTAGATAGTAATATTCACTTCAGGGTAACTAAATTCGTATATCTATGTAAATGAACAGTTTGTCTTTTACTGTGTCAGTAATATGCATGTATATTACCTATTGGTTAGTCAGCTCAGCTACAATTCGTAAAGTTTTTGTATGCCGGTTTGCTGCGTGAGTTAAATAATTGGAACCAGTGCGTCATCTTCATAACATGGTGAAACTTACATTACAAGAAGTACAGTCAGTCAACTAACTAATGACTAGTTAACTTCCTTGGACTAATACATTAGTACATGGTAACAGTAACAGACAATCCTTACAATGTTAAACAGCATTTTCAAATACAACAGGTAGTTAGTTAGTTTATGTTGAATATGCAGCCAGTCTGCTTTTAAAGATCAAGGTTTGCAAATTTTTTGCAACCAAACAACTACACTGGTCTTTTCAAGCTCTGTCCTCCAGTGACTTTTCAATGAAACTATATGTAGTATAGTTAGTTTTCTAGTATACTAAATAATTCCATCATATTAAATCATATCGCGTCGTACAACGTCTTTTGATTTCCTTGTGTGGGCTTCCCACTACAATCCTAAGAAATGAGAAGCCAGTCACTGGAAATCAGAATGATCAACTTTTACACTTGTTTAATGAGAGTGACCTCGACCCCTATTTAATACTCAATTCGCGAATGATTTTTGATCGTGATATGATTGATATGATTTAAATAGTAGGTTTGCGTCGAATGGATCTTTTTAATTGATATCACAATTATTAAGATGTGTGTGCAAAGATTTTTAGGTCCAAGTCCACAGAGTACATTCGAATTATTATAAATTGTTGGAGTTGGAGGGACCTGATACTTTTTCTCTAGGATTCATTGTGATGCATGTAAATAATTTTTAATGAAGCGTATCTATGTATGTGCGGATTGGATTATTTATTATTAGTTTTCCCTCCATCAATAATGCACGTGAAGCCTGTGCATTAAGAATATACTGCTATAAACATTTAAAAAGTACACTAGATTAGGTGATCGGCTTTCAAATCTTGTGGTATGCAGATCATGATGATGATTAGTTTATTGTTCTGTTGAGTGTAAAGAATCTTGAAGGTCTAGTTTGTGTACTTAAATCGTGTATGGCTGCATGGCGAGTACAGTTGAAACAGAGCTAAAAAAAATTAAGCAGCTTAAAGGTAGTGATGTCCAAGCTATTCTCATGCTAAATAGTTTGCTGAAAGCATACAGCACTTCTTCTTACTGTAGAGATACGAATGAGAACAGGCAACATGCTAGATAGTTTGGAGGTGTCCTTGGATTTTTTTCACTTGGGAACGTAACTAACAACAGCACATTAGGTTTCTTACTTTGTGTTCATAAAGTGGTTATTATAATTATATTATTGTGAGAGGACTGATTCAACCTATGGAAATTGTAGAGATAATGAAAAAAAGTAAGATTTTATGCATTCTTTTACTCTGAAATGTGCTTCAAGATGCTGGCATCCAAAAATGATGTTGGTAGAGCATGTGGGCATGTGTCATCGCTTTTTGGCTTCTTGAATGAATTCTAAGAAGTCTATTTCATCCCGGGGCAAAATTTTTACTTGAAAATTGTTTTCTACTTAAAAATCCTGTTTCTTATGATTTCCTGGGTATATTTAAATTTGATAACTATCTATTTGATATCTATAACTATTTGGCGGCATAGCATCCCAAAATATTCAACCGAACATATTACTAACTTATTGAATAAGCAGATGTTTACACCTAACTTACAAAGATTGCAAACTACGTAACATTGCATACGAATTTGATTTGTTATGATTTGAATCCAAATGTCCGAAGCAAGTGTAATACCTTACTGCTGATGCTGATGCTGACACATGGAAACTTGTTAATTAAATGTTCGGGTTCCATGGTGTCTAAGAATTACTGAAGATATTTTGGAATACATTCATATGTATACATATTGCCTTATCAATACCATGATTTAACTCTCAATGTGACTGAAGTAATTAATATCGCTTTAATTGTTTTTTATCAACTTTTCAATTGCATTTGTCAAGAAAATTTCCCAGATGTAGATGCTATAAATTATGAAACCTTATTCAGAGAAACTGTCGAATTTCTGGAAAAGTTGCTAGTTTTCTCACGATTTTATCACTTTCAGCCACATTCTACATACCAGCTAACTGAAACTTTACACTCAACTATATCTCATTGAAGAACTTTAATTGCTTTATTGTATTAATGAACTAGCCGACAAAGTTTTAACTTTGTTACTGGGAAACTATGCTTACATTTTTAACTAGATGATTAATTATAGCTTATATTGTACTGTAGCTACCAAAACTAGTAATTAATCTTTATTACACACCTGCAGCCTTTTATTTTTGTCACCAACCATTATTAATTAAAAGCAGTAAAAATATTTAAGCTGAACTTTGAAAAACCATGACGTCAATATTCAACAATGTAGTAGTGTAACTTTACTTCCTACACAAATGAGCCACTATTTATGTACGTGTATTGTCAATTAGTTCCCTACACTCTTTATATAATGTAGTTAGTTCCGGTTACAAAATCTATAGGGAAAACTATTTGTACCATGATTATGACATGATATATATTTCCCTTGTTTCAAAAAACACCTTAAAAATGCTCACCCAAAACGAAAAAGACGAGATAAATACAGATCCAGTGTGAAAACAATGTGGATATTATTTTCAAACTAGCCCAAGCTAATTTTCTTCCCGGTTTACATCTCCAGTATTCAATTTCCTCCATGTTTTCTGCTTTTCAATCCAAGTGTGCATTCTGCATCAGCTATTGTAGGACTCCATAGTTCGTTTTCAAGGCGGTTGAAAATGCACAATTCACACACATTCACTTTATCCCGATGGCTTCCAACTCGCACAATGCATTCATACGGACCTTTTGAAGAATCCTATCTGAAAGATTCAATCAGTCAAAGACTGAAACTAAACTAAACCAAACGATTGATGGACTTCAACACATATTTCAGTGTTCTTTTACAAAAATAAATATATCACTTTTACATGCATATCTTTTTGTCTATTTGTATACTTCTCTGGAACACAAATTACGTTATCTGGATTCATTGATGGCAACAATCTAAATGACTGGCACTAATCAGTCAAAACTTTTTGCCATCATCAAGAGGTTCTGTTTACGTATACACCTCGCTACGTATCTCTCTATAAGAGCAGTTTTTCATTTCACAGAGAACTCTGCAAGACCACTTGACTTGTTTAACTGAACTATTGACGATGGCCACTACCCACATATGTATGTGGAAGTAGATGCATAGGAAAAATCATACGCAAAAAATACTATTACATGAGGCCACATGCTCCATCCATACCATATCCGCTGGTGCAGGAGTACTCCGCCTCTTTGACTTATCGTCAGCAGGCTTTAAATATTTATTAAGATCCTCAATGGACGGATTTTACGACATTTTTGGAGAACATGTAAGCAATATTGTAATTTTGTGTGGTCTGTGAGCCCGTTTATAGCGAATATATGTGTAGTCGACTTGTTTGATAGTTTGATCAGATGGGTGGTCATAATCATTACCATGAGTGGAGATAGTAATTTGGAGCGGTCCGGTATTTGTTTTGCGTGACTGTGTTATACTCAACATGTGTATGTTTATCTGTCGTGCGAAAATTTATCAAAAACTGTACAGCACCCATTTGGCGTAGTACTGACTCTCTGACTATCTTGTAAATCTTGTTATCGCCAGGTCCATGATTTTGTTTCAGCGCGGCCAAGTTATGCGCAAAGGGAGTGCATTTGATCGGAGGCAAATCAACCGATGTCCAGTGTTGCCTGTAATGATGTGAATAAACTTTTTTATTCGGGGTATACTTTCTAATTACTGGAAAATAAATAATCTATGAATTTACAGTGTTTCTTCCACGGTGTGAAAATAACAGACGATTCTCATGCTGTCAAGTTGCTGAATTTCTTGTAAATGATTAAAATTAATTGGATTTTTCTTGTATTGTTGATTGATGTTTATCTACTTGTCCTGCATATTGAGTTTGTATGTAAAATATGAAAGTCTAATTTATTTGATGTACTTCGAAAGCATTGAGTAATTCATGTGTGAGTCATTAGGAACAAAGTAAAACTGTAGTGTCTTTTTTCTTGCATTATTTATTCCATAGATAAAAAGGTCAAAGGTAAAAATTAGAAACCTGCTGTGTTGTGTGAAAATTCTTTTGATGTTTGGTAATAAAATAATCTCTTATTGCCTTATTGCTAAAAATAAACCTTTTGAGTCCTAAAAGTACTTCATTTTCATATGTGAACCGCTTTTTAGTTAAATAGTCGAACATGCAGTCACAAACTCACGAACAAGGATGAAATCGAACCAGCGATGATGAGTTGTTTTTCAATAAGGCTCACAGTACAAATTGTTTCTGACGTGTTAAACCCACTCCACGACGTGCTCACTTATGTTGTGTAAAGTGATTCCAATTAACGTAATGGTAATGGAGGAGCTCCACGAACCACGATGTATCTGTTTTGTTTTATCCCTCGTTTAAAAATGAAGTCTAAAACGAAGGGTAATAAATGCACCAATGTATCAATAGAAATCCAGCTTCTGCTTCGGAGTCATACTGGCAACGGATATTGGTTTCCAATCCGTGATGAGCCCTGGCCTTTACCACGAACCACGATTGTTATAATTGTGATAATTGTTAGCATCTACGACCAATTGTTAGTATGTAGGTGTTGTGGCTTTTGGTGTACTAGGCAGTAGGTGTCATGGAATTAGGTGTAACACGAATTGGAATTAGGGCAGGTGTAACAGGGTAGATGTCGTTGGATTAGGTAAAGTGTCCGTGAACGAAATGTCAATTGTGTTGATACCTTATAAAATTGATTTGATTCGAAAATTATACTACGCATTAAGTATATACGCTCCTGTAATTTTTATTGCATAAACATGACTGTATATTGTAATTAACTGAAGTTACATCGTTAATATCATACTTTTTATGATTGTGGTCTCGTAATCAGAAAGAAACAATTGAATGATTTTTGCATAGTGCCGATTGGCTTCGATAAATTCTGGAAAAAGCCAATATCTAATGTAAACGACGCATTTTCAGGCAGTTAGCAGTATTCGTTTGGACTCCCAACAATCTTTTGCATCCAATACTTAACCAAGATGCCGTTTCATTCGCAAAAAAAAATTTCCTCTTTGTTGTTCTTGTCCGTACTTTGTTTGGGCATAAAGGCACAAATTGAGGTAATCTATGATGATACTTCAATCAACATCTCAGTCAATGGAGTGGAGGTAATTTGCATATTTAGTAATTCATGATTTAAAGAGCGTTTTTCATCATAATTCATTTTGATATCTAAATCGGACTAATTTTATCAAACTTTAACAATAGATCTTCCAACATGATAATGAGGATCCTATGTTTTCTGTCAGTAAAACTACTCTTAACATTAAAGAAACAGAAGGAAACTTCATTATAAAGGAGACTGATGAGCTAGGACCAATTCATTTGAATTCTTTTATAGTAGAAGAGTCTGGAGGACAGTACACTGTTGAGTTTGGAGTTGCCACTAGTCCATCTAAAGTAGGCTTATAAATATAAATTAGCAATCCATCCATTTAAAAAGCATACAAGCATTTTTTTAAAATGCAGATAATATTTAACTTTGGGCCTGGGGACCATATAAATGGAGTTGAAATTAGTTTTTCTTATGATATCAAACTCACTAATCCTGAATACAACCGAGTATGGATGAAACTGAAATCAAATCTTTACGAAAAGATTTACGGACTCGGAGAACAATTCACGTATTTGAATCTGAAAGGAAAACGACATACTGTGTGGACTAGGGAGCAAGGTAAACTTAGCTCTCCAGTTTATTTTCAATTTGATATCATTGTCAACAAAAATATTGACTATACGCTGTCATGATAGGAGTGGGAAGAAATCTTTCCGACCCTTTGACCCAGTTGGTCAACTTGGGAAAACCTGGGGCAGGTGGAGACTATCATTTTACATACTGGCCGCAATCATCCTACATCACAAGCTCCCACTATCTATTTATGCTAAATTCATATGCATATGCAACTTATAACTTTATCGCTCCATTGTATTCACAAATAGCAGTACAGTCTGATCATTTCTCCGGGTCAATTGTAGTGGAGCCCTCAAATCTGCTCACACTGGTTCAAAGCACTAGCAAAATCTATGGGCTGCAGCCGGAACTACCAGAATGGGTTTACAATGGAGCTATCCTAGGAGTCCAAGGTGGAACCGAACTAATGCTCAAATATTTAGACGAAGCACAAGCACACGGGGTTAGTGTAAGTGCAATGTGGATTCAAGATTGGGCAGGAAAAATTAGCACCAGTCTTGGGACTCGAGTTTTTTGGAACTGGAAATGGAATTCTACATGGTATCCTGACCTGGACACAGTAATAAAAGATTTGAAAGAAAAAAATATCCGAGTTTTAAATTACATCAATCCTCATTTGAATCAAGAAGGAGATTTATTTAAAGCTGGCAACGAGGAAGGAATATTTTTGAGACAAGACTCAAATATAGACAAGACATATATTCAAGACTTTGGTGAATTCTATTGTGGATCAATAGACTTTTGGAATGAAAAGGGGTATGAGTGGTACAAGAAGATGATTATTGAGCATACTCTTGATTTCGGATTCAGTGGTTGGATGGCCGACTTTGGTGAATATACTCCTATGGACTGTACTACATCCAATGATTCTGTTAAATTGACTAATCAAGAGAGACATAATATGTATCCTAACCTTTGGGTAAAATTGAATAGAGAAGCTATTATGGATGAAGGGCTTTTAGGCGATATCTTATTCTGGAATCGAGCTGGAGCGGCTGGAACGTCTGGTTATAGTACAATGTTATGGGGTGGGGATCAAAATGTTGACTGGAGCTTTTCCGATGGACTTCCGTCGTCTATCATTGGTGGTATGGGAGAAGAACTGACTGATTTTTAAGAGGATGAGAATGTAGAAGAAACGAAGTTAATGTCAATGTTTTTGTTACAGGTTTGTCTGCAGCCATGAGTGGAATGGGTTTGTATCATTTTGATATTGGTGGCTACACTACTCTTCCAGTGTTGCAGCTAAGAAGGACCAAAGAATTACTTCTTCGTTCAGCTGAGTTTGCTGCATTCACTCCACTAATGAGAACTCACGAAGGTATGTATATTCTGATTTAAATAATTTTGAGCTAACTATTCTAGGATATTTATACAAAGTGGATTCGTTTGCTGTCAATAGGAAACCAACCTGCTGAGAATCATCAAGTTTACACCGATGCGGACACCTGGGAAAAATTTGCAAGACATACTCAAATTTACAAATCGCTAGCAAATTACACTCGGTCAATTGTGAAAGAAAATTCAGAAAACGGCACACCAGTTATGCGACCCTTGTTCTTACATTACGAAACGGATCCTGGGAGTTTTAGAGAAGAACATGAATATTTGTATGGCCCAGATTTGCTGGTAGCCCCTGTGCTCTATCCAAACACGGTACATAGTTAGTTAGTCCTTCATCTATAGTTTGGTTTACTGCCTATTGTCAGCTTAATAATTATTTAGTCTATAAAGTCAATCCCATTCAAATGCAAATCAGCTTTGAAAGTAGAGAGTTAGTTAACTACCTGAACTAACTATAAACACACTTGAATTTAAAGAAGCCGATTTTATTTACTCACTACAACCTGCAACAAAAAACTGCAAGTCTTGCTGAAGTCAAATATAAATTGCTTGAGAATTGAGAATTGATTTCGTTTGCTTTCGTCACCAGTTTGCGCACTGCGCAGACTCTAGATTGAAACAATGCAAACATACATTGTAGGTTGCAAGGTTGCAACTTCAAACAGTTTGCTAACTACAATTGATAATGACAATAATCCAATCAATTGCAATTAATCAGTAAGAACTACAAGTCTATTGAAAAACAATGCTGGAAAAAAATGTTTAGTGGATAGCTAAGCTAATGATATTTATCATCGATGTTTTGTTTGTTGAAGGTGCAAAGAGAAGTATATTTACCAGGACCAGAAACGTGGGTTCATTTGTGGGATGTAAATGAGAAAAATTATACAGGACCTGGAACGGTGACGATTGATAGTCCACTGGGTCAAGTCCCAGTGTTTTTTAGAGCTTCTTCAGACTGGATTTCCCTTTTTCGTGCCATAAGAGATACTTACATTTTACCTGTTGAGGTTGCAGATCCCACAACAGATGCTCCGTCCATTGCCTCCATGATACATTTGAATTCAAAAATGTATTCATTTTTATTGTTTACTGTACTTATTTGTAAATTATGTCAGTAAACGACGCTTGAGGAATAAGTTATAGTACCTAACGTGTATTGTAGATGTCCTTGTGTGCAATAAACACAATGCGTTTTGGTTTTACCAAAAATTGAATGCAACTATTCTTATCATGCTGGCTAAAAAATTTCCATTTCTATTTAGTTCGGAATATTATTTTGTATTTTCATCTATTTACATAGCTTTGGTCAATAAGGCGCCTTAAAATGCTTTTAATACTTACAATATAGCCATTCATTTACATAATCATGTTGAGAGTTGATAACGCCAAAAAACCACCTTTTTTTCTTTCCTTTGCACACAAACAAGTAGCATTGCGTACCAGCCACAACAATGAAATTTATTGTCAGTTTTACTTTGTCCGTTATTACACTCCAGTGACTCTAGACTGAAAAAAGACGGTGGACACAAAGAACTTGAAATTTTTATGTGGATTATTTCCCCAATTTGTGAACTAAAAAAAATGACGAAAAAGAAAAACGCAGCATTTAAATCCAGGTAAGGTATACATGAAATTATAATGGAAAATTGATTATAAACAAGAATTTTTTGAGATCTGTTCAATTAACTGTAAGGTTATACACTGCAACAGGCCTTCTCGAACGCCTCTTACAACAACCAGAAAACGAATTATCATGAAATATAAAGGAATAACACAGGCAACGAAAAGTATTGGGAGCGTCAGTTGGGTGCAAGGACTTCGTTCCTTTTTTTACCTCCATGACAGTACCGTGAACGAAAATGATATTAACAGATGGATTGCCAATCATAAATGGATCACGGTAATATTATCTGATTCACCTATCATTAGCATCGTTATCTAAGTAGCTGTATGTGTACATCATCTAGTAATCATCATCGTGGGGTTTTGCATTTCAAGTTCCTTCCTGACGTATTAAAAACTTACTGTAAATAAATTAGTTGTTTCCCGATACAGAGCTTAATCTCTTTCTTTTGCTTACAGATCGGCTCAGGAGTGCCCCCAGATTGGAATAGAATCAAACAGACCTATTTTACTGATGGATCTAGTAGTAGTAGTAGCAGTCCAGACAGAAGCTCAGACGTTGAACAGCCAATGAATATTTTATCAATCTTGGGTCCATCTAACAATTTCAGACCGGGGGTGGCGACTAACATGAGTCCTACCGAAAATTCCGAGCCAGGAGTGGAGGAAACCACAAGAACGCCAGAGAGGCCAGAGAACATGATGGTACTTGATCTAAGAAGTCAAAGGGAAAATAGAACATCTACAGAGATAATTATTTCCCCAGTGATGAACAGTCCAGTAAACGGCCAACCTCCAGGAGACATCTCAAGTCAAGATATCACAGCCATGTCAGACACAGTTCCCAATCAGGACCAACAGGCGCACTATACAACAATTGCATCTGAAACAGACAGTGAATATGGAAGCACGATTCAATCTGACAGTCCCAGGGAGGCCTGCCTGTCTGATTTCGAAAACTTCCGGGATAATCCAAGTGAAATTTACAGACGTGGGAGCAATAGCGGGAGCATAAGCTATTTGGATGCCACTATGACACCTCAAAGATTTGTTGAAGATCCAACAAATGCAGTGCAAAGCGAAACTAATAACACACTATCGGAGTGCTCAGGATCAACATTTAGTTTGCTCAGTGGAATGAACCTTAATTCTAGCTTTGTAGATGCCATAAGTCCCAATTCGTTTTCCGAAATTCTTCGTTCATTTCCTAGCCCTCACCAAGGATTTCCGTTGAATTTCAGAAGTCTGGAGCCAATGCAACCAGTAAATGCTAATATTGTTCAACAGGGCGTATCTACAACGCAAGGTACTAGCCGCTGGGCTGATTTTCAATCTATGATGTCTCCGGAACGGGTTGCTCCACTTGGCGCTCCAGTCAGTATTGATGCCTTGAGATCCACTCCACTGCCTAACGGTGACTCGACACAAGGATCAGAAACTTCTGCCCAAATAGGTAAGAAAATGGAAACGAAACCTGCATTACGAAATATATGTATATCTTAAAATGTTGGAAATCGAGTCATACACACCCATAGTACCATACTAAACAAACATAATAACTGACGCTGCAAAAGTACATATTGCTTTTTTGTAACATTGCAATTGCAGCCAATCAAGTGCCATCAGTACCAACACAGGAAGAAGAAGTGGGGATAGAGCTGAGCGAGCCAACTCTTATGGAGCACAGGTTTCGTCAGGTGGAAGACTGCAGATGTGTTCATTGCCGACCAAAACCTGCAGGAATTCCCCAAAATTTGATAAATACCATAAGTCGGGAATTACAAACACTGAGCACTGCTTTTGATTCAGAACAACGGTCTAATAATGATTTTTACAGTGTGATTGTTTTGTGCATGGAAATCATGTGTCGCAATTTCACCGAAATGGATGAATTGCGAGCAGCACTGAAGCCTATGGAACTTGTCAGAAGAATTGTTCTACGGAATTTTGGGAAGCTGCAAATTTGTAATCATGCTGGCGCTCTAAACATAAGATATGGATCTTCGGTGCCTAGAAATGTGAATTTCAAACGTGAAGTACGTCATTGATTTGTGCTGATGCGAGTACATTTTATTTTCGAACTTTGTTTTTTCAGTTCAATTATTTGTTTTTAGTATAGGAAAGTTGATTTTATTTTAATGGATTATGATGATTGAACGTTTTATACCGATGACTGTAGATGAATTTTTAGTCATACCTTTGTGATCACTTTAGGTGTAGGTGCATATATATTTATAATGAAGTCTTTCTGTGAATTGTTTTGAACTTGCTAACAATGCGGGAATCATGTGGCAATTTTACTAGTAATGAACTAAATATTATTTACTACTTTCAACTAATAAAGCAATGAATTACTTATTGCATAGTTCAATGTTCACCTTATAATTCATCTCATTATTTATCAAGGCATGCATAATATTTATACAAATAGTTTATTTGGTTTGGAGCGACAGCAAATTCGCTATTCAGAAAGTTGAAGTTTATTAATCGACTTGATTTAGAAGTTTCGTTTTATTTCAAAAATGGTAAAACATTTAAATTGTGAGCTCGCATATTTTTACAGTCGGCCATCACATTGCTGAAAAAATAATCATCTTTTAGATCATGTGAGAGCATACAAATCCAAGCTACTTACAACCATTTTACTCACCTTCTAGATGGAATCAAAAAGACGTTCAATGGGACTTTTTCTAAATTTGTGTTGTCACAAATGATACTAGCCAATGTGCGTTTTCTAATTTCCCTCAACTGCGCTTGAGTGAAACTTCCAGCTTCATTTTGATGCGTGAAGAAAAAACGATCTCCAAATTTGAGACTATTGAATTGCTTGGCCTAGAAACACGACACAACGATTCGGTGAAAATCTTGCATGCCACTGACTTTTATAAACTAATAACTAAAATACCATGCAATATAATCCCACCTTCAAACAATTAAAAGTTTGGCCAGAAACTCCATCGGTCACCGGTCGCTCAGCGATGCCCCCAGTAAATAAATCAATGTCAAATGGATGATAATATAAGGACTTTAATTTCTCCCAAACATCAGCATCTATCTCCAGAGGACGATTATTCCAGCTGCGACTCAAAGTTCGGAAACCACACTCTACCCTATAATCATTATATGAGCCAATTCCGTGGTCCCTTCCTCTCTAAAACCCCAACCATTTCAATGTTAAGCATTTGAGTACAATCCTAATCATATTGCCCCATTATACATAAATTCAATTAACATACTTGAATATTCCTAGCCATGAGGTCACTACCGAATTCAGCTCCTGGCTCCTTCTCCAATAAGTTTGTCAGAGCAGAAGTCACGAATGTGTCGTAACTTTCCGCATTTTGTACCAATAATCCCCCAACAATGTGGTCAACTCCTTCAGTTGCATCTCTCTCAACCTGAGTGATGATTTAGTGCGCAAAATATGAGACATTGAGACATATCAACAGCCTGTTAAATATGCTATACTGAATTTGTATAAACCTCTCCACTCTCGAAAAAGTTTTCAGCCAAAGAAAAGGAACCGACTGGAGTGGTTCCCTTAAATAATTCAAAGACTCCCGGAATCAAAGTGTGGCCAAATCTGTAAGCTGCTGTGGCAAATTCATTTTTAATAGTGGCATCTACAGTAGGTTGATATGTGGAGGTTGGGGTAACCGTCAAATCATATTCACGCATTGTTCGGTCCCCAAGTACAACTGGAAGATACTCGTTGTATACAATGTTTTGCCATGTAGCAATCAGAATTCTTCGTGCCAACTCAAATACTTCGAGGTGTGGCATTTGATCATTTGTCCAGTAGTTAATTTCATCAGCGATACGATTATGCTCCCTCATGAATACTAAATGTGGAAAATTATTCTTTAAACCATAATATATACAAATGTTTTTAAGATTTAGTTTGCCAGCTGAAACAATATTATACTTGTGTGCATGACTGTCAAAGCCGGGTTTTCATTTACACGTCGGTCACCAGCCAAAAATTTTCCGGGAAATGGAATCTCTTCCCCAATTTCCATTTCAACGACGTCGATTGCCGGTAGCAACCCTTCATCATGAATATTCACACGCAAATGGCCTAAAAATCATTAAAAATAAAAAAATTCTCCAATAAAAACAAATTTAGAGAGAGCATCGTGATTACTCATCTGATTTTTACCATTTAGTCCTGTCTCATCTCCCATGAGCCGGATGGCCTCTGGAACTGTCGATCCATACACTTGTGATAAGTCCATGTAGTGAGTCAGTTCATTGTATTGCTCCCTGTGTTCCACTCTGACTATTATTGAACATTAACTTTTGGAGTTAAGAGTATGGGAGACTGAGGTAGCATTAAAATATCTTGAAAAGATGTATATTTGTAGTACTTGCGAAGCAATATGCAACAGATCTCGTAAAGTCCAAACACGTCTGCGGATTCGTTAAATTTGCATAGAATGGATCATCTGAAGGAATTTGGATTTGTAAACAGTCTGGATCTTGCTCTCCTTCACAACAGCTTCTTCCTTTAAACGAAAACAAATTTTTACATCGAAAAAGTAGCAGACATTTTAGCCAATTTTGATCATGAAAATCTTATAATGTTAAGCTCCACCTATCGACTTACCTGCATCGGGGGTGAATGAAAGGTCATGGTCTAAGAACTGAAATAATGTATCAATAAATAATGTAACTTTCTATTCATCAAGAATAAAAACTTTGTTGCAGTAAAACACACATTGGAAACTGGGGAAGCATACCTGTCCAAATATTGGCAGCATATTAGTAACATCTGGATGTGGGAAGCTCACATCATTGTGAATTGTTGTACTGACGACTCGAGGATTGGGAAGTGCCATTGATTGAGCGACTGACGAAATACTCCTGGGCAAATTGAATCGATCATCGTACGAATTTGAACGAAATCTTGCAAATTTGGTGTGAGAACTTCCTTGTGTTGGTCTCAACAGGTTATTACACACGCCGTCGTAAGAGCGGAAAGTTGAACTACTGTCGCACAAATATTCTCTATCCTGACAAGCTCCAAAGTTTCTATTCAACTCATTTGCTTGTAAATGGCTCAATATTATTTCGCCAAGAGGTCTGGAAAGAATAATTTATGCTCCTTTTGAGACCACGTAACCGTATTCAATAGATTTTGGTAGTTACATAGTTAGCCATACGTGTCTCTGAATTGACCATAAATTGCCAAATTATCGTTACTCCGCTGGGCCATTTCATCGGCTGAGACTGTGGTTTTCACATAGCCCCGTGATCTATGATGCATAAGAACGTCCCTTGGAACAAATTCGTGTTGCATCTCCGAGACCAGGTGCTATGATTTATTAAGTTAGCTAAGATTGAATATAGGGAAGGAAAATAACAACGATTCCAGGTGAATATTGCAAATGAAGTGACTTACAGAAAGATATATATCATCGAAACCAGCCTTCGTCTGGGGGTGCAAATTAGATTCAATTGGATGAAGAGAACATAACAGGGTTATTACAGTTACCCCCAGACAAGATAGGTGGTAAAAAACGAGATCCATTTTTAGTGAAATATTTCCTCAAAAAATTTCATCTGTCGGTGATAAAATTAAAATGGGTTCGGAAGAATGCCGTATTTTCCCTTTTATATATGAATCATACGCCATACTTGCAATCTTCTTTTATTATTTTTAGCCAACGTTTTTTGTATTGTGAATGTGAACTGCAGTTTTCTGATAATTTCGTAGCCAGTTCAATGTAATTGTGGTGACAATTGTGTGGTACCTGATTTTGAGAAATTGAGCACTGAAAGTCTGTTTATGGTGAGCTATATTTGATTTTTTAAACACTATAAGTTAGCAGGTTTAACGTATTTTAGAATTCTATCGAAATCTAGAGCGTCAGCTTACTATATACTGTATTGTACCTTCCAATAATATTGTGTAGTTTGATGCATCGGGTATCTAGGCAGAAGCCTCAAGTTATATGCTTGATTAACTAAAAGTAAGCAACTGCTGTAAACTGTATGTCGCTAATTGGGCTCAAATTTTGCAAAATAGCTCATTTACGACTCAGATCGTCCGTCACGCTCCTGAAATGCGTCCAGCTCTAAAGCTTGTTCTCAAGTTTTTGAAAACAAAATATTGTTAATGGAGATTCATTTTGAGATTCTATGGGATCAAAGATGTAAAAAAATCTCGAGAATTAATCTCGAGATGAAGAGGGCGCGCTATGGGAGTGGGAGCTGATGTTTTAGGAGCATATACGTACTTGACCGAAGGGTAAATGAGCTATTTTGCAAACTTTCAGCCCAATAAGCGACAAACAGGTTTAAGGGTTAATTATAAACATTGTAAGCAAACATTCGGTATCGGTATAAAGTAACTGCAATTGATTTGTGAACATTGCAACCACACATGTTTTGAGAATTATTTAGACTGAATGCAAATCAAATAAATATCAAGAATTGTATAAAAGTCTTTTCCTTAAAATGTGTAATTCGAAAAGGGAATGTCGAATATGATTTTATTCTCAAATCTGTGGGAAAAGAGCAGCTTAAAAGTATGTACTGGTCTTTTGCCCATGCCTGGAATTTATCAGAATGGTATTCAGATATTCAGAATACTATTGTCATTTTTATGTCCCATAATTTGCACGATTTATCCTCAAGAATTGAGCCCATTATTAAGAAGATATCCTATCTGCTTTTATATGTCAGGTTAGAGATAGTTCAATCCGAAAGCCTTCCTCAGTAGATTTACTTGTTGAAATAGAAACGCTAATCTGTCAGTTCGCACCGCATCTGCTATGGTATAACTATACTTAGCTCTCGATCCGAAGCCGTGTTCTTTCGTTAGATTTCTACGCACGTGCTTCTTCCATCCAATCAGAGCAGACTACCGACTGGCGACTACCCACCTCTGCATACTGATCTGATTAGCTGGGACAAGAACGCGCGTATTTTACGAAAGTACACGGCTTCGGTTTTATCTTTATCCCTACTAATTGGTGCAGAGCTGGTTCCGAAGATACTCTGATTGGTTTATTTTAAAATTAAATGCGCGTTTTGCATCTTCAGTGTGTTAAAAAAGCGATCAGATCAGAATTCAGAATCAGACATTATTTCACAGTGTGCTTTGTTTCTATAACACAGTTACTCTGGTTCGTTTTCTATGGTTAAATTTTAAGTTTAGTAAGTCAAATAATTCACTTCAGCTGCAAAAGCCAATCATGCTAATTGATAAAATGAGCATTAAATAAATATACAGCGAATTGTTTACCAAATTTCCAGTAGTAGGTTATCATAAATAGATTAACAAATCTTTTGAGATTGAGCTCATATATTTTAAAGCAATTTTTAGCATTAGTGTTAAATATAAAAACAAATTCTGGAATAATTCCAGCTACTTCACTTCCATACATTTATGTTTAACGCGGTTCATTAACGAAAGCAAGGTAAATGAATCGATTTGTCCGTGTAGTGTATACATATATTAAATCAGTCAGTCATTTATCTGGGCACGCAAATGTTTTAAATATGAATAGTAATATTTGCATGTGCTTTCATATAGTCATAGGTTAAATTGATCCTTTAACCTTGAGAAATTGATGCAAACCGCATCGCATGTTTCTGAAGTCCTGTGAAAACACAGTTGCATTGAGGAACAATGATAAACGAGTATATGATTTATTATGCTTTTATTCGATCGATAATAACGCTGACCGCAATAAATGTTGAAATCTAAGCTTTGTTATATAACGGACATAATTTTCTTTCAACTAATCTAAAGTGCCTGGGACAAGCCTAGAAACCATGTTATGATCCAAACTAACAAAGCTTACGTCCTATTGGTCCTAACATGGAGTGATTAAGCTACAAGTGCCATCCTCAGAAAGTATAGTAATGGCCGCAGGATTTTTTTTAATAAATGCGTTAAATTCAAATAAAAAATCATAGAACACATCATATAGACGAATATAAAGACCAAAACAGATTAACAAAGTTTATTCATAAAACATCACTGATAAGAATTAAAACCTGCAGAGCCATTGCACACCGCTTCTTATGAGATAGAGTATACAGTATACTAATTAGCACAACATTTCAGAATTTTGGTATAAAAGTTGGTACGCTTCAACGCTTTCGCTTCACATATACTAACTACTACTATTGTTGATCAATAGGGACACAAAGACGCAAGAACAAGTTTGCATCATCCATACAAATAAAGTAACAATGATCACTGAAGAAAATGGGTGACTATAATAATTGCGCTCATATTATTGTTCTCACTTTAATGTTTAATGGACTCACTTTATTGCGAGCTCATATGGTTTAGCTCTTATTATTATTATTGTTGACTTACATCTCGCCACTTTTAATACTGTATTCGTAATCATTGTATGCATGATTTGCACATGCTATTTATGGAAACATTAATTATGCTGTACGGCTTGCTGTTGATATGAACTTTTTAATGCTCTTAATTAAATGGAGACTAAACGGAGGAGGAGGAAACAATTTGCGGTCTATTTATTCTATATTCTATCTACGTCAGTCAGAAACGACCCTTTAAGGGACCATCCAATTCACCGAAGAGCTAAGAAAACATCAGCATGACGAAGTAAGTAATTGCAACAATAGCAAATACAATAAGGGTACAATAATAAAAGTGGCAATAATGCAAGGCGACAATACTAAGAGCGCAACCATATGAGTTTGCAATAAAGTGAGGGCAATAAAAATGTGGTTTCCCCAGTAATTAAAAACCAAAGAACAACATTAGCGTCTTCTTGTAGATCCGAATCCAGATGCAGTTCTTGTTCCAGACGATCCTCCACCACCAGATCCGGATCCAAAAAATCCTCCACTGGTGCTTGGAACTCCCCCAAAAGAGTCGTATGCGGGACGACGAAAACCATACGATGTGGACGGTGTTGGCCCCATTCCCATTGTATGGGATCCATACCCAGTGCTTCATAAAGTGAAAATGGATTAATATGTTGGCTACATAGTGTGAGAAGAATATTTACATGCTATATTGTTTCATGTAGATTATACTAAATATGAACTTATGATTTCTAGTTTTACTATTGCTTATGCTAATTAGTCAGTATGCATTCACTGTCTAGCTATGATTTGGGAGTTTATATTTGTGCTTTAG
>Ga0210040_10004360_pt1 | contig 18547 bp, 18 predicted proteins | sample CryGeyCG12114_NA_FD_185462 | JGI IMG/M metagenome (GOLD analysis project Ga0210040, IMG submission 185462) | Groundwater microbial communities from aquifer - Crystal Geyser CG19_WC_8/21/14_NA (SPAdes) (version 2) | ecosystem: Environmental > Aquatic > Deep subsurface > Groundwater | place: USA...
TGATCCCCCGGCTGGTGAGGAAGTCCCGGACGCCGTCCTCGCGCGGCTTGCCGTCGACGTAGGTGTTGTAGTCGGCCTGGGTGAACTCGGCCGCGTCCGGGTCCTGCTCCCGCAGGAAGCCGTCGAAGGTGCGCTTCCAGGCGGCCTGGTGCACCTTCGCCGTCTGGGTCAGGACCCCGTCGAGGTCGAACAAGCAAGCCCGGATGTCTTCGGGGAGTCCCAGCACGATCGCCACGGTACGGCGCGATCATGAACGCCGGCTGTCCAGGGCATGCCGCTGCTCCCCCGCCGGTTGTAGCTGCGGTGGTTCGGCCTGCTCCGGAACGCGGGTCGGGGTGTCGTGTCGGGGACGGCGGGTGGTGGTTGGTCTCCTATGTTAGGGATAACGGTCGTGAATGCACCGCGAAGAAGGCGTCGACCGGCGATCGTGCGGAAGCCGGCCGGGCTGCCTAGGGTCGGCACCAGCAGCGGCAGCCGCCGCGCCCCCGGTCCCGGCCGGGGCGCCCCACCGATCCCCGAGGACCCGGCATGGCCGATCGGCCCACTCCGCCCAGCCCCTACGACTTCCTCCCCCTGGTGCCCTCCTTCGAGCTCACCAGCACCGACATCGGGCACGGCGAGCGCCTCCCGACCCAGCACGCCAGCGGCAAGATGGGCGTTCCCGGCGGCGAGGACCGGTCACCACAGCTGAGCTGGTCCGGCTTCCCGGCCGACACCAAGGGTTTCGCGGTCACCGTCTACGACCCCGACGCCCCCACCGGCAGCGGCTTCTGGCACTGGGCGGTCGCCGGCCTGCCCGCCTCGGTCACCCAGCTGCCCAGCGGCGCGGCCGACGGCGGTCTGCCCGAGGGCGCCGTCCAGCTGCGCAACGACGCCGGGTTCGCCGGGTTCGTCGGTGCCGCTCCCCCGGCCGGGCACGGCACCCACCACTACTACGTGGTGGTGCACGCCCTCGACACCGACGACCTCGGCGTCCCGGCCGAGGCGACCCCGGCCTACCTCGGGTTCAACCTGTTCAGCCACACGCTGGCCCGCGGCACGATCGTCGCGGAGTTCGACGTCGCCTGACCTCTCCCCCGCTGGGCCCGCTGTGCGGTGGGCCCAGCGGGACGGGCCCAGCGGTACCGGCTCAGCGGTGCGGGCGCTCTGCCAGGCAGCTGCTGCCCACCCGGGCGAACCCGGCCCGCTCGTACACCCGGGCGACGTCGTCGTCCCCGGCGGAGAGGAAGACCAGGTCCGCGGTCTGCCGGGCGTGCTCGACGAGCGCCGAGGTCAGCCCGGCCCCGAGCCCGCGGCCGCGGTAGCGCGGCAGGGTGGCCACGCCGACCACCTCGCTGATCTCCGCGCCGTCCACCTCGACCGGCTGGTGCGAGCCGATCGCCACCGGCTGACCGTCGTCGACGGCCACCATCATCACCGTCCGGCCCGACGCCACCCGCTCGCGCAGCAGCTCCGTCGGCGGCAGCTCGGCCGTCACTGAGCGCGACGTCCGGCGTCCGACCGCCGGCACCGGCCGGGACGACGGCGACCGGGGACGGCTCGGCGAAGGCCAGCTGCGCCAGCCGCTGGTACAGCCCCAGCTGCGGGTCGTCGGCGCCGACCAGGTAGAGCCGCACCTCGGCGGGCAGCAGCACCTCGAGCGGGTCCGCGGCCAGCAGCAGGGGCAGCTCGTCGACGACCAGCCCGGCCGCCCGGGCGATGCCGGACAGCCCCCGGCACCTGTCGCCCAACCACTCCAGGGACGCCGGCAGCCCGGCCTGTTCCTGCAGCTCCACGGCGGCCTGCACGTGCTGGAGCTGCACCGCGCCCTCGTGGCCTGCCAGCGGCCGGGCCGGGTAGGGCCACTCCGGCGACCCGATCGGCACCTCCAGCGGGCCGACGTGCCGCACCTGGGCGTCCGCCAGCGGCGCGAGGGCGAGATAACGCTCGATCCGGTCGAGCAACCCGGGCGACGACACGCCCAGACCCTAGACGTCCCGACGCCACCGCCGCCCGCTCAGCGGTCACTGCACCACCCGGCCGGGTGGCCTCCGGAGGTCAGACGGCACCATGGGCGCCGTGACGGTCGGTCAGCGCGGACAGGTGTCACCCTTCACGGCGTTCGACCGGGAGTCCTGGCGGGCGCTGGCGGCGGGCTCCGAGCTGCCGCTGGACGCCGCCGACGTCCGGGCGCTGGCCACGTTGGGTGACCGGATCGACCTGGACGAGGTGACCACGGTGTACCTGCCGCTGGCCCGGTTGCTGCACCTGCACGTCACCGCCAGCCGCCGGCTCTGGGCCGCGCAGACCCAGTTCCTCGGTGCGCGCACGGAGAAGGTGCCCTTCGTCATCGCGGTGGCCGGCAGCGTCGCCGTCGGCAAGAGCACCACCGCGCGGCTGCTGCAGGCGCTGCTCGCCGCCGCCCCGGACACCCCGCGGGTCGACCTGGTCACCACCGACGGCTTCCTGCTGCCCAACGGGGTGCTGGAGTCCCGCGGGCTGCTGGGGCGCAAGGGCTTCCCGGAGAGCTACGACCGCCGCGCCCTGCTGCGCTTCCTGGCCGACGTCAAGTCCGGCAAGCCGGAGGTCAGCGCGCCGGTGTACTCCCACCTGTCCTACGACGTCCAGCCCGGTGAGCGCCAGGTGGTCGACTCCCCCGATGTGCTGGTGCTGGAGGGCCTGAACGTGCTGCAGGCCGGCGGGCGCGCGGACGGTCGGGTGCCAGAGGTCTTCCTGTCCGACTTCTTCGACTTCTCCGTGTACGTCGACGCCACCGAGCACGACATCTCGCAGTGGTACGTCGAGCGGTTCCTGGCCCTGCGCCGCACCGCGTTCTCCGACACGGGCGCCTACTTCCACCGCTTCGCCGACCTCACCGACGAGGAGGCGACGACCACCGCACGGGGCATCTGGTCGGCGGTCAACGAACCGAACCTGCGGCTGAACATCGCGCCCACCCGGTCCCGCGCCCGGCTGGTGCTGCAGAAGGCCGCCGACCACTCCGTTCGCCGGGTGCTGCTGCGCAAGCTCTGAGCGCGCTCCGGCGGCACAGTCTGCCAACCCGCCGGGCGGGACGTCGTCACTTCACGCCCGGCGGCCACCTCCGTGACCGAGCGCACACTCGCTCCGCCGCACGGATGCGGCGCGACCCGTTCCCGGATCCCGGGCTGCGATCAGGAGTTGACCAGGATGTGTGCTCACGTTCGCCACTGCCCCACCGCCACCGCTGACGACCGGGTGCTCGCCGTCCCGGTCAGCCGCCGCCCGGAACAGGGCTGGACGCTGCTGTGCAACGGCGTCGTCCTGTTCGACGACGACGGCGAGCTGCTCCCGGACGGTCAGGTCGTGCTGACCCGTCCCTGGTCGCTAGCCGGCGCCGTCGCCTGACCCGTTCGGGTGGTGCGGCCGCGCTCTGAGGAGCTGCAGGTCAGCGGGACAGCTTCCGCACAGCCAGAGCCCGGACCGTTCCGGGCATGGCAGGTGATCATGCTCGTGCGCGCCACCGCGGTCGGCGCTGGCTGCTGGCCGCGCTGACGGTGCCGGCCGTGGCGCTCGGTGGCACCCTCGGGTGGCCGGGCGACCCCGCGGTGTCCTCGGCCGCCTCGGTCGCGGTGGCGAGCGGGGTCCCGGCCGCTGCCACGGGGACCGGCACCGCGGCGGCCGCCGCCGCGACGACGGCGGCCTCGCCGGCCGTGGACGCCGCCGCGGTGCTCGCCGCGGTGGACGCGGCCGCAGCCGGGGCCGGGGGAACCATCTCGGTCGTGGTGCTGGACGACGCCGGTGCGCAGCTGGTCGCCAGCAGCGACGCGGCGGAGCCGGAGTACACGGCCTCGCTGATCAAGCTGCTCGTGGTGCAGCAGCTGCTGGAGCAGGACGCGGACGGGAGCATCGGCCTGGACGCCGACGACCTCGCGCTGATGGAGCGGGCCGTCGAGGCCTCCGACGACGACGCGATGAGCACGCTGTGGGTGCGGTTCGACGGCGCGGAGCTGGTCTCCGCCGCGGCCGCGGAGTTCGGGCTCACCGGCACCGCACCGCCGGAGGAGGCCGGGCAGTGGGGTGAGTCGACCACCACCGCGGCGGACTACGCGAGCTTCCTGGCCGCCCTCGGCGACCACCTGGACGCCGGCGACCTGGCCACGCTGACCGGGTGGATGCAGTCCACCACCGCCAGCGCCGCCGACGGCTTCGACCAGGACTTCGGGCTGCTGGGCGCCGACGCGGATGCCGGCACCGTGGCCGCCAAGCAGGGCTGGATGTGCTGCGTGGACTCCCGCCGTCAGCTGCACTCGGCCGGCGTCCTCTCCGACGGCCGGGTGGTCGTGCTGCTCGGGAACTTCCCGACCAGCACCAGCTGGACCGAGGCCCAGGCGGCGCTGGACGCCGCCGCCGCAGCGGTGGTCAGCGGCAGCTGAGCGGCACCGGGGTCAGTCGGTGCCGGCGGCGTCGGCGGCCCGGCCGAGCAGCGCGCTGAAGTCGCCCGCGTCGGGAGCCGCACCGGCGGCACCGGTCTGCACCACGAGCACGGCTCGGGACCCCTGCGACACCACCCCGACCAGGGCGGCCGCCGTGCCCTGCGGGCCGGTCACGGTCACCTGCAGGCCGGTCGCGGCGTCGCCGAGGTCCGGGACCTCGAGAGCGGCGAGGTCGACGGTGGTGACCGCGCCGTCCGTACCGGTCACCGTCACCGTGGAGCAGCCGGAGAGCAGCTGGTCCACGGGCAGCTCCAGCCCGTCCAGCGCCGGGCCGTCGGCCAGCACCTCCAGGGTGCGCACGTCGTTGGCGAACGCGCCCTCGGCCACCAGCGTGGGCGAGCTGCCGGCGCCGGCGCCGGCGCCGGGCGCCGCCTTCGACAGCATGGTCAGCGCCGTACCGCACAGCGCCGGCTGCACCGCCGCCCCCTGCGGGAGGCCGGCCAGCGCCGGCAGGTCGCCGAGCTGCTCCAGGGACAGCCCGACCACCGTGGCGTCCTCCCCGAACGCCGTGGCCGGCAGCAGCCCGTCGCGGAGGTCGGCCGCGGAGACCGCGGCACTGCTGGTCGCCGCCGCCTCGCTGACCGCCCCGGGCGACGCCGCCTCCCCGGACGCCCCGCACCCGGTCAGCGCCGCTCCTGCCGCCAGTACCGCCACCGCTGCCCGTGCCGAGGTCCGCATGCCCCGATGGTCCGCTCTTCGGGCCGGTCCGTCGACCTGCGGTCGGCGAGGTCCTCGCTCAGGCCTGGACGCCCAGCACCTGGTCCGTCGTCCCCAGCTCGCCGACGGAACCCTGCTCGACGGGCGGCTGGCTGGCCAACGGCGGGTGCGCCTCGTGCGGCTCCTCGAAGGCCTCCGGCGACGGGCAGGAGCAGACCAGGTTGCGGTCGCCGTAGGCGCCGTCGATCCGGCGGACCGGCGCCAGGTACATCCGGCCGTGCAGCTGCGGCACCGGGTAGACGGCCACCTCGCGGGAGTAGGGGCGGTCCCACTCACCGCTGAGCATCTTCAGCGTGTGGGGCGCGTTGCGCAGCGGGTTGTCGGTCCGGTCGTACTCCCCGGTGGCGACCTTCTCGATCTCCCCTCGGATCGCCACCATCGCCTCGACGAACCGGTCCAGCTCGGCCTTGTCCTCGCTCTCGGTCGGCTCGACCATCAGCGTGCCGGCCACCGGGAAGCTCATCGTCGGGGCGTGGAAGCCCAGGTCGATCAGCCGCTTGGCGATGTCGTCGTTGGTGACGCCGGTGGCCTTGGTCAGCGGCCGGATGTCCAGGATGCACTCGTGCGCGACCAGGCCGGTGGCCCCGGTGTAGAGCACCGGGTAGTGCGGCCGCAGCCGCTCGGCGACGTAGTTGGCGGCCAGGATCGCGTGCTCGGTGGCCTTCAGCAGGCCGTCGGGGCCCATCAGCCGCAGGTAGGCCCAGGAGATGGGCAGGATGCCGGCGGAGCCGAACGGCGCCCCGGAGACCGCCGGACCGGCGCCCCCGGTCTCGACCAGCGGGTGGCTGGGCAGGAACGGTACGAGGTGCGCAGCGACGCCGATCGGACCCACGCCGGGGCCACCGCCGCCGTGCGGGATGCAGAAGGTCTTGTGCAGGTTGAGGTGGCTCACGTCGGAGCCGAACCGGCCGGGGCGGGCCAGCCCGACCAGCGCGTTCAGGTTCGCCCCGTCGACGTAGACCTGGCCACCGGCGTCGTGCACCGCGGCGCAGATCTGCTGCACCTCGACCTCGAACACCCCGTGCGTCGACGGGTAGGTGATCATGATCGCCGCCAGCCGGTCGGCGTGCGCGTCGACCTTGGCGTGCAGGTCGGCGAGGTCGACGTTGCCGGCCTCGTCGCAGGCCACCACCACCACCCGCATGCCGGCCATGACGGCGCTCGCCGCGTTCGTGCCGTGGGCCGACGAGGGGATCAGGCAGACGTCGCGCTCGGTCTCCCCGCGGGAGCGGTGGTAGCTGCGGATGGCCAGCAGCCCGGCGAACTCGCCCTGCGAGCCGGCGTTGGGCTGCACGCTGACCGCCGCGTACCCGGTGATCTCGGCCAGCCCCTCGCACAGCTCGGCGATCAGCTGCGCGTAGCCGCGGGCCTGGTCGGCCGGGGCGAAGGGGTGCAGCCCGGCGAACTCCGGCCAGGTGATCGCGGCCATCTCGGTGGCGGCGTTGAGCTTCATCGTGCACGAGCCCAGCGGGATCATCGTGCGGTCCAGCGCCAGGTCCTTGTCGCTGAGCGTGCGCAGGTAGCGCAGCATCGCCGTCTCCGAGCGGTGCTCGGCGAAGACCGGGTGGGTCAGGAACGGGGTGCGGCGGCGCAGCTCCACCGGCAGCGCGTCGGCACCGCCCTCGTCCAGGGCGGAGTCGTCGACGGCCACGCCGAACGCCTCGGCCACCAGCCGGAGCACGGCCGGCGTGGTCGTCTCGTCGCAGGCCACGGCCACGGTGTCGGTGTCCACCAGCCGCAGGTTGACCCGCCGGTCCGCGGCGGCGGCGACCACCTGCGCGGCCCGACCGGGCACGGCGACGGACAGGGTGTCGAAGTACTGCTCGTGCACCAGCTCCAGCCCACCGGCCAGCAGCCAGCCGGCCAGCACCTGGGCGCTGCGGTGCACCCGGGCCGCGATCGCGGTCAGCCCCTCGGGGCCGTGGTAGACGGCGTAGGCGCCGGCCATCACGGCCAGCAGCACCTGCGCGGTGCAGATGTTGCTGGTCGCCTTCTCCCGGCGGATGTGCTGCTCCCGGGTCTGCAGCGCCAGCCGGTAGGCGACGTCGCCGTCGGCGTCGACCGAGACCCCGACCAGGCGGCCGGGGAGCTGGCGGGCCAGCCCCTCGCGCACGGACAGATAGCCGGCGTGCGGGCCGCCGAAGCCCATCGGGACGCCGAAGCGCTGGGTGGTGCCGCAGGCGACGTCGGCGCCCCACTCCCCCGGCGCCTCCAGCAGGGTGAGGGCGAGCAGGTCGGCGGCGACCACGACCGCTGCCCCGGCCTCGTGCGCGGCGGCGGCCAGCGCCCGGTGGTCCCGGACGGCGCCGCTGGCACCCGGGTAGGCCAGCAGCACGCCGAACGCGCCCGCCTCGGGCAGGTCGGTGGGCCAGCCGGCGGACAGGTCGGCGACGTGCAGGCCGATGCCCAACGGCTCGGCGCGGGTGCGCAGCACGGCGAGGGTCTGCGGCAGCGTGTCGGCGTCCACGACGAAGACCGCGTCGCCCTTCGCCCGGCCGGCGCGGCGCACCAGGGTCATCGCCTCGGCGGCGGCGGTGGCCTCGTCGAGCATGGAGGCGCCGGCGACCGGCAGCCCGGTGAGGTCGGCGACCATCGTCTGGAAGTTGATCAGCGCCTCCAGCCGGCCCTGGCTGATCTCGGGCTGGTAGGGCGTGTAGGCGGTGTACCAGGCCGGGTTCTCCAGGATGGTCCGCTGGATCACCGCCGGGGTGACCGTGTCGCTGTAGCCCAACCCGATCATCGAGGTGAACACCTCGTTGGCCGACGCGCGCTCGCGCAGCGCGGCCAGCACCGTGGCCTCGTCGGCGGCGGCCGGCAGCTCCAGCGGGCTTCGGTCCCGGACGCCCTCGGGAACGCAGGCATCGGCCAGCGAGGCCAGCGAGGGGTGCCCGACCACGGCGAGCATCGCCTCGGTGTCACCGGGGCGGGGGCCGATGTGCCGGGCCGCGAACGACCCCTGCGTCGACAGCGCGGACAGCGCCGGCAGGGTCCCGTTCAGCAGCGGCAGTGCGGTTCGGTCAACGCCAGCAGTTCGATCGGCCACTGCATCGACGCTACACACCATCGTCATCCTGGCGGATGACCCCGGGGACAGGTGCCGTGCCTGCACCGTGGTGCCGTTCCGCCGCGCCTGCGCGGACCCCTCCGGGGTCCACTCGGCACGCAGCGCCTCGGCCGAGCGCTGCTACGCGGAGGCGGCGCGGCGACGGCGGCGCTGGGACAGCTCGTCGTCGGCGTGCGCCCCACCGTCCAGCCGCTCGGCCGGGAGCTCGGCGAGCTCGCCGGTCAACTCGCGGAGCGCACCGGAGACGGCGATGCCGAAGACGCCCTGACCGCCGGCGAGCAGGTCCACGACCTCCTCGGCGGAGGTGCACTCGTAGACCGTGGCGCCGTCGGAGAGCAGCGTGATGTTGGCCAGGTCCTTGACCCCGCGGGTGCGCAGGTGGTCGACGGCCTTGCGGATGTTCTGCAGGGAGACGCCGGTGTCCAGCAGTCGCTTGACGACCTTGAGCACCAGGATGTCCCGGAAGGAGTACAGCCGCTGCGTGCCCGAGCCGGTGGCGGTGCGCACCGAGGGCGCGAGCAGACCGGTGCGGGCCCAGTAGTCCAACTGCCGATAGGTGATACCAGCGGCGGCACACGCCGTGGGACCGCGGTAGCCGAAGGTGTCGCTGTCCTCGGCGTCGTAGGAAGGAGCACCCACCTCGGCGTCGCTGAACAGCTGACTCTGCGAACCGTCGTCCTGGTCGCTCACGGGCACTCCTCGATGGCGCTCGTCGGCCGCGTGCGCGGCTTCGCTGTGCACGGGGGGACGCCCACTGCAGCGCCTCCTCGATCTCAGCCACCCAGCGAGCTGGGTCGTGTCCGGCAGTTCCCGGTTCGGTCACAGCGCGGACTCAGCGAGTTCCACGCAGGTGATTCGCTGACGGTAGGCCGGGGCGGGGACCCGGTCAACCGAGACGCGCGGACACCGGCCGCACTCCCCCTCGGGAGGGGTACCCGGTCCGCCGGTCAGGAGGGGCCGGAACCGCCCGAGCCCGCACCGAAGTCCTCCGGGCTGATGTTGTCCAGGAACTCGCGGAACTTCTCCACCTCGTCCTCCTGCTCGTCGGGGATCTCGATCCCCACCTCGTCGAGCAGTGCCTCGGCGCCGTAGATCGGGGCACCGGTGCGGACGGCGAGCGCGATGGCGTCCGACGGCCGGGCGCTCACCGTGCGCTCGTCGCCGAACAGCAGCTCGGCGATGTAGATGCCGTCGCGCATCTCGGTGATGTGCACGGCCTCCAGGCTGGCGCCCAGGGCGGTGACCACCTCGCGGAGCAGGTCGTGGGTCATCGGCCGCGCCGGCCGCACCCCCTGCTGCTCGAACGCGATCGCGGCGGCCTCGACCGCACCGATCCAGATCGGGAGGTAGCGCTCCCCCTGGGTCTCCTTGAGCAGCAGGATGGGCTGGTTGCCGGGCAGCTCGACCCGGACGCCGACGACTCTGAGCTCCTGCACGTCTGGCTCCCCTCCGCCGAAGCCCCCGTCGGGGACCTGGCGCGCTGCTGGTGCGGTGCCTGCTGATGCGGCACCTGCCGGGGCACCGCCCGCGGTCGACGGTGCTCCCGGGGTCCACCCGGGGGTGCCGCCCGGGCAACCGTACGCCAGCGGTCAGCCGCCGAGGACCTCGCGCAGCCGGGCCTCCAGCAGTGCGGCGTGCAGCTGCGCGGACAGCGAGGCGAGCTCCTGCAGCTGCTCGGCCGCGCGGACCGGCGCCTCCTCCGACCGGGCGTGCAGGACCGGCGCGACGACCTGCTCGAGCAGAGCCGCCTCGCGCTCGGCACCCGTCCGGTAGACCCGCAGGTGCCGCGGCTCGAGACCGTGCCGGGCCAACCCCGCGGCGGCGCGGGCCACCGGCAGGTCGCCGGTCCGGTGCCGGCCGTGCACATCGGCGGGGACCAGCCCGAACTCGACGCAGTCGGCGAGCTGCTCCTGGGTCAGGCCGGCCGCCGCGGCGAACTCGGCAGCCGGCAGCGGGGCCGCACCACCGGGCTCGCCGATGACGGACCCACCCACGGCGGGTGCTCCCTCCGGCTGCCGGCCGGGGGTACCCGGCATCGGCTCGCCCCGGTCGAGGGCGTCCAGCTGCTCCTTGATCACCCGCAGCGGCAGGTAGTGGTCGCGCTGGGCGGCCAGCACGTACCGCAACCGGGCCACGTCGGTGGAAGCGAACTTCCGGTAGCCCGACGCGGTCCGCTGCGGGTGCACCAGCTCCTCGGACTCGAGGTACCGGATCTTGCTGATCGTCACGTCCGGGAAGTCCCCGCGCAGCGCGGCGAGGACCTCCCCGATCGTGAGCCGGGGGGCCGTGTCGTCGGTGTCCCGGTCCACGCTTCCGCTGGGCTGGGGCACCGCGCTCACCGCCCTCGCCCGCTCGCGTCCCGCGCGGGGCCGGCCGGGGGCGTCATGCGCCGGCCGGCTCGCCCGTCCGCGGCCCGGTCAGGTAGACCAGGCGGAACTTGCCGATCTGCACCTCGTCGCCACCGGCGAGGGAGGCCACGTCGACCGGCTCGCGGTTGACGTAGGTGCCGTTGAGGCTGCCGACGTCGTGCACGGTGAAGCCACCGCCCTCGCGGTGGAACTCCACGTGCCGGCGGCTCACGGTGACGTCGTCGAGGAAGATGTCGCTGTCGGGGTGCCGACCGGCGGTGGTGACCTCCTGGTCGAGCAGGAAGCGGCTACCGGCGTTCGGGCCACGCTTGACGACCAGCAGCGCCGAACCGGCCGGCAGGGACTCGACCGCACCGGCGTGGGCGTCGGCCGTCGACTCGGCGACCTCGGCCTGCTCGCCGGAGTCCTCGCCGCCGACCTTGGGGATGATGCTGGTCGACTCGCCGACCCGCTCGGGGCTCAGGGCAGAGCCGCACTGGGCGCAGAACCGGCTGCCCTCAGGGTTCTGGTGGCCACATCGAGTGCAGAGCACGTCGGTCTCCTCCGGTGCTGGGCACCGCCGCGTCCTGGTGAGAGGACCGCGGTCGGCCGGCGGACGGCGGGCCGGTCGGCCCGTCGCTGGTCGGCCACCGCGGGGTCGCGGTCGGGCCGGGGGTCATGGAACCAGCGGCCGACCCGAGGGTCAACCGCTCGTCGAGGCTGAGGGTCGGGGGCTCCCGCAGGACTCACGGGACCGACCATCGCAGTGATGATAGTGATCGCCGGTCCCCCGCCCGGGACGCCGGGGGGTGCGGCCGCGCCGAGAGCCCCGAGGTGGACCGCTGGGCGTGTCCCCGGTCAGCCCGGGCGATCGATGGACGGGCCGGTCAGGAGGCGTGGACGACGGCCTCGTAGGCCGCGGCGTCCAGCAGCTCGGCGGTCGGGTCGCCGCCGTCCGCGGCCACCCGGATCTCGACCAGCCAGCCCGCCCCGTAGGGGTCGCTGTTGACCGTCTCCGGAGCGTCGGTGAGCGCCTCGTTGACCGCGGCCACCACACCGGCGACCGGCGAGTACACGTCGGAGACGGACTTGGTGGACTCCACCTCACCGATCGGGTTCCCGGGGCCCACCTCGGCACCCACCTCGGGCAGCTGCACGAAGACGATGTCGCCCAGCGCGTCCTGGGCGTGGTCGGTGATCCCGACCCGGACCACGGTGCCGGCACCGTCGGTGCCCTGCACCAGCGCCCACTCGTGCTGGTCGGTGTATCGGCGGTCGTCGGGGGTGGCCATGCGGCATCTCCAGGGTCGAGGGGTCGAGGGGTCGAGGGGTCGGGTCGAGGATCGGGCTGGTGACGGCGGCCCCGGTGCAGGGTCCCGGCCCGAGCGGAGCGAGGAGTCGGGGCACCGAGGGCCCTTCTCAGTCCCCGCCGTCGGGCTCAGCGTATTGAGGCACGTCGAGCGGCCTCAGCGCGTCCACGACGACCAGGTCGGACTGCACGATCTCCACGCTGCCGCCGCGCCCGCCGACGACGGCGACGACGCCCCCGAAGATGTTCATCGCCGTCGCCATGTCCTGCGGGGACCCGATGACGGTGAAGACGTAGGGGGCCTGGATGCGCTGGCCGTCGATGCGCAGGGCCCCCGGGGAACCGGTCACGGCGGTGCTGACCCCGATCCGGACGTCGTCGACCTGCATGGTCTCCGCGCCCGCCCCGCGGAGCTCCTGGACGGCGTTGAGCAGCGTGGAGGCCGAGACCCGGTCCTCCGGGTCCCGGATGGTCATGGTGAGCCCGGGCCCCTGGGCGGCCACGGAGCCGTTCAGGATGCCCAGCGCCGACGACCGCTTCTGCGCCTCGGCGAGGGCGGCAGCCGAGTCGCTGTCGGAGCTGCCCAGCTGGCTGAGGGCGGAGCGCTGGTCGGCGATCTCCTGGCGCAGCCGGTCCTGCTGGGCGTCGAGGTCGTCGAGGATGCGGACCAGGTCCTCCTCGCGTGCGCCGGCGAGCACCTGGTCGGTGTCGGTGCTGCGCACCTGCACGGCGAAGGCGAAGCCCAGCAGCAGGGTCAGCACGCCGATCAGGACGGCGGCGAGCGGGTCACGGCGTCGCCGACGGGGCACCGCTCCCCCGCCGCCGGCCGGCGCCTCGCCGACGTCGCCGGGATCGCGGCTGGGTACACCGTCGCCGGGTACACCGTCGCCGGGCACGCCGTCCGGGGGCACGCCGTCCGCGGGCGCGCCGGCGACCTCCTCCGGCGCCCCGGCGTCGTCGGTCGGCACGTCGGGGACCTCCGGCGGCGGCACGTCGCCGTCGGGGCGGTGGTCGGGGCTCATGCGCGGAACAGGTGCCGGCGGATCGCCGCCGCGTTGCCGAAGATGCGGATGCCCAGCACCACCACGACGGCGGTGGACAGCTGGGCGCCCACCCCGAGCTGGTCGCCGAGGAAGACGATCAGCGCGGCCACGACGACGTTGGAGACGAAGGAGATGACGAAGACCTTCGCGTCGAAGATGCCGTCGAACCGGGCGCGGATGCCACCGAAGACCGCATCCAGCGCCGCCACCACCGCGATCGGCAGGTAGGGCTGCAGCCCGATCGGCACGCTCGGGTCGAGCAGCAGGCCCAGGACCACGCCGATCGCGAGGCCGAGGATCGGGATCACGGGATCAGCCTCCGGTGGTCGGGTCGGTGCCGGTCGTGCCGGTCGCGCCGTCGACCGGGACCTGACCGGTAGCCGCGGCCGGGTCCAGCGGCTCGGCGAACCGCAGCTCCGCCCCGCTGCCGGCGGGCAGCTCCAGGTCGTCGGACCGGGCGACGGTGAAGACCACACCGTAGTCAACGGTCAGTTTGGCCACGGCGGTCGCCTCGGGTGTGTCCACGAACTCGTTCTGCAGCCGCTGCGGGTCGCCGATGGCCGACACCTCGTAGGGGGTGTTGACCGGGCGCAGGTCGACCAGGATGGCCTGGCCGGCCTGCCGGATGGCGGTGGTCGCCCCGATCCGCTGGCCGTTGATGCTGATCGCCTCGGCCCCCGACGCCCAGAGCGCGTTGACGACCAGCTGCAGGTCGCCGTCCTGCACGAGACCGGCTCCGGCCACCTCGGCCGATCCGCCCACCGGGTCGCTCTCGGCCGACGGGGCAGCGTTGTCCAGCTCGATCCGCAGCCCGGGACCGGACACCGCCACCAACGCGGCCGCCTGCTCGGCCGCGGTGAGCCGTTCGAGCGCGCCCTGACCCGCGACGCTGGCGGCCAGCGCGCCCTCCCGGGTGCTGGTGACCCGAGCGGTGAGCTCCTCCAGCTGGGCGGTCAGGTCGTCGGCCGTGCCGGACTGCTCGGCGATGTCGTCGCGCAGTGCCTGGCGGGCCTGCTCCCGCCCCTGCTCGCCGGCGGCTGCCTGGCGGTAGGTCACCGAGGCCAGCAGGCCGGCGATCAGCAGGGTGAGCGCGACCAGCAGCTGCCCCCGGGAACGACGCAGCCGGCTCCCGTCCCCCCCGGGCGGCACCGTCCGGGCGGCGCGGGCCGCGGCGGCCTGGGCGTACGCCGGGTCGACGGTCTCGGCGAGGACCTGGTCCAGCAGCGAGGCGCCCAGCGAGCGCGGTCGCCCCGGCGCCGCGGCGCTCACCGCGCCGCTCCGGCCCGCCGGTCCCCGGCGAGCAGCCCCACTGCCTGGACGACGTAGAAGACGCCGGCCAGCACGTACAGCGCGGCACCCCAGACGGTGAGCGCGTAGGCGATCGGGCGGGCGATCGAGGCCGCGGTGCCGTCGCCGTCGGCCAGCAGCAGCAGCGGGAAGGCGTACAGCAGCAGGAAGGTGGCGGCCTTGCCCAGGTAGTGCACCTGCAGCGGCGGCCAGCCGGCCCGGCCCAGCAGCAGCAGGGTGCCGCCCAGGACCAGCTCCCGGGCCAGCAGCACCACGACCACCCACAGCGGGATGACGTCGCGGATGACGAAGGCGACCAGGGTGGCCACGATGTAGAGCCGGTCGGCCGCCGGGTCCAGCAGCGCGCCCAGCCGGCTGGACTGGCCCAGCGCCCGGGCCAGCTTGCCGTCGGCCCAGTCGGTGGCGCCGGAGACCGCGAGGACCACGATCGCCCAGCCGTCCGCCTGCGGGCCGAGCAGCAGCCACAGGAACAGCGGGACGCCCAGCAGCCGCACCACCGACAGCAGGTTGGGCAACGTGAACACCCGGTCGCTGAGGGCGTCCCGGCCCTGCGGGTCCGCCGTCGTCCGCGCGGCGGGGGTGCCCGCCGGGACGCCGGCCCGGTCGTCCGCCGTCGTCATCGCAGCTCCACCTCGCCGTCCACCGCGGGCCAGGTTAGTGCCCCGGCGGCCGGTGCTGCGACGACCGGCCCGCCGGGGCGCCCGGCGGGCCGGTCAGGGAACCAGCGCTGGAGTTCGACGCCGCCGCGGCCGCCGCTGCGGCGTCGAGTTCCTCGTGGCCCTGCTCCCGAGCAGCTCGCTCGAGCGCCGACTCCACGTCGAGGGGCTCGACGCGCCGACATGCCCGGCTGCGCACCGGTCGTGCGTGCACCGCGGCACGAGATCTGCCGGGCTCAGCCCACCGGTTCCGGCGGAACCGACGCCGGCAGCACCCGCGGGCCCGCCTCGACCGGGCGCGGCCGGTCCTCCCGGTGCAACCGGACGGCGACCAGCGCGACGTCGTCGTCCGGCCGGTCGTCGACCAGCCGTTCCACGACCAGCTCGCAGACCTCCTGCAGCGGACGGTCGGCCAGGTCGGTGAGCGCGGCCAGCAGCCGCGCCATGCCCTGGTCCAGGTCGGCGTCCCGGCGCTCGATCAGGCCGTCGGTGAACAGCAGCACGGTGACGCCGCGCTCCAGGGTCACCACGGTCTCGGTGCGCGGGGTGCCCGGGTCGACGCCCAGCAGCAGCTCGGCCCGCCCCTCCGGTGCCAGCGGCGTCACCGTGCCGTCCGGGTGGATGGCGATGGGCGGCAGGTGACCGGCACTGGACCAGCGCATCCTGGTCAGCCCCCGCGCCCGCTCGTCCGGGTCCTGCTCGAAGCGGGCCACCGCGGCCGTGGCCAGGGTGTCCAACCGCAGCAGCTCCATCGAGGCGTCCAGCCGGCGGAGGACGTCGGCGGGGCCGGCCTCGTCGTGCGAGGTGGCGATGCCCCGCAGCAGGCTGCGCAGCTGGCCCATGCTGGCCGCCGCGGCGATGTCGTGCCCGGCGACGTCCCCGATCACCAGCATGGTGGCGCCGTCGGGCTGCAGGAAGGCGTCGTACCAGTCACCGCCGACCGCGGCGGCCTCGGTGGCGGGCAGGTACCGCACCACGATCTCGGCGTGGTCGGGCTCGGGCGGGGCGGTGAGGAAGCTGCGCTGCAGCTGCTCGGCGAGGGCCTGCTGCTGGCGGTAGAGCCGGGCGTTGTCCAGCGCCAGGCCCGCCCGGCCGGCCACCTCCTCGGCGGTGGCGAGCTCCGCCGCCGTGATGCCCCGCCGGCCGGCGCCGTTGAGCAGGGTCAGCAGCCCCACGGTTCGGTCCCGGGCGTGCAGCGGCAGGACGGCGATCGACTGCGGTGCCAGCCGGGTGACCAGGTCCTGCGCCGCACCCGGCTGCAGCACGTCGCGGATCGCCTCGGTGGCGCCCTGCTCGAGCACCACCGGCCGGCCGGTGCCCAGCGCCCGGTAGACGAAGGCCCGCTCCCGCAGGGCCGGGATGCGCAGCCGGCAGAACTCCTCGACCAGCGGGCGGACGGACTCCTCGCGGTGCCACCAGCCGACGTCGCGGACCCTGCGCCGGCCGCCGGCCCGGTCGTCGTCCTCGACCAGGGTGACGATGCACCAGTCCGCGAGGGTCGGGACGACCAACCGGGCCAGCCGGCCCACGGCCAGGTCGGCCTGCAGGGTGCCGGTCAGCTGCTCGGTCACCGCGGACAGCAGCGCCAGCCGGGCGGCGGCCTCCTCGGCCCGCTGCTGCTCGCGGTGCCGGTCGGTGACGTCCAGCAAGTACACCGCCAGGCCGTCCGGGCCGGGCCACGCGTGCAGCTCGTACCAGCGGTCCACCGGCGGCGGGAACCAGGCCGGGAAGGACGCCGGCTCACCGGTCCGCACCGCCCTGCGGAGGCGTTCCCGGACCGCCGGGTCCACCGCCTGCGGCCACTCGTCCCCGAGGACCTGCCCGAGCAGCGCGTCCCGGCGGAGCCCCAGGAGCTGCTCGGCGGCGGCGTTGACGTGGGTGAACCGCCAGCCCCGGTCCAGGGAGAAGAAGCCGGCGGGCATGGCCTCCAGCACCCGGGTCACCCGCAGCTCGGCGGCCCGCTGGTCGGTGACGTCGTAGGCGGCCCCCAACAGGCGCCTGGCCACCCCGTCGGCGCTGCACAGCGTCCGGCCGCGGGCGGACACCCACCGGGTGCGCCCGTCCGGCAGGTACACCCGGTAGACGGCGGCGAAGTCGCCGCAGGTGTCCAGCGCGGTCTGCAGCGCCTGGGTCACCCGCGGCAGGTCACCGGGGTGCAGCCGGTCGTTGAACGCCTTGATGCTGCTGTCGAAGCTGTCCCGGTCGTAGCCGAACAGCTCGATCAGCCGGACGTCCCAGTCCAGCCGGCCGGTGACCAGGTCCCAGTCGAAGGTGCCGATGCCGGCGGCGTCGATCGCCAGCTCCCCGCGCAGCCGGTCCGCCTCCCGCGCGTCGAGGAACCCGGGGTCCACGGAGTCGTCCACGTCGGCCTCTCTCACCGGCCCGTCCGGTGGGGGTGGGGGTGGTGAGCTGTGGACCGGTCCTCGGTGCGGCAGCTGCGCCATCGTCCCCGATCAGGCCCGTTGGGCACAACCAGCCGGCCGCTGACCAGCTCCGGCTACCGGGACGGCGCGTCCAGGGCCAGCAGCTCCAGCGGGACCTCACGCTCGAGCACCAGGCCAGCGAGCTCGTCCAGGTCGAGCCCCGCGCCGTAGGCGTGCGCCCGCAGCAGCGCCAGAGCATCGGAGCTGGTCACCTGCAGCCCGACGTTCACGAAGCCCATCGCCTGCCAGACCAAGGAGCGGCGGCCCGCGGCCGGCGCGTCCAGCCAGGCCGGTCCGTCCCCCTCGGGCGAGGCGCGCACGTTGCCCTGCTGGAAGACCGAGACCACGGCGCGGGCCACGGCGAGCGCATCGACCAGCGTCACCGAGTCGATCGGCCGAGGTGGCACCAGGTACAGGTCCAGCGCACCGACGCCACGCAGCTCGTCGCCCAGCGGCAGGGAGATGACCCCGCGGATGGACGTCCGGGTGACCAGGCTGTCGTGGAACGCCGGCCAGGAGGAGCGGATGGTCGCCTCGTCGGCGACGATCGGGCGCCCCTGCTCGTGCGCAGTCAGGCAGGGCCCCTCCCCCACCGTGAACTGCAGCCGCTCGGCCACGGCCGACTGCTCGTCGCTGGCCCCCAGCGGTAGCCGCCGCTGGGGGGTGAAGAACAGGCTGATGCCCGCCCCGTCGACCGGCAGCACCTCGGCGACTGCCCGGGCCAGCCGCTCGGGCAGCAGCTCCGGTCGGTCGAGGTCGGTCGTCGAGTCCGTGAGGGCGTCCTGGAAACGCTCGAGGGTGGTCACCGTGCTCCTACCGAGTTCGTCGGATCCGGGCATCCCGCCCGCCGACACCTGCCCGACTCTGCTCGCCCGGTGCCCAGACCATGCCCCGTCCCCGGCGGCGGCTAACCCCGGACCGGCCGCCGGTCAGCTCTCCGAGGCCGGCCCGTCGACCGGCTGGGCCGTGCCGGCGCGGTGGCACGCCGCGCACGTGCCGAAGATCTCCAGGGTGTGCCGGACGTCGACGAACCCGTGCTCGCCGGCCACCCGGTCGGCCCAGCGCTCGACCGTCGGGCCCTCGACCTCCTCGGTGCGACCGCAGCTGCGGCAGACCAGGTGGTGGTGGTGCCGGGTGCTGCACCGGCGGTAGATGGCCTCGCCGTTGTCGGTGCGGATCGAGTCGAGCTCGCCGTCGTCGACCAGGGCCTGCACGGCCCGGTACA
>Ga0210040_10004361_pt1 | contig 18547 bp, 13 predicted proteins | sample CryGeyCG12114_NA_FD_185462 | JGI IMG/M metagenome (GOLD analysis project Ga0210040, IMG submission 185462) | Groundwater microbial communities from aquifer - Crystal Geyser CG19_WC_8/21/14_NA (SPAdes) (version 2) | ecosystem: Environmental > Aquatic > Deep subsurface > Groundwater | place: USA...
GGCATATACCACAACAGTCAGTCACAGTCGAAACTATTCCACCAAACGTGGAGACCATACTAGCAAGGAGGCTAAAGAATTTGAAATCGCAGCATTTCAAACTCCTGAGGCCGCAGCAAAGTAAGTGTACTTGATTTTCTAAGATTTTGTAAATACACTAGTATCTTTTGTCTGTACGATCTTCCCAAAAAGTTAGTTACAGCCGGTTCCAAAAATATGCTTATCTTTTCCTTGCAACAGTAGTCACTCTTTCAGTGGCATTTGCTAATGACTTTTATTGCATGTAAATTTTATCTGCTCTGCTTCTCTGGTTAGTAATTATATAGTTCCATAGTCCATCTTATTCTCTGCTACTACAACTCACGAGTTCCCATCTTCGCTCTTAATACATTATGTATAATATGGACAATAGTAAAGGAACTAACGCGTAATTTTGCGTGGACTAACCTATTTAGTCATTGCCAATAAAACAACTGGAACAAATTGAAACTTCCATAGTATTCCTGTGACCGTCCATCACTTCATATCATCTATATTTCGGTGCAAAAATTTGCAGTGTCTTCATTTCCCAACTAAAATTTACTTCTCCTGGGTACGGCCTAAACCTGAGACATAATCGTTTTATGATCCAACACTTTCATATAGCGAATAGAGCGAACTCAAAAAGCTATCATAGAACGCCAAAAACAGGCACTTTATTTCTTCTCGCAAGTGCTAACTATCCAAGTTTCTCGCTCCATATATTGACCAATTCACTCTCAAGTGTGAATTAGAATGCACGGGCATAGATCAGAAGGGAATATGCATGAGCCACAAAGGCCACCGAGGCGTATGAAGAGTCTGTCCGACGCTTTGGATTCTTTGGGTTCCTCCTTTCATAACATATATGAGAAGCATATTCATCATCATCACCATAAGCATTCCAAAGATACCTCAACCAGTCATTCAAGCTCGAGCTCCAATTGTTCAGATCATTTGAAAGGGAAATCGGATGAAGACGATCACCATAAGGTAAATAATAATGTTAGTGTGAAGGAGTTGCCGAGTGTAGTGAATACCAGACCACTGGAAAATGGTACTAATGGCCACCATAATCGACATAATAACATGAAAAAGCAGACCTCTAACAAGAAGGTATCAAGTTTGCTCGTCAATGGTGTGAATTCCGCATATATTGCAGACAACTTTAAGTTGGACCCAGACCCATCGCCGTCTGGAACAAAAAAACCTTTCGATTATCGTGTCAAGAATTCGCCCACAGGATCACCTCAAGCCACTAAAAAAGATAAACGTAGTTCTTCAATCATTTGGGTAGATTTCTTGACTCAAGGAGCTAACGACGACAATACGTACGAAATTGAGGACAAGTATGAATCCTCGGATGACGATGAACATGAGTTGGACGCTATAAGTCGAGATAAAAGTCCTATGTCTCGAGCAACCAGTCCAAGAAAAATCTGGTTTGATAAGATCACACACCCGGATTCGGAGGGTGACGGGGAGCTAGCTACCAAAAAGTCGGAGAAAACAAAGAAACTTCGTAGGAGAGATTCAATGGCGCCTTCTGTTCCTAAAGTGAAATCTCCCGAACCGTGAGTATGGTTTTGTTGTGACGAGGGCTAGTTAGTGAGTTTTGTATTTAGAGTGCGCTTTATAGGAAGAAGGGTAGAAACATGTAGCTTTTTAATACGTCCCTATCCCTAATAATAGTGCTGCGAAGTGCAAAAACGGAAAGTACCATTTGTATAATATGTATTTTTTATTTTTAGGGAGCAAGGTCAAACTCACAGAAATGTGGACGACCTCATATTTGATATGTTCCAAGAGAAGGATGAGGAAGTGATCCTAATTGGGAAATTTTTGGCTGTGAGTGAACCTGGAATATTGTCGTTGCTTTGAAAGTAGAGTTTGTTTAGCATACCCTTTACTAACAGTGAATGTTTCTGTTTCTCATAGTCACTGGAGAAAACGGGACTTCGAAAAACAGACCCACGGCTTAAGGAGCTATTCGAGAACCTAAAACAAGAGGAGTTGAAATTATCTAAAAGTGACATAGGCTCTATCGAGACCCTGCGATTGAGTCGTGAAGCTTTCAAAAGTGTCATCACCGACAATATAGTATTAATTTCCCGAGCCTTTCGTCAACAATTCATTATCCCTGAATTTAAAACCTTTTGCAATCATATTCAAAGTATTTACGACTCGTGTAAAAAAGTAACGGGTGGCAAAGTTGCTGCGTACATTCCACAGTTAGCTCGAGCTGATCCCAACTTGTGGGGCGTTTCAATCTGCACTATTGATGGCCAAAGACACTCCATTGGGGATACAATGGTCCCATTTACTCTCCAATCGTGCACGAAACCTTTAACGTAAGTTCATTCAGGAAGAAAATGTGCCTAATGTTATTAGAGTTTATTACGTAGTTAGTCAGTAGTTCATAGTAATATTCATGCATATGAAGATCAGACCAATGTCCTAATAATGACCATAAGGTTCATTTGTTGACTGTGAGGTGAGTATCATAACCACTATGTAGCCAGCCAGTAGTGGGAAATGGCTATGCTTACTACTCAAGCTTACAGTTTGCGCATAGCATTCATTTTTAATTGCCATGTTAATGTTTCCCCTTTGGTTTTTCAGGTATGCTATTGCACTAAATGAGCTGGGAGAAGAAACAGTTCATCAATACGTTGGACAGGAACCGTCTGGCCGCATGTTTAACGAGCTCATTTTGGATCATAACAGTAAGTAGAATAGTTTATCACGCAAAATGCTAATTAATGATCTCTGTGCATTCTTTTCGAATTCAAATGCAATGTGGAATATGAATATTGCAAACAAAACAACTCATTGCATCAAATGATGCAGTCAATGATGAAATGCAAATGTTATACAGAAATGATGAATTTTTACAGAAAAACCACATAATCCTATGGTCAATGCCGGTGCTATAATTGTCTGTTCACTGCTTAAGTCTATGGTTCGCCCAGAGATGACTCTAGCAGAAAAATTTGATTTCACTCAACAGTATTTCAAAGTAAATTATTCGATATCTAATTACCGGTAGTTAGTAACTAAACGATGATCGAATAAGCTTTAATACTGTGTTTAACTTTCATTTTAGCGACTCGGAGGAGGTGAATATGTTGGCTTCAATAACGCTGTTTTCCTTTCCGAACGAGAGGCTGCAGATCGAAATTATGCTTTAGGATTCTACATGAGAGAACACAAGTGTTTCCCTGAAGGAACTAATCTCAAAGAATGCATGGATTACTATTTTCAAGTATTTCTAAAAGCAATTCCCATTTTCAATGCACTCTCCTTTAGTATATAACCCAGAAAATTAATTTTTTCTTCATTTTAGTGTTGCAGTATGGAAACAAACGGAGAAACAGCGGCAGTTATGGCGGCAACTTTAGCCAATGGTGGTATTTGTCCCATCAGTGGACAAAAAGTGATGAAATCTGATTCAGTACGAGATGTGCTATCTTTAATGCACTCATGTGGCATGTATGATTATTCTGGTCAGTTCGCGTTCAAAGTAGGACTCCCAGCCAAGTCTGGAGTTAGTGGATCCATTTTGTTAGTTGTTCCTAATGTACTAGGGATGGCTATTTTTAGTCCTCCCTTGGATGCTATGGGAAATACTGTTCGGGGTGTAACTTTTTGTCAGGTAATCGTTTAAATTAATTCATAATTTCTAGGCACTAATTGACCTTTGACACACCCTATTGAAATTTTGAAATCTAAGATTTGAGTTCTGTCTACACAAATTGCGTTCCACAATTTTTGTTCTGTGGCGTTGAAAATGAATAATCATGCTGACTCTTTATGACACACTATTACAGGAGCTCGTGAAAGTTTTTAATTTTCACAAGTATGACAATCTAAGACACGCCTCACACAAAGTTGACCCTAGAAGACATCGCTTTGAAACCAAAGGACTTAATATTGTGAATTTACTATTCTCTGCTGCATCTGGAGATGTAACTTCAATGCGCCGTCATCATTTATCTGGCATGGATATGAGTGCTTTTGATTATGATGGTCGATCTGCTTTACATCTTGCAGCTGCTGAGGTATTTGCCGCGAATAAAATATCTTCTATACATATTTTTCCCCCTATAATGCTGATGCATTGATTTTATATATTCAGGGACATCTTGAATGTGTCGAGTATCTTCTGCGTCACTGCTATGTACCACATAAACCACTGGATAGGTAAACTACGACAATTTTATTCTATTTTTGCATTTTGCATTTTATTGTATTTGTGCTTTCTTGGGTTAGTTAGTTAATTGTTCAGTAGAATTGCCGGTAAGGAACTAATTGTGTGCTGAATGCTGGAGCAGTAAAGCACAGTGTGTATGACACTAAACTGAAATCTTATATTTCTCTATAGATGGGGACACACGCCCTTGGATGAGGCCGATAGGTTCGATCACAACGATGTGTCCGAGTTCCTAAAGCAGTGGGACAAGTCTCACTCTCCACCTCCATCAACAGAAGAATAATAAATTACTACTTCTAAATTATCAATTAAATAAAACCAATCAGTTTCTGTCGTACGAACAATGGAAATCTGTAAAATTCCTCTTGCAGTTATATACTTGTGATGATACCACATATTATGGATTAGCATATTCAGTTGGTTTACTTGCACACGGGAAAATATTTATTATGGAAGTTAATTAGCACCAAGATCATACCATATTTGTGCCGTGTTGGCATTGATAATAATAATTCATGATTTCATCGATGCTTCTTCTGTTAATGTTCAAGTAAGTGTGAACTACTAATAATTTTAATGCATGATTAAATGCATACTGTAGTGAATTAAGAGAGCAAAATAAATATACTAGTCTCTAGTCTAATCAGTATACTATAACGAGTGTGTAGGCATGTAAAATAGTTCATCTTTAGTCACTGATACCTTTTCTATTTGTAGGTGATAATATGATTGTGTTCACATGATATGTTCCTTATGTTGTTTGAAAAGTTTGCCTTTCACATACCGACAATAATAATCAACCATTTTAATGTGTTGAGCCAATCCTACCGATTCATTGTTTAGTATTAATAATAGTTGAGAAATAAAAATGCTGGTGAAAAAAAAATTGTACGGAATACTCAATATTAAATGCATTGATTTTCTGCTCATGGGTTGAGATTGGAAAAATTAATTATTGGTGGCTTGTAGGCTGCCACTGAATGCAGCGTACTTTATCTCCTCACCCAATGTACGTTTCCTAATTTTTTGAGTGTTTACTCCAAAATTTGTTTTGGGGGTGAAAAAAAGGGTTGAAAGGAAATAGTTTAGACCTTCTGTATGTTGTTTATCACATATAAAGAGACTTTGGAAAAAATAGCATCCCTTTTGAGCGTAAATATATATTTGAGTGACTACTTTGCTATAATTTTAGTTTTTCTTTACCAGAGAAGAAGGATTAACATTGTTACTATTCAAGCACTGTAAAAAGAATAGTTTGAGAAAAACATCTCAAGGTTTTTTTTACTTTAACCTTCATCCGCAACTTCTTTACACCATTTTTGGGTTCCATGAGCTAAAAGAATGATTATTTGAATATTCAAGCTTCGGTTAACATTACCCACCTACTTACAATATAACAAGTTTGAGATTATGCTTTTTAAATCCTCTCACTAAAATATTATTCACATGACATTGGTTGCCGGATCACTAAAATTTGCCTCAAATGCATGCATGTTAATGTTGATTGTTGCTGCTATAAACTCTGTACTTACAGTAGTATTTAATCATAGCATTGGTCATTTTTATAATCAGTCATTGCAATGTTAAGTAACTCCCTATATCACCTCGCAATGACAGCATTTTTAATACAATACAAAATATAATCCAATTGAAAGCAACCCCTGCTGTTTTAAAATGTGTGTAACATGAATTATTCTCTCTAAAGCATAAGATTACTACTGCCAATCATGTTTCACACGGCGATTTTAATAGAAAGGTCAGCATATTATGCACAAGGAAATGCTATTCAATAGCTTCAAGAATTCATAACTTATTTCATATACAGCTCAACCCGTATTATGACTTCCCCCCATTTAGCTGAAAAGTTTCATGTGTTTTTACATTGTAACGAACCACAATCATTCCTGTCGTCTTAAAACTTAAATGCTAGATAAAGTAGCAAACAATATGAATTATTTATAAAATCTTGTCCTGTTGGGCCGGACAAAAGGAAATTGCCCAGAAAAACTATTGTACAATTATTGCTACAGTTCGGAAGTGATTAACGTAAATGAAAGGAAATGTGGAAATCATAGTTTAACAGTTACATCAAACTAAAATGCCCATCCAATATTTTTTCTAAGAACACGTTGTTACTTCACTAAGTCTTGTATTTAAGTAAGTGATAATAATATGGGCAAACTAAAAGTATTTGAACACAGCACGTGCTTTACCTCTACCGTTCATAGTCATAATCTTTTAGCATTTTATATAACGATGTTGACCAGTATACATATTTACTTTGTTTTTAAAGAGTACAAAGCACAGCTGCAAGGTGATGTAATTCGAAAAAATGAACTTCCAAATACGCGTCTCAACGATTCAACTTTTAACTAAAGTAGCAATGGTAAATTGGTTTACTGAACCAGGGTTACAAAAATATTCAAATTATGCGACCAACAAAGACTACCATTGTTCAAATACTTCACGTGTGTGGCAAAATGTACAAACAGTGATCATTTTCTCTCCTCATTTTATTATGCATATGACAAAAGTCTGCATACAGACAATGTCCATCCATAGTGAGGAACCAGACTGACCCTTGTTTTTATGGTCCATAGCGTAATATGTGTGTAGTTAGTATTTAACTAAACTAACTAACTATAGTTTCTATAATAATTTCGACCACATAGAATCTGTTGGGAAACCTGCCTCAACTCTTTTGAGGGAGAGCTTGAGATTCCTTCTCCACTTTTCCACACATCCCAACTATTTTTACTTTTTCAATATATCCTCCTGCCGGCTGCCGTGATGTAAATAACATTATAGCCTAATTTAACTGCTACCAATAGAACTTGTAGTTTACGTACTACAAAGTTAGCTAGAAAAAGGGTTTCAATTCAAAACAACAATCCTAAAAGAGTTCGTGGTAGATACTCCTTTCGTTTTCTATATACAGAGGATACAGAGATTCTATCGGTCAGTTTTCCCAGCGGATGTATCGAGTTCTTTATGTTCAGAGAAAAAACCAAAGAGACTTTACCATTACCTTATTTATGCCCAAAAAGTCCTTCAGATTTCGATTTGTTTACAACCGACCAGATAGAGACGACAAGCTGCAATTAGAAGAGAAATCAAATCATGGAAAAACAAATCCTTGAACATGTTTATTCCACACATTAGTTATACTGGCAATTAGCCTCAATTAGTTAACCACTTTGGTATAATCTAACTTGTTGGTCTAAAAATATCTGCATTCACAATAATAAACTAATTAAGTTTTATACTCAAAGTTAAATTACCAGAGAGAGAGAGACAGAGACCATGTTCTTTATTAATGGTTTGTTATCCTTAGTTAGTTAGTTAGTGTGTAAATCTAATTACCATACTGCATAAACCGATTTGGCTTTAAGTTAATTGCTTTAACTATGTGTGCAATAATTAGCTAGCTAACTTACTTGCTTACCAAAGGACGCAGGATATTTGTTAATGTCGATAAGTTTTACACTGCAAAGGTGAACATCCAGTTAAGTAATTTGTTATGACCTTTGCCACTTCCCCAGATTTCAAATTCATTAGATTCTTTCCTATTTAACTAACTGACGTTAGCAACTTTATGTATTCTTTCACACAAAATCTGTTATCTGTTTATACATCCTTGAAATTTCAATTCTACTGGTAACTGGTACTGGTACCTATTACAAACAACGCAACCAACCAATATTTACAGTTCAAAGTCAAAGGATTGGGAAAGTTTTCAGTAGTTTGGCAAATCGGCGTTCTAATCATTACAGAAAACACATACATATGATGTAACTCGGTAACTAAATTTGATTATAGCTTATGTTAGTTAGATAATCATTTCTACTAATAACCTTGTAGTCATAACGGATCTTCAATAATTCTTTGGTCCATTACCAATCACCATTTTATGGGTACTTAGCGAAACCAGTTCAATCTTGACAACTAAAAGTGTTGCGAACTCAAAACTCATTGGGTTATTGTTGTACAATAATGAATCTCTGCTAGATTAATGCTAGATTAACTTTTTATTACATTGTTAAAACTTTTCTATATTCATTCTAAATGCCCAAAATTCTGCTCTAATACCGAAGCTACAAAATTATACAGTTCTAAAAAAGGCATTCACTGTGTATTATTCAATGCGAACCACCCAGTAACTAACTTTTGACACGTTCCGGGTTTGGTAGGCGGATCATTGCATAAGAACTTGTGTATCAACTTTGACAGATTTGAAATGAAAGGGAGGTTTGACACCTTCAATGAGAATCAAATGAATACAATCATTTTTAAATACTTGACAATCAAGTTTATCTTCGGTTGCCAGCAAACCAGACAACCATGAAATGAATGACAACCTTATTATTATTGCTCAAAAAACGAAATCCTGTTATAGTTTTGGGATCAGCTGGAACTTTTTAAGCGATCAACCAAAAAACATTTAAAGGAATGAACTCCTTAAAAACTATTTGTCACACGAGCAAGACTACAAATGCATGTGTTTTGTATTTCCGTTTTTTAGCATAAGCCGTTTTAAAAGTTCTGTCTGATTTTTTGTAATTTTTTTTCAATGATGACGACAGAAAGAATGTTTTTCATGTCCAGCCTGTCCAACTATATTGATTCATCATTTTTAGCCGAAAGTTTCAGCTATCTTTTACCTTTCCAATTTAACGGTTAAATCTAATAACACAACCCTTTTTGTACCGACCTCAATTTTTGAATATATTAGTACTCTAACTAATAAGTAAACCAATAAACTAGTGGCTACATTGCCTACCTACCTGGCTGACCCTATCTAGCAGGCTATATAGTTTATTTTTGGTGCATAACTGTTTCTTGAGTTTGTGAGTGACCACTCAAAGTAGAAAAAACACCATTCACCATAAATAGACCCAAAAACCAATGCGACTCTAACTAACAATACAGTGTTTTAATGACAGGAAGGAAAATGTATATCCATATTGCATATTGACCGTTACTCGTCTAAACTAAGCTCATTTATATTATTTTCTTTTAGTCCACCTGCATCTGATGTTTTTAGAAACGACCCAAAAGCAATATAAAATCAACTATATTCGTAAAAGTCTTTTTTTTCAAACACGTACATATGCATATAGCATTTCATAAAAATCCAAGCGTGCCATAAGTAATGCATTCGTACATAAAAAATTAGATGGGCACACTTTAATTCATGTGTGGATAAAAATCTCCCTTTCACATGCACACCATTTTTTGTCCCCATTTTCCCCTGTTGTTATTTAGTTAGACCCTTTTTTACCCTCAATGAAATAAATTGGTGTGGTGAAGAATGAATAGAATGAGGAAAACTTTTCCAACCATTTAAAGCACGCACAAAAAAAGTGTACTTTACTAAACTTTTAGTAGGACATAACAGACGACTAAAGTTTGAACACATAGTTTTTATGATAGTGACGGATCAATTTTTTCATTATTTTCAGACTGAGCTTCTAAATCTAAATCTGTGTAATATACAGTATGTAGAAGAATACAAATCAAATGCTGTACAACGCACAGTAGTGCATTTTTCAATCGGTCATATCTGTAGACTTTAGTGCTGTGATGAGTGAGATTGACGAGAAAACGGTTGAATCTTTTTTATGTGCACATGTTATAGTCCTCTTAATGGTTTGATTTGAAGCACGAGCTAGGAAACATTTTATCCTTTGTATTCTTTATCACACAAGATTTTTTCTCTCTTCAAGTATTAATTCATGGATAGCTGCCTTTAGTATCCCTAGTTTCCTAATTTTTTGGGTTCCAACTGTCCTATCGTTCGTTAATCTCAGAACACGAGACGGGAATCCGTGCTCATAAATGTTTGTTGAGCTTATCATCTCTGTTAAAAGTAGACACTAAAGATGATTTGTAGAATGGGGTTTCATTTACCATTTATTGGTACAGTTTATCCCTTTAGTCAGCCAGTCAAATTAATTAAGGTTGGATTGTAATCTCTGTCAATTGAATAAACATTTTTAACTGCTCAAGACATTTGATGTTACTTTTCATGCCTGAGCTTCTCACAAATAGTAAGTTTTAAAAACTAGCATCATTTTTTAATACCATTAAAAAAATGTATACTCATATGAAAAGAGTGATATTCACGGATTGAAGTTTATTTTAAGTTTTGAGCTGCTATAGCGTATATTCAATGGAAAGGCAAGCATAAGAGAAGTACTACTACATATTCAACACACTGTACATAATAAGGGATAAAAAAAGGAATGAAAAGAGGTAGGGAAAAGATCCCCTCTGAATAAAAAAAATCCTGTGTGCTCACTCAGAAAGGCTTTTTTATTGGTCTCGTGCTATAGGGCTTTTTTTAAACTGAGTTTTTTATGCACAAGGGGCGTGCATCATTCCAGTTGCTCAACACACTTTAACCAATCCTTGTTTACATGTTCATTTTTTACCAGTTCGTAACGCCTTGTGTCTAACTTTGGGTTTCTGAATTCTATTAAAGGGTCAGTACTATCCTAATGTTATAAAAAATGGATAAAACTGTCTTTTTATTCGAGATAACAGTAGTACAAACTAAACTACCGTTAGTGTTTAGTTTCTAAAAAGTGTCTAAAAAGGAGTCACTATTTATATTGTTATTTATGTTCGACTACCATTTGAATGTAGAATTTCTATTTTCACAAACTTTACAGTAAACTAACGTTTTAGTTAGTTGATTGAACCAAATAGCACCTACCGTTATATCCCACACATTTTTATTATCACGCATGTTTAACATATTGGGAGCCAAAGAACCCTTTTTGTTCCAAGCATTTCCTTCCCCCATCATATCATCCACCGTTATGGATTCTTTTCTATAAGGATGACACATAGTAACCAACTATGGTGTGGCTCGCATAATGCTTCATATGATTTAAGGCTTAAAAATTTGTGTTTGAAAGGAAATAAGGAGGCTGTTTATAATCCTTTTGTCCCCAGTTATTTTTATTTTATTGGTAACCTAAATTCCATTTATTTTTAAACATAGAAGAAAAAAGAAATCGTTTTAAGGGGACCTGTAAAACCTGTACACCAAAAAGGTACACAGTTTCTTTCTCAAACACAAGAGCTATTTTTACAGACACCACAGAATACTGTTATATTTGATAATATTCTTGTGAATACGTTTTAACTAAAACTATCTAGCTAAAGTACTTCCCAACCCATTTTATGCATACAATATTCATATTTGCGTTAAATATAATTGAAAAAATGCACTAACTAACTAAGTAAAAGACTTTCAGACTTAAATTTAGTTAAAGTTAAGATTTTGTTTTTAAATTTTTTACTTCACAATTTGCTACACGCAAACTACAATTGATCCTCATGTCATCCCACATCATGAATATTACACTACAATCAAGTTGGAGATTCACATCATGTCCCGTACATGTCAACTATCGTTAATTCCTATTATTCCCCGCATTGGCTCATAAGAAGTAGCATGAGCCTTATTAGTTAGCAAAATTGAGACTCTCTTGGCCACAAAAATAAAAGCAATCCCCATCAATGTATGTGCATTGTAGCTACTAACTAACTACATTGAGGGTGGCAGACTCTACTTTTTTTCTTTCAAGTACAATAAAGCTCATAAAGAAGAGGGAGACAAATGAATGAACAAAATCAAGTTAGAAGACGTTTCAAATAATAATATATACTACCATTATTATGTGGGAGCGACAGACTAACAATGTACTTTCGTTTTTTCCCTAGAAAAAAAACAACAAACTGGCAGCTCGGCTAGCTAGCTGGTTAGTTACTTAGCATTACTACATGGGTGCATGCATAGGTACAAAACACGTGGATTTGGATTGGAATCACATACATACAATGTATGTAACTCAAGAGAGAAAAAAATATCTTCCATTGTTTATTTGTGACGATGTGGATTGAGGGAACAATGGGAAATGTCATTGCATAACATGACAGAACTTAAACTAGCTTGTAGTAGGAGGATTGTGCAGCATTGAAGGCAAAAACATTACATAAGGTTCACAGTTTTTTGTGTATATGGGGAAACATTTAATATTTTTGCTGCTGCCTGGGGTCCTATAGGCATTACTTTGGTGCCGGTTGGCAAAGTAAAAGAACTTTAGTTGGATATTTAGCGAGTTGACATTATATTTTTTAGTTGCGGGTGTATTTAGATCAGCTTTGACGCCGAATAAGAAAGAATTCAAAAACTGGGTAGAACTCTCTAGCGAAACTTCTCAGATTTTTTTCTTCAGACGAATTTCTCTTCAGTCCGATCGACTCATAATTTAGCTAGTTAGTTAGTTAGCTATAACAAGAATTTTGAAAACGTCCATTACCAATTACGGTTTGCATATGACATTCTAACATTCTTCTTTTCTGAAAATTTTAACTTGTGAACGTACAAAAGACTACATGTGATAAATTGAAAACATACATTTTTACAGATATTTCGCATTCTTGCTACCCAACAAAAAGATAAACATTTCTTTACCAAATACTATTCTAATAGCTGATGAACTCCCATGATTCCAATATTCAAATCAAAACTCAATGAATCCAGTGCGCACAGACTCCATGAAACTATCACTATAACTAAGAAAGACACGGGACACACCACAAAAGACAAAAAATAATGATCCATGTCATTTATAGGATGAACCTAGTTACTTACTCAAACTCATGAAATCGGGGGACTCCACAACAGATGATAATAGCTCATGATAAGCGAAATCTGCTTATTCATGACTGTTTATAGACACATATGACGTGTAAACAAAAGACGGAAAACAGAAGCCGTCATAATTTACGAATTCTGTCACTACAAAGTCCATCTGATATGTCATGGATCATGAATTTTTGGAATCTCTTTAATGTAATCTACACCCTTGAAAAAAGTACATAAAGTCTATGCATCTATCCAACTAATCCAACATAAAACTGAAATCCTGGACCAATGAGAATCATTATTGTATCCATCCAATCCACATAAAGCTTTATAACTATAGCTAACTAACTTATATTCGAAACTTGTGCAGCTCCCATTATTTTTATTACACTTTTATGACAACTATGTAAATTTATTCTTTGCGGCTCATTCATTGTGGGAACAATAATGATAGCTTTTCTCTATATTAATAGTCCCCAGTATCATCATCATGAGATGGGAGAAATAATAATAATATTTCCATGCGTTGTAATGAATACAACACATAGTACGCCCTAGGATATAAAAGAACGAATGCATGTAATTGTTTTCACTGGGATTCTCAGTCAGTCTCCCAAACCTGGGACTGTTAAAAGAAGAAGCCATTTAGGAACAAGGGGCTATTATTATTTTTACTCCACTTGTCCTATCAGATGATATTTTTTGAATGGGACATTGTTGTTTGTAAATTGCTGGATTCGTCAATGATTATTATTTAGTTTAGGTATAGCTGTAGTTAGAAGGATTCTTTTGTGATGGATAGTGAATATACATAGTGGAGTAAGTGGACCCTTAAATGAAAAATGCACTTGCATGCACTAGCATATGCATTGTTAAAACAAACCTGTGTATTTGTATTTATCAACTGTATAATATTACTGAACATAGAAAAACAAATTAAACGCAACATTGTAGGAAAAGCTAAGCATTAAATGGGCGTCTCCTTATTTTTTGTGGAATCATATAGCTAAAAACTACATTAGCATATAAAAAACAACAAATATTTACCAACTACTAAAGCTTACTGACCAAAATCTACTATAATGTAGAATAAACAATGAAAAAACAAAGGATTACGATCTAGTATTATGCACAAAGGAAAGAAAATACCAGTAAATCTTGCCATGACCAGAGATATGTGACATTTATTTTGAATTTATACAGGAAAAATAAGTATACATAACCCATAACCAAACGCAATGTATCGATTTGCCATTACTGACTGACTGAATATATGTAACTGGTAACTAACTACAGCAGTAGGAGATTTCTGTGCAACTGGAATTGTACCACATGAGATAATATTATGGAGTGAAATATTTTGGAACGAGATGGGTTGGCAAAATGCGTTCAATCAGTGGTGTGACTCTCCACCCGAGTATTTCCCTTGTCTTCGCCTACTCCCACTTTTTTATTTATGGAAAAAACGTAGTTATATAGCTAACCACTCGGGATAGAATGTAGAGGGGAAAATTGTGTGCACCGAGAAAAGCCGGGTGAAAACTGGAAATGAGATACAAAATTGGAGAGAGTGAGGACACATTCTATTTTTCCCTGATTCTATTTATCATGTCCTGGGATTCATAGAACGCATCAACTCTTCCTGCCTACATACAGAGAATTTCCTAAACTACCAATATCAGCTTACACTGCGTGTGTGTGTGCATTAGTCTCACATTCATAGATAGATCCGATTCCGGTTTCGTAAAAATCGGATAAAAAATTCACCCTCCCTCACCCTCCATTACAGTGTATAATATGAGCGGCCATGAGTTTCGTCTTTTTTTCCAACCCTCAAATCACTCTGTCCTATGTTATTAGTGACTGCGACTATGGCTCATATGGTGCACACGAGAGAGGGGATGAAAAACAAACTCACAATGTTGCTAGTCTACTTATATCTATATTGCTAGCTACGGCATTAACATATAGACGAATGAAATTGTTTTCACGAAATTTCCCCCTTTTGTTCCACAGCTTGACCAGTAGCAGTGTGAGCAAGAATTGGTAAATTTTCACAAGCTTTGTACTACATTGAATTTTGGTTAGCAATCCATTTTTGCTTACATTACTTTGTAAACTAGTGCGAAAAAGAAGAAATTTTCAGCAAATTTTGCAATTTGCAATATCTACTTCAAGTACACAAACGGACGTAGTTTTGTTGCTATATTTATTTTACCAGATGAGAAAAAAAAGGGGTAAAAATTTCTTATTTTACCTAAGCATACACCTCGCATTCACTTTTCTTTGCACTACTAACGTGCATTTGTACTCCTATTCACATGATGTTGGTCATCTCTGTAGATCCCTAATGCCCATTGTCCAAAAATAGGTGACCATGAGAGATAACCTTTTGGTCCATCCAGAACAGTAGTGGCCTAGTAAAGAACAAACCTAACTAACTAAGGAAATATTTGTGAAACCATTATTATTTGAGATCCTAGTTTGTTCTCACATGCTAACTAACTAACTAACTAACTAACTGCTAGCTACCTTTGGAATTCTCCGAAATTCTAGCAAAAAGACATGTATTCAAGTAAATGGGATGGATTAGATGGATGGTTTCCTTTACACCATCCCACACCGAAAGAGTTGAACGTTTCATTCCTATATAACACTAACTCTAACTAACTAAGTTACTTACCAATTGTTCAACTCATGAGTTGCTTTTTTACCCAAAATCCTCAAGAACCATTTAAATCAAACGGTTATCCATTCACAATGAAAGAAGTTGGTAACTTACAAAGTGTTTTTTTCTCTTCTCAAAGGAATCTAAAGGTTTTCTTGGATATGGATTCATTCATGTCTTCAGAACGAGTCGAAATGAATGAAAGTTTTTTATTCATTTTTCTTGGGATTTTTTTTTCTTCCAAGTGAGTTTTTGTTGATACTTGCAGTTAGTCACAGTTAGTGTATTCAGTCCTTGTGCAAAGGTTGAGGGAAGAAATATTCATTTTAAGGATATTACAAGTACCAAATGCCCATCCCATAATATGTGTACAGCTGACTGACTTATGCATGTCTATTCATCCGCATTTTTAAAGGTACTTTTTTGAACAAACCGTGCAGGAAGTAAGTAAAGGTGTAATGTACAAGAAATAATGAATAGTTTTGGTGGAAATTATTGTGAATAATAATGTAAAGTTAGTAAAATGACCACTTGCGGACCTACTGGTGTAGTTGGTTGGAAACGGACTTTGCTTACTTACTTGGTTTAACTGTAAAAAGAGATTTTAGTGAGCAGAGGGTTCCACCCCAAAAAAAATGAACGTTGTGTGTGTGTGATGGTCACGTAAAAATGAATGCACATGTTTTTGCTCTGTGTGTAGATAAAAGCCATTTATATTTCACGGAGCATTTTATGGACATTTCTGGTCATTTTTCAAGTTTGGGGGACTTTTTTTTACTGTATAGTTTACTATTGGTCATTGATTTCTTTAGAAATGAGAGAACAAAAGATTGTAGTTATTTAGGAATATCATTTTTTAGGACGAAATATTTTTTTACATTAATTGACTTGTGTATAGTACTTGAATAAGATTTGCACTTCAATACATTTCACTCTGGAAGAAATTATAATCAGGACATGATTTTGAAATAGCTTTGCAAGCTTGTAACTTGATAGGAACACCACAGCTTAGAAATCTTGACCCATACCAAAGTTAACAAATGAGACCAAAAATCTGGCATTAAAAAGTGGTCAAATTTGCTTTCTTTAGTGTAAAAAAAGGGTCCAGCCAAATGGCTGTCAAGAAAATTAATGTCCGAACAACCTCTTTTTGAGCCCATTATACGTTTTTATTTAAAAAAAGGTCAAAAAGTAGCCACCGACCGAGCCAAATGTAATGGTAATTGTAAAAAAAGTAAGGAATTATCCTTTCCAAATTGGTACTGTATAGTGTCCGATTTCTTTGTCATAAAATATGTGCTCTGTACTCTTTTCATGTATAACAGCTAAAAATCTCCATTGCTACTAACAAACTTACCAACCAAAACTCTAACTTTACTTTTTTGTGTCTTTTACTCCTCCACCCACACATAAAATTCTCTTTTAACATTTCACATCCACAATTTAACTCATTCCAGGAAGTGACCAAAACAGATGTCATTTTGTACACTGCTACAACCTAATGCATAACTATCCTCATTTGGTCAAGTCAAATCTCTCAATTTTTAAAGCTTTTAACAAATAAAAATATCTTAAAAAATGTCACGGCAAAAACTCACATACCTAGTCAGTCATAGCACGTGAGTCGGAAAAATAAAACTATTCATTCCGGAATCTTATCTTTATGGAAGGCAGTTGAGCATATGATGATGATAATAGGATAAGCTACCAAAAAATGTGTGTGTATTTTGTAAAAAAGGCGATATCCAACTAACCAACAAACTTTACAAAGTATAATGCAACAAACTATACGCTCATAAGGATCCGTGAAACTAACTAACTAAAAAATTACTACATACTTATTCAGCTCAGATGGACTGGGAGATAGTAAAACCATAGTGGTTGGTTGGGAGCACACAATGTGTTGTTGATGACATCTTTTGGTTTTGTCCTTTCAAGGTGCGCACATCTCATCCATCATCGTATTATATATTATGGGATCCTTTGGATTTCAATTCCTTATCTGGTACAGTTAGTTGCTGGAAAACATCTTCATTTTCATATAGTTAGTTAGTTAGTATACACACAAAAGTGTACACCACATATGAATGCGATTTGTGGATTCGTTGTGTAATTTGTATGTTATGTGCTTGCTGCCTGCTTATTGAATAAGAAATTGTTTGTTAGTATCTGTAGCATTACAAGTAAAGTAATGCAGTTACTTTGTATGTATAGTTGGGGGACGGAGACAATTTTGTGATCTTTATCTTGTTGAGTGAGACTAGACGTTTAAAAAATGTGAATCAGGAGAATTAAAATGCGCAAAGTTTGCTCAGTCAGTATTGGATTCCTGGATTTAAAAATGTCAACTTTGGTTATGGAATTCCACGCAGTATTTGCATGCCTATCAACAAGAAATGCGATTTGTGACTCAAATATTTGACAACATGGAACAAACTGCTCACTTTTTCATGTTTTTATAGTCTGTGTGGAATGCACACATTCTATTAGTGAGCACGATAAGAAATGAATAACATTTATGAGCAAATGTAAACGTGAATTGAATACTGCTTTAGTTGGCACATTGTCATCACATGGCATTTGTCTTTAAAAATTTGAATGGTATGAGTAAGGAACCTTGTAGTTTCTAATCTGTATAGTAAATACAGTAATCAATTTGGTACACTGAATTCTGGAAAAGAAGTTTGAATATAAACTATCTTCCCAAATGGGTCAAAACGTTGAAAACTGATGAAAATTCTTTAAAGAGTTTAAAGTTCAGTGCATTGTTTTATTGACCCGATTTTTTCGACTTAGTTCGTTTTGGTATAGTACAACAGAGCACTTGAAGGAAGCCTCTTATCATTGTTTAACTAGAGGGACTGTGACCTCCTCACTTTGTCGCATGGTCCTTGTTTTTTGTTTTCACCATTCTATTTGCTTGTACAAGAACTGAACTATTTACACTGGCGATAATAATAATTAGTGTTGTGATCACATTGGGGTC
>Ga0210040_10004362_pt1 | contig 18546 bp, 17 predicted proteins | sample CryGeyCG12114_NA_FD_185462 | JGI IMG/M metagenome (GOLD analysis project Ga0210040, IMG submission 185462) | Groundwater microbial communities from aquifer - Crystal Geyser CG19_WC_8/21/14_NA (SPAdes) (version 2) | ecosystem: Environmental > Aquatic > Deep subsurface > Groundwater | place: USA...
CCGCCTGTGGAGCGGGGGCGCTGTCTCGGGGCTCGGCTCGGCGGTCGCGGCTCTCGCCTACCCTCTGCTGGCCTTGAGCGTGACGGGCTCGGCCGGCCAGGCCGGACTGGTCGGGCTGGTGGCTCTCGGGGTCGCTGCGGTGACCCGCCTGCCGGCCGGCGTGGTCGTCGACCGGGTGCCGCTCCGCCCGGTCCTGGTCGGCTGCGACGTCGTGCGGGTGGTGGCGACCGCCGCGCTGGTGGGCAGCGTGGTCACCGGCGACCTGGCCTTGTGGCAGCTGCTGGTGGTGGCCGCCGTGAACGCGATCGCCGCGGTGTTCAGCGAGATCGCCCACTCGGTCGCGCTCCGCCACGTGGTCGCCCCCGACCAGCTGCCCGCGGCCTTCGCGCTCAACGACGGACGGGGCCACGCCATCACCCTCGTCGGACAACCGGTCGGCGGGGTGCTGTACGGGGTCGCCTCAGCCCTGCCGCTGGTCGCCGACCTGGTGTCCTTCCTCGTGAGTGCCGTGCTCTCCGCCACCCTCCGTGCCCCGCTGCTGCCGGCTCGGTGCCATCCCGAGCGGACCCGGCTGCGCACCACCCTGTTCACCGGGCTCACCTTCCTGTGGCGCGAACCGTTCCTGCGAGCCACCCTCGTCGCTGCCTCCGGCTACCAGTTCGTCTTCGGGGCGGCGACCTTCACCCTGATCGCCAGTCTCACGGCCGCAGGCACCGCCCCCGCGAGCCTCGGCGTCCTGTTCGCTGTCGCCGCCGTCGGGGGGATCCTCGGCGCCGTCGCCGCCCCGGCGCTACAGGCGCGCCTGGGGCTGAACAGCACCATCAGCATCATGGGCTGGACCGCGGCCGTCACCTTCGTCGCGTTCGCCGCCATCGACTTACCTCTGCTGGCCGGCGCGCTCCTGGGCTGCGTCTACTTCACCGCGGCCCCCGCGAACGCCACCCTGCTCGCCACCCAGATCAGCCGCACCCCCGCCCACCTCCAGGGCCGCGTGATGGCCGCCTCCTACCTCGTCGCCGGCCTTGTCGCCCCCCTCGGCCCGCCTCTCGGTGGCGCTCTGCTCGACGGCACCGGACCACTCCCGACCTTCCTCGCCATCGCCGCCCTCACGGTCGCCATCACCGTCGCCGTCCACCTCAGCAAGGCCCTGCGAACCCCACCACCACCCAGCGAGACTCCCGGGGACCCTTCCCGCCGGTCCGGATAGATCTTGTGACGTGACGGGGGTGCCGAGGCGTCGAAGAGGTATGAGGAAGCAACCGCGATGACGCGCCGAGATGACACCGCGTTCGAAGCCCTGGTCCGGCCCTGCGTGGACCGCCTGTTCCGGGCCGCGTTGCTGCTGACCGGTGGGGACCACCAGCAGGCGGAGGACCTGGTGCAGATAACCCTGGCCAAGCTCTACGTCCGCCGCGGCTGGGACTCGCTGACGCACCCGTCGGCGTACCTGAGACAGATGCTGGTCAACGAGCACATCGGGCTCCGGCGACGCCGGTCCTCGACCGAGGTGGTCGTGGCCGAGCTGCCCGACCGACCGGCCCCGGGAGCGTCCGAGCTGGGCACGGACGCCCAGCTCGACCTGTTCCGGGCGCTCCACCGGCTGACCCGGATGGACCGGACGGTCGTCGTGCTCCGCTACTGGGAGGACCTGAGCGTCGCCGACACCGCCGCCATCACCGGCCTCAGCGCCGGCGCCGTCCGCACCCGTAGCGGCCGGGCCCTGGCCGCGCTCCGCGGGCAGCTCGACGGCTACCACCCCGACGTCACCGTCCCGGCCGCTCCAGCGACCGGGCCACGAGCAGGAGGATCTCGATGAGCTTCGACGAGCAGGACCACGAGCTGGACGGCTTCCGGGTGGCGACCCGGATGCGGGAGTCGATGGAGCACGTGCATGCCGACCCCGAGCGCCTGGTGGCGCAGGCCCTGCAGGTGGGGCAGGCGCGCCGTCGGCGGAGGCGGTACGTCGCAGGCGGCGTCGCTGCGCTTGCCGTCGCGGGTCTCGGCGTCGGCTCGGCCGTCACCGTCTCCGCCCTGGCCGACCCTCCTCCCACTGTCCTGATCGCGGCCCCAGCCGCACCGAGTGGCTCGCCCACGCCCACGCCCGGGCCCACGGCAAAGACCCCGAGCCGGCGACTGAGTGAGCCGGTCATCACGGAACGGCGGTTGCCGGCGCGCGTCGCCGCTCTCCACCTCAGCCGGCTGGTTCCCGCCGGGGAGTCGAGCGCGTTCGAGGGCCAGCAGTCTCGCGACGAGGTCTACGTCAGCCTGGCCCTGGACCGGGGAGAGGGGCCGGTCGGGGTCGAGGTGAACGTCCAGGGGAACTTCCTGGGCGCCGGCACCGGCCGCGAGGACCCGGCCGAGCTGCGCGACTTCTACGGCTGCCGGGACGACGGCTACCTCACCTGCAAGGTCACGCGCGACGAGGACGGCAGCCCGCTGAAGCGGACCACCCAACGGGTCGGCCAGGCCACCGTGGTCGTCGCCGACTGGCTGCGGCCGGACGGCACCCGGGTCGTGGTGAGGACCGGCAACACCGCCGACCTCAAGTACGGCGGGACGCCACGCCGCGGGCTCGGTCTGGACCAGGCGGTCGCGGTGGCCACGGCTCCGGTCTGGGACCTCGCTGCCGAGCCCAGCACAGCGGACGTGACGGCAGCCGAGCGACGCATCAAGCCGTGGACGCTGCTCCCCAACTAGAGCTGTCCTGCCCGGCTGGAGGTGCGCCGGCTCGACCGGTCGGAGCCCGCCTGGTTCTGGCGGACGGTGGCCAGGGTCGACCCGCTTGCAGGCCAGGGGCTCAGGGACGGTCCAGGCGCCCCTCGTCGGGTCGGGCCAGCACCTCGCGGAGCCAGCCCCGCGCTCGTTTCATCAGGGCGCGGGCGGGTGCTGTGTCCCGCCCCCAGTTCTCGAACCCGTGAGGCGCGCCGGGCACGACGTCGAGGTGGACCTCGGTGCCCGCCTCCGCAAGCCGTCGGGCGTAGTCCTGGTTCTCCGCGAAGAAGAGCTCGATGTCGCCGACCGCGAGATAGGCCGGAGGCAGGTCCGAGAGGTCGGTGCGCCGCGCTGCGGCCGCGTAGGGCGGCGGGTCGTTCTGGCCCAGGCGGCCCCCGAGGTAGCCACCCCAGCCGACGCGGTTGATCCGGTTGTTCCACACCCAGTGGTCGAGAGCGTCCAACGACTCGTCGACCGCGGTGCGGTCGTCGATCATGGGAGCGAACAACCACTGCGCGACCGGCTGGGCGCCTCCGTGGTCGTGCAGCAGCTGCACGAGCGAAGCGGCCAGGCCGGCGCCGGCGCTCTCTCCGCCGACCACGATCCGGTCGGGATCCACCCCCAGCCCTGCTGCGTGGATGCGCACCCAGTGCCACGCGGCATGCACGTCGTCGAGCGCGGCAGGGAAGGGATGTTCGGGGGCGAACCGGTAGTTGGCCGAGAAGACGGGGATGCCCAGCTCGCGGGCGGTCTCAGCGCACAGCACCTCGTCCTGCCGGGCGTCGCCGAACAACAGGCCGCCGCCGTGGATCCAGAGCAGAGCGCTGTTTCCCGCGCGCCTGTCGGGCTGGTAGAGCCGCAGGCCCTGACGGCCGGACCTCACCGTCGACACCGAGACCGCCTCCGTCCGGGGGACGGGCATCACCCGGGTGGCCAGGCGGAGCACGGTGCGCATCCAGGCCTTCGACGGGTCGGTGCGTGCGAGCTTCTGGGTGGCGTCGCGCAGCGCGGGGTCGACCCGCTCGATCTCCACGGCTACTGCACCGACCATCCGCCGTCGGAGGGCAGCACGGCACCGTTGATGTTCACCGCGTCATCGCTGAGCAGGAACGTGATGGACGCGGCGAGCTTCTCGGCGGTCGCGATCGACGGGATCGTGCTCCGGAACGGGGACAGCCGCGCGGTCCCGGACTCAGACGGCTGGGCCGGCATCGCGATCCCGGTGGCGACGCCGCCGGGGGCGACGGCGTTGATCCGGAGCCCCTGCGGCCCGTACATGAAGGCGGCGCTGCGGGTGAGCCCGATGACGCCGTGCTTGGACACCGTGTAGGCGTTGCCCGACGCGTTGCCGCGCAGGCCGGCCTCTGAGGTGACGTTGACGATCGCGCCGGAGCCGCTCGCCAGCATCACCGGGATGACCGCCCTCGACAGCTTGAAGCCGCCCGTCAGGTTGATCGCGATCACCCGGTCCCACATGGCGTCACTCGTCTCGTGCAGCGGCGAGAAGTCGTCGTTGATGCCGGCGACGTTGGCGAGCGCGTCGATGCGGCTCCCCGCGGCCGCGACGACCGCGTCGATGTCGTCCTGCTTGGTGATGTCGCCCGCGATCGGAAGGATCTCCGCCAGCGGCAGTGACGCCGCGAGCTCCTGCAACCGGTCCGTGCTGACGTCGACCGCCACCACGCGACCACCCTCCGCGGCGACGCGGGCCGCAGTGGCCCGACCGATGCCGGACGCGGCGCCGGTGACGATCACCGTCTTGCCCGCGAAGCGGCCAGACGTCACCTTCTCGACCCAGCCGGGATCCTCGCCCGTCACCTCCGGGGCGACACCGCCGTTGACCTGCAGGACCAGGTCGTCGACGACCGACTGCGGCAGCTGCCCCTGGCTCAGAACCACGAGCTGCTGCAGCGGCAGGCCGCTCACCGGCCCCAGCGCGTCGGCGCCCACGCCGGCCTGCTGCAAGAAGCTACGGATCAACGGACCGCCCACCGGGTCGCCCAGCCAGGTGCCGACCGTGCTGCTCGCGGTCAGCGGGGTGGTGGCGTCAGCCATCGGGGAGGTCCTTCCGTCGGCGCCGCAGCTGCGGTGGGTACGCGCTATTCACGTTCGTGAACTGTAGCCGACCTACTGTGGGGCCATGGCAGGAACGAACGAGCCACCGGACGCCGTCCGCCGGGCCCGCGGCAGCCGGGCCGGCCTGACGCGCGACCGGATCGTCGAGGCGGCCCGCGGGCTCGACCTCGAGAAGGTCACCGTGAAAGCCGTCGCCGACCGGCTGGGGGTGGACCGGGCGGCCGTGCACCACCACGTCCGAGACCTGGAGTCCCTTCGCGAGCTCGTCGCCCTCGATGCGTTCAGGACGCGTCTCGCGTCGGCGGTGATCCCACCGGAAGCGCACTGGCGAGATGCCTGCCGCGCCCTTGCCCTCTCCATCCACGACGCGGTGGCCCTCACCGGCGTGCTCGGGGCCTACGTGCAGCTCAGGCCCACGGATCTGGCTCTGCTCGAACCGGTCGAGCACACGCTCCGCGTCATGATGGCCGCGGGCTTCGACGACGAGACCTCGGCTCGCAGCCTCGCGACGCTGACGACCCTGGCCGCGGCGCTGGGTCGGGACCGGGAGGTCGCGCGGCGGACGACCGGACATCCCCAGGTTCCCGAACTGCGGCGCGCACTCGAGGGCAGCCCCGGGGGTGGCTTCCAGATACTTCGGCGCCTGGCCCAGGCCGACCTCGTGGACGTCAATGACGAGCAGCTGAACATCAGCATCGACCTGCTCCTGGACGGGATGGAAGTCCGTCTGGCCGTCCTGCCCAAGCGGGTCTGATGGTGCGCGCGGCAGCGCAGAGAACACCAATCATCGGCGAACAAGCGAGATCCTGCGTCTATTGGCCCCGAACTGACCGTCGCCGATCGGATCCGTTGCCGATAATCTTGACGACACGCTCAGCGACGAGAACGCATCCCAACGTTGCTGGTCCAGGTTGAAGCAGTTTCCGCCCGTTCGAGGTGGAGCTGCTTCAATCGTGTATCGGCGTCTCGGGCCCTCTCTGCGACGTGGCGAAGCCCGCCACGCGAAAGTAGAGCCACGATGACCCCACCAGCTCCCCTCACCCACGGCAGCAGACCGGTACCCCATCAGGACGTGGTTGACTGCTGCGCCATCGATGCGGGCGACGCCGTCGTCCTGCTGCGCCAGTGGTCCCAGGACACGGGCTCGCCCTCGCACCTGCGTGGGTTGGTCACCCACTACCGGGATTGGCCGGCCGTCGCTCTGGTCCTGGGCGAGCTGACGTCCGCCGAGCTCGGCCGCCCGAGCCGGTCAGCGGGGTAGGGGGTAGCCAGCAGAAGCCGCCTTCCTGGCGCAGGCCCGACCCCTCGCTGTCCAGCTGCAGCTGGCCGTGGAGACCCGGGGGTCATCGACCGGGTTGTCAGCAGACTGATCAGCAGGACCGACCCCACCGAGACCGAGCCCTCGCCCGACTCCGCGCCCGGTCAGCGCGAGCACCGCAGGCTCACCGCCGTGGCTCACCACATCGTCGAGGAGGCAGCCCGCCGCGCCCGAGCCCCTCACACGATCACGATGACCCGCACGCCACCGCCGGGGATCAGGTCAGCAGGGTGAGGACGGCGATCTGCGGGCCGTCGGGTCGGTCGACGAGCTGGTAGCAGAACCGCTCCTGATCCCGCCCGGCGTAGGTCCAGGTGACGTTGACCCAAGCCGTGGACGGCGTCGCGCCCATGGTGGAGACACTCTTGTCGATGCTGTCCACACCGTCGTACTGGTCCCAGGAGCCGGCGAAGAACTCCTCGGTCTGTCTCGGGTCGCTGACGACGACCGTCTGCCCCGGAAACAGGATGAGCCCCGGTACCGCGTACATGGTGGCGATCGATCGAGCGTCGCGGGCCAGCAGGGCGGAGGCGTAGCGGTCGAAGAACTGCTCGACGGAGGAGCTGCTGATGCTCATGCCGCCAAGGCTACGAAGGGGACACGTCGCAGTCACGTGCTCTGAGCCTCGAAGCACCGCGCCCTCAGCCTGTCGAAGGGCCGCGCCCTGAGCCTGTCGAAGCACCGCGCCCTGAGCTTGTCGAAGGGCCCTCGACAAGCTCAGGCAACGGAATCTTCCGGCCTGTAACAGCGCCGCGCCCTGAGCCTGTCGAAGGGCCCAAGGCAGACACCCCCGGCGCCCACGGGCTGGCTCCGTGGAGCTCAGCAGTGCTCGGACGGGACCGGTTCGTAGGAGGCGACGCAGGTGCGGCTCACCGGCACTTCCGCTGGTGCCGGGACGGTCTTGGTGGCCATCGCGAAGATGACCATGCCGATGCACAGCAGCACAGGGATCAGCAGCAGCCCCCAGCTCTCCGGGACCCGGCTCGGGTGGTACGCGGAGCTGCCGCCGAAGCTCTGCTTCATCAGCGTGGCCATCGAGGTCCTTCCATCTGATCTGTGCCGGACACCTCAGCCCCCGGTCACCCGGGGAGGTGAAGAGCCCTGGGTCACCCACCAGAACCAGCGGTCGGAAGCGACTGCTCCGGCTGGTTACGGTGTTTTGACCCGCTCGGTCGAAGAGGTGGGCGAAAACAGCGTTCCCACCGGGCGTCACGAGTCTCCTGTGATTCGGCACGCGACCGTGATCTGATTGGTGGCGAAGGAATTCCTCGACCAGGAGTGCTCCGGCCCCCGCTTTTCGTCACGCACCGCGAGCCTCGGCCCAAGGAAGGACGGCAGGTGGACGCGCTAGCCGCCGAGGGCGGGACGGGTCAGCCGAGCGACCCGTCGGCTACCGGGCCCCTGGTCAGCGTGATCATCCCCACCTTCAACAGCCGGGACCTGCTCGCGGAGGCGCTCGACGCTGTCGCGGCCCAGAGCCTGCCGCCCGAGGCCATCGAGGTCATCGTCGTCGACGACGGCTCGGCGGACGGGACCTGGGAGATGCTCGGGGAGCTCCAGCAGACGCGGCCCAACCTGCGCGCCTTCTGGCAGGAGAACAGTGGACGGCCCTCCGTGTCCCGTAACCACGGGCTGCGGCACGCCACCGGACGGTACTTGTTCTTCAACGACGCGGACGACTACCTCGCTCCGGACGCGCTGCGTCGGCTGGTGACCTTCGCCGACGAGGCCGGCTCCGACGTGGTCATGGGCCGGGTGCGTCGTACCGGACAGGCTTCGGCCCCGTCACCGTCGCGCGGCACCGTCGCCGACGCCGACGTGGTCCGGGACCGGATCTGGCGGTCCCTGGCCCCCATGAAGCTGTTCCGGCGCGCGCTGGTGGAGCGGCTCGGACTGGTTTTCTGCGAGGACATGGTGCAGGGGGAGGACCAGGTCTTCGTCGCGTCCTGCCTGTTCGCCGCCGCGCGCGTCAGCGTGCTGCGGGACTACGACTACTACTACCGCCGGACTCGCGAGGACAACCAGAACCTCTCCCTACGACCACAGACCCTGACCAACAAGCTGTTGACGATCAGCCGGATGACCGCGCTCGTCGTCGCCAACACCGCACCGGGGAAGCGCCGCGAGCGCCTTCTCACCCGGGTGCTGATCGGGACTCTCGGACCCGCCCTGTCTCACCCCTTCGTCGCCGCCGACGCCGAGGAACGCCGGCACTTCCTCGAGGTCGTCCAGGCCGAGGCCGCGCCCCACCTCACGGCGCGCATGCTGCAGCAGGCGGACCCGGTCCGGCGGTTGCGCCTGCTCGTGGCCGGCGTCGGCACCGTCGAGGACGTGGTGGAGGTCAACCAGGTCCTGCGGAGGGGCCTGCGCTACTGCCTCCACGACGGGGCGCTCGCCTACGACCTCGGGACCCACCTGAACGAGCTGGTCGAGCCGGCTGCTCGGGCCGCAGGAGGCCGGCTCGCGCTGCGGAACCGTCTGCTCGCCGTGCACCCGGTCCGGTCGGGTTTCCGGCTGTCGGTCGACGCCGACCTCGTGGGCCTGCCGGTGGACACCGTCGAGCTGGTGGCCCGCCGGCGGACGAGCAAGGCGGCCCTCGTCCTGGACGCCGTGCCCGCTGGGAACGGGGGCCTGACCCTGCGGATCCGCCCACTCAGGTTGTGGGCGGCCTCGCGCCGGGGTCGTACCGCTTCGCTCGACGGACGCTGGAAGCTGACGCTGCGCGCCCGGTCCGGCTCTGTCGTCGTGGCCAGCAGCCGTATCTCGGGCCAGCACCTCAAGACCGGGCCGTCCCGACGCCGGGCCGTCCGGTACCGAGGCCGCCTGGTGCGGGCGACCCTGCGGAGCGGTCCCCGAGGCATGCTCCTCACGTTCGTCGGGCCCGGGCAGAGAGCCCGCCAGGTCACGAAGCGGGCCAGGCGGCGGGCCAGGGCCCTGGTCCGGCCGCTGCTTCCGGCTCGATGAGCTGCCGCCGCCCTGGCGGGACGGCGACGTCCGGGGTGGGGCCGGCGGGGCCACCGGCGGCCACGGTGGAGACTGGACAACCCAGTCCGCACGAACGGAGAACGTCATGAGCATCCTGCACAAGTCCCGCGACGCCAACATCGCCGCCCAGCAGGCCTTCGGTGAGGCCGTCAACTCCGGCAACTACGCCGCCTTCGACGACCTGGTGGCTCCGGGCTGCGTCGACCGCGACCCCGCACCCGGGCAGGCTCCCGGGCCGCAGGGGTACCGCGCCATGTTCGCCGAGCTGCGGACGGCGTTCCCCGACCTGAACGTCGAGGTCGTGCACCTCACCGCCGACGACGACAACGTCGCCTTCGCCTACACCTTGACCGGCACCCACCAGGGTCCCTTCCAGGGCCACGAGCCCACCGGTCGCCCGTTCAGCGTCCGCGGCGTCCAGATCAGCCGCTTCGAGGACGGGCTGATGGTCGAGCGCTGGGGCAGCAGCGACCAGCTGGGCATCATGACCCAGCTCGGCCTCCTCCCCGGCTGACCCCGGCCCGGCAGGGGACCCGAGGTCGGAGGACCGGCAGTGACGCTCGACCTCTACTTCAACTCGATCAACAAGGGTGACTTCCCGACGGCACTCGCCCAGCTGCCGACGGGAACAAGCTGAGTCTGGCCAAGTTCACCAAGGCCACCTCGTCGTCGCAGGACTCCGACGTCAGCATCCAGGAGGTCAGCACCGGGCGGGCAGTGCCGTCCTCTGGGTGACCTTCACCAGCGAGCTGGCGCCGGCCCGGCGGAGCGAACCGACGAGACCTGCACCGCCTGGTCGCTCGACCACGAGTCACGCACGAGGACGGGCTCTGGCTCATCGACAGGACCCGTGCCCACGACGAGGAACCGACCAACCAGCCCTGTTGATCAGCGCTGCCGGTCCATGATCAGGAGCGGGTCAGCAGCAGAGCAGCGCGTCAGGAGGGCGTGCTCACGCTGGGCGTCGGCTCGGCGGCCGAGGTGGGCGGGGAGGGAACGGGGTCCTCGTCCGGCGAGGCCGTCGGACTCGGCTCCGGCGTCGGTTCGGCGCTGCTGCTGGGCGTGGGCGTAGGCGTCGGGGTGGCGACCGGGCTGGCGTCCGGGGTCGGCGTCGGGCTCTTGCTGCGCTGGGGCGGCACGGGCGTCGGATCCTCCGGGTCCACAGGACCGGCGCCGGTGCCGGCCCCGGTGCTCGGCTGGGGCAGGAACCCCCGGGTGGGGGTGGCCGTCGCGGTCGGCGGGCTGGTCGGGGTGGCGGACGTGCTCGGCGTGGACGCCGGGGACGGTACGAGTTCGACGGGGCGGGTCGCGACCGCGAGCGCGGCCCCACCACTGAGGAGGACGGCCGCCACCGCGGTGGCGGCGATGGTGGTGCCCCGTCGCTGGCGGCGCTGAGCCGCCAACCGCCGGATGCCGGCACCGTCCGCTGGGGCAGGGGTGTGGTGCTCCGCGTCGCCGGCGAGGGCCTTGAGCTCGGAGTCGAGCGGGTCGAACTCAGGCACGGCGGTGCTCCTCGGGGAGGTGGTCGCTCAGCAGCGCGCCGAGGGTGGCCCGGCCTCGCGCCAGGCGCGCCTTGACCGTGCCGGTCGGTGCGCCGGTCTCGAGCGCGATCTCGGCCACCGACAGGTCGCAGAGGTGGTGCAGGACGATGGCGCGACGTTGCGCGGCGGGCAGCTGCTGGAGCGCCCGGGTGAGGGCGACGCGGAGCTCGGTGGGCTCGGCCGGAGCCGGCAGGGTCGAGGACCGGTCGAGCGGCCGCAGGGCCTGCTGGGCCCGGCGCCACCGGCTGATGGCCAGCCGGGAGGCGGCGGTGCGCACCCAGGTCTCGGGGGACTGGTCGACGTCCAGGGTGCGTCGCTTGGTCCAGGCCCGGACGAAGGCCTCCTGCACGCAGTCCTGGGCCTCGGCCAGGTTCCCGCACATGGCGTAGACCTGCCCGACCAGGCGGCGGTAGGACGCGGCGTAGAACTCGTCGAACGCGCGCTCGTCCATCCCCACCTGGCCGAGGCCCTGCTCCACCACTGCTGGCGCTCCCGCACGGTCCAGGGCCATGTCAACCACGGCGGGCCACGCTGCTCCGACCGTCCATCGCGACCAGCCTCCTCTGCCTGTCAGCGGGTGTACGCACCACCGGGCCGACCGGTTGCATCCACCAGAAAGAAGCTGTGTGGCTGGTCGGGAGCAACCGAGCAACCAGGAGGGGGACGACGAAGCCTCCGTCAGCGCCGACGGCGCGGGCGGAGGCTTCCGTTGCGAGAAGAAGGACGACCGGTCAGGCGGCCGGGCGCTGCGCCTTGGCGAGGTTCTCGACGAGCTGCTGGCGGTTCTGGCGGACGACGTACGCCGGCTGGTCGCGCTCGACGCGCCAGCTCTCGCTCAGTGCCCCGACGTTGACGGTGTCGAAGCCCAGCTCGTCGTACAGGCCCTGGACCAGCTCCGCCGCCTCCTCGAAGTCGCTGGCGGTGGCCAGGGCCCGTCGGTCGGGCGACCCGGCCGGCTGCCCGTCGGTGGTGATGTCGGCGGCCATGATGTGGTTGAAGGCCTTGGCGACCTTGCTCTCCACCAGGTGGCGCTGCAGCATCCCCGAGGTCGTGTCCAGCCCCTTGTCGAGGGTGGGGATCTGGCCGTCGCGCTCGAAGTAGTAGTTGTTCGCGTCCAGGACGATCTTGCCCGCCAGCGGGGCGGCGGGGACCTGGTCGTAGTTCTTCAGCGGGACGGCGACGAGGGCGATGTCGGCGGCGTCCGCGGCGTCCTCGGCTGTGCCCGCCCGCGCCTTCGGACCGAGCTCGGCGACGAGGTCGCTGATCGTCTCGGGGCCGCGCGAGTTGCTGATCACCACGTCGTACCCCGCGGTGATGGCCGCCCGCGCGACCTGGCTGCCGATGTTCCCTGCTCCGATGATGCCGATGGTGGTCATGTCCGGCTCAACCCGCTACCCGTCCCGAAGATTCCCCGGAGGCCATCGCGCTGGTCGGTCGACCTGCCAAAGGTCCTTGTCAGGTGCCGTTCCGGCTGGTAGTCATACCTCATGGCTGTCGCCGACGACCCTGCCAGCAGCGTCCGCTCCACCGCGGCGGACGCCTTCCCCACCAAGAACGTGCCGCGCCCGGAGGTCCGCGACCTGCCGGACGCACCGGTCAGGTACCGCAAGCTGATCGGGCCGGGCATCGTCGCTGCCGGCGTCGGGCTGGCGTCCGGGGAGTTCATCCTCTTCCCCTACATCGCCTCGCAGGTGGGCCTGGTGTTCGTCTGGGCCGCGCTGGTCGGTCTGGTCACCCAGTACTTCATCAACCTGGAGATCGAGCGCTACACCCTCGCCACCGGTGAGACGGCGCTGACCGGCTTCAGCCGGTTCTGGCGGCACTGGGGTCTGTTCTTCGCGATCCTGGCCTACTTCGCCAACCTCTGGCCCGGGTGGGTGACCAGCAGCGCCACGCTCGCCTCCTACCTGTTCGGCGGCACCCCCGCCTACATCGCCATCGGCATGCTGCTGGCCATCGGGCTGATCCTGACGCTGGCGCCCGTGGTGTACGTGGCCCTCGAGCGGGCGCAGATGCTCAAGGTCGCGGCCGTGGTGCTGCTGTTCGGCGTCGGCGCCGTGGTGGCCGTCGGGGCCGACGCCTGGGCCGACCTGCCGCAGGTCGTCACCCGGCCGGACATCCCGGTGGAGGCTCTGGGCTTCGCGACGCTGCTCGGGGCGCTCGCCTTCGCCGGGGCCGGCGGTGGGCAGAACCTCGTGCAGGCGAACTGGATCCGGGACAAGGGCTTCGGCATGGGGGCCTATGTGCCCCGGCTGGTCAGCCCGATCACCGGCCAGCCCGAGGCCGTGCCGTCCACCGGCTACGTGTTCGAGCCCACCAAGGAGAACATGTCGCGCTGGCGCGGCTGGTGGAAGTTCGCCAACCTCGAGCAGATCTTCACCTTCGTGCTGATCACCTTCTTGACCATCCTCTTCACCTCGCTGCTGGCCTACGCGACCGTCTTCGGCCGCGAGGGCCTGGCCAACAACATCAGCTTCATCAAGACCGAGGGCGAGGTGCTGGCGGAGCGGGTCGGCGGCTGGTTCAAGTACTTCTTCTGGATCATCGGCTCCTTCTCGCTGTTCGCCGCGGCGCTGGGCATCGTCGACTACACCAGCCGGCTGGCCGCCGACGTGCTGAAGACCAGCTACGCCAAGAAGGCCAACGAGTCCAAGATGTATGCCGGTCTGGTCTGGGGCCTGGTCGGCGTGGGCATCCTGGTGCTGCTGCTCGGCTTCGACCAGCCGATCGTCCTGCTGGTGATCGCTGCAGTGGTCGGCGGCTTCATGATGTTCATCTACTCCGGCCTGCTGATCCTGATCAACCGCAAGATCCTGCCGGCCCCGATCCGGGTGGGCGGCCTCCGGCTGGTCATGCTGGTCTGGGCCGTGCTGCTCTTCGGGACCCTCTCGGTGCTCACCTTCCGCGACCAGATCACCAAGCTGCTGGGCTGACCGGCGCGGACCGGCTCGTCCACGGGGACGGACGCCGACCCGGCCTCAGGGCGTGCTGGGACCCGATCAGGGTTTCTTCGGCTTCTTGGTGGGGTTCTCCGTCGGCTTGTTGGTCGGCTTCTCCGTCGGCTTCCCGCCGGCCCCCGTGCTCGCCTTCTTCGTGGCCGTGGCGGTAGGTGACGGTGCGGGGGCTGGTGCCGGTGTCTCGGACGGCTTCGCGGACCCGCTGCTGCCGGCGGAGCCGGAGGGTGCGGGAGCGGCGCTTCCCGGGCTCGACGGGCTCGACGGGCTCGTGGTGCTGGTCGGGGCCGAGCTCGGCGGGGCGGCCGGGGAGCTGGTGCTCTCCTGCTCCTCGTCGTCGTCCCCACCGCTGCTACCGCTGCCACTGCCGCTGCCGCCGCCCGAGGTGCCGGCGCCGCCGGTGTCGTCGCCGTCGTCGGTGTCGGCGGCGTAGCGGACGACGATGGTCGCGTCGAGGGCTGCCTGCTCGCCCTCACCGGGCTCCAGCGACACCACCTCACCGGACTTCACCCCGTCGGAGGAGCTCGCCAGCGGTTCGGCCTGCACGTTGGTGAAACCCGCGTCGCCGAGCTCGTCCTTCACCTTGTCGAGGTCCTTGCCCACCAGGTCGTCGGGCACGGCTGCCGAGGCGGGTCCCACGTTGATCTCGACCGTGACCGCGCTGCCGGAGGTGACTGCCGCGCCGGCTTTCGGTCGCTGCCGGGTGACCGTGTCGACCGTCTTCCCGGCCTTGCCGTGGACCTCGCGGAACTCCGGCACCAGGTCGGCGTCGCGCAGCCGGCTGTCGGCTTCGGCTCGGGTGCTGCCCACGACGTCCGGCACGGCGACCGAGGCGGTGGCGGTGGTCTCGGGATCGAGCAGCCGGACCAGCCCGAAGGCTCCCAGGCCCAGGACCAGCAGCAGCGCGGTCGTCAGCAGCAGCACCCGGCCGAGACCCGACCGGCGTCGCTCCTCGGTGTCGGGGTCGGCGACAGGAACTGCGGCGCCGGCCACGGGCACGGCAGGGGCCACCAGCTCGGTGGCGTCCGATTCCGCCGGCGCCAGCACAGCCGCGGCCGGGGCGGTGGCCGCCAGCCGGGTGGGGATCGCCCCCTCCTGCGGCGCGGCCAGCAGGTGCTCGACGTCGGACCGCATGGCCCGCGCTGAGGGGTAGCGGTCGGCCGGGTCCTTGGCCAAGGCGCGCAGGACGACGGCGTCGAGATCGGCAGGCAGGGCCGGGTTGAGCTGGCTCGGGAGGATCGGTGCCTCGCGCACGTGCTGGTAGGCCACGCTGATCGAGCTCTCCCCGACGAACGGCGGCCGTCCGGTGACCAGCTCGAAGAGCAGGCAGCCCACGCTGTAGAGGTCGCTGCGCAGGTCGACCTCCTCCCCACGGGCCTGCTCCGGGGAGAGGTACTGCGCCGTCCCGATCACGGCCGAGGTCTGGGTCAGGTGGCTCGAGGTGTCGTCGACCGCCCGGGCGATGCCGAAGTCCATCACCTTGACCGCGCCCGCGGGGGTGACCATCACGTTGGCCGGCTTGATGTCGCGGTGGATGATGCCGGCGTCGTGGCTGGAGGCCAGCGCGGTCAGCACGCTCTGGGTGATCCGGAGTGCCTGGTCACTCGGCAGTGGCCCGTTGTCCAGCATCCTCCGCAGGGTCGAGCCCTCGACCAGCTCCATCACGATGTAGGGGACGCTGGCCCCGGTCGCCGGGTCGGTGTCCTCGCCGGTGTCGTAGACCGAGGCGATGGTGGGGTCGTTCAGGCTGGCGGCCGCCTGGGCCTCCCGGCGGAAGCGGGTCTGGGCGGTGGGGTCGGCGGCCAGAGCGGCGCTGAGCAGCTTGACGGCCACCGGGCGACCCAGCCGGAGGTCCAGGGCGCGGTGCACCTCGGCCATTCCTCCGCGGCCCACCCGCTCCTGGAGCTGGTAGCGGCCACCGACCACGGTCTGGCCGTCGGTCATGCAGCGATCCTTCCCAGGTGGCACGGGTCGAGGGGGACCGCACACGGCGTCCGCTGCGACGGGTGCGTCGGCAGCGTCGTCCAGGATAAGCCCGGGCGACAGCCGGCGCGTGGTCAATGAGCCGACCTGACCCGACCCGACCGTTCGCGCTCCGCGCTCCGGCTCCGGCTCCGGCTCCGCGGGGCCTGTACCGGGCCGGGGACGGCGGAGCGGGCGCGGCTATGGAGCTAGATCGCGGTGACCACCTGGCGCATCGTGGCGAGGAAGATGCCCTCCTCACCGTTCAGCATCGGCGGCAGGTGCCCGTTGATCTCCAGCTGCAGCGCCCCGTGCAGGGCGGCGTAGCAGGTGATCGCCGCCGCGAGGGCGGCCGGAGGCAGCGGGGCGGCGAGCCGGTCCGACCACTGCTGGTACCGGGTCGCGGCGGCCGGGCTCAGCGTCGCCGTCAGCCGCTCCTGGTCCACCTCGCCGGCGGCGACCATGTCGGACATGACCTCCAGCAGCACGGTGGTCGACCTCAGGGAGGCGGCTGTGGTCTCGGGTGTCCCGGTGTACCCGCCGACGGGGTTGCCGAAGGTGAGCCGGAAGCGCTGCGGGTCGCTCACGGCCCAGCGTCGGTAGCCGGCCGCGACGCGGACGAACGCCTCGCCCGGGTCGATCGGGGGCGTGGCGGCGCGGCACTCGGAGTGGGCCGCGGTCAGGATCGCGGTGAGCTCGTCGAAGGCGTCGACGATCAGGGCGCCGAGCAGGTCCTCGCGGCTGGCGAAGTAGCGGTAGAGCGCGGACGGGGCCATCCCGAGGCGGCGCGCGACCGCCCGCAGGGAGCAGTCGACCGAGCCCGACTCGGCCATGTCGGCCCACGCGGCCGCCTTGATCTCGGCCACCGTCGCGGTCCGTCGTTCTGCCCGGCGGGTGGGGTTGGTCGCGGTCACGCGGAAAAGTTACCACCGTTCGCTTCGAGAACACCGTTGACACTTTCGTCAGCGGCGTGAACACTGTTCTCGTCGGGCACAGCTCGAACCCTCTCTGCCTCAGGAGCCGTCATGACCATCGACCTCGCCCGACCTGCTCAGCGGAACCAGATGCTGCCCGCCCCGCCCCGGCGGGGCGTGCTCCTCACCGTGAGCGCCCTCAGCCTGGTCGTCGTGCTCGGCGCCGCTGTCGGCCTCGTCGCCGACGCCCGGCTGATCACCGGCGTCCCCGCCTGGATCAAGCCGCTGAAGTTCGCGGTGTCCATCGCCGTCTACTGCGTGACGCTGGCCTGGCTGCTCACGCTGGTCCAGGGCCGGCGGCGGCTGGTGCGGACGGTGGCCTGGGTGAGCGGGCTGGCGCTCGCTCTGGAGCTGGTGCTGATCCTCACGCAGGTGGTGCGGGGCACGACGAGCCACTTCAACGCGGCCACGCCGTTCGATCGGGCCGTCTTCGGGGCCATGGGAGGTCTGGTCGCCCTGGTCTTCCTGGCCGCGGCCGGAACTGCCGTCCTGCTGACCAGGCAACGCGGACTCGCGCCGGTGCTCGCCTCCGGGATCCGCGGCGGGCTGCTCGTCTCCCTGCTCGGCATGGCGGAGGCCGGGCTGATGATCGCCAACCGCAGCGGGGGCGCGGCCGGCGGGCACACCGTCGGCTCCCCGGACGGCGGGCCCGGCCTGCCCCTGACCGGCTGGAGCACCGAGCACGGCGACCTGCGGGTGTCACACTTCGTCGGGCTGCACGCCCTGCAGCTGCTCCCGCTGCTGGCCTGGTTGCTCCAGCGCTACGTCAGCCGGCTCGGGGTGGTCACCGGGGTGCGGCTGGTCCGGCTGGCCACAGTGGCCTGTGCCGGCACCGTCGTGCTGCTGGCGTGGCAGGCCGAGCGCGGGCTGCCTCTGCTCCGGCCGGACGCGGCCGTGCTGGCGGCCGCCGTCCTCGGCGGCGGACTGGTGGCGGCGGCCGCGGCGACGGTCCTGCGGGGCCGGCGTGCGTGACGGCCTCCGGCGTCCGCCAGGTGTGCTACGGGGTCGCGGGCCTGGCCGGCTTCCTGCTGGCCCATGGCCTGCGCGTTCCCCCTCTTCCTGCTGTACCGGGCGCGGCGGGTGGCCACGGGCCTGCGGCAGGCGTCAGCCTCCGTCGAAGCGTAGGAGGACCTTGCTGGAGCGGGTGGCGTCCGCGGCGACCCGAAGGCCTCCAGGGCCTGCTCGAGGGGAAACCGGTGGGTGACCACCGGGCCGGCGGCCAGTGAGCCGTCGGCGAGCCGGGCGACCACCTCGTCCATCTCGTCGGAGAAGCGGAAGGAGCCGGCCAGCTCGAGCTCGCGGGTGATGGCCAGCGAGATCAGCGCCGGCTGCTCCCCGCTGGGCAGCAGCCCCACCATGACCACCCGACCGCCGCGGGTGGCGCCGCGCACCGCGGTGGCCAGCCCCCGTGGGCTGCCGGAGGACTCCACCACCACGTCGGCGTCCACGAGGGCGAGCGCGTCGGCGTCGGCGGCCAGCAGCGTGGCGGTGGCACCGAGCTGTCGAGCCAGGGCCAGCGGCGCCTCGTGCAGGTCGACGGCCACCACCTCGCGGGCTCCGAGGCTCCGGGCGGCGGCGACCACGAGCAGCCCGATCGGCCCGGACCCGACCACCAGCACCCGGGTACCGGTGACGTCGCCGGCGCGCTTGACCGCGTGCCAGGCCACGCTGGCGGGCTCGGCCAGGGCGGCGACCTCGAAGGAGAGGGAGTCGGGGAGCGGGCGCAGCATCCGGCTCGGCAGCACCACCTGCTCGGCGACGGCCCCGTCGCGGTGCGGAACGTGGGCGGCGGAGCCGAGGTAGGTGCCGCCGGGGGACAGGTGCGGCCGGTCGGCGGGGTAGCGGCTGCCGTCCCAGCACCAGGGGTGGCCGGATGCACCGCCACCCGGGTGCCGGCCGGGGCCCCGACCCGTCGGCGGCCGCTTCCGCGACCCGGCCCACGACCTCGTGACCGAGCACCATCGGGGCGCGTAGCACCGACTCACCGGCGGCGCCGTGCCGCCAGTAGTGCAGGTCCGAGCCGC
>Ga0210040_10004363_pt1 | contig 18544 bp, 14 predicted proteins | sample CryGeyCG12114_NA_FD_185462 | JGI IMG/M metagenome (GOLD analysis project Ga0210040, IMG submission 185462) | Groundwater microbial communities from aquifer - Crystal Geyser CG19_WC_8/21/14_NA (SPAdes) (version 2) | ecosystem: Environmental > Aquatic > Deep subsurface > Groundwater | place: USA...
GTTTGCATTTGCCCAACAACACAAGATATATTTGAACTGCTTATTGAGATTATAGAGTAGCATATAGGCATTCGCTACTTAGTAGCTCCATATTTCCAAACGCTGGCGTATTGTAGGTCAACCTTTCTGTAAGGTCCTTTTCGTTGTATTTCCTAAATCGATTTCTGAATATTCAAAAATCGGTATTTCCCAATTCCCACTTTATCTTTTCCCATGAAGCAAAACGCTTACTCACTCTTCTTCAGGCGGCGGGTAGTACTACTGGTTGCCTGTGGGCTGCCAATTGCGACGCTATCGGCAGCGGGAGCTAAGGTTCCTGCCGGACCTTTTACGTTGCTACCGAGTGCTCGTCTGGCCGATGTGCCCGTATCCGGGCGCGTGACGCAAGCCAATGGCGAAGGCTTGCCAGGCGTAACGGTGGTTGTGAAAGGTACTACACTAGGTACTTCTACGGGTGCCGATGGCGCTTTCTCCCTAACTGTACCAGAGGGAAGCACACTGGTCATCAGCTCAGTGGGCTATATCAAAAAGGAGGTGTCAGTGACTGGTGCTACTACTAGCTTGACTGTTAACTTGGTAGAAGATCGTCAGGCACTGGGCGAAGTGGTGGTGGTAGGTTACGGCACGCAGGAGCGTGGTAGCGTAACCGGTGCTATTTCATCGGTGAACGGGCAGGAGCTGGTGCGTCAGCCTGTAGCCGACGTAACGCAAGCGTTGCAAGGCAAGGCGGCTGGTGTGACTATCACCTCAAATGGTGGCGCGCCTGGTGGAGCAGCTGGTACTTCCGTGCGGATTCGTGGTATTACGTCAGCTGGCAATAACAATCCACTGTACGTAGTAGATGGATTTCCGCTACCCGACGGGGGCGACAACCAACTCAATGCTATCAGCCCAAATGACATTGAAACCATTGACGTACTGAAAGATGCGTCAGCTACGGCTATCTACGGGGTGCGTGCTGCCAACGGGGTAGTAATTATCACCACCAAGAGAGGGAAAGCAGGCAAAGCCACGTTGAATATAGATGCCTACCGCGGGGTGCAGACGGTAGCGCGTAAGCTTGATCTACTCGATGCTGAACAGTATGCTACTATCAACAATGAGTCGCTGATAGCTGCTGGCAAGCCCATCGCGTTAGATAAGCTGCGCGACCCGGCTGCCTTGGGCAAAGGCACTGATTGGCAGGACCTATTGTTCCGCCGAGCCAAAATTCAGAACTATTCGCTGTCTGCCACGGGTGGTAGCGAAAAAGCTCGCTTTGCGCTGTCAGGCACATACTATCAGCAAGATGGCGTAATTCTGGGCAGTCAATTCGAGCGCTTTACGCTGCGTGCCAACGGGGACGTGCAGGTAAATAAGATTATCAAGCTGGGTACCAGTATCTCGCTGACGCACCTGAACGACCGCCAAGTAACGAGTAATAGCGGCGAGTATGGTGCCGTGCAGCAATTGCTGCGCATTCCGCCAACGGTGCAGCCGTACCGGCCCGATGGCTACTGGTATCAGCCCAACAGTGCCTCAGACAACTTCACGGAGGAAAACCCACTAGCTACTTCGCAGCGGACGAATCAGAAATTTACCCGCAACCGGGCCATCAACTCCTTCTTCGCCGAAGTGGAGCCTGTGAAAGGGTTGCGTTTCCGCACCAACGTGGGGGTAGACTTTATCTTCGACAACTTCAACAGTTTTGCCCCCAAGGGACCAGAGCTGGCTGGCTACACGCAACGCTACATTACAGCAGGGGCGTCGGCTACCTCTAGCTACGCGCCTACCTACCTGATTGAGAACACTGGCACCTACGACCACCTGTTTGCCGATAAGCACCAGGTAACGTTCCTGGTTGGTCAGTCAGCGCAGGAGTTCAACTACAGCAACGTGGAAGCCTACCGCACAGGCTACCTGCGCAATGACTTGCAAACCATTAACGTAGGCCCGATCAATACGCTGCTGAACAACGCCGGCACTATTGATACGCGCCGACGCCTGACCAGCTACTTCGGCCGCGTCAACTATGAGTTTGCCGGTAAGTACATCTTCCAGGCCGTAGCGCGCTACGATGGTTCTTCCCGTTTTCAGACCGGTGAGAAGTTTGGCTTCTTCCCTGGTGCCTCTGCTGGCTGGAGAATCTCGGAAGAGGATTTCTTGAAGGACAACCGTACCATCAGCAACATGAAGCTGCGCGTGGGCTACGGTCGGGTAGGCAATGAGCTGAACGCTGGTCGCTACGCCTACCTGTATTCCATCAACTTCGGCGCGGTGTATCCGCTCGGGCCGGATGGTACGATTAACACGGGCGCCGCACCAATTCGGTTGCCCAACGATAATCTGCGGTGGGAATACAACGACCAGGCAAACCTGGGCCTGGACATGGGCTTCTTAGACAACCGGTTGGAGGCTACCATTGACCTCTACAATCGCAACTCGCCCAACCTGATTGCGGGCGTGCCACCCTCGCTGGTGTCGGGTACCTACGAATCGGTAAATACCAATGCGGCCGCGGCCTACAATCGTGGTATCGACTTCTCGCTGACTTCTCACAACTTCACGGGAGCCGGCACAGCCCTGAGCTGGACTACTACCCTGAACGTATCGGCTTACAAGACCAAGCTGGAATCGTTGGGTGCTGGTGTTCCCTACAATGGACTGGGCTCCCTGAGCGGTACGATTGTGCGCTATGATGCTGGCTACGCTTTTGGCTCCTTCTATGGGTATGTGGCTGATGGTCTGATTCAGACGCAGGAAGAACTCACCGCACTGAATGCTGCAGCCAAGGCGGGTCCTGCTAAGGCCGACAACTATCAGAACAGTAATACGGCGCCCGGCGACATCAAATTCCGGGACTTGAACGGCGACGGTGTCATTACCGATTCTGACCGCAAGTTCATCGGTAATCCGAATCCTAATTTCACGTTTGGTATTACCAATACATTGAACTACAAAGGGTTTGATCTGAGCTTCTTTGTGCAGGGTGTACAGGGCAATGACGTGTATAACCTGAACCGCTATATCACGGAAAGCGCGCTGTACAGCACCACGAACGGTACTACCCGCATCCTCAACCGGTGGACTGGGCCTGGTACCAGCAATGACATTCCGCGCGCTATCAATGGCGACCCGAACAACAACCTGCGGGTGTCTACCCACTACATCGAGGACGGCTCCTACGTGCGTCTCAAGAACCTGACGTTGGGCTATACGCTACCCCAGAGCATTCTGGGCCGTATTTCGGCCACGCAATTGCGGGTATACTTCACGGCGCAAAACCTGATAACGCTGACCAAATACACGGGCTTCGATCCGGAGGTAAGTGCCAGCGGCGTTGACCTGGGTATTTATCCGCAGACGCGGGTGCTCATGGGCGGCCTGAACATTGGGTTCTAATCACTGCTAATTCCCACCGACAGAATCATGACTATATCTAAATTTACCTGTGGCGCTTTCCTGCTCTCGCTGGGGCTGCTGGCAGGCTGCGGCGAGAAGTTTCTGGAAGAAGCTCCCGCTGACCAGATTACGGACGCTAACTTTTACCAAACCCAACAAGATGCTGTGCAGGCCGTAACGGCCGCCTACAGCGAGTTGACGAAGGAAGGGCAGTACAACCTATCCTTGTGGGCCATCGATATCATGTCCGATATCTCGGTAACGGGCGGCGATGATGGTAACGACGGTATTGAGTACAAACAGCTGGAAGCTTTTAGCATTCCCTCTACTAACACGGTGGTAAACCGCCTGTGGGGTGGCTCGTTTATTGGCTTGCAGCGCGCCAACATTGTGCTGCAAAAGGTGCCTGGCATCGCCAACATGGACCCTGTAATTCAGAAGCGCTGCCTGGGCGAAGCACAGTTTCTGCGAGCTAAGTACTATTTCGACCTGGTACGGGTATACGGTGATGTGCCCTTGTTTACGGCGCCGCCCGCCAACCCGTCGGAGGTAAACATCCCTCGGACGCCGGCCGCCGAGGTATACAAACAAATTGAGCAGGACCTGACCGATGCCATTGGCAATTTGCCTGCATCGTACAGCGGCGGCGATATTGGCCGTGCTACCAAATGGGCAGCAACGGGCCTACTGGCGAAAGTATACATCACGGAAGCTGCTATGGGCGACGCGAGCAAGAAGCCTCTGGCTGCCCAACGGGCGCGCGAGGTAATCAGCGGCTCGGGCAAAAGCATGTACGCCAATTACGGCGACAACTTCAAGGTAGTCAATGACAACGGCCAGGAGTCGTTGTTTGAAGTACAGTATGTGAGTGGCCGCAACCAGTACGAGCGGAACAGCGTTGGCTCGGCAGCCAATGAATTCTTCGGACCCCGCGGTGCCAACCAAACGCCGGGTAGCGGCTACGGTTTTAACATCCCGGAACCCGACTTTGTGGCAGGATATGAGGCTGGCGATACGCGCAAAGCGGCTACCGTTTGGGTGCCCGGCGACGTATTCCCCGATGGAGCCAAGCAGTCGGCTAAAGCAACTGGCTCACCGTTCGGCTACAACTGCAAAAAGTGGTTTGTAGGTAAGGTGGATACCAATATTTGGGATTCGCCCCTGAACATGAAAGTGTTACGCTTAGCTGAAATGTACCTGATTTTAGCCGAAGCCGTAGGACCAAACACGGAAGGACTTGAAGCCATTAATAAAGTGCGGCGCCGGGCGTTTGGCAAAGACATCAACGCCGCCGATCCTGCCCATGACCTGACGACTGCCAACACGCCAGACTTTACGGCGGCTGTACTGCGTGAGCGTAAATACGAGCTAGCCTTTGAGTTCGACCGGTGGTTTGATCTGAAGCGCTATGCTGGCACTCAGTATGGTTTGATACCGGTGATGACAGCCCAGGCCAACTACCTGCGCAGCCTGAATATCGGCGCTCAGCGGGGGATACCCACTGCTACCAATCTGGTACTACCCATTCCGCAGTCGGAGCTGGATGCCAACCCTGGCTTAGTACAGAACCCTGGCTACTAAGCCACTTTCTACGGACGCTTTCAGCATCATCTCCTATGAAAATTACCTGGAATAAAGCAGTCTGGGCAGTACTTGCCAGCCCGCTGCTCTTCTCTGCCTGCGACAAGAACGATGATGGTCAGTTGGAAGGGCCTTTGCCTACCACCAGCTTCACCAGCACCGTCAATGCGACGCAGTTTCCCGTCACGGTCACCTTCACTAATACCAGCGAAAACGGCTTCGTCAACCAGTGGGAGTTTGGCGACGGTACCACCAGTACTGGCTCTCCCGTAACCCACACCTACAATACGCCCGGCACATACAAGGTGCGATTGAACGTATCGGGTAGGGGCGGCTATGCGGCTACGCCTCAAACCGATGTAGTAGTGCCCACAGCCTGCGGCAACACGGGCTTCTCGGCGCTGGTGGCCTGCAATGGTAGCGCCCCCTCGGCACGCATCTGGACATTGTCTAACGCAGCCGGCGCCATCAAGCGTCTGGATGCCAGCAACAACGTCACGTCTTCATCAGCGGCCAATTCGTTGGCTTCCTGCCAAGCCGATGACCAGTTCTCGTTCAGTGGCAGCTCATTCACCTACACTTACACGGCCAATAATTCCTGCGGTACGGAAGCATCGGGCTCCTCGAGCTTTGTATACAAGCCGGGTAGCAACGGTCTGGGGCAGATTGTACTGGGTGGCACCAGCACATTTATCGGCGAAAACGTAGCCGTTGCCAATCGCACCTACGACATTATAGAAGCCAGTAACACGCTGCTACGCTTGCGCGGCACGTTGGCCAACGGCACCAAAACGGAGGTGACACTAGTGCCTTTCGACGCCGTAACCCGCGTGAGGCAGCTGCTTACCGGTGGCACCCAGAAAACCTGGATGCTGGATAACTCGGTGGAGAAGACTATTACGGTAGGTACGGAGGCCAAGCCAACGGAATACTACGGTGGTGGCGCGGCTGGAGCTTTACCTGCTTGCCAAGCCGACGATGAGTTTACTTTCTCTGCTACCAATGAGTTTGCCTATAATGCCAAGGCTGAAACCTTTGTAGCGGGTGCAAACGGCGCCCCCGGCAGTTGCCAGGCGGCTCGCACCGGCACCTCAGCCTACGCCTTTGGCCCGGCCGATGGTGCTGGTCTGGCCCAGCTGGTATTTGCTAAGGCCGGTACATTTATCGGCATCACCGATGCACCCGATCTGAGCTACCGCATCCTCTCCATTACGGATAAAAACATGGTAATACGCGCTGGTTCGGGCAAAAACGGCGGTACTGTATTCGACATTAAGCTGATTGCCAAATAGGTTTTGTGCCGGATGAATGTATTCATCCGGCATTCGCCTTTCCTTTTGTATGAAAAATCACCTGATTCCTACCTTACCTTTCCGCTTTCGCCGAGCCGGGGCCAGCCTATTGCTGGCCCTGAGCTTAGCGGCTTGTACTGAGGAAAAGAAGCCGGACATTCCGGCGCCTACGCCCGACCCGGTGAATACTGCTACCAATGCCGAAGCCAAAGACTACGCCCAGTATACAGAGTTGGTCTGGAGCGACGAGTTTAATGGGGGCGGGGCTGTGGATCAGACCAAATGGACCCATGAAACCGGCGGTAGTGGCTGGGGCAACAACGAGTTGCAGTACTATACCAACTCCATCGAAAACTCCTACCAATCGGGCGGCAACCTGGTGATTCAGACGCAGAAGCAAAGCCAGGATGGCCGCGACTATACTTCGGCTCGTCTCATCACAAAAGGCAAGCAGAGCTTCACCTTTGGCCGCGTAGATGTGATGGCCAAACTACCCAAAGGACAAGGCATCTGGCCGGCTATCTGGATGTTGGGCAGCGACATCGACCAGAATAACTGGCCTGTGTGCGGTGAAATTGACATTATGGAGCTACGTGGGCAGGAGCCGAATAAAATTCTCTGTACAATGCACTATGGTACCAGTACGGCCGACCATCGCTACAAAGGCGGAGAAACAACCTTAGCCAGCGGCAGCTTCGCCGACGACTTTCACCTGTTCAGCATGGTGCGCAGCAAGGATCAAATGCGGTTTTTTGTCGATGGAAGGCAGTATTACACCTTCACCAGCAGCGACGCCTCGCCCTACCCCTTCAACAATCCGTTCTTCATGATTTTGAACGTAGCCGTAGGTGGTAACTTCCTGGGTAACCCCAATGCTTCCACGCAGTTTCCGCAGCAGATGATGGTCGATTACGTGCGCTTTTATCAATATAAATAAAGGTAGCGTCAGCGCACCGCTTGGGTGCCAGTACGAACAGAAAGCTATTGTGTTTCTCGGCGCTGGGGTAGAGGAGGGCGCATCTGCATAGGTTTAGGCAAGTACGTTCTCTTCTGCCAACCCTTTGCACTGTCTGTTTACTGTGTGGGCACATCAATGGCGCTTTGCCTGTGCTGCATTGTCAAGCAATTCCCGTAGTGCGCAGCCAGTCTGCGCTGGGGTTCCAGGGCCGGTTCCGCTTGTTGTTAGGGTAGCGGGCCGGCTCTTTTGGAATCTGCTTTTCTGGCTTATAAAGCGGAAATGTTGGAAAAAACCGGGTAATTGCGTCATTCTTTCAACTGTTTTTCCGTTCATGGCCAGCATTCCGCAACCCACCTCAACTACTGCTTCCGTCGACACCTCACCCAATGGGGGCAAAAGCTACACGTCGGCACTAGCCTCCCTGACGACGTTGTTCTTCATGTGGGGATTCATTACTTGTTTGAATGACATCCTGATTCCGTTCCTGAAAGTTATCTTCAGCCTTAGCTATGCGCAGGCTAACCTGATTAACCTGTGCTTTTTCGGTGCATACTTTCTAGTAAGTATTCCCGCTGGTAAGCTGGTAGCACGCGTAGGGTACAAAAATGGCCTTTTGATTGGCCTGGTGGTGGCAGCTATAGGCTGCTTTTTGTTTTACCCCGCAGCGGGTAGCAGAGCGTACGTGTTGTTTCTAGGAGCCTTGTTTATTCTGGCTTCTGGTATCACTGTACTACAGGTGGCCGCAAATCCGTATGTGGCTATTCTGGGCAAGCCCTCTTTGGCTTCATCTAGGCTTACCCTAACCCAGGCCTTTAACTCCCTAGGGGTATTCATAGCTCCCTATATAGGGTCAGTGCTCATTCTCTCGCATTTGCCAGAGCTAGATAATGTAGCGCCCGAAACCATTGATATTGGAGCCTTGCAGATTCCCTACCTTGTGTTTGGTGGTATCTTACTGTTCGTGAGTATCGTTCTCAGCCGACTCAAACTACCGGTTATCGAACACAGCTCACCAGAGGGCTACACCGTTGCTGATATGGGTAGGGCTTGGCACCGGCGCCACCTGGTGCTCGGGGTGCTTGGCATTTTTGCCTACGTAGGTGCCGAGGTTGCCATTGGTTCCCATATCGTCAACTACCTCAACCTGCCCGATGTAATGAACATGACGCCTAAGGAGGCCGGCTTTATGTTGATGTTTTATGGTCTTACGGCTATGATAGGCCGGTTTTTGGGGGCATATCTGCTGGGGCGCTTCAGCCCAGGCCGCCTGCTGGCCATCAACGCTGTGGGCGCCGTGCTGCTGATTCTGCTCTCGGTGAGCACCACAGGCGAAGTGGCTATGTGGAGCCTGCTGGCCGTAGGGTTTATGAACTCGCTGATGTTCTCTGCCATTTTTACACTGGCAGTAGCTGGGCTAGGCTCACTTACGGAGGAGGCCTCTGGATTACTTTGCACCGCTATTGTTGGCGGAGCACTCATTCCACCACTTTTCGGTTTGATAGCTGACTATCAAAGCCTACGCTTAGCCTTTATTCTGCCAGCATTGTGCTACGCGTATATCGGATGGTATGGGTTGCGTGGCAGCCGTCAGAAGGTTGCCCACAACGCAGGTGTAGTGACTGCGTAAAGAAGAAGTATCTACCAAGAAAAGAGGCCCGTAGTTCGTACTACGGGCCTCTTTTCTTTAGTATAAATGCAACTCTACTCCGTACTGGTTGCAGCGGGTGCCGGAGCAGTAGTGGTTTCGGATGTGCTACCTTCTGGCTGTGGACCACGCCCTCCACGATTGCGGCCACCGCGCTTGCGGCGGCGCTGACCTTCACGTGGCGTACCATCTTCATTGGTGGCTGGTGCAGCACCTTCTGGCCGGGGCGCGCGGGGCGGCCTTCCGCCTGTGGTAGGGGCGCTATCAGAAGCCGTAGTGCCTTCTACCGCGGTGGCCTGCTCCGCGCGGCGCGGGGTTCTACCCTCACTGCGGTTGCGCCGCTCACCACTTTCGCTGCGGGGCCGGTCGCCCTCGCGGCGGGGGCGGCCACCGTCGCGGCCGGAACTGCCGCGGCCATCGCGCCCACCAATTTTGCCGCGCAGGCCGCTGAAGCGTTTGGGGTCAAACTCGGGTGCTTCCCCCACGCCCAATTCCTCCGTGATGCTTTGTTTCTCTACCTCGCGCTCCAGCAGCTTCTCAATCTTCACCACGCGGTCCTGATCTTGGTCGGAGATGAAGGTGATGGCCGTGCCAGTAGTAGCCGCGCGGGCTGTGCGACCAATGCGGTGAACGTAATCTTCGGCTGCGCGCGGAATATCATAATTCACTACGTGGCTCAGTGAGTCGATATCGATGCCGCGGCTAAGCACGTCGGTGGCTACCAGAATGGGAAACTGCTTATTCTTGAACTCGCGCATGATTTTCTCGCGCTCTTCCTGCGTGCAGTTCGAGGAAATACCTTGTGCCACATAGCCCAGCTTGTTGATGCTACGCACAATGCCGCTCACGGCCGCTTTCTGCGAGGTAAACAAAACCATGCTTTGTACTTGCTGAGTTTTCAGCAGGTGCTCCAGCAGATAGATCTTCTGGCGGTCGAAGGCCATGTAGAACTGCTGGTTGATGCCCTCCGCCGGCTTGGATACGGCCAAGCGGATTTCATCCGGCTCTTGCAGCAGCTGCTTCGAGAACTCCCGGATTTTGTTGGGCATGGTGGCCGAGAACAGTAGGGTCTGCCGCTCCTTGGGTAGGTGCCGCACAATGCTCAGAATGTCATCCGAGAAGCCCATATCCATCATCTTGTCGGCTTCGTCGAGCACCAAGTAGTTGAGCTGGTCGAACTTCACGTAGCCCATTTGCATGTGCGCAATGAGACGGCCGGGGGTAGCAATAATGATATCGGCACCACCCGTGAGGGCACGTTTCTGCTGTTCCCAGCCTTCGCTTTTGCCACCACCGTAGATGGCAATGCTGCTGGCCTCTACAAAGTAGCCGAAGCCTGTTACCTGCTCATCAATTTGAGTAGCCAGTTCGCGGGTAGGCACCAGAATCAGGGTGCTGGTATGCGTGTGCTTGGCGTGCGAAATCTTGTCGAGCAGCGGAATGAGGTAGGCGGCAGTTTTGCCGGTGCCAGTCTGGGCACAGGCAATCAGGTCCTTACCTTCGATAATTTTGGGAATGGCCTGTTCCTGAATAGGGGTGGCCTGCTGGTAGTTCATAGCGTCCACGCCGGCCAACAGGTCTTCGTGGAGATTAAATTCGTGAAACGTCAAGGGACAGCGAAATATAAAGTGAAAAAAGGCGCTGACCTTGGTTCTCTGGCCAGCAAACAGCGGGTACTACCGTAAAGATACGGCATTTATATGGTTGAGCCCGTAGAGAAAGCCAGGCCGCCCGCTATGATAACGCTGGCAGCTCCACAGGAATTCCTTCTATTCTTAGCAGTTGCTATGGCTCCACTCGACCGTTTCTCCGCGCAGGCCGCCCGCTATGCGCGCTACCGCATCAACTACCCCCAAGAGTTATATACGGAGCTGCTGGCTGATGTTGAGCCGCGCCATCGCGCCTGGGATTGCGCCACTGGCAACGGGCAGGTAGCGGACGTACTCGCGCGGTACTTCACGCACGTTGACGCTACCGACAGCAGTGCCGCACAATTGGCTGAAGCTGCCGCCCAACCCAACATCACCTACCAGGTTGCCGCCGCTGAGCACACGCCATTTGCGGATGCTTCCTTCGACCTGATAACCGTTGGACAAGCCGTGCATTGGTTTGATTTCAATGACTTTAACACCGAAGTACAACGCGTGGCCCAGCCGGGTGCTACCATAGCGGAGTGGGGGTACCAACTGGCACGGATAAACGACGACCTCGACCCCTTGCTTGTGCATTTCTACGCGCATACTATGCGCCCGTATTGGGATGAGAACCGCTGGCACATTGATGATCAGTACGCCCGGATTCCGTTTCCGTTTGCGCAGGTGCGGTACCACACCTATCAGGTACGCCGCCGCTGGACGGCCGAGTGGTTTCTGGAGTATCTGCGTACGTGGTCGAGTGTGGGGCGGTACGAGCGGCAGCATGGTACCGACCCCGTACTCCTCATCGAGCCAGCAGTGCTGGATATGTGGGGTACAGAGGAGCGGGAGGTGACGTTTCCGGTGTTTCTGCGCCGCGGAACGGTGCAGAAATAGCCCTGTTAGTGGTAGTACAAGGTAAGGGTAGTTGGTCTGCAACGGCCGCTTCAGCACGAATCAGCGTGAGGCGCAGCCGGGCAGATTGGCTTGATTTTGTATACTAGCCGAACGTATATGCCTATATCGTAACCGCTGTGCGGTATTTTTCATCTTAAAATGCGTCGTCTGGCCGACGCTTGTATTCCATGGACGATACGCCCCGCTCTATCCCGCCGGCTGCCTTCAGCCCCGAGCAATTGCCGACTGCTACATCGGAAAATGCTGCTTCTGCGGCTATGCCTGCCTCGACTACACCCGAGGAAGAAACACCTGACCGCCTCAAACAAATATTTGAAGGGCTGAAGCAGAAATCTTCGGCCAAGCAGCTGATTTACCGCAACACCACTGCCGCGTTTGAGCTATTGCGGCAGGTGTCACAGGAGCTGGTAGTGGAGCTGAGTCGCAAAATCTCACCCTTTGATTCGAGCGTTGTGGTGGAGTATCGCTCCGTTAACGACTTAGAGTTTCACATTAAGTTTTCGGGCGATTTGCTGGTGTTTGTGTTGCACTCCAACATCGTCACGTTTCCCGACGACTATGGTCCCATGCATACAGCTTACGTGGAGGCCGATTTTCGGAGGCGCTTCTTCGGGCACATTATGGCGTACAACTTCATGGCCGACAGCGTGAAGTACCAACGCCTGAACGACCCCGGCTACCTTGTGGGCCGCCTGCTTGTCAACATCGACAACCATTACTACCTCGAAGGCGTGCAGCAGCTGGAAATGCCCGATCATGACATGGCTGACTCGCTCATCACGCCCGAGCTACTGCGCCTGTTCGTGGAAAGCGCCATGATTGCGGCCGTCAACAACGACCTCATTGCACCCCCCATGAATGAGATTAAGAAAATTACCGTTAAGCAGAAGATCGAAAACCAGCAAGTAAGCCGCGGTAGCAAGGTAGGCTTTAGCTTTTCTCACCAGCAGCACCCCGGCGAAGGATTAGTGTATTAGAGAGTGGTTGAGTGAGAGAGCAAAGTTTTAAGAAGCTCCTGTTTGAGTTAGTTTTTGGAGTCTACTCAATGGCGTAGAGGCGCAAGAGTTGAAGTCTCGTCGTTGCTGACTGTGCCTTTTAAGCGCCAATCATTCAACTATGAGACTCCAACTCTTGTGCCTCTAAAACCGCACTCACTCGGCTATGCCGGGTGAGGACTACGTTCAAGCAGCTCTGATGCGCGCGTTTGCTTCATCTGTGCCGTGCAAGTGGCGCAGGCGGATTCGGGGCAAAGCCTCTCATGCATAGTCCTCACTCGGCATAGCCGAGCGAGTGCGGTGGTGGTTCAGAACTTCACTATCTCACCGCGTAGCCTACCTTCTCACGCACTTTGTTGAGCACAGTGGTGCCGTAGGTCTGGGCTTTACGGGCACCCTCGGCAAGCTTGCGGTCTACTTCGGGCAAGTTGTTGATGTAGAAAGTGAACTGCTCACGCTCCGTGGCAAAACGCTCTCGGATCAGTTCGTACAAAGCCGTTTTTGCGTGGCCGTAGCCGTAGCCGCCATTGAGGTAGTTGGCGCGCATTTCAGCGGTTTGCTCCGAGGTCGCCAGCAAGGAGTAAAGCTTGAACGTGGTATCGTTGTCGGGGTCTTTAGGAGCTTCCAGGGGCGTGCTGTCCGACACGATGCTGCGGATGGTTTTGAGCAGCGTTTTGTCATCCACAAAAATGTCGATGATGTTGCCGTAGCTCTTGCTCATCTTCTGGCCGTCGATGCCGGGAATGGTCATCAGCTGCTGATCGACGCGGGCCTGGGGCAGCACAAAGGTGTCGCCGTAGCGATTGTTGAAGGTAGAGGCGATGTCGCGGGCAATTTCCAGGTGCTGAATCTGGTCTTTGCCCACAGGTACCACTTCGGCATCGTAGAGCAGAATATCGGCCGCCATCAGCACGGGGTAAACGAATAAACCCGCGTTCACGTCCGACAATCGGTCCGACTTATCCTTGAACGAGTGCGCATTGGCCAGCATGGGGTAGGGCGTGAAGCACGACAGATACCAGGTCAGCTCCGTTACCTGCGGCACGTCGGACTGCCGGTAGAACAGGTTCTTTTCCGTATCGAAGCCGCAGGCCAGCCAGGCGGCGGCCACAGCGTAGGTGTTTTGGCGCAATAGTTCGGCGTCGCGTACCGTCGTCAGCGAATGCAGGTCGGCAATGAAATACAAGGACTCATTGGCGCTGTTTTTCGACAGTTCCACGGCGGGGAGAATGGCCCCCAGCAAGTTGCCCAAATGCGGGCGGCCAGTGCTTTGGATGCCGGTCAGAATGCGGGACATAGTTGGTTTTTGGTTGTTCGTTTTTGGTTTTTGGTGTTCGTTATGTAGCAATGGAGCAAAGGCCAAAAACCAAAAACGAATAACTAAAAACCAGTTTTATACGCTCATATCGGCGGCGGCTTCCTCTTGCAGCTCCTCCGTATTGTCTCTACCTAAGTATCGGTCGATGAAGCCGTGGGCCACGTAAAGCAGAGGCGTAAGCAGAATGGCTGCCGCAAATTTATACCAGTAGTTGGTGTTGGCAACTTGTAGTACCTGCGCAAAGCTCCACTTGCCAAACAGGTAAAACGCTACGTACAACACCACAAACGAATCGACCAGCTGTGAAACGAGCGTGGAGCCGGTAGCGCGCAGCCATACGTAGCGCCCGTTGGTCAGGCGCCGCAGCCACGCAAAAATGGTGGCATCCAGCACCTGTCCAATACCAAAGGCCACGATAGAGCCCGTGATGATGCCCAAGCCCTGCCGGAAAATGCTCTGATAAGCAAAATCAATATCGAACGGCCTACCCTGCGCATCGGTGCCATTCACGTCCAGCCAGAATTTGGCCGGCGGCAGGTGCGTGGTAGCTAGAATGATGAAGAACGCGTACAGAATCAGCCCCATGGTGAGGAAGCTCACGCGCAGCACGCCCGCTTTGCCGAAGTACTCGTTGATGATATCGGTGGTGATGAACACCACCGGCCAGATGAGCACCCCCGCTGTGAGGTCGCCGGGCAGGGTAGGGGGTAGGCCCAGCAGAGCGTTGGCGGAGAATATCTTCACGCCGATAATCTCCGCCAACAGCGCATTCACAATGAAAATGCCGCTGAGAACAAGGTAGAGCTGCTGTTTCTTTTTTGCCACAGTGGCAGATGCTGGGGTAGGCAAAGCGGGGTGCACTTACTTCGATAGGTAAACTGTTTTGCCCTCTTTGGCCGATTGCCGGGCCGCGTCCAGAATTTCCACCACGATGAGGTTGGTATCCAGCGCCGACAATTTGTCCTCCGGAATATCACCGCGCACCACGGCGGCTAGGTAGGCAAACGGCTCGTCGTGGGGAGCGGGTGGGGCGGCAATGGTCAGCTCCTGCGGTGCTGATTTCTCGGTGGGGCGCACGCGTAGCTGGCGGCTGTCCAGCGCAAATACGGCACCTGTTTGGCCATAGATTTCCAGATCCTTGCGGGAATAGGGCCAATTCCAGGATGCCTGAATGATGCCCTGCGCGTGCGGATACGTGAGTACAATAGTGGCCTCATCATCTACACGCGGATACACCTGCGGCTGCAAGTGCTGGGTCACGGCCGTTACCGATTCGGGCCGCTGGCCCTCCATCAGCCAGGTCATCAGATCAGCGCCGTAGCAACCAAAGTCGATTAGTGCGCCGCCGCCGTTCTGCACCGGGTCAGTCAGCCACTCCAGAAACTCCGGGTTCACGTTGATGGCCTTTGGGCCCTGGTGGCCGTCGTGCACGACTATTTTGCGGATGTCACCCACGGTTTTTTGCTGCGTCACCAGCTCATACGCCCGCTGGTTGGTGCCGTACCAGCTGGTTTCGTAGTTGGTGAGCAGATGAATATGATTCTTGGTAGCCAGCGCTGCCATCTGGCGGGCATGGTCTACGCTCACGGCCAGGGGTTTCTCCACCATCACGTGCACGCCGCGAGGGGCGCAAGCCTGCACCACGGCCAAGTGGTCGTAGATGCTGGTGAAGGCCGTGACGGCCTGCGGCTTGGTCTTCACCAGCATTTCTTCCAGGGTAGGATACACCAGCTTCATGCTCAGGCCATACTGCTTGGTGAGGCGCTGGGCCAGGTCGCGATTGGGCTCCGCAATGCCCACAATCACCACGTCTCCGCGTTGGGCGCGGCCCAGCAGCACGTGCACGTGCGCGTGCGTGAGGCCCGCAATGCCTACGCGCACGGGAGCCGGAGCGGGGGTAGCGGTGGCGCTAAAGCACCCCAAGAATGCTAGAACAAGCAGCAGGAATTTAGGCATGGATGGGTAGGCAAGATGGATGAATATACAGCGCAGCACGAAAATCAACCAAGTAGTTTTTCCGGCCAGAAACCCTACATCAAACATCGCCTCATGATGGTGCAGAAGCCTGATGGCAACACGCACCAACCGAAGCCTGCACGTACTCTAAAGGCTTACCGTCTTGCCTTCCACGCCCAGTTCTGCATTCGGAAACACAGCTTGGGCCTCGGCCAGCAAGGGTGCCAGGTCGCGGTAGCGCGACGAGAAGTGACCGATGAGCAGTTGTTTCGCGTGCGCCTGCTTAGCTAGTAGCGCGGCCTGGTGTGCGGTAGAATGATGCGTGAGAGCAGCCCGTTCTCGCATTTCGTCCAGGAAGGTAGCCTCATGATAGAGAAGATCTACGCCGTGTAGCAGAGGAGCCAAGCCCGGTAGGTAAAGTGTGTCGGAGCAGAAGGCATAGCTCCGCGAGGGGGTAGGATCGGTCGTAACGTCGGCATTGCGCACGAGCAGGACGCCGGTGGCCGAGTCAAGCACGTCCTCGCCCTGCGTAAGGGCCGTAAGATGGTCGGGAGTGAGACCAGTCGGCAGCTGCTCTTTGATGAGGTGGCGGCGTTTGGGCTTCTCTCGAAACAAGTAGCCGCAGCACGGGATGCGGTGCTGCATGGGCAGCGTATGCACCGTAAGTTGCTTATCCTCAAATATCTGTTGGTGTTGCGTAGTGTCTACTACCGTAAATACCAACTCAAAATTGAGCTTGGTACCGGAGTAGCGAAACTGCGTGGTCAGAATATCGTCCAGACCAGGCGGGCCAAACAGCTGCAATGGCTCGGTACGGCCGTGCAGGTGCATGGTACCCAGCAACCCAAACAGCCCAAAAAAATGGTCGCCGTGCAGGTGAGAAATAAAAATAGTATGGATGCGCTGGTGCCGGATTTTATATTCCAGCAGCCGTTGCTGCGTACCTTCCCCACAGTCGATCAGGTACTGACTGGTGCCTACTGTCAGTACCTGCGCCGTGTGGTGGCGGTCCAGCACGGGCGTAGCCGAGGCGCTACCGAGTATTTTTAGTTCGAACTCCAAGAGAGTTATCGGTTGTCAGTTAATAGTTGCCAGCGCCCAGGGATGGATATGAAATACAAATTGGTTGTCAGGTGTCGGCCAAAAGAAGCCTGACAACTGACAACCAACAACTGACAACCGAAAAACGCTATTCTTTGTTGGTCAGGTCGCGCTCGATGGCGTGCAGGAAAATGCGGTCGATGCCTTCTTCTACGGTAGGCAGAATGTGCAGTACCGATTCCAGCTTAGAGATGGTGATAAGCTTCATCACGTGGTCTTGCAAACCGGTGAGCACCAGCAGGCCACCCGTGGAGTTGCAGAGGCGGTTGGCAATCAGAATGGAGCTGAGGCCCGAAGAATCGGTGTATTTTACGTTGGCCAGATCCAGAATTAGATTATTGGTGCCCTCGGCATTCAGCTTCACAAATTCCGACTTCAGATCGGGCGCGACGGTGGTATCGAGCTTCTTCTCGTCAATCGTAATTATGGTGTAGGTGTCCTTTTTATCAATCGAGTACTTCATACCGCGTGTTTCGGTGGTTAAGGGAGTTGCGAAGGTAGGAAAAAAATGTTCGAAACGGAGAGGAGAAAGGAACGGGAAAGATAGCAGGATTTTAATAACCAGTAGGACTTGCCGTCCCAAAAGTTAGCGAAGCCCAAGTGCTGTGCCAGTCGGCGCGGGTGCGGTCGGTGGTGGCCGTCATCCGCACCGTGCTGAGCAAGTAGCTACCGGGGGTGGATAAGCGTAACAAGATTCGGCCGCTAAGGTTGCTATAGAGGCGCGAGATTTTAGTTTTTTGGCCCGGAGGGTGCTGCCATACCTGCACCAGCGCGCCCGATATGGGTTTTCCATCCTGCACTACGCGCACCGTGAGCACAGCGCCGGGGCGCAGGAGGTAGGGATTTTGCTCGGGCACTAGTTCCAGTGGCAGCCCCATAGGCCGGGCGTAGGCGCGGGCCGTATCGCGGGAGTTGATTTTGCCAGCCTGTACCAGCGTTTTGGCGCACCGCTGGTAGGCCTCACGGGCGGATTTATTCAGTTCAGTACGCTGCTGGCGCAGTACCAGTACATTATCAAGTCCTTCTTCTTTGAGATAGGTATTGAACTGCTCGGCGGTCTGTTCCAGGTAGGCGTCGTTGGTAGCCAGGGCCACTACGTGCATACCGGGCTGCGTAAAGGTGAGGGCGGTTTGCAGCGTGTCGGCCTGGGTGGCGCTGGCGGTCAGGTCTTCCATACCGGCCGGGCCGGCGTGCACGAAACGCGTGATGCGGTTGCTTTTGCCCGCCCAGCGCTGGCCGGCAAAGTCTTCGCCTACCCAGGTTTGCAGGCGAATTTGCTGCCCAACTGCCACAAAGTACTGCGGTGGCGCCAGCCAGAATTCGTGCGCAGCCGCTACGAGTGCTGGCGTACCAATGACTACAGTAAGAAGGATGCTTTTCAGCGAGAGCCGCATATGAGCAAGTGGGGGAAAGTGAACACTACTGTTTGGGCAGCGTTCCGAAGAACGTGCGCTGCCCAAACAGTAGTGCATTCAATTTGCGGAAAAATGATGTGCGGCAGATGAAGCCTCGCCGTCGGACGGGCTACGACCGCTCCAGCGCCAGCGCGTAGGCGCGGTCGTAGTACACGCGCAAATTTTTCCAGTCGAACAGCTCCGAGGAGTTCTCCACCCGATTGCGCTGGGCAATTCGCTCGCGACGGTTTTGCAGCACAAAGTTCCAGAGCATGTCCGTTAGCTCTTCGGCAGCTTCGTGGAAAGAGCGCTCTTGGCGGTGCACCACATAAATGCCCTTTTCCTCATTGTCGGACACGTGCTGCATCACG
>Ga0210040_10004364_pt1 | contig 18542 bp, 15 predicted proteins | sample CryGeyCG12114_NA_FD_185462 | JGI IMG/M metagenome (GOLD analysis project Ga0210040, IMG submission 185462) | Groundwater microbial communities from aquifer - Crystal Geyser CG19_WC_8/21/14_NA (SPAdes) (version 2) | ecosystem: Environmental > Aquatic > Deep subsurface > Groundwater | place: USA...
TTTGGAAAAAATAGCTGTAATAGGAGGAGGGAGCTGGGCAACAGCCCTGGTTAAAATTCTTTCTGAGAATAAATCTGAAATACACTGGTGGATGCGCAACGAGCAGGATGTGCAGCACCTGCATACTTACCGGCACAACCCGCGCTACCTGAGCCAGGTGTCGTTTGATTTAGATTATGTTAAAACCAATACCGATCTGCAAGCCGTAATAGCCGCTGCCGACTGGGTTATACTTGCTGTGCCCGCTGCTTTTGTGCAGCAATCACTTAATGATTTACCTAAAAATATTTTTGCGGGAAAGGTGGTTGTTTCGGCTATAAAAGGTATGGTGCCTAAACAGAACTTGCTCATCACCGATTATATGGAGAGCCGGTTTCAGGTGCCCAACTCGCACCAGCTGGTAATTGCCGGGCCCTGCCACGCCGAAGAAGTAGCGCAGGAAAAGCAATCCTACCTAACCATTGGCTCGCATGATCCGGAGACGGCTGAACGGTTTTGCCAGCTGCTGCGCAATCGTTATGTAAAAGCCAACCCGCTCGACGATTTGGACGGAATTGAATATTGCGCGGTGATGAAAAACATTATCGCTCTGGCTTGTGGCATAGCCCGGGGCCTTAACTTTGGAGATAATTTTCAGGCGGTGCTGGTCTCTAACGCTATGTTCGAGATAGAACGTTTCCTGGATGCAATTTTGCCCCTACATCGCGCCCTAAGTGGTTCCGCCTACCTTGGCGATTTATTAGTAACAGCTTATTCCCAATTCAGCCGTAACCGCACTTTTGGCAACATGATTGGCCACGGCTATACAGTAAAATCGGCTCAGATTGAGATGAACATGGTTGCAGAAGGCTATTATGCGGTGCAAAGCATCTATGAATTAAATAAAAAACTACAAGTAGAGATGCCCATCACCAAGGCGGTTTACCTTATACTTTACGAGCGCATTTCTCCAGCCGTAGAATTTGATATTTTAAAAGAAAAGCTTAAATAAAAAATAAAGAATTTAGATTGCTTTAAGCAGGTATATTCTTTTTAGCAGCCGTTTTGTCACTAAGCGCTCTGTAAAAGGCCATAGCAGTAATACCCGCGCCCGATAAAGCTGCCTGAATAGAAATAAGTACAATAAACTCGTGCAGCAACAGCCCGGATCTATCCTCCACTTCAAGCAATAGCAGGATAAGGTAGGTAAAAAGTATTCCGCACAAACTAAGAATAAAAGAACGGTGGAAGGTGCTGGCTGGCAGCCTGTCTATAAGCGTCTGGCTCTTGAGGTGCCAGTGCAGGGGCAGTACCTGGCTGCTGCGTAACCCCATCCAAGTGGCCCTGGTAGCGATGTAGCCAAAAATAAGTCCAGTCAGGGCACCGCTGCACAACATAAAGGCAGCTATACTGGCTTGCCCCCAGAGCGGCACTGCTGCCTGGCTGTGCAATATTATCCAGGCCATACCCGCATTCAGAAGCATATTCAGCAAAGCTACTGCCGTGCCCAGTTTAAGCATAAATTTATAATTTAAACTAATTCGCATACGATTTAAACCAGCATCTATTTACTCTACTGCTTTTCCGGTTCAGAAGATGCCATACTTTCGCAAGCTACTAGATTAGTATAATTTTTGCCTATTCTAATAGATTTCCGTATAAAACAGTTTTGTACTAAAAGTTGACTATGGTAAAAGTAACCTGTGCCATTTTAGAGCAGCATGAGCGCGTCCTGGTGACACAACGGAGCCAAAAAATGTCGCAGCCGCTGCAATGGGAATTTCCGGGTGGAAAACTGGAAGCGGCCGAAACAGCGGAAGACGCAGTGGTGCGTGAACTTAAAGAAGAACTACAATTAGATATTTTGCCACTTCAGCGGCTGTCGCCTGTGCAGCACAAGTATGAGGATACACAAATTGAATTAATCCCTTTTATCTGCAGCTACGAAGGCGGCGTAATCCATTTGCTGGAGCACCGTGCTTACCAATGGGCAGAACTAAGCGAATTGGCCAAGTATAACTGGTGCGCGGCTGATAAGCCCATAGTAGCCGAATACCTGCGTCTTAAAAATGCAGTGCCGCATTAGCACCTTTCCGCTTGCCTGATTTTGGTGTACCTTTGTGCCTGTTATGGAATTACCTATCTCATTTTCAGGCCGGATGCAGCGTATGCTGGGCGAAGACTATACCCGCTTCGAGGTGGCCCTGATGCAGGCTCCGCCAGTCAGCATCCGCCTGAACCCGGCAAAAACATCCTCTGCTAGTTTAACAAGTATAAATTTGCCGCATGTGCCTTGGGCCTGTGGGGGCTATTACCTGCCCGAACGCCCCCTTTTTACCCTGGATCCGCTGCTGCATGCCGGCACCTATTATGTACAGGAGGCAAGCTCTATGTTTCTAGAGCAGGCCCTGCGGCAGGCTGTGAATCTCACGCAGCCGCTCCGGGTGCTGGACCTTTGCGGCGCTCCTGGCGGAAAAACAACACACCTGGCCAGCCTGCTCTCTCCGGACAGCTTACTGGTATCAAATGAAGTTATCCGCAGCCGGGCTTCTATACTTGCCGAAAACATTACCAAATGGGGGAGTGGTAATATAATGGTTACCAGCAACGATCCACGTGATTTCTATAAGCTGCCCAGTTTTTTTGATGTGATGGTGGTGGATGCGCCGTGCAGTGGCGAGGGTATGTTCCGGAAAGATACTCACGCAATGCAGGAGTGGTCGGAGGAGAATGTGAAGCTTTGCGCCCAGCGGCAGCAGCGTATACTAACAGAAGTTTGGGAGGCGCTGAAGCCGGGAGGTGTGCTCATCTACAGTACCTGCACCTGGAATGAGGCAGAAAACGAACAAAACATGGCCTGGCTGGCCGGGCAGCAGCAGGCTGAAAGTATAAAACTGGCAATAAAGCCGGAATGGAATATTGTGCCGTCGCAGTTGGATGGTGTGGAAGGCTACCGCTTTTACCCGCACCAGGTGCAGGGCGAGGGTTTTTTCATGGCCGTGATACAAAAGACCGGTGAGCCGGAAATGAGCCATGGCAGCAGCAGAAAAAAGAAGTATAAATTAACGATAGCAGGCAAAAAAGAAAAAGCATTAGTTTACGAATGGCTGCAGAGCCCGGAACAATACGAATGGCTACAGCATAATGAAGGCATCTCTGCAATTCCGGCCAAATTATTTGAGGCGGCTGATGAAGTATACCAGAAATTGTATGTGGTATATGCCGGCACAGAAGTAGCCGAAGTAAATGGCAAAAAGCTAAAGCCGATGCAAGCGTTGGCATTGTCGCAGCATTTAAACAAAGGAGCTTTCGAAACAGCTGAACTAAATCTGGAGCAGGCGCTACGCTACCTCCGCAAAGAAGATATTGCATTGGGCTTAAGTGGCAATGGTTGGCTGCTGCTGCAGTACCAGAGCATGCCGCTCGGCTGGGCGAAGCAGGTTGGCAACCGTATCAATAATTATTACCCAAAAAAGTGGCGCATCCGGATGACGCTACCACCGGAGCTGACAGAGGATAATTTATTTTCCCTTAATCAATTTAAGGTATAAATTAAAAGCAGGAACACTTTTTAACGCTTTTTTAGTCACTGCTTTAGTTGCCTCCGGCGAGTATAAGTTATCAGGCGGTTTTTCTTTTATTCGTAAATTTCATTCAAAAACCTACTCCACAAACAGCACCAGCCCTTTCAGGTATTCGCCTTCCGGGTGGAAAATAGAGATGGGATGATCAGCAGGCTGAGAAAGGTGGTGCATGATTTTGATATTTCGGCCGGCCTCAATTGCTGCGGCCATTACGGTGCTGTTAAACAGGTATTTGTCTACTACCTGCGAGCAGGAAAAGGTAAACAGCATGCCACCGGGTTTTATTTTTTTCATCGCCTCAGCGTTCAGGCGCTTGTAACCCATCAGCGCATTGTGACGCACCTTCTGGCTTTTGGCAAACGCAGGCGGATCGAGCACAATTACATCATATTGGTTCTCTTTGCCCTTCAGAAATTCGAATGTATCCATCGCGAATGCTTCGTGCCGCTCAGGTGCCCGGCTCATTTCTGCATTTTTTACCATTAATTCGATGGCCTTTTTGGAAACGTCTACCGAATGTACTTCGCTGGCCCCGGCATTCAGGGCATATACCGAGAAGCCGCCGGTATAGCAGAAAGTGTTGAGTACTGATTTGTCCTTCACGTAATGGGCCAGTAAGGCGCGGTTTTCGCGCTGATCTATAAAAAAGCCTGTTTTCTGGCCTGTTTCCCAATCTATAAAAAAGTCGTTGTCATTTTCTGTTACGATAACGCCGCCTGCCGATTCTCCAAAAAGATAACCATTCTCGGCTAGTACCGGCGCTTTAAGCGGCAGCGACTCGGCACTTTTATCGTAGATGGCTTTCAGGTGCCCGCCGTATACTTCCTGTAACGCTTTTGCCACCATTTCCCGAGCATTATACATGCCTATCGTGTGGGTTTGGACCACAGCGGTATCATTGTATACATCCACAATCAGTCCCGAAACGCCGTCGCCTTCCGCATAAATAAGGCGGTATACATTGGTATGCGGATTATCGGTCAGACCCAGGCGTTGGCGGTAATTGTAAGCCTTCTGCACTATCCCTTTCCAGAAAGGATAGTCTGGCTCTACCTGATCAAACGAGAAGATGCGGACCGCAATAGAGCCGGGTGCATAATGTCCCATGCCCAAAAACTCCCGCTGGCTTGAATATACTTCCACCACGTCACCTTCGGCAGGCTCGCCATCGGCCTTACGGATAGCACCGGAAAAAACCCACGGGTGCCTGCGCTTCAGCGAGTGCTCTTTACCCGGCGCTAAGTATAATTTTATAAAAGACATAGTTTAATGTGCTGATTGATTGATGTGCTAAGATGCTGATAAGTATAGATATACAGATTTATGGATTCTTTCTGTCAACTGAAAGGATCTTATGAATAGCTTATTTCTAACGCTCCCGATCCTTTCAGGATGACAAATAAGAAGTATGATTTAAACTCGTTTTATACCTGTACTTAGCTTTTCTAGCCCATGCTAAAACAACAAAGGTAGGTAATTCAAGTTTATAAGTATACTTATCCGCTTTAATCGTCAGAATTGAATATCATAATACTGATCAATACCACATCAGCACATTTATGAATTAAAGCTTTACCACATTAAGCTCTACCAGCTTCTGATACAGCTTTTGCACAGGCAAACCGACAACATTAAAATAAGAGCCTTCGATGCGCTTTATGCCTGTCATTCCAATCCACTCCTGTATACCGTAAGCGCCTGCTTTGTCGAAGGGCTTGTAGTTGGTGATATAATAGTTTATTTCTGCATCGGAGAGATGTTTGAAATATACTTTGGTTACATCATGAAAAACAACTTTCTGCTTTTTCGTCATAATACAGACCCCGGTGATGACCTCGTGCGAAGTACCCGACAATACCCGCAGCATGGCAAAAGCTTCTTCATGATTTTCTGGTTTATTCAGGATTTTATCGCCCAGACAAACGATGGTATCTGCGGTGATAAGCGCCTCCGTTTCTATATCAGCGGCGTAAGCGTCCGCTTTGTGCGATGCCAGATACTCCGCCACTTCGGCCCGTTTCAGATGCTCCGGAAAATCCTCATTTACTTCTTTTACCCGCACGTCGAAGATCAGGCCCAGGCTGGCCAGCAGTTCTTTGCGGCGCGGCGAATTAGAGGCAAGCAGCAGCGGCCGTGACAAATTCATCTTCTTTGATAGAGCTAAATAAAAATCCACAAATTACTTTTGGATAAAAAAACGTCGATTTTTGAGGCATAATGGCACCACTGTGGCACACGCGTTTCACCTGTTCCATAGATATATCATTCGTAATCAGTGCCAGGCGCGCCTCACCCATGTCTACTTTGCGGATACAGGCCGTAAAATTACGTTCGTAGCTCAGGCCTTCGTAGTTGCGTTGCGTCTGGCGGTAAATGCCCAGAATCTTTTCAAAAATAAAATAATGCATCACCGTCAAATCCAGGTCTTTCACCTCCGTAGGAAAATTCCAGGTTATCTGGTTATGCATCTCCGGCTTTAGGCGCAGTTTGTAAGCATTTCCGCTCAGGTATAACCCAAAGGCCCAGCGTTTACCCACAATTACCTCGTTCAGCTCATAGGGATCTTCTTTCGGAATTACTTCGAAGTATAGCTTCAGATGCGCCAGAAACTCCTCATCTGTCATTTCCATACTTTGCAGCACGCGGTGCGTGGGCAAAATGCGCAGATCGTCGTGCTCAGAGTTAGTGAGGTACATGAGGTGGTAATTATAAGCTTCAAAACCGGTATGATTCGGGTTCAGGGCTGCTATTTTTTTGCGATATTCCAACGAACCTTCATAGCGGTGGTGCCCGTCGGCCAGTAATATCTGCTTGTCGCGGAGCGTATGTATAAAAAGTCTGAGGACTTCATGATCCTGTATTACCGCCAGTACGTCGCGTACGCCCTGGTAATCTTCTGTTTCATAAAGTGGCGATTTTATACTTTCATCCATGTATGGCTCAAGTATAAATCTGTTATCCGTATAAAGCCCATGCGTAGGACTAGTGTTCAGTTCTGTTTTATCGAGTAAGTCGATGCGGTCGTTTACAGCACTCGGTATCGTGTTCTCATGCCGTAACAAAACGCCTTCCTGCCAGTCGTAAGCTTTGATGTGGCAGATGAATCCTTTGCGGCAATACGTTTTCTCGTCTCCCGGCAACCGGAAATACTGATAGTATACATAGATGCCCGGCAGTGGATCCTGTACCAGTATCCCTTGATCTTTCCAAGCCTGTAGCAGCGTTGCCGCCTCTTCTGCCGGCTGTGCACCGCAAGGCACCGACAGGTGAATGCTGTTGAGCGGGTTGCAGTACAGAGCTTCGCGCTGCTTAACGGAAACCACGTCAAACAGCGGGCTGGTCAGTTCATCAATCGTATAGTTGGGGCTGTCGTGGTAGCGCCAGGGGCGCAGGGGAAGTATCTCTGCCATTTAAGTTGTTTTCAAAGTATAAATGTGGTGCAAGAACCTTTCAGGGAGCCAGGCGTGAAATCTGCCATTTGTCCGCCTGCCGCTCGTACACGATACGGTCGTGCAGCCGGCTGGGGCGGCCCTGCCAGAACTCCATGCGTACAGGCTGCAGTTGGTAGCCGCCCCAGTGCGCAGGGCGCGGAATTTCTGCTGCCGAAGCAAATTGTTTTATATAAGCTTTATCGGCTTCTTCCAGTATTTCCCGGCTCGAAATCGGCTGGCTTTGCGGTGATGCCCAGGCACCAATCTGGCTGCCTTTGGGGCGGCTGTGAAAATATGCATCCGAGACCTGCGGATCAACTTTTACCACTTTCCCTTCTACGCGTACCTGCCGCTCCAGTGCCGGCCAGAAAAAGGTAATTGCTGCATTTGGGTTTTCTGCCAGATCCTGCCCCTTACGGCTGTTATAGTTCGTAAAAAAAATAAAGCCGTCAGATGATACATCCTTCAGCAATACAACGCGGGCAGAAGGTTTGCCCGCCGCACTTACTGTTGAAAGCACCAGGGCTGTTGCCTCTGAGGCGTCAGCTTGTATGGCCTCCTCCAGCCACACGCTGAACTGATCCATCGGGTGCGCTGCTACCGATGCCTCTGTTAAAGCCTGCTTGGCATAATTTGTACGTATCGCTGCTATATTATGCATTAAGGACATAGCTTAAGTTGTTTTCCCAAAATTATAAAATTATCGGCTGCAGCTAAATTTATTTGTCAGCAATCGTCCGGCTTCAGACACCGAACATGGTATAAAGGTTCTCAGGACATGAAACTATGGCAAGCAAATCCAATGTTACCATCTTACGCTCTTTGCGTAAAGATCAATATAATTAGTAAACTATGCAGCAGCATTGCCGTTGGCTAGTATAGCGGCAAAATGTTTAACTACCATATAAACTAAAACATGGCAGAAACAAGGTCGATAAAACCACAGAGCGGAAGCTTGCTCATTTCGGAACCATACCAGGGAGATCCGAATTTTGAGCGTAGCGTGGTGTTGCTGTGTAACCATAGCGAGCAAGAAGGTACCTTTGGGTTGGTGCTTAACCGCTTATCAAACCTGAAGCTTACAGATGTGGTGGACGTGTACAGCGAATCTTTTGAAGCAGATCTCGGCATTGGCGGCCCCGTGCAGGCAAACACGCTCCATTACATACATAACCTGCCTGACCTGCCTGAAGCGGTTCAGCTTAATGAGCATCTTTATTGGGGCGGAGACTTTGAAGTATTGCGCACCATGATTGGTACTGGGCGCGTGCCAGTGGCTGCTATCAGGTTCTTTTTAGGTTATTCCGGCTGGACGCCAGGTCAGCTTCAGGAGGAAATTGATAAAAATGTTTGGATTGTAAATAACATTGCTGCAGATAAATTATTTAATTTAGAGGCAGATTCGCTTTGGCGCAGTATTTTGCGTGATATGGGCGGTAAGTACAAGGTGCTGTCGAACTACCCGCTTGACCCGCGCCTGAACTAAACTTTAGTGTAAACTACCGAAGATAAAACTTAATAAAGAAGATATGGACACTACCGGAGCAGAGGCTAACAAACCTGAGAACCAGCATGAGGAGCAGCAAGAACAACAGGGAATAATAGCGCCCGATAACCAAGTACAGCCCTTAACTACTACAGAAACAAACCAGCAAAGCGCGCCGGAAGTCTCCGTTGAGGTGCCTAAAGAGGAGCAACCGGAGATAGCGCCTGATCTGAAAACACCACAGAAAGCCGCAGCCACAGAGGAGATTACGGAGGTTTTTGTAGCGGCTGCAACAGATGTGGAAGAAAAGACAGATGATGCTCCCGCTATAATAATGCCACCTGCAGACATTGAGCAGGTTCCTGCTGTACCTGCAGCTGCCACGCACGAAGAGGAAGAAGAGGAGGAGGAAACACAAACAGATTACAGTACCTTACCGCTGGAGGAACTACGACATACATTGCAATTGCTGCTTAAGAGTGATGATGTGCGCAGAAAAAACAAGCTTGTTAATGAATTACAGCGCCACTACGACCTTAAATTTCAGGCTGAGCGAAATGAGGCGCTAGAGCGTTTTAAGCAGGAGGGAAGTACCGAAGAAGATTTTGCTTATCATGCCCCCGCTGAACACCAAGATCTGGAAAAACTGCTGATTTCCTACCGGGATGCCCGTTACCAGGAGCGTCAGACAGCCGAAACGCAGCGTCAGCGCAGTTTAGAGCGTAAACGGGAAATCCTGAATCAGTTGCGGCAACTGGTAGAGTCTGCTGAAACAAAAAGCAGCCATGAAGAATTAAAACGTTTGCAGGCAGAGTGGAAAGCGATTGGGCCGGTGCCTGCAGGTGAGGCACAGGAACTTTGGGACTCTTATCACGCGCTGCTGGATATTTTTTATAACAACCGCAGTATTTTCTTTGAGTTGAAGGAGCTCGATCGTAAACGTAATCTGGATGCAAAATTAGCCTTGGTTGAACGGGCAGAAGCGCTTGAGAACGAAGATGCTATCAACAAAGCATTACAGGAATTACGCCATTTGCACGAAGAATGGAAAAATATAGGTCCGGTGCCAAATGAACAGCGTGATCCAATCTGGGAGCGCTTTATTATAGCTTCGGAGAAGGTGCATACTCGCCGGCGTAGCTCTCAGGAGACCCGCCATACGCAGGAAATGGAAAACCTGACTAGAAAACGTGCTTTGCTGGAGCGTCTGCACAGTTTCCAGAATATTCAAACTGATCGCATCAATGAGTGGCGCGACAAGACAGGCGAAATCCAGAAACTGAAGGAAGAATGGGATGCTGCCGGGCTGGTACCTAAAGAATATGCAGAAGAGATAAATAAGGATTTCTGGGGCAACTATAAAGCTTTCTTTCATCATAAAAACCAGTTCTTTAAAAACCTGGATGAGCAGAAAATGCAAAATCTGCGGCTTAAAACAGAATTATGTGAAGAAGCCGAGATCCTGAAAGACAGTGATGACTGGAATGCTACCAAAGAAAAACTGATTCAGATGCAAAAGAAGTGGAAAACTATTGGCCGCGTACCAGACAAGTATTCTGATAAAATATGGCAACGGTTCCGCACCGCCTGCAATGCGTTTTTTGACCGCAAACAGAACCAGGAGCAGCAACAGAATGAAGCGCAGGAACGGCTTTCGTCTGAAAAAATGGAACTTTGCGACAGAATAGCTGAAAAGCTCTCGCAACCCAATGCTCCGGCATCGCTGGAAGAGTTTGATACATTTGTGACGCAATGGCGCGCTATGGATAGCAGCAACAGGCGCAGCAGCCCTAAAACAGAAGAAAAATTTCTGGCGCTGATTGAAAAATACCTGGAGCGTGTGCCTGAACTAACGTATGAAGACAGAACTGAGATGCTGGTAAAACTGCAGGTGGAGCGAATTAAACATAGTCCCGATGCGGCGCATAAACTGCAGCAGCGGGAACATGCCATCCGCCGCGAAGTATCGCAGTTGCAAAACGACATCCAGACTCTGCGCACTAATATCGAGTTCTTTTCGCGCTCAAAAAATGCAGCGAAGCTGCGGGAGGAGTATGAAGGGCGCATCAGTGAGTCGCAAAAACGTATTGATAAGCTTCAACTTCAGTTAGCTGCATTCAGAGGCTAAGAATTTTGTCCTGACTTTCAAAAGCTTAACTCCGGCAGGTAAAAAAAGTTGAGCCGGGTACTTGCAGATAAAAAACAATACTATACCTTTGCATCGCTTTAGAACGATAAGGCATTATGTAAAAGGGCAGGCCTCCTTAGCTCAGCTGGTAGAGCAACTGACTTGTAATCAGTAGGTCGCTGGTTCGATCCCGGCAGGGGGCTCTTTTAAAATTTTTAAATTGATTAGTTTGAAGATTTGAAGATGATTTACTCACCTTCAAATCTTCAAATTAGCATCGCCTCCTTAGCTCAGCTGGTAGAGCAACTGACTTGTAATCAGTAGGTCGCTGGTTCGATCCCGGCAGGGGGCTCTTTAAATTAAAACCTTCAGATAACCCTGAAGGTTTTTTAGTTTTTAAGCCTTTTGTACCTGTATATCAGCAAACGCTTTTGCTGGCAAAAGCTATGTTTTATTTCAGATATTCCTTTAATTTAAGTTTTCGATCTAAAAATATCTATGCAACTATTAGAGGTCAACACCCCGGAACTGGTACAGGAATTTCTGCTGTTTCAAGTTAAGCTTTACAAAAAAGATCTGAACTATATCCGGCCGCTCGACAAAGACATTGAAAGTGTTTTTGATCCTAAAAAGAACAAGCTGCTCCGTTCCGGAGAAGCTATTCGGTGGGTGCTTTGCGACGATAAAGGTAAAACCATTGGGCGTGTGGCAGCCTTCATCAACAAAAAAACAGCCAATACCTACGAGCAACCAACAGGTGGCCTCGGCTTTTTCGATTGTATAAACGACCAGCAAGCAGCAAACCTGCTTTTCGATACTTCCCGCGACTGGTTAAAGGCCAGAGGTATGGAAGCAATGGACGGCCCTATAAATTTTGGCGACAGAGACCGCTGGTGGGGGTTAATGGTAGATGGTTTCCATGCACCAACATACTGCATGAACTATAATGCCCCTTACTACCAGCAGTTGTTCGAAAACTATGGCTTTGAAGTATACTTCAAGCAGTTTGTTTATTACCGCACCGTAGAAGAAAAGCTGGAGCCAGAAGTATATCGCAAAGCTACGGCCATTTTAGAGAACCCGGACTACCACTTCCAACATATGAACAAAAAAGAATTAAAGAAATATGCTGAGGATTTCAGGACAGTATATAATAAATCCTGGACCAAATTCGAAGGCGTAAAGGCGATGTCGGAAACACATGCTATGAGTATTATGAACCAGCTGAAACCTGTGCTGGATGAGCGCATCGTCTGGTTTGGGTATTACAAAGATGAGCCCATCAGTTTTTTCATCTGCCTGCCGGAACTGAACCAGCTCTTTAAGTATACCAACGGCAAACTGGACCTGTGGGGAAAACTTAAATTTGCCTACCACCGCTGGAAGGGAGATGGCAAAGGCATGTTTGGCATTGTTTTCGGCGTAGCGCCGGAACATCAGCGCAAAGGCGTGGAAACGGCTATGGTGGTATCCAGCTCCAAAATTATTCAGAACAATCCGTCTATTCCTTATGAGGAGTTTCAGATGAACTGGATTGGCGATTTCAACCCGAAAATGATGAATGTAGCTGTGCAGGTGGGCGGACGCATTTACAAAACATATCATTCTTACCGCTATTTGTTCGACAGGACAAAGGAGTTTAAGCGAATGCCGGTTTTAAGTTAAGTAGCTGGAAAGATCGATTCTATATTTAATGTTTAATAATTGAACAACTTAAAAATTAATACATTAAGTTAATCCAGTGAAGAAAGCTCTAGCTTTGTATTAAATACGGGTGCATCGAGGTCATTCCAGCGCCAGCCGCCGTTTTCCATCATTGCTTTAAGAATATGGCGCCTGAGGGCCAGTTCATCAATTTTATTTTGTGACGGCTCGCACATTGGAAAATCCAAAGCCTGTATTTTATCCAGTTCAAAAGCGTGGGGCAAAGTGTCAGATGGATTTATGAAAGTAGCTGTAAGTGATTCTAAAAAGGTACTTATGGCAAACCGTACAGGTATCAGGTATTGTTCGCCGGGCCTGTATTCTTTGGGTACATACAGCAGCAGTATACTTAAGGCTTCATCGAAGGCTACAAGGTTAGGCAGCAGCGCCGTTTCTTTCTGGTTGTGATGAAAAAAATGCAGAACAGGATAGGAGAAATGCAGCTGTCCCTGCCGGGCTATACTTTGTGCAAGTTCCTGTAATTGTGCGTTCAGCATACTGAAATCGTGCCCGTTCCAGTTGTTTACCAGCATTGCCTGTGGACTATGGCCGATGGCGGCGATACGTATACTTAGCGCCCGCCTCTCCGTTACCGCCGAGAGTACAGGTACCATATACGTAATGCTTAACGTAATCATCAGGAGCCCGGTAAAAGAGATTAAAGACGCATAAACCTTCCACAGATCAGTTCCGCCTGTATAATCACCGTTGCCCATAGTTGTAAGCAGGTAGCCAGTATAATAAAACCGTTCCATAGTAGTTGCTGCCTCCCGCGTAGAACTATCTATTACCGCCTCCGGATCAGATAAAAAAATTATCAGATTAGACAGCCACAGCAGTATAACCCATACTAGCATTATACTTACAACAATAGCTACGCCCTGGCCATTGTATATTTTTTTCTTTTTAGAAAAATGATAAACAATCTTAAAAATTAAAGAAACCAGAGAAGTAACTTTACCACTGATGATACCTGCACCGCGCGGAGCAAAAATAGTATAAATCAGATCGTAAATTATGAGCAGCATAATTAGCAGCCCGGAAAAGAAAAGGAGCAGGTTCATTCAGTTTATAATTGCAAGAGATGTCAGAAAGGAAAAACCTTCCTTTTATACCTGTTGTGTACCAAGCAGGTTGCTTTAACTGAACTATGCTAACTTTATTAAAAGTATTATTGCTGCAAGGCAACTGCCAGACATACGGCCTGATATTACCTTACTGACAGCGAGGCTTTATCATGGAATGGAAGAAGGGAATGCTACAGACCATCGTAAAAAGTGAGCGTTTGCACCCAGCCCTTTTCGGTATTTGCATCAATGTTTTGCTTACCGATAAAAGCCTGTACCTGTTGCTGCTTATCCTGCAGCGCTTCGAGCAGATTGCGCTTGCTTAGCTTAATTTTTTGAGGGTCCTGTCCCTGCTTAATCAGATAATAGCTATCCTCTGAAACAAATTCATCAAATGTTCTTCCTGCAGAATAACCGCCTTTGAAGTCTGCTTTCACCAGCGACTTTTTAGGCAAAAGCACCATCATTGTTTTTTTTCCCTCATGCAAAATAAGGGCAAACCTGTCACTCGGGTTATCAATCAAGCCAGATATTTCAGGCACTTTTTTAAAAGTATAGCTGCTGGCGCCAAGGGAATCTTTGAGCACAAAACTATCTATACTGTTTGGTGATAGCAGGTACGTTTTTCCGTCTCCTTTCTGAAACTGCACTACATTTTCGTATACATTATATTTTAAAGGTACATTGTCGAAAATGAAATTACCAGAGGTATGAATGGTGGCTCTTCCCCACTTATTAAAAAAAAACGGACTACCCTTCACACCTTCATAGCGCTGATCATACGTCATCACCATACCGGATATATTGTTTGCGTCGCCTAATTCATTCAGATTTTGCTGAGCGGCGGTGCCTGTAGGTATATTTTGTGCCATAGCCAGCGGAGCAACAAAAATAAACAGGCCCACAAGTGTAAGCTTTATCATAAAGAAGCAATTAGGATGGTGAAGAAAAAGTTATTAAGTATAAAACTAAGATTAAAGCATAATATAGCTAAAAGTTGACGCTCTGTCAATTTTTATTCTGTAAATATGAAAGTATAAAGTCATGAATAGGTATGACTTGACTGGATAAGTATAAACTTCGTTATATTGTATTTTAACATATAAGATATAGAAATGCAAAACAGATGGATATTAACAGGTAAAAAAGCCGTAGTAACGGGTGGCTCCAAAGGTATAGGCGAAGCAGTTGTAAAGGAGTTTCTGCAGCTGGGCGCTGAAGTGCTGGCGATAGCACGCAAACAAGAGGATTTAGATGCCCTTAAAGCAAACGTTCCGGAAAAGCTCCATGTGTTAGCCGCTGATGTCAGCAGTGCAGAAGGCCGCGCCAGCCTGGTAAGCAAAGTACAGGAAACCTGGGGCCAGCTGGATATTCTGGTGAATAACGTAGGCACCAACATTCGCAAACCTACCATTAATTATTCTCCTGATGAATTTGATTTTATAATGGATACCAACCTGCGATCTGCCTTTGAGCTAAACCGCACCTTGTTTCCGCTGCTGCAGGCTTCCAGTCAGGGCAATATTGTGCATGTTACATCGGTAGCTGGCCTTACGCACGTACGCACCGGCAGTATCTACGGCATAACCAAGGCAGCTCTAAACCAGCTTACGCGCAACCTGGCTGCCGAATGGGCAAGCGCCAACATACGCGTCAACGCGGTAGCGCCGTGGTACATCAGCACACCGCTTGCACAGGCCGTGTTGCAGAAAAAAGAATTTTACGATGCCGTCATCAGTCGAACACCCATGCAGCGGGTAGGAGAGCCTGCCGAAGTGGCTGCCGCAGTAGCATTTCTTTGTATGCCCGCCGCCGCCTACATTACGGGGCAAACGCTGGCAGTGGATGGTGGCTTTACAATCAACGGTTTTCACCCCGCTTAAATCTAAGTATAAATCCCGGATAGCGCTACGTAAAAGTGTGTTAAGAAGTATGGCTTTTTAAGCAAAAAATGCTTACTTTTGTATGATGTGGAGACGAATGCCCCGGTATACAGCCGGGGCTTTTCCAAACCTAAACTACATGGCTAAAAACCGACTTTGTCTGCTCCTGAGCTACGCCCTGCTTGCCGCTATTGTATCTTCCTGTAAACCTATTTGCCCCATTTCCTCCTGTCAGGTGCGGATGGTGCACCGGCATGGCGAAAAGGAATTCCGGGGGCAGCCTTTATGGAAAAAACAAAACCCTAAAATGGGGGAGAAGCTGCCCAAAGCTTCCCAAGAAAACTCAAGCAGCAGAAACAATAAAAGCCAGCATAAAAACTGAGCTGTATAAAATTTGTACATAAATTGCCTGATTAAACACATATAAAAAATAACTAGACATTAAACATGACTGAAGGCGAACGAATTATACCGATCAACATTGAAGATGAGATGCGCGGTGCGTATATCGACTACTCAATGTCTGTTATCATTTCCAGAGCCTTGCCTGATGTTCGGGATGGATTGAAACCTGTACACCGCCGTGTACTCTATGGTATGTCCGAACTGGGGGTATCCTACAACAAAGCTTATAAAAAATCTGCCCGTATCGTGGGAGAGGTGCTGGGCAAATACCACCCGCACGGCGATGCCTCGGTATATGAAACGATGGTGCGCATGGCCCAGCCATGGTCTCTGCGCTACATGCTGGTTGACGGCCAGGGTAACTTTGGATCTATAGACGGTGATTCACCAGCGGCCATGCGTTACACAGAAGCCCGCCTCAAGCGCATTGCCGATGAGCTGCTGGCAGACCTGGACAAGAATACAGTTGATTTCGTACCTAACTTCGACGACTCGCTGCGGGAACCTAGCGTAATGCCTGCCAAGTTTCCGAACCTGCTGGTGAACGGCACTTCCGGTATTGCGGTAGGTATGGCTACCAATATGGCACCGCACAACCTGACGGAGGTAATAAATGGTGTTATCGCTTATATTGATAACCATGACATCACCATAGCGGAGCTGATGCAGTACATCACTGCGCCCGATTTTCCGACGGGCGGCATTATTTACGGCTATGATGGTGTTAAGACTGCTTTCGAAACCGGTCGTGGGCGTGTGCTGATGCGCGGCCGCGCTATCTTTGAAACTACACCTTCGGGCAAAGAGCAGATCATTGTAACGGAAATACCGTACATGGTCAACAAAGCTTCTCTCATTGAGAAGACTGCGGCCTTAGTCAACGACAAGAAAATTGAAGGTATATCGGATTTGCGTGATGAATCTGACCGTGATGGCCTGCGCATTGTGTATGACCTGAAGCGCGACGCTATACCGAATGTGGTGCTCAACAACCTTTACAAGTATACGGCACTGCAATCGTCGTTTGGTGTGAACAACGTGGCCCTGGTAAAAGGCCGCCCGCTGACGCTCAACCTGAAAGAGTTAATTCACTACTTTGTAGAGCACCGCCACGAAGTAATTATCCGCCGGACACAGTATGAGCTGGAAGAAGCACGGAAACGCGCCCACATTCTGGAAGGCCTGCTGATAGCGCTGGATAACCTCGACGAAGTTATCAACCTTATCCGATCTTCACGCGATCCGGAAATAGCACGCAATGGTCTGATGGAGCGTTTTGGTTTGTCCGAAATTCAGGCACGTGCCATACTTGATATGCGCTTGCAGCGCCTCACCGGCCTGGAGCGCGACAAGATTCAGCAGGAGTATCAGGAGATTATGAAATTGATAGATCATCTGGTAACGATCCTGAACGACGAAGTGCTGCGCATGCAGATCATCAAAGATGAGCTGCAGGAAATCAAGAGTCGCTATGGCGATGAGCGCCGTACCAGCATTGAGGCTTCTACCGGCGACATCTCTTACGAAGACATGATTCCAGAGGAGAACATGGTCATCACCATCTCCAATGAAGGCTATATTAAGCGCACTTCCCTGAACGAGTACCGCAGTCAGAGCCGCGGTGGCGTAGGTTCCAGAGGCGTAGCAGCATCCAAAGAAAGTGATTTTACGGAGCACCTGTTCGTGGCCAGCACGCATAATTACATGCTTTTCTTCACAGAACTCGGTCGTGTGTTCTGGCTGAAAGTATACGAAATTCCGGAAGGAGGGAAGACCACCAAAGGAAGAGCTATCCAGAACATCATCCAGATAGAAAAAGAAGACCGGGTACGTGCTGTGTTAAACGTGCATAGCCTGGAAAACCAGGATTATATTCTTAACCACAACCTGGTATTCTGTACCGAGCAGGGCACTATCAAAAAAACCGTTTTGGAGGCATACTCGCGCCCCCGCACAAACGGCATCAATGCCATTACCATCAACGACGGCGACCGCCTGCTAGATGTGCAGCTCACCAACGGCAACAGCGAAATTGTGATTGCGCTGGGGTCGGGCAGGGCAATCCGCTTCAACGAGAGCCAGGTGCGCAATATGGGCCGCAACGCCGCTGGGGTGCGCGCCGTATCACTAGCCGGGCCGGATGATAAAGTTGTTGGTATGGTTTGTGTACAGAGCGAAAATACCGAACTCCTGGTAGTTTCAGAAAACGGTTTCGGCAAACGTTCGCTGCTGGATGAGTACCGCATTACGAATCGTGGCGGTAAAGGTGTTAAAACGCTGAATGTAACAGAGAAAACCGGTAAGCTTGTAGCTATCAAAGGCGTAATAGACACAGACGACCTGATGATCATCAACCGCTCAGGCATTACTATCCGACTGCGCGTAGCTGATATTCGCGTGATTGGACGCGCCACACAAGGAGTTCGCCTGATTAAGCTGAACGAAGGAGATCGAATATCGTCTGTTGCTCAGGTAGACATGGAAAACGAGGAAGAAGTAGTGGAGGCGGTGCTGGAGCAATCGGATCTGATGGAGGCGGTATTGGAGCAGTCTGAATTGAAGCCGGAAGACTCGCTGCAACCGGATGATATGATTGATCCGGAAGCAGAAGAAGAAGCGCCTGAAGTATAAGAAGTATAAAGTAAAGGGAATTATATTTCACTTAATAAACGTTTAGACTAACAAACACAAACAAATCCTTATCAAATATGAGAAAAGTTCTTTTGACAGCCCTGGCCGCCGCGAGCATATCGGTTGCGACCGCGCAGAACTCAGCTGTAAACAGCGCAATCCTGAACCATAAGAATGGTACGCTGGATAAAGCGCAGGCTGATATCAATAATGCCATCGAGCATAAAAAGACCAAAGATGACGC
>Ga0210040_10004365_pt1 | contig 18539 bp, 12 predicted proteins | sample CryGeyCG12114_NA_FD_185462 | JGI IMG/M metagenome (GOLD analysis project Ga0210040, IMG submission 185462) | Groundwater microbial communities from aquifer - Crystal Geyser CG19_WC_8/21/14_NA (SPAdes) (version 2) | ecosystem: Environmental > Aquatic > Deep subsurface > Groundwater | place: USA...
CGATTATTAATCATTCCGATTATTAAGCATTCCGATTTTTATGGATTCCGGAATTTATGCGTTCCGAGTTTGAAATTCCGGAAATTATGCTTCCGGAAATTATGTTTCCGGATTTAATGCGAATACCCACAAAACCATAGTTGAAACTAACGAATAGAAATTCAATCCAATTTTTTCATGACGCTATAGAAAATCACTATACAAAGTTACCCTATTCCGTTTAGAACACTAGCAGTTACATAAGCATCTGTAAGTATATGCAGACCAAAAAGGGGATGAAAAATAAATCCTATTGGTGAATGCCTCTTTTTGTTTGCAACTTTTTTTCACTTAGCATTGGCCAAATAGATTCACTCTTGATGTTCACAAGGGATTCAATAAAATGGAACCCAACATGTTTGTTGTGTTCAATCCCACGTACTTACTATGTTTCTTTGAAAACGTGCTTGTTGACTACACTTTGTGAATCTCGAATAATTCGACATACTTTCCTTTGTGCAGTGGTAGTACCACTAGCAACAAATGCCATTCAGTATTTATTGAATGCAGCTTGAGAGTCTTTGGTGTGCTACAGCTCCAGTTGCAAACCCAAACAACATACTACATCGATCTGATTCACTATTAAAATTTAGAGTGGCAGTATACTGTTAAAAAATGCACATCACCATCATGCTATAAAGTTCCTTTGTAAAAGTAATCCAGTAGTCTGCTGAGCCTATATACATGACGATAAGTAACAAACGAGATTCGCAATAATGGAAACTATGAGTTTTATCAGGACTATAGTCAGCTAGTTAGTAATAAAAGAGTCAAATTACTACCAACTCCCATAGTTCCTCCAGATGTGAAAAAGTTCAGTCAGTCATACCAGAATCCAGAAGTTAATGGTGACTGTAAAATAGTTTTCAGGGAAAAACTGCCAGTATTTCCTTCCAACTCGCTTATGAGGTCAAGGATTATTGCTGCCTACCTAACCTACACAGCTTTTCTTCATACATAGTTAGTTAGTAAGTCAGTGGACAGTAAATTCGGAACGAAATTATCCATTGAGCCCTAAGGTGAGCCATTTGAAACGCATTTGGTCCGACCTATGCTCAGGTTTAGGATACGTGTGTGTTTACACACACATGATGATGATAGCAAAGTCATCATGATGGCAAGGTTTTCGGGGGGAAAGTCATTATGCAAACTAAATGGTCTACATTATTGAGCGGGACAGAGAATCCCATGAAATTCAATGATAGTCATACTGACTGACTAAAAGGCTAAACGAGTGGGTATAGGTATAGGTAGTTAGTTAGTTACTGCGTCTGTAGTAACGTAACGTTAGCATATACATACACCACTACTTGTTCACGGGACCAGCGCTATGACAATGAGAGTGGTTTCTGCAACTTTCCCTTGTAACGTACTACTGACTGTGCTATTAAGAGGTCAGAGAATAGAATTGTTACGTAAACTACGTGAGCAATAGGGGTGTCACGAGTTTCAAATCTTGTTCACAGTTTCACTATTAACGGTTATGGGCGTACTTGTAGAACAAATAAGGGTAGGGGCAAATAATACTTTTCCATTATACCTTCTTGGGTATAAAAGGAAACTTCTAGTTTTAGTGAGGTGATATAAAAATATAATGGTCAATTTCTGAAAACGATGTTGTAACCGGTTTGCAAGAAAATATTTTTTCGAATTTCTAAATGGATGCTGAAATCTTTTTACTGTTATTTGTCTGTCTTTAAAAGACAAGCAATGGAACTAAAAAGTAATGACTGATTCGTGGAAAATATAAATCGAAAGAATTCAACAACAAACTTAACCATATAAATTCACGAAAATAAAAAATTGCTTAGTAAACATTTCAAATGATGCGTTAAACACCGATTGATACCACATGAAATGAAAGAAAATCAGTCAGCCACAGTAGATAAATCCGCTATTAAGGTTTTAATGCAGAAAAAACACAACCACATAACTTGAAAAAAACTCCATTTTGAAAAAGACAATACATTTTGCATGGCTTCCATTAGTCCATACTCTAAGAGTTAAACCAGTAGCAGTTAAAAGTAAAGCCCCATGGCCCAATAATAATAGGAGAAAACGCAAATTGCTCAAAAATACTTGGTACACAGCACACGAGTAGTTTTAAAATGGAATTAAGCACGTTCATTCGTAGAAAACATTCCTTTCTGTAGACATCTCGAATTGCATTCTAATGATCACTTTTGTTTTCTCTGCTCAGCAGCGAGGAATTTTTCCTATTCCATCAATTACTCGTCCGTTTCTTAACTACAAAAAAAAAGATGCTGGCATTCTTTTGCAAGCGACAATAAGGATATCATGAAAAAGGATTCCTCGCCTATTATTTACTTTTTGTCTCTTCAAAAAAACAAAGGACTTGGAAAATTCCTATCATGCGCTTCAAAGCATCTTTGCTTCCCTCAAGTCGGTACTTGTTTAAAAAATAAATTGTACTGAACAAACACATTTTTTGTCCACGCTCATTTTAATAATATTGCACGAATACAAGCAGAACAATAAAGAGGGAAAGAAAAAAATCCTGTCACGATGGAGTTAGTTTATGAAATGACTGGAATTGAATTTTGCTGCAGTGCTTGAGATTGAGATTGCGTATTACACAGTGCACCGACTTCATTTACAACTCGATTCTGTGAATTTCCTTTTTTGATTAGTGTTCCAAACAACCAGTGAATATGTACAACTGGGGAATATAAGAGAAATCGTACTCCCGCTAAATTATTCCGTAGTGAATACTTTGGATTTTGAAAACACACACACAGGGAAAGTTGATACATACCAGACTCAAGTGGGGGAGCCGATACAGTATTAGATACAAACTTACAAACTGACTCGTTCTCAAAGAGTGAGCTATAGAAAATTTAGGGTACGAAATTAATGATTGATTAGAGAAACCACTTGAAAATTCGTTCACTCTTCATTTCAAAGTCCCTTGTTGATGGGAATTCACGGCACGGGAAGTTTTCTTTAGCCAGACCACTGCTATAAACTTTTTAATTCATTCTACGGACGATAGTTAGTTTGTTGTAAATGATTGACTTGAAACTTTAAATCTGGCAGTAAGTAAAGGGGTCATGTCGCTAATGCTGTCACTAACTATAGCAAACTGAAACAAGGGGCTTCCATTGTCAGATTTATAAATCCTTGTTCCCAGCTGTGAAGCCAACGGAACAAAATGAACCAATGAACACTGTGAAATGCGTTTGCCCAAGTTGCGAAATTAGAAAATTAATGATGTCTAATAGTAGTTAGTTCGACTTGGGAAACTCATTGTCGTTATTTGAACACTGTAGATTGAAGCAAGAAAGAAGGGATTGCCAAAGTTTTTCACCACTCGGCAATTTACATATTATGTAAAGCATTGTTGGAGAGTTGTAACAATTAAAGGATATTGGAATTGGAACTGGAATCCATAAAAACAAAGGACACGCTGTAGATTGAAACTGTTCCTGACAGTTATAATTCAGATTGCAACGACTTCTTTCTATAAAACTGCGAGCTGTTAAGACTTCTTCCGGTTTTTTTCAATAAATCCTCCAACTACCTTACAATCTAGTTTAGTTTTTCGTCAACTTAAAAGTAGTTACAATTTGCATTAGTTTTTTCGTCTAAAGCTTGACTTTGAAACTTAGCAAAAATTAGTCACATACCTTAGCATCACCAAATGGCGTTGAGCTCAACAATATTAGTCCAATTGCAATCCACACGAGAAGTTGAGATTTCCCGCTTCCCACCATTCTTACTAAATACTTTGGGTTCACTGCACTTCCTGCAAAAACAGAAGGTAAAACAAATTAAACTCAACATTCTACTAAAGTTAATTTTCGTCGCATATTCTACATAGTTTAAATGTCAGCATGAATAAATGAAAAACATTTTCCCTTTATAAGCGACATAATGAGTTCTTTTTGAACTAACAACATTCGAACACATTTTTTATTCAATTTCGTAATACTCATTTAACAAGATACGCAGATTCCATCCATGAACATATATATAGGAGCAAAGAAAATGCCTGTGCAAATAAAAATGAAGAAAAATTCGGGGAAATATAGTCTCTACTTATTTCCACACTACATCCCATTCGGATCAGTAACGAACCGTACAAATTTCATCTTTCATCCGCACTCAGTAACTAACTCACTAACTGAGTTTGAAAATATTTTCTACCCAACTTGGCAAATAAAATGAAGGAAACCGGGAACAAAAGCGAGTACTAACTAACTAACTGTAAGTATGAAGACAAGAGCTTATCAACTTTCAATTCAACATTGTACCATTATTTCATTAAATATTCATTCACGATGTGGTTTGGCTATAGCTTCATTTCCATTCTTGAATTTGTACTTGAAGCACCGTGACTTTGATTATTCTATTCATTTTCCCTGGAATAGGATTTCTAACTAAGCCAAGTGCGCAACACACCACACAATTTTGGCTCTAGAATGACAAAAGGGATCCTCCACGGTGGGCAAAGTCTACAAAACTACATCTCTGCTCAATCTCATTAAAACCATGTGTTTGTAATTGAGAGTGTATTCAGTTTCCACAACTCACATTACTCACCATCCACTCATTTAATAATGCTAATTCAATCAACGGGCTCGAGTAGTAACAAACCATAGAATGGAATTACATTCTACTAAGGTGATTTACATTGTTCCTAATATTACTTTGTTCTAACAGTAGTGCCTATCTGTTTTAATAAGTATTCATTTGCATCTAGTACATACTGTATTTGAAACGCTCGCAGTATGAAATCTAGAACTACGCGCCCGTTAGTAAGTTAGTGCTACCGTTATTATTAAGTTTAAAAAGCATTGCTATTCCTACAGAATCCACTGATATATATCAACCTGGCAGGAGAGTCATGATTATGTGACATTTACTGAAGCGAAAAAATATAGGAAATTCCTCGTGGCCTGGCCATAAATAAACAAGATTGTTTTAAAAAGTAGATACTCACGAAAAATTACTGTATGACAAGGTAAGCATCAATAATAATGTCACAAGACACACCAAGTACTTTGAAGAAACAGACCACACACACTTGACAGAGCAAAGGATTCGGGAAAACATTTGGGAATAATGGCCTTTTTCTCATGTTTGTATGTCTACAATACTATATACCTTAACTAACTGAAAATAGTCGTCAGCCCCTATAGTAGTTACTACTGCATGTACACAAACCATACAGTCAGTGTGTTTACCACCTTACACATACTATTGCAAAGCAGCGTTATGTGAGCCAATTACTGAAGACAATAATTCTGTGAGGACAGAAACAAAGTGAAAGTATTCAACTGTAAATGGGAAATGGGTCCTCGTGGAATCCTTAACCAACAGGAAATATTGCTTCGCTTTATTTTCTTTGGACAAAAACTAGCATAGGCAACCAATGGAATGAGCATATAGGAGTACAAACCAAGTAAATACAAAACTAACCAACCGACCTAAGCAGCAGTGAAAGAGACAAAGGGATATTTCCAAAATACTTTGTAGCAAACAACAATGTTAAAGCATAGGAGAAAGAACAAATGATATAATGGAGGTTACACGATAAGCCAAGAAAATGGATCTACTCAAATTTAGTTTTCTACATGTGAAAGGATGAGTAGAACAACTCATGACATTCGTTTCGTTCGTTTCCCCCCTTTATTCATGAGGTGGGTAGTAGGTAGGCACAGAATTCTTTAGCTACATCCTGCATCAACGTGGTTTGCATATAAATGGATGCACTAACTAACTAAATAACTAACTATAGGACCGACCTGGCAAAAACAACAAGAGTACGACAAATGCTAAAGCTTAAAGCACACACAAAAGGATAGCGTGGAGATACATGCAGGCTGCAGTTCTTTGTGTGTGAGTGCATTCATCAATTCCTTTGTCAGTCAGTTTCAATGCTTTCACTTCCAGGCTCTGGTGTGAGTGAAATGAATGCACATATTGCATAAGGTAGAGGGATACGAAAGACATAAATTGTGGAATAGTCCTTTTCTGGATAAAAGCACCGTTTCTATCTATTTTAATAAACATGGAGATTTGAAAATACAGTCAAAATTGAATGGGAAAAGGGAACATTTTATACGGATGGTTGGCTCAAACGGGATATGGATGACAGAGGAAAAGGAAGTGGATAAAAAATCGAAAGTCAAGGATAGCATTTTGTTATCAAATATAATATTGTAGCATGTGCGCACGTACAGTAGTATCATTTGGGTGTCTGAAAATTCTCCGTAGTTTCGACTTGGAACAGCGGGAATGCAGGGGGAAAAGTTGACACTAAATACCAAGTTAAGTTTTCTTGGTTTAGTTAGTTATAGATAAGTCCGAAGCGTTGTAGCTTCTAGTTAGTTAGTTAGTTAGGTAGGACGGGAACAGTATAAAGTGTAGCGCTACAAAGCTACACAATAAGTCTACTGACTATTGTTATTTACGTGCAAACACCAAGCTTTTAATTCCACCCGTTCCTTAATAATGAGTGAAACACGTAGCACAAGAAACTAACTTGAGCATACTTTCACGATGCAAGAATAAAAACTTTTCTTTGTATTCTATCAGCACATTGTTTTAATTGCACAATTTATAGTGTATTCTATTCCCTGCACAAGTTGAATTTACAGCTTTTTTCATAGCATAAATCATTTTGGAAATAACTTGGGGTTGCTGACAACCTGGTTCTTTTTCAACATTTATGAAATTCTTAGAATTACGGTACCGATTTCCATTCCATAATGATGATAAGAACACACTAGGGGCTAACTAACTAACTGAAAAATTAAAATGAATACAAGCAGGTGAGTAACATGTCCCCTCGACAAAATTGAAATGTCCTTTAACTTTTTATGAAACCATGAAACATGAAATATTCAAGTACTAACAGCATTGTACTTGTACTCTCCCCCTTGTACATTCATTCTGAAGATTCAATTTGGAAATTCCATGAATACAGGAAAAGAGACTTGTTCATCAAAGGGAATGGAAAATATGGGTGCTCTATAAACCATCACGGGGGAAAAGGGTCGAGCTAGCTCATTGAGTCTAACACACTAACTTAGGGCCATAAAAATCATCCATAAATAGTATATACGGGTACATTATGTGAACGTCAAAAATGCATTACTGTGGATATGGAAACCTTGCCATAGAAAATTCCTATGTATACTTCTTTACTTTCCCTACACTTACACCATTGCAGTTTTTCGTTTGCACTTACTTTGTACTACTACTGGGTATTGAAACGTGGGTACTGAATTATATTGTTGCTCATATACTCCACTCCCCTCTCATGAGACATTGATTTTCACTTGCCTTGCCTGACATTTCTAACTGGCTGGCATTAGTGAGTGACTGAACTAAACAAACAGAAAAAGTTGGCATTCAAAAAAAGGCCTGGATAGATTACATAGACTCATAACTTATTTAGTCATTCAAGGAGGCTACAGTTTACGTACGAGCCATTTATAGAATACACTATACGACTGAAATAATGATTGCTCGCATGACAATTTGCTATTACATTCCTAGTGAAATGGCTTAGCCACAAATAAAGCAGACCGCACCATGAATAAGTACGGACTGTGAGTTACTGACTGACAGATTGAATTGAACAATGCAATAACAACAACATGCTTTACACTAGGATATTCCAATGGAATCCATTTGGAGATGAAATTTTGGAGCTTTAGTAAAATCTAACCTATTCAGAAAATTGATGTTTTCACTCAGCATAAGCCTACACATGACAAAACAATGTTGTCAACAGAAATAAGTCACTGTTTTGTTCCTGTAATTCTGTAGTCAGTGGATTTCTTGATTCTTTCGTTATAACATCGTAGTATTTAAGCCTCTTATGAATTGAATCTTTTAGTTCAAGAGGATTTTACATATTCATTAGCAAAATGAACTGCCTTCTTCCATTTCAGGAAACAAAAGCAGTCAATTTTGCTAACTAGACTAACTAAATCTGTAAATATTTTTTCCTGTCTTCGTTAGCTGCAACTGTATTTATATAGCTTAAATATGATTAAATAGCTAAAAGCTACGCACAATTTTTCAGTACTTTTTGTGATCAACTATAAAACAAAAACCATGTTATTATATTGGATTTTTTCTGCAATTATGCTACATGACGTTGGAGCATACAATTTGTTTACGCTCATAAATATCCATTAATCTGGAATGTGTTGCCAATTTCCTTCTAAATAAGATTCCACCTGCCTCGTAAATACTCATAAAATCCAATATGCACGATTTGACATTTGCTATTGCGTGATGAATGGGTTCAGCCCATCCGTTGTTTCTCTCGGCAAACTTTCGACATTAGAGTGCACACAAGGCCATTTATTTAAGAAATTAGGAACTTTGAACCACTAATGTGAGTCACTAGGTAGTTAGTTAGTTAGTGTGATTATAGTTTGTGTTAGCAGCACCACTACTACTCCTATTTTAGGTGCATAAGATGTTAAGAGTGACAAAATTGTTGAAAACTTTTGCAACTAACTCAACTCTCATAATACAGACAAAGTTAGTCAACGTCCAACCTGTTTGTTAGCTATACAGCTATAACTGTAGGTAAATTTATAATGGAACCACACGAAACAACTGAACCTATTAAACTCCAGTTACTTACTTTAACAATAAGAGTAATGGGAGACTCCAAAGTTTCATCAAAAAGATGAAGTAGAGCAAGTCACTATAGTTGGTGTCTTCATAGCTTTCCAGCCAACACACAAATGTATGTACAGACGGAATGTGGCGAAAACCGGTGCAAGGCATGCGAAAATATTGCTAGCTGGTCTATATGCTTCGTTAGTTGGTAATTTTAGCAACGTAGAGCATCATAATTGCCAATTACTACGAACTAACAAGGTTACGAAAGTCGGCTATAAAGAAACGGTATTTTTGATGTTTCATTTGGGAACTTATTATTTTGTTTCATTTCAGAACCCATGACTGTGAATCAACTTTTTTTTGCGCAATACAGAGTTTGCATGATCTAAAAGAGTGAGCAAAACTCAAACAAATATTTATCTAACGACCTGACTTGTGTAATTCACGAACTGCACTGTTCGCACTCTCTAATTTACTTTAGATGACATCACATGTTGCAATTAATATTCTTGGTTGTTGCTTTTGTTTGCTAACAGAAAGGTAAGATAATTGTTCCGCCATATATTTAAGTACTGCCATCAGAACCTTCTTTTAGTACATACTGCGAGTCGGCTTAATTTCACAAGGGAGAAAAAGAGCTACAGTGTTAGCTTTTTGTAGCAAACAAATCATGGATCGATATATATTTTCACTCTGTACAATTCCAATGAGCATGATGACTTTTTTCCATTAAAAGTAGTAGTACGAAACGAAGTGTTGAATGAAATATCCTGTTTAGCTTTACTTGTTTGCCACCCACATTAATTGATAGAAACGGTGTTACATGTTGACTACAATAGTTGAATTTTCTGTTAAAAGACTACAATAAATAGTGATTGTAACCTAGCCTTAGATAGCAAACCACTTGTGATGTTAGATCATTAGATGAGGTTATTTCATTGTGCTGACTGAGACTGTCGATTTACGTACAGCCGTGTAATTAACTTTCTATCTCCTTTGATGTGCCCAAAAAATATCGAATTTCATTGACGGGAACGTTGTCAGTTACAAAACAGAACCATACACCGTGCCAAAAGTAGTTTTTCCAGATTTTAGATGTTCAAAGTCAGTGTGCCATTGTGTGCCATAACGGCCATAACCTTAGAATGTTCAATCAATAATATTATGTTACCTGTGAAAACTGTCGCAGTTGAATAAAATCGATTTTGTCCGCTTGTCACATCCCCCGATGAAATCGCGATGATCAGAAACGTACACCGGTTGCGAATCCAAGTACCCAACTTTGTTAGTTTAACAATAATTACAACAAAGTTGGAACTGCACTTGTGTTTGTCCAGTAATCAAATCGGTGCAGTAGCAAACTAGAATTAAATCTATTGGGTATCAAAAGATTTGATTCTCCAATGGTGGTATGTCAACACTTGTGAATTTGAAGCGTTACTTTACAATGACTACTGGGAAATGCACTATCCGTGTCTGCATTCATGTGAGCCTAGAGCAGTACTAACTAACAAGCTAACAAACCAGCCGGAGACTCCGGGTTCCAGGAGCAAAGTTTGCGTTGCTGGAACTTTTACTTACTCACTTATTATGTAGCTGGCAACACAGCTCCACAACGGTAGTCTGCTACTCAAGTGTTGATTCCTTCCCCTACATGACCGGTTTTTCTTGGTGTGTGTCCCCCCTGCGAAAATTTTGATATTTTTTAAGCTTAGAAAAAGAATTTTATCGATGCATTAGGTGAAGTTCCGATGATTTTAATTTTCAATGGTCTGAGAAAGTAAGTTAATGTATATTGGCCTATCCATCTTCATATGGCCAGTTTTTTCCGGTAAACCTGGAATAACCCTCAGTAACCTAACCTAACCCTAATAATTTGAAATCCCAATAATAAACCTCGAAAAACCCAAAATATAGAGAATCCCAGGAAACCTTTAAAAATTCAAAATATGGCGAATCTGGAAAGACCCTCAGTAACCCAACCCAACCTCAATAATTAGGAATCCCAGTAAACTTGTAAAGATTCAAAATATGAGGAATCCTGCAGTAATACTGGAAAAATCCAACATATGGGGAATCCCGGTAAAACTGGAAAAATCCTCAGGACCCCAATATTTCGGAATCCCAGTTAACCTGGAAAATTCTAACTATGGAGAATTCCAGTAAAACTGGAAATATCTGCAGTAACCTAACCTAACCCCAATAATTCAAAATCCCAGCAAACCTGAAAAACCCAAAATATGGGGAATCTCGGTTAAACTGGAAAACCTAGTAACCTAACCTAACCCCAATAATTTGGAATCCCAGTTATTGATTGACAAAAATTCTAAAGCTCGTTCGAATGTGTGACTATAAACTATCTGCAAAAGCTTAGATAATTAGATATGCTTCGGAGTTCACTATCTTTAGCCAGCAAAAATATTATAATCGACTGTCTAATTCATTGAATCAAAATTTGCTCCCGGCTCTATAACCTAGCTTAGTAACTATGCGAATTCGATGTAAAACCACGTATTAATCCAGTTCAGATCGCGTTGGATTAGAAATGTGAGGGATAAGAAACAAATAAGCACCAGAGCCAGAGTTCTTCTCTTTTTCATTATGCGCTAGGTAATGTACATTGTTTGTCACGAAAACAATTTAATATGTAAATGAATCACTGTAATTATGAATTTGAAATGAACTAAACTGACTAACTAAATGCATCCGGAAAAGTCAAAGGATACTACCAAGGTCTCTATAGATATCCACCTTCCGAGGTGATCGCTCTGGAGACCTTGGATACTGCTATAAAGAATTCACGGTCTACATTTCTTTCGTTGCTGGGCTGAGCGGATATTAAAGAAAGCATGGGAAGCGTGTATTTGGGGAAACCAAGTTTTTTCCTTTGCTCCTTTCAGACATAACAACTTGACTCGCAGGCGTCGCAGGATTGCACAAGGGAGAATATTACGCTGTACGCTGTAGTAAAAGCAAGTTAGTAACTAAAACTGGGTAACACCAATGGTAGCTCCCAAGTATGAAAAAGACGGTTACAAGCTAGCCAGAGGTGTTGGATTTTGGGGAACAAAAACAGATAAGGTGCACACAGCAAGGAAGATAGATAATCTGGAAAGCATTGCTTTCCGAAAGCATTCATATTGCAATAAGGAGCGTACGCATGCGATCCAATAATGTGAAAGCGGTAAAAGCCTGTAGAGTATATTCAGGGAGAACGAAATTGTGCCTGATGGTTCGATTTAGTACACAAAGTTGGTAAGTAATGGAAATGGAAGCTCCAAATCCGGTTGCAAGATAAAACTGAAGGGGAGAAAACAGAAAAGGAAATCATTCACCATATCTTTTGTACGTAAGGAGTTGTCTGGTTGTATGACAGTGGACCAAATTTGTGTAATTACAAACTTTTTCTTTATACGCAAACTTGACAACATTTGGTAGACCGACCGGCGGGTTTCTTTTTGTTTCCCTTTTGATAAAATTTTTGAGGACAACATGGGGGAGGGCGTCAGGAATGTTTTCCAAACATGAAGAGAATGTTCTCTGTTTAGTGCTCCCAGCAGATACCAAAAGGTTTATATAGAAAAAGAAAGAAGGCAAGAATTCTTGCGTTATTGATTTTATTAGTAATTTATTAGCAGAAGCTATGTATGTATGTCCCTGAGAAACGTAAGACATTTGGAATATGTAGTGTAAACTTAGAAACCAAGGTTTGACACTGAGCTATGAGGGTAATTAATAAATTAGGCAGTTTACATTGAAAGGGACTTGGGGAGAGGAAGTATAAGTATAGTATTGCATAGGAAGATTATGCCTCTTGGATTTCTTTCGGGTCAAAAAGGTGAAAGCATGTGCAGTGCATTACTGTGCGTATCAGATGTGCTTTCTATTGCTGGTCTGACTAAAGTGTTATAATTATTAAGATTGGGGATTTATTCTTCCGGAAACATTCTGGGGAAGGAACATTTAGGTGCAGTGCAATAAGTAAGATTAATTTGCCGATTACGTCCAAGTTGTCAGAGTAAATAAATTAGATTAAGCATGTGACATGAAAAATGGGTCTTGATTTTCAGAAGGTTAAGGTATAGAATATTATGGCAATGGCATGTAATTAGATTTTTGTTGTCAATGTGGTTGAAAACAGCTAATAAAAAACGCATTAAAATTCTATAACGACTTAAAATAACGTTGAAATGAATTATGCATTTATATTGATGATGTCGTTGCTTTTTAATCAAGGTCTTCACAATGTGCAAAAAAAAACTTTATTTGCTTCAAATTATTGTCAAAAAATTAGACAAGACATACAAATAATCAATTAATCTCATTTCTATACAAGACTAGATATGCATCATTTACTATGATTTCATCGACTTTACAGATTCTATTAATTCCGCTTGCTTAGCTTTATCAACGTCTGACACCGTACTTCTCAGAGCTTCACGCCGTTTCTTTTGAGTTTGGTAGTGGTACAATGTTACTTCTTCAGGGTCCAAACCTGATAACTTAAAAATCCCAAGGGACATTGCACCAGCAGAAAGACCTAAAAGTCCTCCTACGTAAAACAAAACATTCCGATGTCATGCATAACTCAATTTTTCATTCTTGAGCCGTTTATTGCTAATAAGGTGGGAAATCTTCCAAGGGAAAATTAAAAATTATATCGCAGTTATGGAGATTCGGTTGCCTAGAAAAAATCTGACTATTGTTCATTTCCGAAAAAAACAGGTATTTTTTTCGGTAGGTTATCTGGCATTGGTTATTATTATTGCCACAATATTTTACAGATAAGTAAATCCACTTTTATCGGGGATAGCAGATTAACATGGAGCAACTTCTTTTTATTTCGCAAAGTACAGTTAGTAGGTGAGTTTCACCCGCTTCAGTGCAATAAAAGACAATAAACTTTTGACAAGTTTTGCATAGTAGTGTTGCAGCTGTAGAGTAGAGAAAAATGCATTAAAAAAGATAAAATCATCTGATTTGATTGACATAGCATTGCATTTTCCAGGGGATTGGCTTATTTTTTGGGTCGCAACGAGCTGATTTACTTATAAAACATAATATACACATTTTGATGCATGAGATAAAACTCATTTATCATTTTTAAAAGTTTTACACAGTATATACATACAAAGTCAATTGACTTTTATGATTTTTTTCAATTTGGAAAAATTTCCAATGCGAAATAAAATAATCAAGAAAAGATTTTCTTACATTTCAATTTAACTAACTTTACACAATTTTAACTGTTTTTTTTTAAATTCCAAAGAGAATACTATTTTATATACCTTTGAGAGAAACAGGGGACTGAGGAAACGGTTTTTTTTATATGAATTCTTGGTTTTAAAAAGCGGGCATTTCGTTTCTTAATTCGTAGTACCCGCATACTGAAAGATTTGCCACCCATGCCATTCATGTCTATTAATTACCGATAGCTAAACCAGCTACAGCTGGCTTTGGCCCGTCTTTAAATTTATAGAGCAATCCGGCCAAAGCACCTCCACTGATAGGATCTATTAGTCCCATTTTATTTCGATAAGCCGCAATACATGTAGAAGTGAGCATATACACTCCTGTGAATGCTGCAAGTCTCCATCCGAGTCTGAACGCCCCAGATCCGAAACCCAGCAAGACTCGATCTTGCAAATTTCTCTGCGTTTTGTAATTACACAGATTAAAGATTCAGCCAAAATATTACTGCACAAAAATAATACACACTAGTTTATTAAGATTTACCTTAGCTGTTAATGGTGTCTGAAAAGCAGTATGCTGATTAGTCCGCAAATGCTCTTGAAAGGTTACTTTAGATCTACCTACTCCACCCATTACGGCTCCTACAACGCCTGACAAAATGATAGCATCTTTACATCGCAGTAGTTCAGGGGGAAATTCTCCGTAGTCACTATAAAAATAAAAAGTCATGGAATCTTATTATTGATGCAAATGCAAATGCAATGTAATTGCAAAGTAACATTAAGCTTTTATCATTTATCATACTTGCAAGCAGATTTACTTACTCAGTTTGAAATACAAACTTGACTCTATCCCATCCTGTCATCTCACTTTTGTCCAAAATGAATTTCTTAAGAATTGGGTCATCTTTAGAGACTGGAATAATATCTTCCGGGTCTCCAGTTATAAGCTTTCCTATGCCTAGTCCCATTATGAATTGTATTGGCACCCCGGCAGAAACAAAATCAAGTTTGCCATGCCATGTTTAATAAGTTCACTAAACAATACACCTTAAAGAAGCGCTATTACTCAGCCAGAGTTTTCAGGTACGATCATCAAATTAACGAAAACCATTACTAACGCACAAATAAATGCTTTCTTTATTGGGAAAGGGATAAAATAATACTTTTAGTAGAAAAGTGAAAAGTGAATATAAAAAGTAATTCCCTCGTTGAAAGATTTCAATGATGAAAGAAAGTTTGTCCGTATTCAAATGAATGTGTTTTCACTCATCATAGATTGAAAATAAAGCGGGAAGAAAACTTTCCTACTGCCGGGACCGGTTCGCAGTTTCACAACAAACAAATTATATTATTAACGAAAATGTTTTTAATTGTTTGTGGGATGAGTGGATGAGGAAATATTGATGGAAATAGTTTGCTACATCCTTGCTGGCCGATTGTAGCGAATCATTTCGTAATCACGGGCAAGTTAACAATGATAATAATTTTTGTTAACCACTTTCTGTACCTGTTTAAGTATCAATTTTTTGATGAGCATTGTAGTTATGTTTATTGTGATTCTGTTTTGTATTTAGGAATGTGGAACAACAGAAATACTTGTGTTACACCTCAAGAATTACCAACCACATCAAACATGGATTTCGGAGACGAATGGGGGGATGAAGAAGAGGACCTGCTTTTCTGTCAAGCTTCTCAGGTTAACTTAAAGCATGAATATATTCTCTCAAATGCAGCTGAAAATGCAGTTAAAAGTATCGCTGAATATAATACAGATAGCTGAAGCCCAAATCCAAGCCGAAGAGTTGAGGAGTTCAACAGCCCAAACTAACGGCATTGGAAAACCTAGTATAGCAAGTTCGTCTCACTCTGTGCCATTGGCTATTAGACGTCATGAACTAGAGTCGCAGAATGTTGATCAATTTGAGGACGAAAAGTTAGCGGAAGTTATACAAAAATATGAAGAGGAGGTGAAAAAGTTAAAACAAGAGAAACTTTATGCCAAGGGAGAGGTTGACAACCTCCGCAGACGTTTGGAATTAGAGGATGAAAAGAATCAGTAAATAATATTATCTATCAGTTTGCTAAAATATTTGTGTGTGGCATTATAATCTTAAAAACTAAATTTCATTCACTTCATATATATAGAAGCAAACTAATGGATGAACTAAATCGAAGAAATGAAGAGAAAAAAGTGCAAAAGCTCATTGAATCCCTCAGAACTGAAATCCAAGTAAAGGAGTGCGAAATAGTTGAATTGAAACACAAAGTAAACTCAAGGAGAGAAACTAGTTTTGTTGCTTCGCAATCACCATCGCAAATGCAGACTGCGCAGCGGGATTTGTCCAAATCTTTCCGAATGCAAGCTTCAATATCCAAACAGCAAACTATAAATGCTGCGAAATTTTTTGAAGCTACTGAAAACAAAGATGCTTGGAATAGAAGCCAACAAGCCTTGCCTCAGCCATATCAAGAAGCCTGTTCCTCTGGTCAGAGTGGTCGATCAACCAAACCATCTGAGGAAAGCTCTTCAGAAGTCTCATTGCCTGCGGTTCTTCAGAAGATTCAAGATAGGAAGAAATCAGTTGGAGTGCTAGAAGATGTGCGGTATGTCAAAAATAGCAAAATATACTCTGTTTAAGTTACTAAATTATTGTATTGAGAATTTTTTTAACTCTCTGCAGAAAATCGAAAATTCCAAAACGAAGGTCTAGTGGAGAAAGTTCATCTTCGGTTGAAAGTACACCACAACTCACACCTGAGTCTAATCTGAAAAATCCGATTGTGAAACTACTACCTGTACAAGAAAATGTGATATTTCCAACTTGGGAAACTCTTGAAGAAAAACTGAAAAATGGGAAATCAATAGATTCAAATGAGCTTTTGCGTACAGTAATTTATAGAGTTGAAAGTTCGTGGCCAATGTTGAAGCTTGTTATAGAAACTGCTCCAAGAGAGATTATGAAAGCGTGTAAAGCTAAACCTAGTGGAAAAGAAAGGGATGTGAATTTTCCTGAAGTTATGGATTTCATGTTTCAGTGGGGTGTTGATTTAGAAAGAAAAAAAATTCGCAATGCTATGGCCAATAATCAGGATGATATAAAAGATATTCCCGTACTTCCTAAAAAAGAGTCTAGATCCGAAACATTGCCTCAACAAGTAATTATTAAGTTCTTATGTTTCATGTAATTTCAGGTTTTTTTAAAGAACAAATCGACTTTTATTTTGTTTTAAAGATAGATGGAAAAATTGAAAGTCTGTATCTGTATAGCGGAGCTGCTAAAGCTTTAGAGGAACTCAGTGCAGACCTGAAGAAAATTTTATTGAGCCTAGAAAAACAGAATAAGTTTTCTTTGTATGAAGAGAGCAAATTGGTTATGTTCCATCGACTGCTAATTTGGGCCTCTGAATTATGGATTCGAGTTCCTTATGGTAAGCAACAAGATGATGAGGATGAGGGCAAAGATGATCATTTGAAAGAATGGACCGGCCTGGCACTCAAAATTGATTGGAGAGACTACTTTGTAATTGTATGTCGTTCAAGTATAAATATTCATTTTAATTTCAAAACTCTTATGTAGTGTCTTCACAGACATAAACAAACATATTATAGTAGATATCGATCATTATTTTTTAAAGGATCTGGAAATAGAAATTCGAGCGATCTGTCTGTCAATTTTGGAGAAAGTTACGAGACACGAACAATTTGAACAAAAAACGAGTCGGTAAGTTAGTTTAAAAAATTATATGGCCTTATTTTTTGCAATCATGTCATCATAAACTTTTTTTAGATACATGGTTTTATACTCCATTATTCAAGACACGCTAACAAAGGATGCACATCGTACTGTACCCAATGTAATCAATATAATAAAAATCATTACGTGGAGTGTTTTTCAAAGGACCATCTTAGATTACTTGTGTCGATTTAACAAAGAAGGTAGTAATTTCCTGAAATTTTGCAATTATAGAGAAAGTTTATTTAGAATCTAAATATAAAATGTTTTTACAGGACCTTGTCTCGCTCATCAATTAGGAGAAAATGTGCTCATATTGTTCAAAACTTCTAGTCTTGATTCCCAAATTCTACTATTTTCGCATTACATGTCTCTGCTTGACATTCTTAGTCGTTCGTCTGAAGCTGAATCATTTTTATCATTTGGTGCGCAAACTCAAAGTACGGCAACACCATTGCAACCATTGGGCGAAGATGAAGACATGGCGTGTACCCAGTTTGCTTCGACTCAAAGATTTGCAGCTTTTCGTCGTAAATCTATGGAGGATTCGAATGATGCCATGGAGGAAGATTCTGGGAGTAGTAAAACACCAACTACAGCTAACTGGCTGGATCCGTGTGAATGGGAAGAATCATCCAGTTCAAAACGACAATGCTCTTGTCGAAAAACGATGACCGGCAAAGTGGTTCACATGTTGAACATTCTTTTTCAGTCGTGGAGTAAGCTTTTAATGTGATTAATTATTTTAATCAATCTTGGTTTCAAGTTGATGGATTGAAATGTGCTATATGTAATTTGTAGTGGATGAACTTGTAAGCTTCGAACAAACTCGTGGAAACTGGGGGATCGAAGCTAAAAGACTAAAGAGTAAAATACAAAGATTGCGTAAAGTACTTGGGTATTGCGTTAAATCGCTTTCGTCTGAAGCAGAACTATCAGACTCGGTTTCCAATGAAAT
>Ga0210040_10004366_pt1 | contig 18533 bp, 25 predicted proteins | sample CryGeyCG12114_NA_FD_185462 | JGI IMG/M metagenome (GOLD analysis project Ga0210040, IMG submission 185462) | Groundwater microbial communities from aquifer - Crystal Geyser CG19_WC_8/21/14_NA (SPAdes) (version 2) | ecosystem: Environmental > Aquatic > Deep subsurface > Groundwater | place: USA...
GGACTCGTCCTGCCCGCCCTGCCGCGTGAGCTGTGGCGCCCCACCTACGAGACGGCGTGGGCGGTCACCGCCGCCATCACCGCCGCCTACAGACCTGCCGTCCCGCCCCCACCGACCAGCCGCGCCGAGCGGGCCACCACCTCCGCCGAGGACGTCACCGACCGCGCCGTGGCCACCGAGGACGAGCACGCCATCAAGTTCGTCGAGGTCGCCCAGGAGTCCCACCACCGCGGTAACCCCGACGCCCTGCCCGCCGGCGCCCGCGCCAGCCACCTCATCGCCCCGGTCGACTACTCCTAGCCGCCGCTGCCCTCGCCGCAGCCGGGACCCGCAGCACCTCGACGCCATCTGGACCACCCGGGAGGCCACCCCGATGCTTCCCACGGCCAGCAGCCACCTGCGCATCGCCCGACCCAGCCGCGACCTCGACGCCGCTGAACGCTTCTGGGTCCACGGGCTCGGACCCGACGTCCTGTGGCGCACCGCCCCCGGCCACGACGGCGACCACGACCTGCTCATGGTCGGCTGGCCCACCGCCGCCTGGCACCCCGAGCTCGTCGCCGACCCCGACGGGACAACACCACCGGCACCGACCGAGGAAGACCTGCTCGTGCTCTACCTCGGCGCCCCCGCCGACGAGCAGCTCCTCGATCACCTGACCGCCGCAGGCGGCGCCTGCGTCACCGCCCGCAACCCCTACTGGGAGCACTGGCCCGACGCCACCGGTACCCCTGAGCCCTGTCCACCCCGGCAGCCTCACAGGCCGCCGTCCACGTCAGACCCGCACGAGCCCCTTCCCAGAACTTCTCCTGCCGCAACCACTGCTCGTGCTTCCACCTCGACATCGACAACACCTCTCAGCAGGGGTGTTGCGACGACCCCCTAAGACCGCCGATCCTCATTTGCCCCGGTCACCAGCACGGTCGTCGCGCACCTCCATCTCGTCCTGCACCCACCATCGATGTCGGTCCAAACCCACCCGCGCGACTCGCCATTCGCCATTCGCGCTTCGCGTGAATCTCGCGAGCAGCCAGGGTCGTAGCTACACGCGGAAGAACCCCCACGTCAGCATCCCCACGGCGAGGACCGCGACCAGTGCTGCCGCCAAGAGGAGCCGGCGTCCTGCGTGCGGGCGATGCAGCTGCGGCATCGTCGGGCTCAAGCACCAGGAAGCCGCGAGCATCGCCAGGAGCAGCGCCAAAGGGCCCGTCAGACCGAAGGCGACGACCGGGGCGACCTCCTCGCCGCTCCACAAGCCGGCCGCCAACAACCACCCTGAGACGGCGACGGACAGCCCAGCCACGCAGATGGTCGGCAGGAGGAACAACAGCTGGGCAGTGCGCGCGGCCGGCTGGGGCCGCCGCCGGACCACCAGTGCTGTCATCGCGGCGGTGACACCACCGGTGATGGCGCCGACTACGAGGCCGAACCCCGCCCCGACGACGGGTCCCAGCACGGGCCCGACCATGGAGCCGTTCGCGCTGCCGATTGCCACGCCTGCGAGGCTCGCGACCAACAGCGTGCGGGCGGTGACCTTGCCGGGCTGGCTGGCGGGGACGGGCTCGGCAACGGCTGTGGCGGTGACCATGTCCGCATGGTGACGTCCTAGCCCGCTGACTCGTCGGGCAACTCCGCGATCTGGCCGAACGGGCGGCGCACGCGCAGCCCGGACGGCGGAACCCGTCCAGGCTCACGACCTCACCGCAGTTCGCTCAGCTGGTCAGAAGCGTGCTGCCCCTCCGATGAACCGTCGCCCAGCAGGCGTCCCGCTTCACGATCCCCAGTGACACAAGATCACGACAGGCGGCCCGGGCCGTGCCGTGGGCGCCGCAGTGCTCCAGCGGCGGTCCCCTTACGGCACGTCGATGACAGGGTGAGGCCATGCCGGTCCACCTGTGTGTCCTGCTGTGGGAGCAGCCCGGACGGGGCGACGACCTTGCTGCCTTCGAAGATCACGTACTTGCGCTCTTACCAGAGCACGGCGGTCGCCTCATCTCACGGCACGTCGTCATGGAGCGAGACGAGGGCGACCCGTTCGAGGTTCACTTGATCGAGATGCCGGACGAGGAAGCGATTTCCGATTACCTGCGGGATCCGGTGCGGGTCGACCTCGCACGAACGCGCGATCGCGAAGCCATCATCGCGCGGACACAACTTTTACGCGTCGAGCCCCACCCTTAGCAGTCCGTTCCGGTTGGCTCCCCTGATGGGCAGTTGTTCGCTGCGGCGGACAGCCGTCCTGCGCCGGTAGTCGATCGCGTGCTGAGACAGCCTCGTCAGTGCGCGACGCCCGAGGCGGTGGCCAGGAAGCCGCGCACCTGCGCCGGACTGCGCAGCACATGCACCTGAGCTCGTGGTGCGTGAGTGGCTACGGCCTCAATCACTTGTCGGCGGCTGCGCCACCGCCAGCTGATGACCCACCACCAGAAGTCGGCTCGCTCGCGCGACCGGCGCGCTGCACGCCATGCGCACCGAGCCAATGACAGGTCGAGGACCACCACGGTGTCGGCTCGGCGCAGGCGGGGCCCGGGGACGTCGTAGGGGCCGAGGTCCCCGTCCATGATCCATAGTCCACGACTGGCGAGACGGTTCTGGACGCGCATCCATTGGTCGCTGGACAGCGGCTGTTCGCCCTCGCGCCAGAAGTGCTGGTCGAGCTCGACGACCAGTAGGCCGGTCATCTCCGCGAGGGTCAGCGCCATAGTCGACTTGCCCGCTGCGCCGCGACCGAAGATCAGTACCCGCTCCACCGACGCCACGCCACGGAGTGCGTCTCGGATCGCTGAGCGACGGCGCCAGCATGTGGCCACATGCTTTTTGTCTCCATGAGCACTTGAGCGTGCCGGAGGGCGATCGACTGCCGGATCAGCACTCACCTGTCAGCAGGACCAGGCTTCCGTCATCGCTGGCCCACTCGCCTGCGGTCCAGATGACGTCTCCGTCCGGTCGTGGCACCGCGGTGGTCAGTCGACGCCGGGCCGTCTGCCAGGCCCCGACGGCGTCCTCGCCGTCGAGCCAGTCGAGCTGCTGCCCGCCGAACCAGTACAGAACCAGCGGGGCGCCGGCGCTGAGCAGGTCGTCGACCTGACGACGGCGCAGCCGTGTGGAGCGGCGCTGGTAGCACCTGCCATCCGGTCCTTCGAGTGATCCGGAGGTCACCGCCTTCCACTGCTGGACGAAGAGCTCGACCTGCATCTGGCCAGTCTGCCGGCGTCCCTGACCGACTGGCAGCCCACGCCGCAGAACGACCCGTCCGGCTGCCCGGTTGAGGATCGGATGTAGGACGGCCAGACGTCACCGTCGACGACGTCCTCGAGCGGGCCGATGCTCGCCGGCAAGCGGTCGGCTGCTGGGACGGTCAGGTCGGTCTCGCCGAGGCAGGTGAGAGGTCGTCGCTGGAGCGAGCTCGCACGCGCCTCCGGGCCTCGCAGCCGTATCCGCCCGTAGGTGTGCTCTGGCTGCCAGCCTGTGGCCGTGGACGTCTCCAGCGTGACCGTCGGCCTGTCGGTGAGTGACCTCGCTCGAGCGATCAGCTGGTACCAGCGCGCTTTCGAGATGGAGGGTCCCGATCTCGAGCCCGCTGACGACGTCGTCGAGTTCCGGCTCGGCCCTGTGTGGTTGCAGCTCGGGCAGGAGCTCACGGCCCGGTCCGGCGCGGAGGTCGTCGTCCGGCTCGGCGTGCCGGATGCGACAAGTGAGCACGCGCGGCTCGTCGGGCTGGGGATCGCGCTCGGACCGGTGGAGCACGTCGAGGGAGTGGTCGACTACTTCAACTTCTCTGACCCCGACGGCAACCGGCTCAGCATCTACTCGACGGCGGACGGGTCCGCAGACGCCATGTAGGCGGCATCGGTCGGCGAGGACGCCCGTCAGGGAGGGGGCCGTCGAACGTGGCCGGCCGGCGATCGTCAGCGGGATGCGCCAGCAGGGGGTGGCTGCCCGAGGCGGTGACCTCGGCCCCTGGTGTGACGTCAGGACATCGAGCGCTTGTCCCGGGCGAGGAAGTAGCCCACCGCCGCGGCTACGAGTGCCTGGCCCACTGACAGAGCGACCGCGGCGGTCGTCGACCGATCGTCCCCGGTGTAGACCAGCAAGCCCAGGACGAAGCCGATGGCCGCACCGATGAGGGCGTAGCTGCGTTGCTTGGTGGTCACTGGAGCTCCTAGCGGTGATGAGGGCGGGCTGGACCAACGCTCATCTTGTCGCCGGGCGGCCCTCAGCGTCGTGAACCGCGTCGGCGTTCTCGACCTAGCGGCCGTCCGCCGGCGCCGTCGGCGAGCAGCGCCGGACGAGCCGATGGCCGATCGGATCTGGGACGGCCGGACGCCGCCGTCGCGAAGTCCCTGAGCCCGAGAGGTACCGGCGAGCGACCCTCTGGTGAAGCTCGACGACGCGGCCCTGGGGCGGATTGGCTCAGGAGTGTGCCAGCGCGGCGTAGCCGACGACCAACGCGTCCACCGCCGCTGGGGTCAGCGCGCCCTGGGCGGCTAGGGAAGCTGCTCCGTGGGTGAAAGCCCAGCTGACCAGGGTCACCTCGCCCGGCGGGTGGTCGGCGCCGTCGTCGCGGGTCACCCGCGTCGGCGCGCGCAGCGACGCCGCTCGCGCCTCCTGCAGGTCGCCGTCGTCGTCGACCAGCTCACTCGGGCGAAGCATCACCTCGTACAGGGCGGGGTTGGCGTGGGCGAAGCGCATGTACCGGCGACCCAGCTCGGCCAGGCCCGCCCACCCGCGGGCACGGGGGGCTGGTCCATCACGGCCGCCAGCTCTCGGAAGCCCTGCACGGCCACCGCTGTCTGCAGCGACGTGCGGTCCCCGAAGGCGTATCCCGGCGCCGCATGCGAGACCCCCGCGCGCCGGGCCACCGCCCGCTGGCTCGACGAGGCGCGACCGGCTCGGGCCAGCTCGGCACGGGCGGCGCGCAGCAGCGCCCCCCTCAGGTCCGAGGGGTCCTCGCTTGACGTCATGCGGCAAGCCTCCCGACTCGGCTTGACGCCGTCAAGCGGCGCTGCCATGGTCGGGCTTGTCGCTGTCAAGCAACTCTGTCTGGAGAGACCATGACCACCACGACCGCTGCCCCCTCCGCCGCCGCCCGCCGGGGGCGCCGTCTGCGCTCTCACGCCTCGACGGGCTCTGTGGCCTCCTCGGCCAGCGCGCTGTCGATGTTCAGCTGGGCCAGCCTGGCGTCTGCCTTCTCGGCCGCCTCCGCGTTCAGCGCGACCTCCTTCGCCAGCGCCGGCTCGGCGTTCTCCGCCTTCTCGGCGGGCTCGGTGCTCTCGATCGGCTCGGTCGGCTCGGTCCTGTCCATCGGCAGCGTCGGCGGGGTCGGCGAGGTCTTCGGCGTCCCGGTGCTGCAGGTGCTCTCGGACGTCCTCTGAGCCACCCGCGCCCGCCCACCCACGTCTGCCCGTCCGCGCCGTCGATCTCGTCCCGCACGACCACCACGACCCGCCTGCCCGGGAGGCCCCGCCATGTACCACGCCATCGTCGAGCGCATCGCCCGCCGCAACTTCGAGCGCGTCAACGACCACGACTACGAGCCCCTGCTCGCCAGCTGCGCCCCCGACATCCACCACCGCTTCGGCGGCGACCACGCCCTCGGCGGCCAGCGCCACGACGTCGAGGCCCTGCGCGCCTGGTTCCACCGCCTCGGCCGGCTGTGCCCCAGCCTGCGCCTGCACGTCACCGACGTCTGGGTCAAGGGCCTGCCCCACGACACCACCGTGGTGATGCGCTGGGACGCCACCCAAGACCTGCCTGACGGCTCGGACTACCGCCAGCACGGCGTCCACGTCATCAAGATGCGCTGGCTGAGGGTCACCTCCATCGACGCGAACGAGGACTCCCAGGCCGTCGAGCGCGCCCTGGCCGTCTTCGCCGCCCACGGCGCCGAAGAAGCCACCGCCGCACCCATCACCAGTTGAGGATCCCGGGCGGTACGCCTCGCGGCTGGCGGCGCGGCCTACGTCAGCGACGGTGGGGAGTGGAGCCGGTGAGGCCGGCTCGGATCGCGGGTGCCAGGTCGCGGATGAGCTGGTTGCGGGAGGCGTCTGCGATGGAGGGCAGGGCCAGCAGGTAGCGGGTGAAGACCAGCCCGGCGATCGTGGTGACTGCTGCGGTGGCTCGGTCGGTCGCTCGTGGGCCGCCGAGACGGTCGGCGAGCCGGGTGATCACCTCGCGCTCGAGGAACTCGACGAGCGCGCGCTGCCCTGCTGGTTCCTGCAGCGCAGCGGTGACCAGAGTGCGCAGCGGCGGCCCGGTGCGCGGGTCGTCCCAGGCCGCGGTCACCGCGGCCACCAACCGCTCGGGCAGCCGAGCTGGGTCGCCCTCCAGTGCGGCGTCCAGCACCGCCGGTGGGCTGACCGCCAGCTCCATGACCGCGCCGAACAGGCCCCGCTTGGACCCGAAGTAGTAGCTGATCAGCGCCACGTCGACACCGACGTCGTCGGCCACGGCCCGCAACGTGGTGGCGGTGTAGCCGTGGGCGCTCAGCCGGTCCCTGGCCGCAGCGAGGATGCGCCCACGGGTGTCGGGGTGGCCCGGTCGTCGGCCTCGCGGCTTATTCATCAACGTTGAGCGTAGGGCGCCGCCGGGCCCACGCTCTCCTCGTGCACCCCACCACCGAAGACCACGGCCTGAGGGCCTCCTCCGATCACGCCGCCGTCCCTGCCCCCAGCGCAGCCGGCCATGCCGAGCAGATGCAAGGTCCGATCACGCGACGGTGGACCCGGGCCCGGCTCGTGGAGCCGTCCGGCGCCGGCTACGTGTTCCTCGGCGCGAGCTCTGGGCCCTGGCGCGTGCCCCCAGCGCTGCCCAGCACCCGCCGCCGCTTCCTGCTCGGGATGATGCGCGCCACCGCCCTCGAGCTGCGCCGGCACCCGCAGGTGGAGCGCGCCGACGTCTTCCGCGGCCTGCTGCGCCCCCCGGGCACCCGCTCAGTGCCCGGGCAGCGCGCCGCCTCGACGGCCTTCGACGTCGTCCTGCTCGTCCAGACCCGTCACCCGGATGGCGCGGCCGCGCTAGCTGCCACGGCGGGGTTGACGGAGCTGGTGCGGGAGCTGGAGGCAGCTGGCGCCTCGACGCTGGCCTTCCCCGCCTCCGACGTCCGACGCCTCGGTGACGTCGACCACGACCGCCCCGGGGTGTTCTTGCTCAACTACTTCACCGCCGACGACGTCGAGACCAACCTGAACGCCTGGAGCCACACCGCCGGCTGGTTCCAGGACCAGACCCGCCTGGACAACTCCACCGTCCTGCGCCCCCTGGACCCCGCCGGTGGGGCGGGCGGGTTCAGCGTGGTCAACCACTGCCGTTGGGACCGCCTGCGGGACGTCCTGCCCGCCCTGGTCCTCAGGCCCAGCTTCCGCACCTTCGTCCTGCGCACCTTCGCCGAGCACCGGATTGCTCCACACCCGGTCCTGTACCGACTCGAGCACTCGACGAACCTCCACCTGTCCTCAGCGGGTCCGGGGACTGCTGCACGAGCAGGTGACAGAGGTTCCTGAGGCCCAGACGACGTGAGCGGATGACGATCCCCTGCGGGATGGCCCCGACGTCCTCGCCGAGGACGGCATCGCGCGGCGACGAGGCGTACTGGTAGGCCGTCGGCTCCCAGCCACCTCGGCTCGGGGTCGAGCACGGACGGCGGCCTCGCCGGGGCATCAGCCGAGCTGGAGGCGGCCGGATCGGACTGCGGCGACGACCCCGCCGTCGACGAGGAGGTCGGTGCCGGTGACGAAGCCGGACTCCGGGCCGAGGAGGAAGGCCGCGGCGGCGGTGATGTCCTCGGGGGTACCGAGCCGGCCGGCGCCGGAGGCCTCGACCATGGCGCGCATGGAGTCCCCGGCCGCACCGGCGAGCTCGGCCTGGCCCATCGGGGTGGCGATGATGCCGGGGCTGATGGTGTTGATCCGGGCGCCCTTCGCGCCCCACGCGGTGCTGGCGGCGGCGACCCGCACCTGGTTGCCGCGCTTGGCGACGCCGTAGGCGGTGCCGGCGTCGGGAACGGAGTCACCGACGAGGAAGGGCAGTGCCAGCAGCTCCTCGGCCGGCGTCAGCGCGAGGGCGGCCTCGTGCTCGGCCCCCAGCGGACGGCTCATCTGCCCGGCCATGCTCGCGATCACGACGCCGGCGCCCGAGGGGGCGATGACCTGGCCGAAGGCGTCGAGCACGAGAGCGACGCCGAGAAGGTCGACGGCGAGGATCGCGTCGACCGGCGCCTGCACCGGTGACAAGCCCGCGGTGTGCGCGACCTGGACCACGGGGCCGAGGTCGTCGGCGGCCTGGGCCAGGGCGGTGACCGACGCGGCGTCGGAGACGTCGACGACGCGGGCGTGCACGTCGAAGCCGTCACCGCGCAGGGCGGCCGTGGTCGCCTCCAGGGAGTCGGCGTCGAAGTCGGCCAGCAGCAGCGTCTTGCCCGGGCCGAGGCGGCGGGCGATGGAGCGACCCATCCCCCCGACGCCGATGACGACGACCACGGGGCGAGGGCCCGGGCCCTCGGGCGTGGGGGAGGTGGAGACGGCGCTGCTGGACATGGGAGACCTCCTGGTGACGGCTCTTTCGAAGACGGTGCGTCTCGTAAGACGAAAGTACGCCGATCTCCGTCCTACTCTCAACAGGTGACGGGACCGGGGCGCGGCCGCCCCCGCAGCGAGGCGGTGCACCGGGCGGTCCTCTCGGCCACCTGCGAGCTCGTGGAAGAGGTCGGCTACGAGCGGCTCTCGATCGAGGGCGTGGCAGCGCGTGCCGGGGTGGGCAAGCAGACGGTGTACCGGCGCTGGGCCGGCAAGAGCGCGCTGGTCACCGAGGCGGTCCTGACCGGGCGACTGGCCGTGCCGGACCAGACGGTGAGGGACACCGGGGACCTGCGCGCGGACCTGCTCCTGTGGCTGCAGGCGCTGGTCGGCCTGCTGGGCCAGGAGGCGACGGCGTCTCTGGTGCGCGCGACGGCATCCGCCGCAGCCGACGACGCAGACGCCGCCGGCGAGCTGTACGCACGTTTCACCGGCCCCCTGCACGCCACGCTCGTCGACCGTCTCGCCGCGGGAGTGGATGTCGGACAGGTCCGCCCGGGCGCCGACCTGTCCGCGGTGGCCGATGCGCTGATCGGGGCGCCGCTCTACCGCGTGCTGGCGCGCGCGGAGCCGGTCACCACCTCCGGGACCGAGGACCTGCTCGACGCGCTGCTCACGGGTCTGTCCCCCCTGCCGCCCGGAGTGCCGGCTGAGGGGATCGATCGCCGGTAGGAGGCCGTCTACGTGGCCCTGGACCGCCCAGCCGGGCGACGTCTCGCGCTGGGAGCGCGTGGTCGTGGCCGCCGGTGATGGGGATGACGGCGGCGTGGCTGAGGCGGCTGGTGAGCGGGTTGACGCTCAGCACGACCGCGGGGTGGGACCCGACGTCGGGGAAGGCGACGTCCCGGACCTCTCCGCGGAAGGGGCCGACACCTCAGCCGGCCCCCGCCACCGGTCCGCCACGGGCGGACGGCGACGAGGGGCCGACGACCGAGGGGCCGACGACCGAGGGGCCGACGACCGAGGGGCTGGCGCCGGAGCGGGCCTCAGCCGCGGCGCGAGCCCTTCCACAGGTCGATGCCGGAGTCGACCGCGTGCTGGTCGATGCGCTGCAGCTCGTCCTCGGTGAAGGACAGGTCCTCCAGCGCCGCGACGTTCTGCTCGAGCTGGTGCACGCTGCTGGCGCCGAGGACGAGCGAGGTGACCCGCTCGTCCCGCAGCGCCCAGGCGAGCGCCATCTGCGCGAGGGACTGCCCGCGGTCCTCGGCCATCCCGTTCAGCGCGCGGACGTGGGTGAGCGCCTCGTCGGTGAGCAGGTCGGGCGAGAGCGACTTGCCCTGCGACGCACGGGAACCCTGCGGGACGCCGTCGAGGTACTTGCTCGTGAGCATCCCCTGCGCGAGGGGGGAGAACGCGATGCAGCCCGCGCCGACGTCGGCGAGCGCGTCGAGCAGGCCCTCGGTCTCCACCCAGCGGTTGAGCATCGAGTACGAGGGCTGGTGGATGAGCAGCGGCGTGCCGAGGTCGGCGAGGATCGCGGCGGCCCGGCGGGTGTCCTCGGGGCCGTAGGAGGAGATGCCCGCGTACAGCGCCCGGCCGGAGCGGACGGCCGTGTCCAGGGCGCCCATCGTCTCCTCGAGCGGCGTCGTGGGGTCGAAGCGGTGGCTGTAGAAGATGTCGACGTGGTCCAGGCCCATGCGCTCCAGCGACTGGTCGAGGCTGGCGAGCACGTACTTGCGGCCGCCGCCGCCCTGGCCGTACGGGCCGGGCCACATGTCATAGCCGGCCTTGCTCGAGATGACGAGCTCGTCGCGGTGGCTCGCCAGGTCCTCGCGGAAGATGCGGCCGAAGTTGGCCTCGGCGCTGCCGTAGGGCGGGCCGTAGTTGTTGGCGAGGTCGAAGTGGGTGATGCCCAGGTCGAACGCGCGGCGCAGCACGGCGCGCTGGGTCGCCAGGGGGACGTCGTCCCCGAAGTTGTGCCACAGGCCGAGCGAGAGCAGCGGCAGGTCGAGGCCGCTGCGACCCGTACGCCGGTAGGCCATGGAGTCGTACCGGTCCGCGGCGGGCAGGTAGCGGTCGGAGGGGTCGGTCAGGCGGGGCACGTCGTCGTCCTCTCGGCGGGGTGAGCGGTCGCTGGACCCTACGGGCGGAGACCGTCCGCCCGGTGGGACGACGCCCCCCGTGCGGGTGGCGCCGACCGGCCCCGGTCTTGACGCATGCGCACGTGCGCACGTGCGCACGTGCGCACGTGCGCACGTGCGCACATGTGGGCTCGGCTGTGGTCTACGAGCGGACGGCGGAGCTGTTCGCGACGCCGGCCTCTCCCCGGCGCCTGGCGCTCGTGCAGCGCCTGGCGGCCTCGCCCGCCACCGTCGGGGACCTCGCCGACGCCCTCGCGCACGAGCGGGAGTCCGACACCGCCTGAGAGGTGCCACCCGTACCACCCACCACCCACCGGGTCCGCGTCCCGCGGCCCCCAGCACGTCCGGAGGAGCAGCCATGAGCACCCTGACCCACGAGGTCCACAGCGACCACGAGCACGCCCACGCCCCCGACTGCGGCCACGCCGTCGTCCCGCACGGCGACCACGTGGACTACCTGCACGACGGCCACGCCCACAGCGACCACGAGGGCCACTACGACGAGCACCCCGTCGAGGCCCACGTCGTCGACGGCGGCCACGACCACCAGCACGGCGAGGGCTGCGGCCACCAGGGCGTCGAGCACGGCGACCACGTCGACTACGTGCACGGCGCCCACCGCCACGCCGCGCACGACGGGCACTACGACGAGCACTGACCGGCGCTGACGGGACTTCCGTCACCCCTGGCCCCGGGACTGGCGCGACCGCGCCGGTCCCGGGGCCCTCGCGCGTCCGGCGCGGCCCCTCAGGCGGTGGGGCGCCGCGCCCCTTCGTCGACGGGGCGACCTGCAGAAGTACTGGCGACGTCGGGTCACCGCGGGTCAGGGACACGAGGTCGCGGTCGCAGGGCAGTTCTGCAGCTCGCCCGGCGCCGCTCCCGCTCCCGCTCCCGACCCCCGGGCTGGATCCCCGGGCCGGACCCCGGCTGGACCCCGCGCACGTGGTCCGGGCGTGGTCAGGTGGGCTCGCCCCGCCGGTCGGCCAGCCCGAGCCGGACGTGCTCCGCGTGGTAGACCGCCTCGTCGAGGAGCTGGGCCACGTGGTCGTCGTGGAGGGCGTAGGTGACGCTGCGCCCCCGGCGCTGCCCGTCGACCAGGCCGAGGTGGCGCAGCAGCCGCAGCTGGTGGGAGACGGCCGACTGCTCCATGGCGACGGCGGCCGCGAGCTCGGTGACGGTGGCCGGGCCCTCCCGCAGGCGGCCGAGGATCAGCAACCGGTTCGGGCTGGCCAGCGCCTGCAGCGTCTCCGACACGGCCTTGGCCGTCCTGGCGTCCAGGCGTGCCGCCGGCTCCTCGCCCTGGCTCCGGTGTCCCACGGCACCAGGCTAACGCCCGCTTGAATGAACATCTCTACATGCGTTTAGGCTCGGCGGGTGATGGACACCTCCGGAGCCGGGCGCCGGCCGTGACCGCGCCGTCGACCCTGTCGCGCGAGGGGGTTCCCGGCAGGCCGGACCAGCCCCCGGCGCGCTCGGGCGCCCGGGTGCTGCTGACCATGCCGGAGTCGCGGTGGGCGGTGGCGGCGACGGCCCTGTTCGCCGTCGGCGGGCTGCTGCAGCTGGCCGGGGCGCCACCGGTGGTGTGGTGGGCGCTCTACCTGGCCTGCTACGCCGTCGGCGGGTGGGAGCCGGCGCTGGCCGGGCTGCAGGCGCTGCGGGAGAAGACCCTCGACGTCGACCTGCTGATGGTCGTCGCCGCGCTGGCCGCGGCGGCGATCGGCCAGGTCTTCGACGGCGCGCTGCTGATCGTCATCTTCGCCACCTCCGGGGCGCTGGAGGCCTTCGTCACCCGCCGCACGGCCGACTCGGTGCGGGCGCTGCTGGACCTGGCGCCCGAGCGGGCGACGCGGCTGCTGCCCGACGGGCGCGAGGAGGAGGTGGGCACCGCCGACCTGTCGACCGGCGACGTGGTGCTCGTGCGTCCGGGGGAGCGCGTCGGGGCCGACGGGGAGGTGCTGTCCGGCAGCAGCGAGGTCGACCAGGCGTCCATCACCGGCGAGCCGATGCCGGTGCTCAAGGAGGTCGGCGGGGAGGTCTTCGCCGGCACCCTCAACGGCACCGGCGCCCTGTCGGTGCGGGTCACCCGGGCGGCTGCGGACACCGTCGTCGCGCGGATCGTGGCGATGGTCGAGGACGCCTCGGCGACCAAGGCCACCACCCAGCTGTTCATCGAGAAGGTCGAGCAGCGCTACTCCGTCGGCGTGGTGGTGGCCACGCTGGCCATCTTCGGCGTCCCCCTGGCCCTGGGGGGCGCGTTCGAGCCGACCCTGCTGCGGGCGATCACCTTCATGATCGTGGCCTCGCCGTGCGCGGTGGTGCTGGCGACCATGCCGCCGCTGCTGTCGGCCATCGCCAACGCCGGCCGGCACGGCCTGCTGGTCAAGTCCGCCGTCGTGGTGGAGGCGTTCCGGGACGTCTCGGTCGTGGCCTTCGACAAGACGGGCACCCTGACCGAGGGCACGCCCCGCGTCGCCGACGTTCGGCCGCTGCCCGCGGGCGGGCTCGACGACGACGCGCTGCTGCGCCTGGCTGCCGCCGCCGAGCGGCCCAGCGAGCACCCGCTGGGCCGCTCCGTCGTCAGCGCCGCCACCGACCGCGGCCTCGCGCTCCCCCCGGCGGACGACTTCACCTCCGCCCCCGGGCGGGGGGTCGCCGCCCGGGTGGACGGCCGGCTCGTGCGGGTCGGGTCGCCCGTCCTCCTCGCCGGCGCGACGGGCAGGGCGGTCCACGAGGGGCTCCGGCAGGCGCGCGAGGCCGTCACCGACCTCGAGGCGGAGGGGCGCACCGCCGTCGTCGTCCTGGTCGACGACGCGCCCGTGGGTGTCCTCGGCCTCGCCGACCGGCTGCGACCGGACGCCCGCGCCACCGTGGCCACCCTGCGCGCCCTCACCGGTGCGTCGCCGGTCCTGCTCACCGGGGACAACGCCGGTGCCGCGGGCCGCCTGGGCCAGGAGGTCGGCATCACCGACGTCCGCGCCGGGCTCCTCCCCCAGGACAAGGTCGCCCAGGTCCAGGAGCTGCAGGCGGCCGGCCACCGTGTCCTGCTCGTCGGCGACGGCGTCAACGACGCCCCGGCGATGGCCGCCGCCGACGTCGGCGCCGCCATGGGGCGGCGCGGCTCGGACCTCGCCCTGGAGACCTCCGACGCCGTCGTCGTCCGCGACGACCTGGCGGTCCTCCCGACCTTCGTCGACCTGTCCCGGCGCGCCCACCGCGTCGTGCGGGCCAACCTCGTGGTCGCCGGCACCGTCATCGCCGTCCTGGTCACCTGGGACGTCCTCTTCGTCCTGCCGCTGCCCCTCGGCGTCGCCGGCCACGAGGGCTCCACCGTCGCCGTCGGCCTCAACGGCCTCCGGTTGCTGCGGGCCGCGGCCTGGCGCCGCGCCGGCGCCGGGAGGTCGTGATGGGCGGCGGGTCTTGACCACCGGTGCGCGGCGGGCGGAGCCTGGCGGTCCCGTCCGGTCGAGGAGGCGCCGTGTGCCGCAACATCCGCCCGCTGCAGAACCTCGCGCCACCGGCGTCGCCGGGTGAGGTGCACGACGCCGCGCTGCAGTACGTGCGCAAGATCGCGGGCACGACGAGCCCCTCGCGCGCCAACGCGGAGGTCTTCGACCGGGCCGTCGCGGAGGTCGAGGCCGCCACGACGCGCCTGCTCGAGGGTCTGGTGACGAGCGCGCCGCCGCGCGACCGCGCCGTCGAGGCCGAGAAGGCGCGCCAGCGCAGCCTCGCCCGTTTCGGCTGACCCGTCCCGTCTGGCGGACCGGTCCGGTGGACCGGTCCGGCCGGCCGCAGCACCGCGCGGGTGCCGGGCTGCGCGAGCGGGGTCCGCGCGAGGATGACGCCGTGCCCCCTCGCGACGGCTCCGAGCCCTGCCCCTGCGGCTGGGGCGAGCCCTACGCCGCGTGCTGCCGCCGCCTGCACCGGCAGGAGGCCGAGGCCGCCACGGCCGAGGCGCTGATGCGCTCGCGCTACAGCGCCTTCGCCGTGGGCGACGTCGAGCACCTGCGGCGGACGTGGCACCCGAGCACCCGGCCCGACGCGCTCGACCTCGAGGACGACGCGCGCTGGCTGCACCTGGCCGTCACCGACGTCGAGCGCGGCGGCCCCTTCGACGACCGGGGCGCGGTGGCGTTCGAGGCCGTCGCCCGCGCCGCCGGCCACCGGCACGTGCAGCGCGAGCGCAGCGCCTTCGTCCGGGAGCGCGGGCGGTGGCTCTACGTGGGGCCGGCATGATCTCGCCGCCCCCCCGGCGGCGAGCGACGCGGGCGCACCCCCCGACGCACTTCGGTGCCGAATCGCCTCCGTAGGCGTTCTCAGGACGCACTTCGGTGCCGAATCGCCTCAGGACGCGTCTTCAGGGCGCACTTCGGTGCCGATCTGCCTGGAGACGCGTGGCTCACGACGCACGCCGGCGGTCGCCCGTCCTCCGCGTCGGGGCGTCAGCGGGTCGAGAAGGCGGCGTCGAAGGCGGCGTCCGGAGGGTCGAAGGCCAGGCGGCGCACCATCTCGAGCGCCTCGGGCGCGCCGACGAGGCGGTCCATGCCGGCGTCCTCCCACTCGACGCTGATGGGGCCGTCGTAGCCGATCTGGTTGAGCATCCGGAACGCGTCCTCCCACGGCACGTCGCCGTGGCCGGTCGAGACGAAGTCCCAGCCGCGGCGGCCGTCGGCCCAGGGCAGGTGGCTGGAGAGCCGGCCGTTGCGGCCGTTGCCGACGCGGCGCTTCACGTCCTTGCAGTCCACGTGGTAGATCCGCTCCCGGAAGTCCCAGAGGAAGCCCACCGGGTCCAGGTCCTGCCACACGAAGTGGCTGGGGTCCCAGTTCAGCCCGAAGGCCTCGCGGTGGCCGATGGCCTCCAGCGCCCGGACCGTCGTCCAGTAGTCGTAGGCGATCTCGCTGGGGTGCACCTCGTGCGCGAAGCGCACGCCCTCGGCGTCGAAGACGTCGAGGATCGGGTTCCAGCGGTCCGCGAAGTCCTGGTAGCCGGCGTCGACCAGCTCGGCGGACACCGGCGGGAACATCGCCACGTACTTCCAGATGCTCGAGCCGGTGAAGCCGACGACGGTCTGCACGCCCAGCCGGGAGGCGAGCCGCGCGGTGTGCTGCATCTCCTGCGCGGCCCGCTGCCGGACGCCCTCGGGGTCGCCGTCGCCCCAGACGACGTCGGGGAGCATGTCGCGGTGGCGCTGGTCGATGGGGTCGTCGCAGACCGCCTGGCCCTTGAGGTGGTTGCTGATGGCGTGCAGCTGCAGGCCGTGCCGCGCGAGGAGGTCCAGCCGCCCCTGGACGTAGTCCGCGTCGTCCCAGCGCCACGGGTCGAGGTGGTCGCCCCAGCAGGCGACCTCGAGGCCGTCGTAGCCCCAGCCGGCGGCCAGGCGGGCGACCTCCTCCAGGGGCAGGTCGGCCCACTGGCCGGTGAACAGGGTGACGGGGCGGGGCATGGGTCCTCCTGGGTGGTGGGAGCGGGGGAGGTTCGCGGTGGTGACGGCCCGTCCGGTGCCCCCCGCGCACCGGACGGGCCGTGCTCGAGCTCCTCCTACACGTCCTGCCAGGCGCAGGCCCGCATCGAGGAGCGCTCGACGGCCGCCAGCACGCGCTGCACCTGCAGGCCGTCGGCGAAGGACGGCGAGGGGTCCTCGCCCGCGGCGACGGCGCCGACGAGGTCCACGACCTGGTGGACGAAGCCGTGCTCGTAGCCGAGCCCGTGGCCCGCGGGCCACCAGGCGCTCATGTATGGGTGCTGGGGCTCGGTGACGTAGATCCGGCGGAAGCCCGCGACGAGGGGGTCCTCCGTCGCGTCGTAGTAGTGCAGGACGTTCATGTCCTCGAAGTCGAAGGCCAGCGACCCCTTCGAGCCGTTCACCTCGAGCCGGATCGCGTTCTTGCGGCCCCACGCGAAGCGGGTCGCCTCGAAGGTGGCGAGCCCGCCCCCGGCGAGGCGCCCGGTGAAGACGGCGGCGTCGTCGACGGTGACCCGACCCGTGCCCTCGCCCGCCGTCCCCCGCAGGCTGCCGCCGGCGCCGGCGAGCAGCGGGCGCTCGTGCACGAACGTCTCGAGCAGGCCCGTGACCCCGGTGAGCAGCTCGCCCGTCACGTGCTGGGCGAGGTCGACGACGTGGGCGCCGATGTCCCCCAGCGCTCCCGAGCCGGCGATCTCCTTCTCCAGCCGCCACGACATGGGTGCCTGCTCGTCGGCGATCCAGTCCTGCAGGTACTGGGCGCGCACGTGCCGGACGGTGCCGAGGCGCCCCTCGGCGACGAGCCGGCGCGCCAGCGCGATCGCCGGGACGCGCCGGTAGGTGAAGCCCACCGTGGCGCGGACGCCGTGCGCCGCGGCCGCCTCCGCCGCCTCCACCATCACCTGCGCCTCCTCGACCGAGTTCGCGAGCGGCTTCTCGCACAGCACGTGCTTGCCCGCCTCGAGCGCCGCGACCGCGATCTCGGCGTGCGTGTCGCCGGGGCTGCAGACGTCGACGAGGTCGACGTCGTCGCGCTCCAGGAGCGAGCGCCAGTCGGTCGTGCTCCCCTCCCAGCCCAGTCGGCGGGCGGCCGCCTCGACCGGGCCGGCCTGCCGCCCGGCGACCACGAGCATGCGGGGGCGCAGCGGGAGGTCGAAGAACCGCGGGGCCACCGACCACGCCTGGGAGTGGGCCGCTCCCATGAACGAGTAGCCCACCATCGCGACGCCGAGGGTGGGCGCGTCGTCTCCTGCCATCTCTGGTGCTCCTCATCTGCGCGCGGCCGCGCGCGGCCGCTGGGGTGGTGGTGCGGGCGCCATGGTGCCCGCACCACCGCCGGGACGTCAGGACTCGAACGCGCTGGGCAGGTAGGTGGCGACGTTGTCCGCCGTGACCACGGGCGCGAAGAGCTGGACCTGGCGCGGGACGGTGCTGGAGACCAGGTCGCCCAGGTTCTTCTCCTGGACCACGAGGCGGGCGAGGCTGACGCCGTCGGCCGCCTGGGTGGCGGGGTAGACGACCGTGGCCTGCAGGACCGAGCCGCCCTCCTGGATCTCGCGCATGACGTTGGCCGAGCCCGCGCCGCCGACCATGAAGAACTCGTCGCGGCCGGCCTGCTCGATGGCGGCCAGGACGCCGACGCCCTGGTCGTCGTCGTGGTTCCAGATCGCGTCGATCTGGGGGGCCGCCTGCAGGAGGTTGGCAGCGGCCTCCTGGCCGCCCTGCACGGTGAAGTCGGCCGCAACGCGGTTGTCGACGTCGAGCCCGCAGTCGGCGAGCGCGTCCTCGAACCCCTGGCTGCGGTCCTGCGTCAGCGGCAGGGCGTCGATGCCGGCGATCTCGGCGACGACCGCGTCGGGCGTGTCGCCGAGCTGCTCGCAGACGTACGTGCCCGCGGAGACGCCCATGCCGTAGTTGTCGCCGAGCACCGTGCTGCGGGCCGCGAACGGCGAGGTGAACTCGCGGTCGACGTTGATGACCTGGATGCCGGCCTCCATCGCCTGGGTGGCGACGTCGGTGAGGGCGGCGCCGTCGAAGGGGAGGATGACGATGGCGTCGACGCCGTCGTTGATGAAGGTCTCCACCTGGCTGATCTGCAGGTTGACGTCGTTAGTGCCCTCGGCGACGACGAGCTCGACGTCCTCGTAGGAGTCGGCGCGCTCCTCCGCGGCCCGCGTGATCGCCGACATCCAGCCGTGGTCGGCCGCCGGGGCGGTGAAGCCGATGCGGACGGTGTCGCCCGGCTCGTCGTTGGCGGTGCCGCCGGCGGCCGCCGTGGCGGCCGCCGTGTCGCCGGTCGGCTCGGGGGTGTTGGACACGCAGCCGGTCAGCAGCAGCGAGCCGACGGCGAGGGAGCCGGCCGCGAGGTGCCACGGGCGGCGGGACGGGGTGGTGGACATGGTTCTCCTCGGGGAGGTGGG